>Ga0265318_10000456_pt1 | contig 30629 bp, 23 predicted proteins | sample 4821metaG_FD_192431 | JGI IMG/M metagenome (GOLD analysis project Ga0265318, IMG submission 192431) | Rhizosphere microbial communities from Carex aquatilis grown in University of Washington, Seatle, WA, United States - 4-8-21 metaG | ecosystem: Host-associated > Plants > Roots > Rhizosphere >... | reverse complement strand
ACCGTGGACCGATCGAAAGTACCCGATGATCTGTATCACCCGTCACCGGTGGGGGGGGCGGCCGGCGGCCAAGGCGGAGATACGGGAGGCCAAGGTGGAGAAGCGGGAGGAGGGGGCGAAGCCGGGGGCGCGGCTGGAACAGGAACGGCCGGCGCGTCCGGAGCCGGGGGTGCTGCGGGTGCGGGGGGCGCTGCTGGCGCCGGCGGAGTCGCTGGCGCGGGCGGCGCCGGAGGCCTGGGGGGCGGCGCCGGAGGCAGGGCCGGCGCGGGCGGTGGCTGACCTTGGTTGAGCTGAATTGAGCTCGGTTCAGCTCCGCAGGAGGCGATCCAGGCGGGCGCGGAGGGCGGCTTGGGGCATGGCTCCCCGGATCTCGTCGCGCTTCTGTCCCCGGTCGAGGAGCACCAAGGTCGGGACAGCCTGAACGGCGAAGCGGGCAGCCGCGGCGGGGTTCTCGTCCACGTTCAGCTTGGCGATCTTCAGCCGCCCGGTGGTCTCGGCGGCCAGCGCATCCAGCACCGGCGCCATGGTCCGGCAGGGCCCACACCAGGGCGCCCAGAAGTCCACCAGCACGGGCAGGGGGGACGCGTCCACCTCCACCGCCCAGGTCGCGTCGCTGATGGTGACGGGGGCCCGCGGTACCAGCGGCGCGTGGCAACGACTGCATCCTGGGCCTTCGGACAGGCGCTCCCGCGCGACTCGGTTCTTGGCCCCGCACCCGGCGCAGGCGAGCAGAGAAGGCGGCCCGGACGGTGTCACTCCCTGGTTCATGGTTTGCTCCTCGAAGGAGAGTAAGCACCGGGCGGCCCAAGACCAGTCGGTGTCCAGTGGGTGTCCAGTCGGTGTCCAGTCGGTGTGTCCACTCGGTGTCCACTCGCTGACTTGGCCGCGGTGGCGTCGTCCGAGCGCGTCGGCGGGCGCTGGTCGCGCTGGCGGGGATTTGGTACGTTCGCGTCGAACCATGCCACTTTTCGTGGGACTCGGCCGCCAGATGGTGCAGGCATTCTGGTTGCCCCTCCCCGAGGCGGCTCGTGTGCGGGTCCCGCCCTCGGAGGCTCCGCGGGTGCGCCGGGAGATCGCGGGTGCACGGCTCCTCCTCGCCGCGGCACGCCGCTGCGAGCCCGGTCCGGGACAGGACACACTCGCCCTCGAGGCCCTGCGTGCGTGGTTGGCCGCCGCGGGCCTCGCGAACGCCCGCACCACGCCCCGGCGGACGCCCACGTCCACCGAGGCCCTGGCAGGCTCCCGGTTGTCCGATCCCGTTCCACCGGCCGCCATCGCCGAGCGCGAGGCCGCTGTGCGGGCGACCGCCGCCCGGCTCGGGTCGGCTGCGATCGCAGCGCCGCCCGAAGTTCGCCGGGGCCTCGATCACGCCGGTCGCTCCGAGGCCGAGCCGCCCACCGGGCCCGACGCCTTTCGCGACCTCGCCGCCGCCTGTGAGTGGATGGACATGGTCATCGATGCCCAGTCTCAGAGGGAGCGGGCGCTCCGCGCGGAGCTGGCCGGCGTCCTCGCGTGGCCGAGGGGCGCGGTCATCGCCGGGGTGGCGGTGCTGCTCGTGCTGGCCTCGGTGTGGCTGGCCCCGAGGAACCTCGCCCTCGGGAAGACCGTCACGGCGAGCTCCATCTGCGGCGCGACCCCGGCGCCGCCGGCCGTCGGCCGTCGCCTCCCCGACCGCCTCGGTCGCCTGGTCGACGGCGTGAAGGTGGAGGGTGCGATGTCGCGCGTCGAATGGGCCCACGGAAGCTTCGCCGCCTGCACCGAGCTCGAGGTGCACCCGTGGATCACCGTCGATCTCGGGGGCGACCACGCGATCGACGAGGTCGTGGTGTACAACCGCGCGGATTGCTGCTGGGGGGTCGACGACATCCCCATCGAGATCCAGATCTCCGGCGACAACCGCACCTTCGTGAGGGTCGCCTCGCGGACGCAACCCTTCACCGATGACTTCCCGTGGCGGGCCTCGTTCGCGACCCGCCGGGGCCGCTATGTCCGCCTCTACAATCCGGTCAATCTGCCCAAAAACCTGGTGCTCGCCGAGATCGAAGTTCATGGACGCTGACGGCGGGGTGGTCCCGATCGCGGCAGGCCAGCCGCCCACGAGCGGCGGACCAGCCGCAGCCTCCTGGTGGACGTCCGGCCGGCTCCGCCCATCGGGCTTCGCGCGCCTCGCCCACCTGGTGTTCCTGGTCTTCGTGCTCGTCACTTCGACCCGGTTCATCGTGCGCGCGCTCCCCAACTACCTGCCGAAGGACTGGTCCCAGGCCCACGAGTTCGATGGCCTCGAGGACTGGCTCGCCGCGCGCTACTACGTCAAGGGCGAGAACCCCTACGGCCCCGAGGCACTCGGCGAGCTCAAGCGCATCGGCATCGGGCACCCGCCGACCACCACCTTCTGGTCGATCCCGCTGGCGCGGCTCGACAAGGCGGTGGCGGCCGAGATCTTCGATCTGCTGAGCTGGTTGTTCCTGCTGGTCCACCTCTACCTGTGCGCGCGCGAGGTGAAGTTCCCGTCGCCGCTGGCGCTGGCGGTCCTCGGCTTCGCGTGGTTCCTCACGACCGATGGCATGACCATGCACTGGCATGCGATCCAGATCTCCGAGCACATCGCCCTGCCGCTGGTGGTCGCCTGGGTGTTCCTGCGTCGGGGGCGACAGGTCCCGGCCGGGATCGCCCTCGGGATCGCCGCCACCTTCAAGCTGTTTCCCGGCCTGCTCATGCTCATGCTGCTGGTCTCGCGCCGCTTCGTGGCCTTCGCGGTGGCCGCCGCCGTGTACCTCGGCGTCGCGATCTTCGTGACCGCCACCTATGGCATCGCCGCCTGGCCGATGTTCTTCCAGCAGCAGCAGCTCATCTCGCGGGCCTGGATGGGCAGCATCCGCAGCGCCAGCTTGCAGGGCATCGTGCTCCGCGCGATGTCGCCCATCTGCCAGGGAAACGTGCTGCCGCTGCCCGCCGCGACGGTCCTCGCGACCGGGCTCGGAATCGGGTTGCTGGTGTTCACGTGGTGGCTGTCACGGCCGACCCTGCGCCAGGCGCGCGAGCAGGACCACACCGCCATCGACCTGCCGTTCGCGCTGGTCACCATGCTCGCGATCTTCTTGAACCCGTGGATCTGGGAGCACTACCACGTTTTCCTGATCCAGCCGGCCTTCGTGATCCTGGCCCGGCTCCTCGCCCACCTGCGCGGTCGGGTCCGCGGCTGGCTCGACGAGGAGGAGATCGGCGCGGGTCGCCTCGGGCGGGCCGCCGCGATGTTCCTCGTCGCCCTCGTCGCCGTGGCGGCCGTGGTGCGCATCTACGAGACCAACGTCTACGCCAAGATGACCCTCGAGGGGATGTGGCGCAACCACCCCACCCCCTGGGTCCACGGACAGATGCACCTCATGGAAGTCCTCAACTGGCTCCCCTGGGCCATCATGATTGCCCTCGGGATGGGGACGGTCGCGTACCTCTCGCCGCCCCGAGGCGAAGGCCGGGGCCGACCCCGAGCCGCTGCGCTCCGCGGTCCGGCCGATAGGTGATAGGCCCTTGCACGCCTTCGCTGGTTCAGTCTAACGTCGCTCGCCAGCCTCGCCCCTCCCCCATGGCCTCCCTCTATCAGCGCGTCCTCGGACACCCGTTCGTCTACAACCGCGTACGGCCCCTGGTGGTCGGCGGCATCGACTGGTCGCCGCTGTACCGACACCTCGCCGCCGGACCGGGCGATGTCATCCTCGATGTCGGCTGCGGGACGGGGGTGGCTCAGGCCTACCTGCGCGGGACGGGCTTCGCCGCCTACCACGGGTACGACACCGACGCGATCGCCATCGACTTCGCGCAGAAGAGCGCGGCGGGGCCGAACATCTCGTACACCTGCGCGCTGGTCACGGCCGCGGATCTCGAGCGCATTCGACCGACCCGGATCGTGCTCGGAGGGCTCCTGCACCACCTGTCGGACGCGGATGCCCTCGGGCTGCTCGAGATGTGCGCCCGCTGTCCGAGCGTGAAGCGGGTGGCCACCTCGGACGTGGTGTACCTGCCGGGCCGGCACCTCAGCAATTTGCTCGCCTACTTCGATCGCGGAAAGTTCGTGCGGACGCCCGAGCGGTACCTGGCGCTCATGCGCCGCTCCGGGTTCGCGATCACCGCCGAGGAGCTGGTCCGCTCGCACCCCGAGAGCGGCAAGGCCTGGTATTTCATGACCGCGCTGTCGCCGAGCTCGGGGTCGCCTTCGGGGCCGGCGGCGGCCGGACCGGGTGGTCCCGCCGGGGCGCCGCCACCGCCACGCACCGGCTCGGGCGCGCCTTGACCACCCCCGGCGAGCGCCTGCGTCGCCTCGGGATCCTCGTGACGGCCCTGCTCGGGGTCGGCGTGTTCCTGTCCGTCATGAACGGCCACTACGCCATCGAGCGGTGGCTGTTCTGGATCTACGCCGAGATCTGGATCTGCGTCCTCGGGTTCGGGGCCGCCTGCCTGAGCGCGGGGGATCTGGTGGTCACCCGGCTCGTAGGGTGGCAGGCGCCTCCGCGCGAGCGGCTGCTCGTGTCGTTCGCGGTGGGGGTGCTGGTGTTCCAGACCGGCGTGTTCGTGGTGGGGTTGTTTCACGGGCTCGGCACCGTGTTCTTCGTGGCCTGGCCGGCCTTTCTGATCTCGCTGCGGGCGGTGCCGCTCGTGCGGCTCGGGCTGCGGCTGCATCGCCTCACGGCGCCGCCCCAGCTCACCTGGCCGGGGGGCTTCGCGCTGCTGTTCGGGCTCGGCGGGCTGTGCCTCGTCTACGTGAACATCCTCACGCCCGCCAACGTGGCCTTCGACTCGCGCTGGTACCACCTCGCCCTGGCCGAGCACTACGTGGCCGCGGGCGCCATCACGCGCTTTCCGGAGGGCTGGTTCAACGGCAGCCTGCCCCACCTCGCGAGCCTGCTGTACACATGGGCCTTTCTGATCCCGAACGGGGGGCTCTTTGCGCGCATCGAGCTCGCGGCGCACGTCGAGCTGGTGGTCTTCCTGGTGACGCTGGGCGGGGTCTCGGTGCTCGCCCGCTGGTGTGCCGCCCTGGCCGGCATCCGGGTGCAGCACGGGTGGGCGGCGGTCTTTCTCTTTCCAGGGATCCTGCTCTACGACTCCAGCCTGTCGGGCGCGGCCGACCATGTCCTCGCCTTCTGGGCGCCCTTCATCTTCCTCCTCCTGCGGCGGACGCTGCGGGACTGGGACGTGCGGTCGGCCCTGCTGCTCGGGCTGCTGGTGGCGGGGGCGGTGTTGACCAAGTACCAGGCGGCGTACCTGTGCGCGGCGCCGGGCCTGGCGCTGCTCTGGCGCGCGGGGCGGGTGGTGGGTGGCGCGCGCGCGCGCGTGGGCGCGGGCCCGGCAGCGGCCGCACCCCCCGGACGGCTCTCGCGCTCGCTCGGCGCGCGGCTGGCCGCCGCCGGACTCCCCCTCGGCGCGTGCGGCGCAGCGCTCCTGGTCGCGACCACGCCCTTGTGGTTGCGGAACTGGATCTGGTACGGCGATCCCGTGTACCCGATGTTGCCGCGGGTGTTCTCGCCGCGGCCGTGGGTCCCCGGCACCGATCCCGACCGGTTCTTGCAGCTGTCGTCCTGGACCCCGCAGGGGACCCTCGCCGAGAAGATCAAGGAGACCCTGCTGGCGACGGTCCAGTTCTCGTTCAAACCCCACGACTGGTGGAACCTGCACGCCGATCTGCCGGTGTTCGGCTCGCTCTTCACCCTTGGATTGCCGCTGCTTCTCTTCCTGGCCCCGCGGCGCAGGTTGCTGGCGCTCGGGATCTCCACCTGGCTCGGCCTGTGCGTCTGGTACTGGACCTACCACCAGGATCGCTATCTGCAGGCGCTGGTGCCATGGATGGCGGCGTTCCTCGCGGCCGTGCTGGCGATGACCTGGAGACGAGGCATCGCGGGCCGTCTGGCGGTGGTGGCGCTGGTCGCGGCCCAGATCATCTGGGGCGGCGACATCTTCGCCATCCCCACCCACGCCATGATCGGACAGCAGCCGGCCAAGCTGACCCTCGATCTGATCTCCGCTGGCTACCGGGCCGACTGGGCCACCCAGCGCGAGTCGCACCAGGACCTGGTCCCGGTCGGCCGGGTGCTGCCCCCGAACAGCAAGGTGCTGGTCCACGAGCGGCTGGTCCACCTCGGGCTCGAGGCCATGAGCGTCGCCGACGCGCCGGGCACGCAAGGTGGGATCTCGTATCGCACGCTCGACAACCCGCGCCGGGTCCATGAGCTCTTGCGCAGCTTCGGGGTGACCCACCTGCTGTGGCGGCCAGACACCACGCTCGGCTGGCAGACCGTCGCGGACGATCTGGTCTTCTTCGACTTCGTCGCGCACCACGTGAACAAGGTCGCCGATCTCGTCGGGTTGACCCTGGCGACGCGGCCCGCAGCCCCACCGCCGCCCGTGGCCGAGCCCCGGCTGGTGCGCGTGCTGACCTGCGACTTCGCGGCGACGGTTCCGCTGAAGGCGGTCGACGCGGTCCTGGCCGGGGCCCGGGCGCTCCCGCCGGTGGCGGCCGATCGGGTCCCGGAGTTCTTCGTGATCCAGAGCGGCTGCCCATCGGGCGCGGGCATGCCGCCCGAGAGTCGCCCGCGTTACCGGCTGACGGCCACCCGCCCGCCATACGAGCTGTGGATCGGCGTCGCCCCGGCTACATCCGGGGAATGACGGCTCCGTTGAGGGCGGTGGAGTGCCCGCGCCTGGCGAGCGCGAAGGGACCGCTCATGGCGACCAGCCCGTATTCACCATTCTTCACCGGATCGAACACGTAGGGCCGCTCGTCCGAGCGCAAGGGCAGCGTGAAGAGCAGGTACTCGGCGCCGAAGTTCCCGGTGCGGAGGGTGTAGGCCTCCGCGCGATTCGAGAACTGCGGGACCAGGTTCTCCGAGCCGGCGACGGTGGCTTTCCGCGGCAGCATGCGCAGGAGCTCGGCGAGCTGCGCGCGCTGGGCGAGCTCGTCGGGGGTGGTGTCGAAGTCGTAGACCCCGAAGCCGCCGCGGACCGTGTGCTGCTGCAGGACCGCACCGTACTGATAGGTCGTCGGGAGGATGGCGCAGGCCAGCGCCGTGGCACCGGCCAGCCAGTGGCGGCGCACGATCGGGGTCGCTGGCGTCGCGGACCCCGTGCCGGGCGCCAAGTCCGGCAGGGCATCCGCCAGGGCGTCCGCGCGCCGCAGCCAGGCGAAGGTGGCGACGAGGCCGATGAACAGGTACGACGTCCAGTGGGTGGTGTACTGGAACGAGGTCTGGATGAGCGGCGCGTAGCCGGTCGACAGCAGGGTGAACAAGAGCCCGGTCGTGACGAAGAGCAACCCGAGCGGCCGGCGAAACGGCAGGAAGGCGAGGGGCACGAAGAGCTGGAGGACGTAGATGAGCTTGTCCCGCTCGATGAGCGACGCGAAGGTGAACGCCGGGTTCGAGGCCACGGTCTTGAGCACGCCACCGAAGGTGGACTCGCCGGTCGGCAAGAGCCCCGAGTACATGTAGACGAAGCTGTCGTGCCCGGCGAAGCGCGGCATCACGATGAGCTTGAGCAGCACGAAGGTGCCGGCCCCGAGGGCCCCGACCAGCAGGCCCGCCTTCGGGCGCTTTCCCCCGAGCACCAGGTAGGCGCCCACGATGCCGAGCCCGACCGCCACGTCCTCGCGCACGCTGATGGTGAGGAGGATGAACAGCAGGGCCCACCGGTCCCGCCGCGCCTCCAGGCAGTAGAGGCTGCTCCACAGGAAGACCGGCCCGAGCGGCAGGTAGTGAAAGTCGTAGAGCGCGGCCCCGTGCAGCGGCGGATAGAGCAGGTAGGTGAGGGCGATGGCGCAGCCCATCCACGCGCCGAGGTTGCGGCGCGCGAAGAAGAAGAGCGGGATGGCCGCCGCGCCCATCAGGATCGCCTGGATCACGAGCAGGGTCTCGGCGTGCTGATAGATCGCGTAGATGGGGGCGATGAGGTACGAGAAGAACGTGGCGTGGTTGCCGAAGTGCGATCCGCTCGAACCCGAGAAGGGCGAGGACCGGAAGAACTTGAACCCGTGGAGGATGTTCCACAGGATGTTCTCCTCGAGCGCGAGATCGAAGCTGGTCGAGTGCAGGTTGTGGTGGTAGCGAATGGTGAAGAACGAGAAGAAGGTGGCGTAGCCGGCGCTGCCGAGCACGACGATGGCGAGCGCGAAGCGCTGCGGGCGCAACCGGGCCCGCAAGAGCGCCTGCTGCAGACGCCGGCTTAGGGTGTCGAGGCCGGCGCCGAAGAGGGGCGGCGCCGCGAGGGCCATGCGCACGAGCCCGCCGGCCACGGCAGCCACCGCCGCCACCAGCACCAGGAAGTCGACGTCGTGGTCGCGCCAGGCCTGCCACTGGAAGAGGGCGGGCAGGACCCCGGCGATCGCCAGCGGCGCCGCCCGCCGGCCGAGCTCCTCGAAGCGCCGCGGACGACCGTTGCGTGGGTCGCGCGGGTCGCGGCCCCGCGCGTCGGCATCCTGGGGTGAGAGGCGTCGGGCCCAGGTCCACACCGCGAGGCCGGCGGCACCCACCACCACGAGCGCCCCGAGCGCGACCCAGGCGAGGAGCCGCAAGCGGCTCGGGGCCTCGAGCCGGTTCTGCGTGAGGTAACCGGGCATGTCCGACACGCGGGGGACGATCCCCGCCCCGAGCCCGAGCGCGCCGCCGACGAAGCCCAGCAGGCCGGCCCCGCGCGCCCACAGGGTCAGGCGCGGTTGCCACTCGGGGTCGAGATGGCCCGCGTGGGTTGGATGGCCGTCGGGCAGGGTCGTCGGAGACGGCAGAGCCTCGGTGGGCCGAGATGGCCCGTCGCCAGCCGAGCCCCCCTCTTCTATCGCCTCCCCCCGCGAAGCGGGGGAAGGGTCAGGGAGAGGGGCCCCACTTGATTCGGGTGCCGTACCGCGAGCGACGCCCGTGGCAGGGTCAGGCTCCGACTCGGGCGCCGAGGTGGGAGGGTGCTCGGGCGGGGCGGCCGGGTCTGCGGCCGCGAGCTCCTCCCCGAGCCCCGTGCTCGGATGCGGGCCCGAGCTCAAGGTGCACCCGGTCCGCCGTGCGGCGCGGAGATCGGCGCGCCCGGACGCTCGAGAAGGATGAGGCCCGGCCGGCGGGCGAGCTCCCGATAACCCGCGCGCCTGGCGGCCTCGAACATCTCGCGCTCGGGCGGAATCGGATGGTCGTCGGTGTAGATGATGTAGTCGGCGCCCTGGAATCCGACCGACAGGTTCCAGCACTGCAGGCGGTTCGAGACGTGCGGCATCTCGCGATCGGTGACCGCCAGGATCGCGTCCTTCGGGACCATGCGGTCGAGCTCGCCAATGCCCCGCCGCCAGAGCTCCTGCTGGGCAGTGGGCGGCTCGAAGCTGATGAGCCCGTACGCGGAGTGAAATTCCCGGCGCGGGGGGATGGCCCCCCACTGCGCGGTCGCGAGGATGGTCCCCACGAGCAGGGTCACCACCGCCGCCCGCTGCGGCGCGACCCCGGCCAATCCGGGCTGGCGGCGCGCTATCGCCGCGAGGGCGAGGGCGGCGGCCGGGAAGAAGTACGGCAAGAAATACCCCGAGTACTGGTAGCCGATGTTGAGGGTGGGCGGATACTCGGTGGTGAGGAACGTGAAGTAGGCGCCGGGCAGGATGCTCATGGCGAGGTGAATGCGCCGCAAGGGCAGGAAGGCGAGCGGCACCAGCAACTGGAGAGCGTACCGCAACTTGTCCGCCGTCAGCAGGGTCGTGAAGGTGAAGACCGGGTTGCTGAGGATGGTCTTGAGGATGCCGGCGAAGGTGCGCTCGCCTTCCGGAAAGAGCAGCCGGTAGTGCTCGGCGAACCCCCAGGGGCCGATGGCGGGCATGATGAAGAACCGCAGCGCCACGAAGTAGGTCAGGGACACCCCGGTGATGACGAGGCCGGCGCGCGGACGGTGCCCGGTCAGGATCAGGAACAGCCCGAACACCGCCAGGCCGACCGAGATGTCCTCGCGACAGCCGATGGCGAGGATGAACAGCACCGCGAACAGCCGCATGCGGCGCAGGTCGAAGCAGTCGATGGCCGCGAGGAGGAACGCGGCCGCCACCGGCTGGAAGTGAATGTCGAAGAACTGCGCCCCGTGGAGCGGGGGGTAGAGGTAGTAGGCCGCGGTCAGCACCACCGCCATCGGGCGGGGGATGCGCCGGGCGGCGAACCGGTAGACGCAGAGCCCCGCCGCGCCGAGCAGGACGACCTGCAGGACGAGGAGGGTCTCTGCCGCCGGCCACAGCGCGTAGATGGGGAGCAGGAAGAACACCGACGCCTCGGCGTGGTTGCGCAGCTCGCTCCAGTCCCCCTCGCGGATGAGGGCGGTGCAGCGGAACGGATGGCCGTGCAGGAAGTTGTAGAACTGGTTGTCGAGTTGCCCGAGATCCCAGGTGTAGGTGTTGAAGCGGTGGTGGTTGCGGACCACGTAGAAGGCCATGTAAGCGATGTAGAAGAGGGCCATGGCCGCCACCGTGAGCGGCGCGGCCCGGCGGGCGATCCGGGCGCCGGCGCTGGCACCGGTGCCGGTGCCGGTGCGCAAGCGCGCGGGCATCGAGGCGAGCCAGCGCATCGGTCGGTGGAGCCGGGAGGGGTGCCAGGCGCGGGCGGGCCATCCCCCGAGGTCCGGGTTCGGTCCCCCGTGTCCAGATGGTGAATGGTAGGCGGAGAAGTGCAGGCGCAGGAGCGGCTCGAGCCCCAGCACGAAGACCCCCATGGCGATGCACAGCTTGAGCGGATCGCGCCAGGCATCGCCTGCGAGGAGGCTCGGAAGGAGCCCGGTCAGGCCGAAGGGCGCGAGCAGGCGCGTCGCGCGCAACAGCCGCCGCAAGCCCTCCGCCCGCGGTCCCGGCCACTGCAAGGCGACCGCGAACGCCAGCCCCATCGCCGCCCCGATTCCCATCGTCGCGAGCAAGAGGTTGCGCCCCCCGGTCGAGATCGCGTTGTCGGTGAGAAAGGCCGCGAGGCGCAGGTTCCGCAGCTGTCCGATCGCGAGAGCGATGGACATACCGACCGTGGCGAGCGCGGCCAGGCAGCGGACCCGCTCGGACAGATCGCGCTCGACGGTCGCGGCGGTCACGGGCTCGGGGAAGGCTTCCATCTCAGGCGTCCGAGGGGGGGCGAAGGCGCGTCCCCGCCGAGGCCGCCGGCTCCTGTCCGGCCTCGACCCTGTCTGCCCCTGCCCCTGCCCCGCCACCGACGGGGGCGCTGCTGGTGCCGCCGAGGTTGATCTCGTCGCGGACGACGTAGAGGGGGCGGCGCTTGACCTCCTCGTAGATCCGCCCCACGTATTCGCCGAGGATCCCGGTCATGAGCAGCTGGGCCGACGAGCCGCCGCTGACCAGGATCATGATGGTCGTCCAGCCGGGGACGACCCCCTGCCCGAACAGCTTGACGTAGATGGCCCAGACGCCCCCCGCGAGCGCGATCATCCCCGCGATCACCCCCAGCCAGATCGCGATGCGCAGGGGGACGGTCGAGAACGAGGTGATGCCGTCGACCGCGAAGCGCAGCATCTTGCGAAACGGATACTTGGTCTCGCCGGCGAAGCGGGCCGGGCGCTCGTAGGTCACGGCCGTCTGCCGGAAGCCAACCCACGCCACCATGCCGCGCACGAAGCGGTGCTGCTCGCGGAGCGCGCGCATCGTCAGCACCACCGGGCGGCCCATGAGCCGGAAGTCCCCGGCGTCCGCCGGGATGGACACGCCGCCCAGCATGGCGCGCAAGAGCCGGTAGAACAGGGCCGCGGTGGAACGCTTGAACCAGCTCTCGCCGTGGCGCTTCGAGCGCACGGCGTACACCACGTCGAAACCCTCGCGCCAGCGGACCAGCATCTCCTTGACCACCTCGGGGGGATCCTGGAGGTCGGCGTCCATCACCACCACGGCGTCGCCCTCGGCGCGATCGATCCCCGCCGTGATGGCCATCTGGTGGCCGAAGTTCCGCGCGAACGACAGGACCTTGTAACGCGGATCGGTGGCGGCCAGGGCGCCGAGCAGGGTGAGCGAGCGATCGCGCGATCCGTCGTTGACGAAGATGACCTCCCACGCATCGCCCACCCGGGCCGGTCGGCCGGCGGCGGCCGGGGCGCTGGTCCTCCCACCGGGCTCCTGGGGGCTGGCGGTCAGGTTCTCGGAGTCGAGGTCGTCGAAGAAGGCGGTCAGCCGCCGACCGAGCTCGGGGATGATCTCCTCTTCATTGTAGATCGGAAGCACCAGCGACAGCGTTGGCCTCGACATCGGTCGCCTGTATACCGCGATTGGCCGGTTTTTGGGGTCAGCCATTCGGACCGGGCCCGCGGTCGGTCTGCGACGGGCGGGCGCCGTGCTCAGTAGCGCGGGATGAAATGAAAGTGTCCCCGCCAGAGCTCCAGCGCCGAGCGCCACTGGCCGTCGAAAGGAAACCACTGGACGACGTAGCCATCGAACAGCTCGGTGCTGGCACAGAGCCCCAGGGCCAGGGCCACCACCCCGGCAGCCCAGAGCCAGGGCGTGAGGGCCCGGGTCCTGTCCGAGGGCGCGGCCGGCAGCAAGACGAGATGCATGCAGGCGACGCAGAGCAACGCCGCCCACAGGCTGATAGAATTCCACCTCCCCGTGTCCCACCCGATGACGTTCAGCGAATGGGGGCTGAGCACGGCGAGGACGAAGGCCGCCACGAGCAGGCGCCGCCAGCGCGGGTCCGGAACCACGGCCCCGAGCAGGTGGACGCCGTAGGCGAGCAGGAAGAGGATTCCGGGCGCGGCGGTGAGCGTGGTCCGCACCAGCGCGTCGATGGTGCCGGGCTGGCTCCAGTGGTAAGGCATGAGGTGCAGCAGGTTCTCGGCGAGGCTGCGGTGGAGGACATCGAAGGCGTCGCCGCGGAGGGGAAAGTCCACCCGCGGCGCCACGGACTGCACGAGCGCCTGGATGCGGGCCGGGCTGCGCGTGCCGAGCAACCCCACCGCCACGGCCTCCCCGAGCAGGGCCACCCCCGCCCCGAGCGCCGGCGCCCAGCTGCGCCAGGTCGGCGGGGCCCCGGCGGCGGCACGCGCCGCGCAGCAGAGCAGCACGAAGAGGATGGCTGGCGCGAAGGACCAGGTCAGCATCTCGTGCACCAGGGCCAGCACCGCGCCCCCCGCGAGCGCGGCGGCGACCAGCAGCGCCGGGGGGCGGCGCACGCGGGCGGCGAAGAGCACGAAGCCCACGCCATAGAGGACCGCGAAGTCGTCGAGATACCCGATGATGTGGACGAAGAACACCAGGGCCGGCGAGGCCAGGAAGACCAGCAGGGCGAGGGCGAGCCCGAGATCGCCCGGGCTCGACGCCAGCGTGCGCCGCAGGAGCCACCCGGTCGCGACCACCACCAGAACGAACATCGCAATCGCGACCAGCGCGAGCCCGTTGTAGTGCTGCGCCCCGCCGCTGCCGTGGAGCAGGTAGAGGATCTCGCCCACCAACCCGCGCCGCACGAACCCCTGGCCGTAGTTGAAGGTCAGGTGGGTCGCCACCCAGGCGCTCGGCATCCGCAGCCCCTTCAGCAGGGCTATCGCGGCCACCAGCAGCACCAGCGCCGCCACCTGCGCACGCCGGAGATCGCCCCGCGGCCTCAGAGCGCCCCTCGCCGAAAGGGCGACCTGCCATCAGCCGGGGTGGTGCGCAAGTAGATGGTCAGGGAGGGAAAGCTCGTCGCAACCTGGAAGTCCCGCCCGAGCTCGGTCGCCGTCGGCGCATCGGGGGCAAAGCGGTTGTCCCGGATCACCGCATCCGCGCTCTGCAACAGGGGTGCGGTGCCGGTCGGCCCGACGGCGATCTCCGGAGGATTGAAGTGCTGCAGCGAGGCCGGCAAGGTGTCGCAGTTGTCGAGCGCCCGCACCGGGTAGACGCCATTCGCATAGCTGCCCATCCCCGGCCCCAGGCCCAGGACCAGCACCCGCAGCTCCGCCCGCGCCTCCGGCTCGGCGGCCGGGAGCGGGAAGACCTCGAACTGTCCAAACCGGGTCTTCGGCCCCCTCGCCTCGAACGCCAGGCTCTCGAACAGCACCATCTCGGAGAGGTAGGGCGACGGGAAGGCGCCGGGCAGGTGCACGATGTGCGTGATCCCCAAGGCTCGGAACCTGGCCATGAGACCACGGGCGGAGACAAACTCGCGATAGTCGATCACGCCCTGAAACCCGACCCAATCCAGGTACACCCGGTGTTCGAAGCCGAGCTGGGGGTGCCAGTGATGGAGCAGGATCACCGCATCTCGGGGCAGGGCGCGACCGACCGCGACCTGATCGGCGAAGAAGCCGTCGAAGCGGGTCCGCGCCCGGCCCTCGCGGCCACTCGCGATGAGGGACACGGCCGTGTTGATGCGTTCGAGGCCGAGGGCGTAGAGATCGCCCGCCCAGATCAGCTGGGCTCCCACCAGCGCCGCGATGCCGATGCGCGCGCCCACGCCGAGTCTCCAGGCAGCCACGAGCGTCGCGGAGGTGGTGACCACCAGGAGTGGTAGGAAGGTCTGGATGTGGCGATCGACCCGATAGGTCGACGCCCACACGAAAAGCGTCGCGAGGGAGACCAGGGCCCCCGCCACGAGCCGGCCACGCGCGCGGACCACCAGCAAGAGGGGCAGCGACAAGGTGAAGGCGAATCCCAGGGTGGGCAGGTTCGCCATGAAGGAATAGTGAGGCCTGAACGGAAAGGTGAAGATCAGCTCGAGGGATTCGCGGATCCGTCGACCGACTTCAGGCGGCGCACGCCAGACCCGATCCGCCGCGATGTTCTCGACGAATCTCGCGGCGTCCCTGACGGTGGGATGACTGGCCGTGAACCAGTCCTGCAGGAACGGATACACCGGATTCCCGTGAAAGATGACGTTCTTGAGGAAGTGCGGCCCCGCAACCGCCACGAATCCGCCGAGCAGGGCCAGCGCCGGCCAGATCAGCCGCCGGTCGATGGGCCGGACATCGCGACGTCGTTCAAAGACCTGGGCGACGAGGAACAGCCCGAGCGGCGCGATGAAGTAGACGGCCTGATACTTGGTCATCAGCGCGGCCCCGGCGATCGCGCCCCAGAGGAGGAATCCTCCGTTGGTCGACATCCCCGCGGCGCGGCTCGACAGCAGCATGAGCGGGACGGGGAAGAACCCGAGGACATGGTCGGCGGCCCCGCTCAGGTTCCCGTCGTAGACGAAGACCCCGGGAAACAGGAAGAAGGCGGCCCAGGACCCCCGCACCCGCTCGGATCTCAGCATCCACCGCACGCCCGCGGCAATCCCCACCAGGGTCCACAGGAACAGCGCCAGCTCGGTGTGCAAGGCCATCATCCACCGCAGTGCGGGCTGATCCAAGCCGGGGACCAGGAAGCCCCAGGTATGGACGATGTTGGCGAGGTGCGGGTATTCCCTGTGCCAGTTCCCGTCGAGCGGCAGGATGCGCCCTTCCCTGGCGTAGGACTCCGCGACTGGCAGGTGATACCAGCTCGCGTCGTAGTTGATCACCGCCGGTGACAGGATGCCGAGATAGACCACGGCCACGCCGAGACAGCCGAAGATGCTCGCGGCCATGGGAATGCCTCGAAGCGGTGCCGTGCTCGGCGGCGCAAGGACGGTCGACGACCCCGTGGAGCGCTGCGGTCTCCACCACTCCACCACCGGTGCAGCCCCGACGGCCAGGAAGATCACGGGCAGGACCACCGCCACCCACGGCCGGAAGAGATGGACCGCGCCGAGGGCGTAGAGCGACAGGTAGAACGCCGTCACGCCGGCGGCCACGCTGATGCACAACCTCTCGAGGACCGGCATCTCGACTGGCAGCAGCCTCCGGACAATCGCGAATCCGCCGCACAAGAAGGCGGCGTTCAAGACGATCTGCCAGGCCAGCAGGATGCCGAGGGGAAGCGCCAGCCAGCCCCGAACGGGCGAGAGCTCATTCACGAACCGGAGCAAGCCCGCCGTCGCGAGCCCGGCCAAGGCCAAGGCCCCGAGGGCGCGTCCACCGCCGTGTGAGCCATCGACCGTCGAACTGCCCCGCGCGCCGCTGTCTTGGGTCATCGTGGATGTCTTGGTTGGGTCGCGCCGTCGCAGGAACCACCCTGCTGCGCAGCTCGCCTTGGTCGCGCGGGCTGACCCAAGACGCACGGGCGAGCTTTTACCCCGAACGACCTCGGGCGGCCAGCCCGAGAGCCCCGAGGGGTGGCAGGCCGCCCTGCGCTGACCCCCGGCTGGCGCGTCCCCTCGAACCAGGGGACGCGCGCCGCCAGTGGCGATGGAATGGCGGTGGACTGCGCCGGGAACGTCTACGCTTCGGGGGGCGTCATTGTGCGGGGACGACCGTCCATTGCTGACTGTGGTCGGCGTTGGTGCCGAGCAACCAGCCGGTGATGGAGAGCACGATGTTGGGGTTGCTGGTGGGCACGAACTTGTAGTAGCCGTCCTTCGTGGAGAGGAAGTTCCACATCTGGCTGGACGTGCCCGCGTACGGGAGAAGGACGATGTTCTGCGTGAGGAGGAAGGTTCCGCTGAAATCGAGGACGTTGGCCGACTTGCCGTTGATGAACTTGTAGCTCCCGGGCTTGACCTGGACGATGTTCCACTTCTGGCTCGCGCTCCCCGAGTAGTTGGTCCAGTTGAACTTCGTTGGTCCGAAGAAGCTCGACGCCGTGTCCATGCACTGACCGGTGCTGCGATTGCACACCTTGTAGGCTGTCGAGGCGTCGAAGTTCCGCCACACCGTGACGACGTGAGAGAAGCCGTTGCAGGCCTTGTAGCCATCGCCCGTGCTGGGGGCATCGGCCTCGGTGCACGAATCCTGGCAGAACCCGGTGCCTGCGAAGGGATTGGTGTAGGGGGCGTTGGCCTGTCCGACGCCGAGGCGGCCAGGGACGGCTCCGAGATCGAAGTCCTTGCCATTGCAGAAGTAGGCCTTCGGGGGGCTCGTGAAGATGTTTCCGAAGAACGAGCCCTCTTGATACGGGTAGTCCGTGCTGCGGCCCCAGCCCAGGGAGGGGATGTCGCTGTCGAGCCACAGCCCGATGTGCCTGCCCGTGGTGTTGACGTGGGCGAGCAAACAGGCGCTCACGCTCTCCTGGCAGCCCTGCAAGCAAGCGCCGTTCTCCCACTCGGGCGCCACGCCGAGTTGCCCCGGGTACGTGGTGGCCGTTCCCGCCGCGTTGGTGAGGACGATGCTGTGACCGGCCGGGAGCGCGCAGCGCACCAGATAGCTCATCGTGGCCTGACCCGACGCCGTCGACAGCATGCCGTTGATCGAGCTCAGCCCATTGATGGAGCTCAGCCCATTGATGGAGCTCAGCCCGTTGATGGAGCTCAGCCCGTTGATGGAGCTGAGCCCGTTGATCGAGCTCAGCCCGTTGATCGTGGCGGTGGCCGCGGACTCGCTCTCATGCACGCCGCTGGGGCCTGCGTGCGTGTCGCAACCGGAACCACCCATGGCCACCGTGCCCATGAAGATGAAGGCAACCATTGGATCGCGAAGCGTTTTCAATTCCATTCTCCTCGAGTCACGGCGGGCCGAACCTCACGGTCGAACCGTGGAAGGCTTCGGGGGCCCATTCCCCCGCAACCCTTTGCCGCGTACTGGGTGGCGCTGCATGTTACCTGCCAAGTTTTGTAGTAAGCTAATTCACTGGATATACGTGAATTGAAGCGGCCGACCTGCCACCGGCCGTTGCGCCCCAGGCGTCACCTGTTGTCTTCCGGACCACACCCCTTTGAGGGAGCTCTCGTGACGCACTGGACCATCCTGCGGTCTGGCCGCTGCCGGGGAGTCAGGGACGCAGCGCCTTGACCATCAGCTCACAGCCGAGGCCCCGCCATTCGACCCGCTCGACCGAGCTCCACCCGAGGCGCGCGTAGAGGGCCTGCTGATCGGGTGTGAAGAGGTAGAGCCGTTCGAAACCGAGCCCGCGCGCCTTGTCCTCCACCACCGTGCACAGGGCCGAGGCGATGCCGCGCCTGCGAAACGGTCGGCGAACGAACACCCCCCCGAGCCACGGCGTGAGGTGCTCGTGGCCTGGCAAGTCCGCCGCTCGCAAGGCGGCGGTCCCGACGGCCTCGTCGCCGATGTGCGCGACCCAGCCGACGGGGAGCACCGCTCGGTTCATGTGCTGCTCGAGGCGACGCTGGCGCGCCACCCAGGTGTCCTCGGGAAACCAGGGCTTCCAGTGCTCGAGCAAGGCCGGAATCAGGTCGGTGCCGATGCCCGGTCGATCCGCCAGGTAGCTGATCTGGACCGTCCCGAGGCTGGTGAACGTCATGTCTGCCGTCATGCTGATCCTGACCGGGGCGACCGTCAACTTCGCGCGGACGTCACCCGGCACCCTTGGCCATGGACTGCTAGATTCGCGTCATGAGCAAGCTTCGCGCGGCCGGGACCTTCGAGATCACCATGAATCCGCATCCGCCCTATGACGCGACCGGGACGGTGATCCTCAACCGGGTCTCGATCAGCAAGGTGTTTCACGGCGAGCTCGAGGCCATGAGCACCGTCGAGATGCTCAGCGCCATGCCACCGGTCAAGGGATCGGCGGGCTACGTCGCGCTCGAGCATGTGCGTGGCAAGCTCGGCGGCCGCGTCGGAGGCTTCGTCCTGCAGCACTCGGGGACGATGACGCGCGGGAAGCCCGAGCTCAAGGTCTCGGTCGTGCCGGACACGGGCACGGGCGAGCTCGAGGGTCTCTCCGGTCTCATGGCGATCGAGATCGTCGGTGGCCAGCACCGCTACACCTTCGACTACAAGCTCGAACCGGCCGAATCGAAGCCGTAGGGTCCGGGACCTCGCGCCGCGACCAGAGCTCCTGCCATGAGACCGACGGGCGTGGATCGGGAAACGGGTGGGGCCTCTCTCCCTGACCCTCTCCCCGCTCCGCGGGGCGAGGGGATAGGAGGGGGATGGGGTCTGGGAGAAGGGCGGCGGGGGGAGGGGATGCAGAGATCCGGCCCCCTCGCCCCGCGGGAGCGGGAAGAGGGTGGGGGAGAGGGGCCCCTCGTTTCCCTGGGCACGGTCGTCGTCGTCCTTGCGTGGGTGAGCCTCGGAGCGGCGGGGTGCGGGGCGCGCTGGCCGGCGTCGTCGCGGTCGAGTGCCGTCGCCCAGGCGGGCACAGGCGTGGGAGTGACCACGGTGTCGAGCAACGTCCTGCGCGGGGACTATGCCGGCTCGGCCGCGTGCGCGCCGTGCCACGCCGATCTCGTGGCCGCCTGGCGACGCTCGCCCATGCACAAGATGACCCGCCTGCCCGAGACCGCCGAGCTTCGCGCGCCGTTCGACGGGCACGAGCGCGCCTTCACCTTCAAGGGGGACACCGCCCGCCTCGAGCAAGCCGGCGCCGAGCGGTTCGTGCGCCTCCGACCCCGGGACGGCGCCGAGCGCGTGTACCGCGTGACCAAGGTCATCGGTGGCCGCTACCGCGAGGACTTCGCGGGGGTCGAGGTGGCGTCCGCCGCGGCGGATGCGCGGGTGCTCGGAGATCCTGGCGCCGAGTTGCTCCTGCCGGTGTCCTATGTCTTCCAGACGCGGTCCTTTCGCCTCAAGGGGTACTCGGTCCTGGTTGGCGAGCGACCCGGCCTGCGGGCGGGCGGGGTGTGGAACCAGACCTGCATCTTCTGCCACAACACCATCCCGTACTTCGACGATCTGTGGGGGGCCTTGCATGGCCCAGGGGCCCCCGCCTATCAGGGCGAGGTGGTCGATCGGGTGCTTCCCCCCGCCCGCCAGGCCCGCTATCGCGTCACCGACGGCGGCGCCCTGGTGAGCGCGCTGGCCGCGGAGCGCGCGGTGCTCGGGGCAGGGGCGGCCCGCGCCGCCACCGGGGCCATCGCGGAGGACCCGCGCCCGGAGCTTCGCCGCGCGATCCTCGAGGCGAAGGCTCGCTTTTCGCCCGCGCACTTCGTCGAGCTGGGCGTGGGGTGCGAGGCCTGTCACGGTGGCTCGCGCGAGCACGTCGAGGATCCGCACCGGCACCCCACCTTCCAGCCGGTGGCGTCCTTTCTGGCGGTGACGGCTCCGGGCGACGGTGCGGCGGCGGGCCACGCCACGCCCGCCGAGTGGCAGAACCGCGCCTGCGCCCGCTGTCACCAGGTGCTGTTCTCGCGCTACGCGCGCACCTGGGAGGGCGGGGCGCGCCGCGAGCCCGCCAGCGCCGGTGGCAGCTCGATCACCTCCGGCGAGGGGCGCGATTTCCTGCTCGGCGGGTGCGCCCGCGCCATGGCCTGTACCGCCTGCCACGATCCGCACGGTGAGGACCCGCGCGCGCGGCTGGACCGCCTCGCGACCCCGGCCGGCAACGGGATCTGCACGACCTGCCACGCCAGGTACGCAACGCCGACCGCGCTCGCGGCCCACGCCCACCACGATCCGGGCGGGCCTGGCGGCGCCTGCGTCGCGTGCCACATGCCCCGCAAGAACATGGGCCTCGGCTATGCGCTCACCCGCTACCACCGGATCGGCTCGCCCACCGACGCGGAGCGGGTCGAGAAGGATCGCCCGCTCGAGTGCGCGCTCTGCCACGCCGACAAGACCGTGGGCGCGGTGCTGGACGATCTCGCGCGGCTCTGGGGCAAGCGCTACGACGCGGAGGCGGTGCTGCGCCTCTACGGCTCGCGGGAGGCCAACGTGCTCCTCGCCACCATCGCTCGCGGCTTTCCCCACGAGCAGGCCGCGGCCATGGGCGCCGCGGGCGAGCAGCGCTTCGCGCCCGCGCGACCGGCGATCGCCCGCGCGGCGGCCAGCCACGGCTATCCACTCGTGCGCTACTTCGCCGCCGCCGCCCTGTCCGCCATCGACGGGGTCCCTCTCTCGGTCGATCTCGCCGAGACCCCCTCGCCCGCCCTCGGCCCCGCCGCCCCCGACGACGAGGACTGACTCTCCTCTTCCCCCTCTTCCTCGTCCCCGTCCCCCGTCCCCCGTTCCCCTTTCTCCGTCCCCGTCCCTCGTTCCCCGACCGGGCCGCACCCTCGGCCCGGTTTGCACCCCCTCGTCCTCCCCCGTAGTCTCGACCCGAGCATGGCGACCCACCGAGCGGAGGACGACCAGAGCCGCGCGGCGCGACGTCGGGCCCACCCGCGCCGCCGCCGGGATCGCGACCGGGATCGGGACGGGAACCGCAAGCCAACGGTGTTCGCCTTCGCCCCCACCCGCGCCATCGGGCTCCAGCGCGCGCTCGACAAGGACTTCTATCACTTCATGTTGCAGCGGACCTGGCTCGAGTTCTTCGCGCTGGTCGGGCTGGCCTTCTTCACCACCAACGCGCTCTTCGCGCTGGCCTACACCATCCAGCCCGGCGACATCGCCAACGCCCGCCCGGGGTCGATGGAGGACGCTTTTTACTTCAGTGTCCAGACGCTGGCCACCATCGGATACGGTGGCATGTATCCCGTCACGCGCTACGCGCACATCACCGTCGCCTTCGAGGCGCTGACCGGGATCTTCGGCGTGGCCCTGGTCACTGGCATCACCTTCACCCGGTTCGCCCGCCCGACCGCCCGGGTGCTCTTCGCCGACAAGGTGGTGCTGGCCCCGCGCAACGGCGTCCCGTACCTGATGTTCCGCATGGCCAACTGGCGGCGCAACCAGGTGGTCGAGGCGCAGCTGCGGGTGGTGCTGCTCGCCACCGAGCGCACCCGCGAGGGCGAGACCCTGCGCCGCCAGTTCGACATCCCGATGGTGCGCGACCGGACCTCGGTCTTCTACCTGTCCTGGACCGCCATGCACGCGATCGACGCGCAGAGCCCGTTTCACGGCCCGGGGGCCCTCGAGCGCTTGCGGGCGCAGGGGGCGGAGCTCTACCTCAGCCTGACCGGCTTCGACGAGACCATCGGGCAGACCATCCACGCGCGCCACGGCTACACGCTCGACGACATCGTGACGGGAGCGCGCTTCGCGGACGTGCTCACGACGCTCCCGGACGGGACCCGCGAGATCGACTACCGCAAGTTTCACGATCTCGTGTCGGTGGTCGACGAGCCGGTGGCGGCGGCCGGGATCGCCGGGGCCGCGATCGCCGGGACCGCGATCGAACGCCCACCCACCGGCGACCCCCAGGCCGGCCCGAGTGGGCCGATCGGCCCCGGGATCCGCGAGGGCGGGACCTGAGCCGCCGCTGCCCCGCCACCGTCCCGCCGGGGCCCACGTTTGTCGCGCCCGCCCCGCGCGCTCGAAAAAATTGGTGCCTGCCCCCCGAGCGCTGAACTATCCTGACCGGACCGCATGACCCCCGCCGCGCCCAAGATCCTCGTGGTCGACGTCGGGGGAACCCACGTCAAGTTGCTCGCCACCGGGCAACCCCGCCGCCGCGAGTTCGGCTCGGGACCGGGCCTGACGCCGCGTCAGATGATGAAGGCCATCAAGAGCCTGACCGCCGACTGGAGCTACGACTTCGTCTCCATCGGGTTCCCGGGCCCGGTCATGCACGGTCGCATCGTGGCCGAGCCGGTGAACCTCGGCGAGGGCTGGGTCGGCTTCGATTTTCGCAAGGCCTTCGGGCATCCGGTGCGCATCATCAATGACGCGGCCATGCAGGCGCTCGGCAGCTACCGCGGCGGGACCATGCTCTTCCTCGGCTTCGGAACCGGCCTCGGCACGGCGCTGGTGATCGACGGGACCGTGGCCCCGCTCGAGCTCGCGCACCTGCCGTATCGCAAGGGCCGCACCTACGAGGACGACGTCGGGCTGCGTGGGCTCGAGCGCCATGGCAAGAAGAAGTGGCGGCGCCACGTGCTCGACGTCGCGAAGCGGCTGACCGTGGCCCTCGGGGCCGAGGATCTGGTGGTGGGCGGCGGAAACGCCAAGTTCCTGACCGTGCTTCCGCCGGGGGCTCGGCTCGTCGACAACACCAACGCCTTCAAGGGCGGCTTTCGGTTGTGGGCGCCCTCGTCTCGACCGCTGGTGTTTCCGATCGAGCGGGGCGCCGCCCCCGCTCGACCCGCGCGCCCCGTCGAGGCCACGGTGAAATGACGGGGGAGTCGTCCGCCCCGCCGTCGAGCCCGGCGCCTGAACCGGCGCCGGCGCCGGGGTCGACATCGGCACCGACCAAGCCGACCGGCGGCGCGGCCCGGGGGCGGGTGGTGTTTCTCTTCGACGTCGACAACACCCTGCTCGACAACGATCGCGTGACCGGCGATCTGCGCCGTTACCTCAACAAGGAGGTGGGGATCGCGCGCGCCGATCACTACTTCGAGATCTTCGAGTACCTGCGCGCCGAGCTCGGCTACTCCGACTACCTCGGGGCCTTGCAGCAGTACCGGCGGGTGTATCCGCGCGATCCCCACCTGCTGGCGGTCTCGTCGTTCCTGGTGAACTACCCGTTTGCCAATCGTCTCTACCCGGGCTCGCTCGACGCCATCGACCACGTGGCCGCGTTTGGTGACACCGTCATCCTCAGCGACGGGGACGTGGTCTTCCAGCCCCGCAAGGTGGAGCGCGCCGGGCTCTTCGACGCCGTCGGCGGGCGGGTGCTCATCTACATCCACAAGGAGCGCGAGCTCGACGACGTCGAGCGTCGCTTCCCGGCCGCGCACTACGTGCTCATCGACGACAAGATCCGGATCCTCACCGCCGCCAAGAAGATCTGGGGGGCGCGGCTGACCACGGTGTTCCCGCGGCAGGGGCACTACGCCCACGCCGCGGACGTCGCCAGCTACCCGCCTCCCGACATCGCCCTCGAGCGCATCGGGGATCTGGTCGACCTCGATCTGCCGACCCTGATCAGGGCCGGGGAGGGTCCTCGGACCGCGACCGTCGTCCCGTGAAGACGACTGAAGACGGACCCTGGCGAAGCCGACGGGCGGAGGTCTTCACGAGAGCAGCCGGGTCAAGAAATCCGGGTGCAAGCCCCATCCCAAGAACCCGGCCAGACCGAACAGCAGGCCGAAGCCCGCCATGACCGCGCCGAAGCCCAGCAGGACCCGCTTGCGGGTGAGGGCGGTGATCCCGAAGAGGGCGATCGAGACGGACAGCAGGGCCTCGGCGAGATCGAACTGGTCGTCGTGGAGGTTGAGCCGATCGTAGTCGTGCTCGTACCCCTCCGCCTTGGCCTTGATCTCCTCCTTCTCGTGCGCGTAGCGCTGGGCGCGCGCCGTGTACTCGGTGATCTCGCGCTCGAGGCGGGCCCGCAGCTCGGCGGAGAGCTCGGGCCGCAGATCCCGCTCGAGCGTCAGCTGGTCCACCGTGGACTCGGCCAGGTTTTGCTTGGTGCCCTTGGCCTGGTAGTACGACCACGCGTCGACGGCGCCCGCCTGGTCCTGCGCCATCGCCTGCACCACGTTGCCGTCCTTCACGTTGCACAGGGCGGTGAAGGTCGCGGTGATCGCCACCAGGAGGGCAATGGTCGAATTCAGTCGGTTCCCGGAGCCGTGCTCCACGGCATCGCTGACCACCTCGGCAAGCTCGGTCATTCTCGGCGAGCATACCCCAGCCGACGGTCGCCGCTCCCTCTTCGGCCTGAGCCACAGCTGGCAGGCGCCCCTTGCGTCTTTCTCTTCTGCTCCCGATGGTTAGAGTGTGCGGATGCGTTGCAAGGTGTCCTCGGCTCCCGGGCTCGTCGCCTCCACCGTGGGCGCGGGGCTGATCTTTGCCGTCTGGGCCGCGCCTGAGGCCGCCCGTGCCACGGACGCGTCTCCGCCGGCCGCGGAGCCGTTTCGCCGCGATGGAAACCCTTTCGTCGGCTACGCCGACCAGGTCCCCGGGCGCGCCCACCGGATTCGCGCCTCCGATCTCCCGCCGCCGAATGCTACCCCGTCCGCGGACAACCCCCCGACCGTCGTGCCTCGGCCACCCGGCAGCTGGCCCCAGGCTCCGGCAGGATTTCAGGTCCAGGAGTTCGCTCGGGGTCTGACCAATCCCCGCGCGCTCGCCGTGGCGCCGAACGGGGACGTGTTCGTCGCCGAGAGCAAGGCTGACAGCCTCACCGTCTTTCGCGGGCTCACGGCCGAGGGACGCGCCGCCGAACGGCGCACGTTCTTCACCGGCGGGGCCGCACCGAGGCGCCTGAAGAAGCCATTCGGGATGGCCTTTCGCGAGGGGTGGCTCTACGTGGGGAACACCGACGCGGTGGTGCGCTTCGCCTATCGCGCGGGGGATATGCAAGCCCGCGCCGCCCCCGAGCTCGTGGCGCCGCTGCCGGGGGGCGGGCTCCTGCGCGGCGGCGGGCACTGGACCCGGGATCTGGCGTTCTCGCGCGATGGCAAGCGGCTCTTCGTCTCGGTGGGCTCGCACTCGAACGTGGACGATCCCGACGTGACGCCCGCCGAGAAGGACCGCGCGGACATCCTCGAATTCGACGCCGCCACCGGCAAGGACCAGCGCATTTACGCCTCGGGGATCCGCAATGCGGTCGGGATCGCGGTGCATCCGCGCACCGGCGCGCTGTGGGCCTCGGTCAACGAGCGCGACGAGCTGGGGGACGATCTCGTGCCCGACTACATCACCGCCGTCCCCGAGGGGGCCTTCTTCGGGTGGCCGTGGTTCTACATCGGCGCCAATCCGGATCCGCGCCACGCCGGCAAGCACCCCGAGCTCGCCGCGCGCGTGCGCGTCCCGGACGTGTTGCTCCAGCCGCACTTCGCCTCGTTGCAGATGACGTTCTACACGGGCAGCATGTTCCCGAGCGCGTACCAGGGCGACGTGTTCGCCGCCGAGCACGGGTCCTGGAATCGGCATCAGCGCGTCGGCTACGAGGTCATCCGGGTGCCGCTCGATCCGGCGGGGCGGGCCACCGGCGACTACCAGGATTTTCTCACCGGCTTCATCACCAAGGACGGTCAGGTGTGGGGGCGCCCGGTCGGGGTCGCCGTCGCCCGGGATGGTGCGCTGCTGGTGGCCGACGACGGAAGCAACGCGATCTGGCGGGTCAGCACCGCCGGGAAGTGACGAGGACGAGGACAGAGCCGGGGACGAGGACGGGGTTTTGGGTCTCTCTCGAAGGGCCCGAAAATGCGGGGCTCAGGTCAGGCTTGGGGGGAGCAGGGCGCGGACCTCCGAGATGGTGTTCGCGTCCTCCGCGACCTTGTCGGTGCGGTAGCGCTTGAGCCGGGCGAAGCGCAGCGCCACACCACCCGGGTACTGCGGGCTCTGCTGGACGTCGTTGAAGGCGATCTCGACCACCAGCTCCGGCCGGACGAAGACCGCATGGCCGTCCCGCCCGAGCTCGCGCGCCAGGAGCGCGTCGGTCTGCCAGCGCAAGATCGCGTCGGTCATGCCCTTGAACGTCTTGCCCAGCATCACGAAGCCACCCGCCACCGGATCGCGCGCGCCGAGGTGCAGGTTGCTCAGCCACCCGCGCCGCCGCCCGCTGCCCCACTCGGCCGCCAGCACCACGAGGTCGAGCGTGCGGGTCGCTTTCAGCTTGAGCCACTCCTGCCCGCGGCGGCCGGCCGCATATCCGGCCTCGAGGCTCTTGATCATCACGCCTTCGTGGCCCTCGCGGAGGGCCCGCGCCACGAACGCCTCCGCCTCGTCGACGCGGGCCGTGACCAGGCGCGGGATCCGGGCTCCGGGATCGGTCCGGGTGGCGTCCTCGAGCGCGGCCCACCGCTCGGAGGCGGGGAGGTCGAGCAGGGTCTGGCCGTCGAGCCGCAGGACATCGAAGAAACCCACGTCGAGCGGCAACTCCGCGCGCAGCGCATCCACGTCGAGGCGGCGACCGAAGCGCCGCATGGTGATCTGGAACGGGACGGGGCGGCCGTCACCGCCTCGCCCCACGGCCTCGCCATCGAGGACGAGCTGCCGAGCCGGCAGGCTCCGCACGCGCTCGACCAGCTCCGGCACCGCCACGGTCACCGGGTTCTGCTGCCGGGAGTAGACCTCGACCCGGTCGCCGTCCTTGTGGACCTGCACCCGGGCTCCGTCGAGCTTGTACTCGAGGCCGGCCCCGCCTTCACCCCCGTGCCCGAGCTGCGCCAAGGCGGACCCCAGGTCGGCGGCGGTATCCGCCAGCATCGGCTGCAGCGGGCGAAAGAGGGTCAACTCGAAGGACAGCAGGGCTGCCGGCCCACGCTCGGCCAGCGCGCGGGCGACCTCGGCGAGTTCGCCGGTCAGCATGGTGGCCCGGCGAACGTCGGCCCCCGTGACCGAGAACGTACGCGCCAGCGCCTCGGACAGCACACCCTCGAGGGCGCCGTGTCGCAGCTCACCGGCCAGGAGGCGCGTCAGGAAGCCGCGCTCGGCGGCGGTGGCCCGCGCGAACAGCTCGGCCAGCACGCTCGCCCTTCGGGCGGCCGCACCCGGCCCCGAGATCTCCGCGATGGCCTCGAGCCCGCGCGCGACGTCCTCGAGCCCGAGCCCCGGCTCCGCCCCGCGGAAAGGTACCCGTGTCCCGGCCGGAGGCGTCAAGGTGGGGCTCCCCGTCGGCGGAGCGGCCGCCGAGCCCGAGGCCGTCTCGAGCGCGCGCAGGGTCGCGTATCCGACGCCGACCCGGCCTCGGGGCAGGTTCCCGGACAGGAACGAGATCCCCACGCCGATCTCGGCGCTCGACATGCGCCCGAGGGCCTCCGCCAGGAGCGCCACCTTCTCGAGCCGGGAGCGGGTCTCGCTCACGCGCCGGGACGTCTCCACCAGCTCGAGGAGGTGCATCGCGCGGACGGTTGAGCCGATCGGAAAGGGTGCGAGTCCCGGGGACTGTGGGGTCCCGTCAGCTCAGAGTCCCTTGACCTCGGAGTCGTGGGCGTGCCCGATGGCGCGGCGGATCTCCGGGCTCAAGCGCTTGCAGTTGAGCACGACCTTTTGTGAGTGAACCGCCTCGACGGCGGTCAAGGGAACCGTGAAATCACCGGCATTCTCGACGTAGACGAGCAGCTCGGCGCGGCCGTTCGGGCGAACCGCGCGAACCGCGCCGAACTCCTCGCCCCCGTCGGAGACGAAGACCTGGTAACCGATTCCAATTTCGGGATTGTTCACGCTCTATCTCCTCCGCTCGGGTTGGTTTCGCACACGGCCGGCCTCACCCTGGGTTTGCCATGTGGAGGGCCAGGGACAAGTCCTAACCACGCCCGTCGAGATGGAATGTTCCTTGCTGGGGATCATTGCATGAAACGGCGACATCTCCGCATCATGTTCCTCGTGTTGTTCGGCGTGGCCGGGGCCCAGGCCGCGACCGCGCCCAGCCGGGCCCAGGGGGGAGGCCTCTCGGGCGCGGCGCTGCTGGGCTTCGCTTGCGAGATTCCGACCGAGCCGCCGCCCTTCGAGCCGGGACCGCCAGACCCGCGGGCCTTGCCACCGCCCGCACCGGTCTCGGCAATTCCGGGAGATTCGGGTAACGGCGGGGCCGGGGTCTGGAACGTCGGGGGTTCCGGGGGCTTCCCGGGGAGCCCCGGGCCAGACCTGGGACTGGGCGGGCTCGGGCCGTCGCCACCGCCTTCGCCGCCGCCGTGGGGCTCGGGCGGACAGGGCGGAGGTGCCGGCAACGGCGCGGCTCCCATCGCCAGCGCCCCCTGAGGTCGGATCCGGAGCTTCAGGCCCGGGCTTCCGGGGAGGGGAGGGCAACTTTTCGGCCTATACTCGGGGTGTTTGCCAGCGTCACCTCCAGAGCCATCCCGCCCGGTCGCGCGCCACGCGGCCCTTCGCCTGACCGTCGCCCAGCTCAACCCGACCGTGGGAGATCTCGAGGGCAACATCGCGCGGATGAAGGACGCGGCCGCCGAGGCCGCCGGGGCGGCCGCGGAGCTGATCGTGTTCCCGGAGCTGAGCTTGACCGGCTATTACCCGGGCGACCTGCTCGACGAGCCGAGGTTCCTCGCCGCGGTCGACCGAGGTCTCACGGCGCTGGCCGCCGCCACGCGCGCCACCCCTGGGCTCCACTGGGTCGTGGGGGCCCCGACCCCCAACCCGGGACCCGGCAAGCGCCTGCACAACAGCCTGCTCGTCCTGCTGGATGGACGCACGGTCCTCGCATACGCCAAGCAGCTCCTTCCGACCTACAATATCTTCGACGAGCGCCGGCACTTCGAGCCCGGCCCCGATGTGGCGCGGGTCCTGCGCATCGGAGGCAGCCAGGTGGGCTTCATGATCTGCGAGGACGGCTGGAACGACGACGGGAGCACCTACACCATCAATCCCCTCGATCGCATGGCTGCGGCCGCCCCCGATCTCGTCGTCTCGACCAACGCCAGTCCGTCGAACATCGGCAAGCGCGAGCAACGCCATGAACTGTTCGAGGCGGCCAGCCGCCGGCACGGCTTCCCAATCGTGTACGTGAACCAGGTGGGCGGGCAGGATCAGCTGGTGTTCGACGGCGCTTCCTTTGCAGTCACCCCGAAGGGCGGCCTCGCGTTCGAGGCCCGCCGGTTCGCCGAGGACGTCGTCACCCTGGCCTTCAACGGGGAGCACATCGAGCGCGAGCGGAAGACCACCGGCGGAGCGCCAGCGGCGCCCGAGCCCGCGGTCGCGCGGGGGGGCTTGCCCACCATGGAGTTCTACCGGCAGCAGATCGTCCTCGGGGTGCGCGATTACGCCCGACGCTGCGGGTTCAGCGGGGCGGTGGTCGGCTCATCGGGCGGGATCGACAGCGCCCTCACCCTGACCCTGGCGGTGGAGGCCCTCGGGGCCGAGCACGTCGTCGGGGTCACCATGCCCTCGCGGGTTTCGAGCCCGGGCAGCGTCACCGATTCGGTGGCCCTGTGTCGCAACCTCGGCATCCCGCTGCACGAGCACCCGATCCGGGAGCTGGTCGACGGGTACGGCGAGGGGTTCGCGCGCGCGTTCGGACAGCCCCTCGCCGGACTGCCGCTCGAGAACCTGCAGGCGCGGGTGCGTGGGACCATCCTGATGGAGTTCTCGAACGCTTTTGGCCACCTGTTGCTGACGACCGGCAACAAGAGCGAGATCGCCGTCGGCTACTGCACGCTCTACGGAGACACCAACGGAGGTCTCGGCCCGATCGGCGATCTCTACAAGACCGAGGTCTTCGAGCTCTGCCGTCACATCAACACCACGGCGGGGCGCGCGCTCATTCCGCGCGAGATCATCGACAAGGAGCCCTCGGCCGAGCTCGCGCCCGGACAGCGGGACATCGACAGCCTCCCGCCTTACCCGGTGCTCGACGCGATCCTGAAGCACGTGATCGACGGCGAGCCGTTCGATCTTGCACCTTTCGTGCTTCGGCCGTTCGGGCCGGCAGATGGCGGCGAGATCGAGGCCCTGGTCAAGCGCATCCGCAAGATGGTCGCCCGGAACGAGTACAAGCGACGTCAGGCCCCGCCGGTGCTCCGTCTCCGCGCGCGGGCCTTCGGCAGCGGTCGCCAGATGCCAATCGCCGCCCGCTACGAGTAAGAGCGCGGGAAGGGGAGGACCGGAGCGCGGGAAGGGGAGGACCCCTCCCCGCGGGCCCCTCCCGAGGGACGACGAGAAGCGCACCCGGATCTGCTTTGCTCACGTTGTCTCCGGTTGGCAAAGCCAACCTCCGATCCACCGCAAGGAGAGCCTGCTCTTGGGCGGTGAGTCGATCCGGGAACCGACCCCCAACCCCTCCTTATCCCCTCGCCCCGCGGAGAGGGGAGAGGGGCCCCACTTCATCCCGGGGGCGCACCGCGGAATACCTTGTTCACCCCTCTCATCTGGCGAGCGTAGCGCGGCTTTGCCGCGCGGAGCGAGAGGGGCGCGGGGACGTGCGAGCGGCAGCGAGCCACGTCCCCGATACAATCGCCAGCCACGTCCCCGATCAAATAGTCAGCACT
>Ga0265318_10000455_pt1 | contig 30645 bp, 19 predicted proteins | sample 4821metaG_FD_192431 | JGI IMG/M metagenome (GOLD analysis project Ga0265318, IMG submission 192431) | Rhizosphere microbial communities from Carex aquatilis grown in University of Washington, Seatle, WA, United States - 4-8-21 metaG | ecosystem: Host-associated > Plants > Roots > Rhizosphere >... | reverse complement strand
TGACGGCAGGCACGGCGTGAGCGCCGCCCCGATCAGGCCAGGCGGCATCACCCCCCAGCAATGGAAGTCGGGGGCCGCAGCCTGGTCCGGGTGGCTCTTTGACGGACTAGAGATCCACCTCTTCACGCTGGTGGCGACTCCGTTCGTCATCCACCTGCTGGGCGCGGTCGGCAGCGCCGACCCGGCGGTCAAGCAGAAGAGCGCCTGCATCCAGGCGGCCTTCCTCGTCGGCTGGGCGCTCGGCGGGGCGTTCTTCGGCAGGCTGGGCGACCGCATCGGGCGCAGCAGGGCCCTCTCGCTTACGATCCTCACCTATGCGCTCTGCACGGGCCTCTGCGCGGTCTCCCAGACGTGGTGGCAGCTCATGGCCTTCCGGTTCCTCGCCGCCCTCGGGATCGGCGGCGAGTGGGCCGTCGGGGCCTCGCTCCTCGTGGAGACATGGCCGACCCGCATGCGGCCGGTGCTGTCGGCGGTCCTCCAGAGCGCCGTCAACCTGGGCATCGTCATCGCGGCCGGCCTCGTGGCCCTCCTGCAGTTCCTTCCCCGGCCCCCCTCGGAGCGCTGGGTGTTCCTGATCGGCGTCGCCCCGGCCCTCCTCGTCTTCTGGATACGCAGGCAGGTTCCCGAGTCCGATGCGTGGCAGAGGGCCCGGAGCGAGAGCCCGGACCGGCCGGGCCTCGGCGACCTGTTCCGGGGCGAGGTGGCCTCCCTCACGCTCAACACGACAGCCGTCTGCGCCCTCAGCCTCTCCGGGTGGTGGCTGATCCAGTTCTGGCACCCGCAGCACCTGCGCAGGCTCCTCGAGATCTCGGGCTACGCGCCCGGCGCGGCCACCCGCTTGGTCTCCGAGGCGTTCTTCCTCATGAACGTCGTGGCCATCGTCGGCAACTTCGCGGCGGGCTGGCTCTCGGGGCGCATGGGCAACAGGAGGGCCGTCACGCTGATGCTCGCCGGCATGTTCGCCTCCATCGTGGGGGCGTTCGCCATGCCGCGGGGATTTTCTGAGCTCGCCTGGTTCTGGATGCCGCTTGTCGGGTTCTTCTCGGGCGTGTTCGGCCTGTTCACGATGTACCTGCCGCCGCTCTTCCCCACGCTCCTGAGGACGACCGGCGCCGGGTTCTGCTACAACATCGGCAGGATCGCGGCCGCCGCGGCCTCCCTCATCTTCGGGTGGGTGGCCCCCGTCGGCGACTACCGGGTGGCCCTCCTCGCCGCGAGCGGGCCTGTCCTTGCGGCGGCCCTCTGGACGATCCGGCTGCCGGACGACGCCGCCTGACCCCACCGCGCTGGCGGCTTGTGTTCGCGCGCCTGCGCCCTTCTCTCTCCCCCATGGGCGAAACACTCGGCGCGCACAGGATCTTCATCGGCACCTACACGAAGGGAAAGAGCCGCGGGATCTACTCGGTCACGCTCGACCGCTCCTCGGGGGCGCTCGGGGCGCCCGAGGTGGCCGCCGAGGCGCCCAACCCGACGTTCCTCGCGCTCTCGCCTGACAGCCGGTTCCTCTACGCCGTCTGCGCCAATTCCGGATGGGCGTCCTCGTTCAAGGTGGATACGGCGGCGTTTCGCCTCTCGGCGGTCCAGCAGGCGCCCGCGGGGACGGGCCCCACCCCGTGCCACATCAGCGTCGACGCGTCGGGGCGCATCGCGCTCGCCGCCAACTACCACCTGGGCCTCGCGGCGGCCATCCCGCTTAACGCTGACGGGACCCTCGGGGAACCGCGCGTGGTCGCGCACAGCGGACGGGGGCCCCACCCCACACGGCAGACCCAGTCCCACGTTCACTCCACCTATTTCACGCCCGACGGCCGCTTCGCGATCGTCTGCGACCTGGGCCTCGACCGGGTCTTCACCTACCGGATCGACCGCGAGGCCGTAGCGCTTTCGCCGGGTTCCCCGCCCTTCGTCGACTCCGCTCCCGGAGCCGGGCCTCGCCACCTCGCGTTCGGGCGAGTCGGCACGAGGGCCTACGTGATCAACGAGCTCGACAGCACCGTCACGGACTACGCGTTCGAGGCGGCGTCGGGAAGCCTTTCCCCGGGGCGTTCCCGGTCGGTCCTGCCGGAGGGCTACGCGGGTGAGGCCACGGCGGCCGAGGTGAAGGTCCACCCGAACGGGCGCTTCGTCTACGGCTCGGGTCGCGGGCCGGACACGATCGCCGTCTTCGCCGTGGACGAAGCAACCGGGGCGCTCTCGCTTGTCGAGATCGTCCCCTGCGGGGGCAAGGGGCCGAGGAGCTTTGCGATCTCCCCCGGCGGCGACTGGCTCGTCTGCGCCCACCAGTTCAGCGACACGCTCTGCTCCTTCAGGATCGACTCCGGGACGGGGCGCCTCGCCCGAGTCGCGGGGACGGTCCCCGTGCCGATGCCCGTCTGCGTCCTCTTCCTGGACTGAGGCCGGAAGGGCCTCGGGCTACGGCATCGCGATCACGGCGTCGATCGCCCCGAGGACGCCGGACTGGCTGAACGGCTTCTCGAGGAGGACGTGGGCGCCGAAGTTCTTCGCGATCCTCAGGTACGAGTCCCTTGCGATGTGCCCTCCGCCCGACATCGCGATGATCTTCACGAGCGGGTACTTCTTGCGGACCTCCGTGATGAACTCGAGCCCGTCCCTCTCCGGCATCAGCAGGTCCGTGATCACGATCTGCACGGGCTGGGCGGCCAGCACCTTCGGCGCCTGCAGGCCGTCCTCCGCGGAAACCACCGAGTGCCCCGCGGCCTCGAGCATCAGGCAGAGCAGCTCCCGTATTCCGGGCTCATCGTCTACGACTAGGATCGAACAAGGGGGCATTAGGTTGCCATAATGGGTGACGAGGGTACCTTGGGCCGGACGCGTGGACAAGCCCATGTGCCATAAATCCTTTCCGCAATCCTTTAAATGGCCGACTTCCTCCCGACCCTCCCCAAGGCACAGCGCGCGTTCCTGGTGGGGGTCCAGACGACGGAAATGCCAGAGGGTGAAGGGGAAGAGCTCCTGGCGGAACTGACCGAGCTCGTCGAAAACCTGGGGCTTTCGATCGTCAGGAGCGTGTTCGTGAAGCTCCGGGCCCCGTCGCCCGCCCTATTCCTGGGCAAGGGAAAGGCGGAGGAGCTTGCGGCCCTCGCGAAGGAGGACGGCGCCGAGGTGATCGTTTTCGACTCGGCGCTCTCGCCGGGCCAGCAGCGAAACTGGGAGGAGCTCGCGGGCATCGCGGTCATCGACCGCCAGGAGGTCATCCTCGAGGTCTTCGCGGACCGCGCCCACACGCGGGAGGCGGTGCTCCAGGTCGCCCTCGCCCGCATGGAGTATTCCCTGCCCCGGCTGACCCGCGCGTGGACCCACCTATCCCGGCAGCGGGGAAAGGGCTCCATGGGCGGCGAGGGCGAGACCCAGCTCGAGCAGGACCGGCGCGTCGTCCGCGACCGGATCGCGCACCTGAAGATGGAGCTGGCCCAGGTGGTCCGCCAGCGCGGCGTGCAGCGCACGAGGCGGGTGCGCGTGCCGCTGCCGACCGCCTCGATCGTCGGCTACACCAACGCGGGCAAGTCGTCGCTCCTTAACCGCCTGACCGGCTCGTCCGTCCTGGCCGAGGACAAGCTCTTCGCCACGCTGGACCCGACGACCCGCCAGCTTGTGCTCCCGGGCAACCAGAAGCTCCTCCTCACGGACACCGTGGGGTTCATCCGGCGCCTGCCGCACGGCCTCGTGGAGGCCTTCAAGGCCACGCTGGAGGAGGTCCTGGTCGCCGACTTCCTCATCCACGTGGTCGACATCACGAGCCCGCACTTCGAGAAGCACAGGGCGACGACGCTCAGCGTCCTGGCCGAGCTCGGCGCGGGCGACAGGCCCATCATCAACGTGTTCAACAAGTCGGACCTGGCAGATGCCGTGGAGACGCGCTCGGCCCGGCAGGCCGTGCCCGACGCGTTCCTCGTGAGCGCCCGCACGGGCGCGGGGGTTGGCCCCCTCTTGGAGCGCTGCCGCGAGATGGTGGCCCACGGGTTCGGGACCGTCCGGCTCCTCGTGCCGCACGACCGCTACGACGTCATCTCCCGGCTCCACGCCCTCGGGCACGTCCAGGAGCAGGAGCACCGCGAGGACGGCGTCCTCGTCACGGGGCGGTTCCCGCCGACGCAGGCGGGGCTGCTCGAGCCCTACCTCTACAGGGGCGCGAAGCCCCGCAAGAGGGTCAGGGCGTAAGCGGCGCGACGGCCATCCCGTTCTCCATGCCGTCACCCGAGACGATGGAGCAGATGGCGACCTTCTCCTTGGCGTTGTCGACCCTGATGCGGCCCTTCTCGGTGAACGCGACGTCGAGCGTCTCGCCGGTCGCCGGGTCGCGCAGGATCTCGGAGGTTCCGACCTTGAAGGTCTGGCCGTTGGCGACACCCTCGCGGGTTCCCCGGTTGATGTAGACCTGGGTGCCCTTCAAGAGGATCACGTTGCCGCTCCAGTGCAGGCTCGGGATCTGGGCCACGATGAACGCGACGCCGTCGTCGATCGCCTTCTCCATCGCGGTCCCGACGTTGGTCTTCTTGAAGCCTCCCATGTTCCCGCTGAAGTTCTGGTCCGTGAAGCCCACCGTGAGCCCCCCGCTCTTGCACTTGCCGAGCACCTTGTGGGAGGCGACGACCTGGCCGGTCGTCGAGTCGACGACGTAGATCACGGCGTTGATCTCCGCCTCGCTGCCGCCGCCGCCGAGGCTGATGCCGTGGAAAGCCAGGCCCCCGTTCTGGCCCGAGGTGGTCTGGAAGTTGGTGATGTCCCCCTTGATGAGGAGCTGGGCGGGCGTCATGTTGCCCGTCGTCGGCGCCTTGTCTCCTCCGGCCACCCGCCCGCTCTTCGCGAAGTCCTGCTCCTTCATCGCGGCGTCGCGCATGTCGGCCTCGCCGAGCACGATGAAATGCCCCGACTGCTGGAGCGAATCGGTCAGCATGGAGCCCCACGTGTCGGACAGCTGGAAGTTGCCGCTGTAATTGGCGTGGTTCTCAAACTTGGTGACCGCGATGCTGAAGCGCAGGCCGCCGGCCGCGGCGTCGGGGGGAGCGTCGGCGCGCACGAAAACGGGAAGGGCGAGGCAGGCGGCGAGGGCGAGGAATCCAATCTTTTTCATGGCTGGGCTGGGATGATGGCTTTGGGGCTATCGGGGACTCAGGCGCGGGATCCCTGGTTCCGTAACCGGCGACCCGATCATGAACTTCCCTCATTGCTGGACGGCTGCCTAATTGCTCGAAACGGCTAGTGTTGGCAAGGAATTCCCCGCCGCGGGCTCAGGGCGTCGCCCCGACCGCATACATCCCGGCCCCGTGGGCGGGTATCTCCGGGGAAAAGGTCGAGGCCGCCTCGGAGGGCGGCCCCCCCTGCCAGAGGTCCCGGGCCCTGAAGGAGCCTCCGGCCAGCCCCAGGTCCGCCCTTGTCACGGTGACCCTTGCCGCCGTCTCCGTCGTGTTGAAGACGGCCAGGTACACCTCGTCGGATCCCGGATCGCTGGCTTCCCACGCGACCAGCCCCCCGCGGTCAAAAAGCGGGTGGTTGTTCAGGCTGTGCTGGTTGACCGCGATCACCGCGTCGTTTGTCAGCAGCGAGAGCGTGAACGGGTCCATCTTGGTCATGTCCCCCCCGAACATCAGCGGCGACCGCGCGATGGACCAGAGCGTCATCACGGTCACCTGCTCGTCTCGGGAGAAGTGCGTCGAGCGCCGTCCCATCTCGAGGACGCCGAGGGGAAGCATGTCCGCGTCCGGCCACGCTCCGGGAACCCGGTGCGGGTTCCAGTCCTCAAGGCGCGCAAACTGCTCCTGGAGCGACTTCCAGTTGTCCCAGAAGTCGTCGCTGATGCGCCAGAGGTTGGCATGCCGGCTGACGTGGTCGGCCGCGTCGAGCGCCGTCGCGCCCGGCGAGAGGCTGAGCACGATCGGCCGCCCGCTCCGGTCGATGGCGAGCCGGACCCCCTCGATTTCCCGCTGGTGGTCGTGGTAGGGCCGGCTGATGTCGTCGACCTTCACGTAGTCGACGCCCCACGAGGCGATGAGGGCGAAGACGGAGTCGTAGTAGTCCTGCGCGCCGGGCTTTGACATATCCACCCCGTACATGTCGGTGTTCCACGGGCAGGTGCTGTCGACGTCGGCGACGTCCCGGGCGTGGAGGGCTGTTCCCTTGACGGGCAGGTTCTTCTCCACGGCCTGCCGGGGGATCCCCCGCATCAGGTGGATGCCGAACTTGAGCCCCAGAGAATGGACGTAGGCCGCGAGCGCACGGAAGCCCTCGCCGCCCGCGGCGGAGGGAAACCGGTTCTGCGCCGGCTGGAGGCGGCCCCAGGCGTCGAGGGCGAGGGCCGCGCCCTTGCGGTAGTCGTAGCCCGTCGCCGCCGGCTCGTACCACTGGATGTCCACCACGACGTACTGCCAGCCGTGCACCCGGAGGTGCGCCGCCATGTAGTCGGCCTCGGCCCGAGCCTGGGACTCGGTGATGGTGGTCGCGAAGCAGTCCCAGCTGTTCCATCCCATCGGCGGGGTCGGCGCCCAGGAGCGGAAGTCGGGCGCCGCGCCCCGTGCGCAGGACAGGACGCACAGAAACAGGGCCAGGCGCGTGGGGGTCTTCATCGGCAGGGGTTCACCGGGTTTCGTGGGCTGCCCCTAGTTGACCGACCCGCGGGGCTCCTCCAAGCTAATTGCTTGGGAACCCTCCCCGAATCCCCGGAAGATCGTCACGCGCCGCGCCGCGCGTCGCCCGCGGCCGGCCCGCGCCTTCTCCTCTTCCTCGCCGCGGCCCTCGTCGTGGTCGAGGGAGCGCCCCTCGTTTTCATGGGGACCAGCGGCGGCGTCTGGCCGCTTAACAACTTCGAGGACTTCTCGACCGCCTTCTGGGCCCCCCTGAAGGTCGGCTACGCCCCCTCCTACTACTTCAACCCGTCGGGGTACTACTTCGGCGCCCTGCTGAAGGTCGTGCATGCGCTGACCGACTGGGCTGTCGGCTCCAGGGCCGTGAGCTACCGCCATTTCCAGTTCTTCGGCTACCTGGCCCGGGCCCTGTACGCAGCCGCCACGCTCGGCGTCGTCGCGGTCTACTGGCGCAGGCGGCGCGACGCCCTCTCCGTTGTCACGGCGGCCGCCCTGCTGCTCTCGCTGCGGCTCGCGGCCCCCTTCGTCGTCCAGATCTACGACATGCGCGTCGGCCTGCAGCTGTCCTACGTCCTGGTGATGCTCCTGATCTCGCTCGCCACCCTCGAGGCCGCGGGACGGTTCCTGGACGGCGAGGGGCCAACCCGCGGGTCCGTCGCCTACTGGGGCTTCCTTTCGGGCGCCGCGTTCCTGGAGGCCCCCCACTACCTGCCCTTCTTTCTGCCGCTCCTCGCCGTCGCCGCGGCGCGGCCCGGGTCCTTCGCGGGGCTGGGCGCGCGCGCCGGCCTCTGGGCTTCCGGCGCGGTGCTCGGCGCGGCGGGAGGTCTCGTCGGCCTGTACGGCCTGGACTACCGAAGCGCCCTCGCCGCCGTCTTCTCGAATTTCCGCGGCGTGGTCGTCGGGTTTCCGCAGCCGCAGCCCGGATTCGAGAAATTCACAAGCCTGGCCTTCGACCCGGCGAGCGACTATTTCTACATCAAGATCGCGATCGCCGTTCAGCTGGCCGTGGTCCTGGTCTTCGGCGCCGCGTTCATCATGGCGCGGCGCCGGCAGGACCCACGCTCCCGCTTCGCGGCGCTTGTCACCCTAGGGTCATTCGCCGCGGTCTGGCTCATCCACCTGCGTATCTGGAGAACGCACGGAAGCTATACGACCGTCTTCTCGGTGGTCTTCTTCGGCTTCCTCACGCTCGCACTCATCCTCCAGAACCGCTGGAGGGCGCGGCAGCTCGGCGACCGGTCGAGGGCCACGGCGGTTGCCCTCGCGGTTGGGGCGCTCGGTTTCGCCCTGCCGTGCGGGGTCACGCTCTGGAGGTTTCCCTACGCCCAGACCTTCTCCATCGACAGGGCGTTTGGGGAGTCCTTCCGGTCCTTCAACGCGTTCCTGGACCGGCTTCCCGTTCCCGTCGGGTTGGCCTACAACGACGACATCAGCTACTTCCCGCTCATCGCCCACTGCAATTTCTCGCTCACCATGTACCACCTGGGCTCGACAACGGGTTACGCCGACACGCGCTTCATCGACCGGATCCGGGCGGACAGGTACCCGGGATACCGCCTCATGTACTTTTACCGGGTCCTGGCCGCGAAGTACCACTGGGGCGCCGCGCACCTCGACGCCGCAGTCGACCAGGGTTTCCTCCCCCTCGACGCCCCCACGGAGCTCGCGCCGCTCAGCCAGGAGGCCGGAAACACATGTGCCGCCGCCCTTCAGGGCGGGGCGGGGACGGTGCCGGTCGAAAACATCCCGCCCGGGCAGGATCCCCGCCTCTTCCTATTCCTGCATCCCGACTCGGGCGTTGAGCGGGTGGATTTTGGCAACCTGCGCTGGTCCGTCCTCCCCATCCGGGATCCCGCGGTTCGCGACGCGGTGATGGCGCGTGCCTGGCCCCGCACATGGACCCGCGAGGGGCGCTCCTTCTTCCTCGTGACAACGCCGCTCGGCTACTACCTGCTCGCGCTCCACGGGCCGGGGAGCTGAGCCCGCCCCCAAGGCCACCGACTGCGCCGGGCTGACGGGTGGCGCCGACAGCTCGGCGTCGCACCCGAAAGCCCGCGCGATTGAAGGGGAAGTATCAGCGGATAATCGGCGACAATGTGCCCGTGATGTGGTGGGGGGGAGGGTTGGGATTGAAGATCACGCCTATGCCGGCAAATCTCCCAGGGCCGCCAGGGATCGACGTCTGGAATGCCATCATGACCGAGTGCGGTGGGGCCTTCCTCGCTATTCTCAGAATGCGATTCACCTCGAGCGCGAACTTGTCCACCCGTTTTTGATGCCTAACCAGTTCGAGTTTATTGAGGGTCGCTGCGGATGACTTTTTATTATTGGTGCTCATATGCTGGACTCCTTACTTGGGTTGTGGATCTGAACTCTTGGCTGCGCCCGGAGGATCCAGCTCTGGCCAGGGATCTATGGGGACGTAGCCAAGTTGGTTGAGCCTCGCGACCATGGCGCGCGCCTCGCCGAACCGGCCCAGAAGCGCGGCGGCGCGGGCGGCGGGATCGAGGAGGCGCCAGTCGACGCTCGAGTGGATCCGCGGGGCGAGCAGCTCCGTGGCCCGCAGCCCGTCGCGCCGGGCCGCGCCTTCATCGCCGGACGCCGCCGCCACCTCGCCGGAGATGACATGGGTTTGCGCGAACTCGCCCGCCTCCGCATCGGTCGCGCCCTGGGAGCGGGAAAGCCTCTCGGCCATCTCGACCGCATGGGCCGCGGAGGCGGCCGCGGCCGGCTGCCGGGCGTCGGATTGGAGCTGTGCCTCCATCTCCCATGCTTGCATGAGAAGCAGGGCGAAGGAGCGCTCCGTGGGCTCGCTTGCCGACAGGGACTCAAGCTGGGAAAGGGCACCATCAACGGCCCGCCGGGCCCCGGCTCCGTCGCCGCGCCTGCGCGCCAGCGAGGCCTCCGCTAGGCGGGCGTGCAGCGAGAAGCCTTTCCAGTAGGCGTTCTCCGGGTCGTGGGCCACGAGGGCGTCGAGCAGCTTTTGTGCCCTAACCAACGACTCGCCCGCGGCCTCATAGCGTCCCGTTACCATGTCGATTGCCACAACATTGACGAGGGCGACCGACTGGTATTGGCTCCAGATCGCGGTCTTGGGGTCGGACTGGGCAAGGGACTCGAGCTGCGCGGACTGCGTCGAGAACTGCCTGAGCGCCTCGGCGTAGGCACCCTGAAGCTCCGCAATGCTTCCGAGCCATGCGTGCGCATCCGCCATCTTGGAGCGTATCTGGAGGTTGCCGGGATCGCCAGCGGCCAGCTTCTCCAAGGTCGCCAGCTCACTGAGATAGCCCGCCCGGGCCGCGGCATACTCGCCGCGTTCCTTGTCGAGCGCCGCGAGGTTGCCCTGGCCGTCGACGAGCTCGAGCTGCCAGTCCGTCCGCGCGGGGTCGAGTGCCACAAGGGCCACGCAGGTGTCGCGGTACCGCGTGAACCATTCACCGGCAGGCGGATACTCAGCGCGCCTCAAGTGGACGTAACCTATCCCGAACTCGGCCTGGCCGCGCTCGAAAAGCACCTCACCGTCCCGCGGGTGCCGGGAGGCCATTTCCGCGGCCCGCGAGTAGGCGCCTGTAAACGCCTCAACGGCGTCTGCGTAGCGGCCCTGTGACATCCGGACGCCGCCGAGCAGCCTCAGCGCCTTCGCCCGGGACAGCCGCGTTGTATCATTCAGGTCGTCGGGGCCGAGGGAGGCGAAGTACGCGGTTGCCTTGTCGGCAACCGCGTCGAGCACGTCGAGTCGGCCGACCCCATCGAGCTTTGTGTAAAGGTCGCCGAGCATGAACTTCAGAAGGTTCTCGGCCCGTCCGCGCTCGACGTCCGCCAGGCGTTCGGCCCGAGTCGCGCGCACCGCCTGCCACGTGCTGATCATGAAGCCGGCCAGCAGGGCGAGCGCGACCGCGCCTGCGGCGGCAAACGCCATCCGATTTCGCCGCACGAGCCGCTCCAGGCGGTAGCCCCGGCTGGGCGGGCGTGCGACCACCGGCTCGTTGCGCAGGTGGCGCGTGATGTCCGCGGCGAGGGCGTTCGGGGTCTCGTAGCGCCGCGCGCGGTCCTTCTCGAGGCATCGCATCACGATCCAGTCGAGGTCCCCGCGCAGCAGGATCGAGAGCCTTTCCGCATCCGTGCTGCGGACGCGTGCCACATGGGCGCGGTCGGCGTCGCCGAGGGTGGACAGGTTTGTCGAGGGCTTTGGCGGCTCGACCTCCCGGATGATCCGGCGGATCTCGTCGATCCCGGCCTGCAGCAGGGATTTCGGGTCGAAGGGTAGCCTCCCCGTGAGGAGCTCGTAGAGGAGGACGCCGAGCGAGTAGATGTCGCTGCGCGTGTCGATGTCGATCCCGCTCAGCTCCGCCTGCTCGGGGCTCATGTAGGCCGGAGTCCCTATGAACTGCTCGAAGGCCGTGAAGAGCGTGTGGTCGGTCAGCCGGCCCGCCGTGGCCTTGGCGATGCCGAAGTCTATCACCTTCGGGACGGGAACGCCGTCGTTCAGCGTGACGAGGATGTTGGACGGCTTGAGGTCCCTGTGTATGATGCCCTTCTGGTGGGCGTGCTGGACGGCGTGGCAGACGCTCGAGAAGAGCTCGAGTCGCTGGGTCGTCGAGAGGTTGTTGCGGTCGAAGAACTCGGTGATCTTTACGCCCCGCACCAGCTCCATCACGAAGTAGGGCCGGCCCGCATCCGTGGCGCCCGCGTCGAGGATCTTGGCGATGTTCGGGTGGTCCAGCATGGCCAGCGCCTGGCGCTCGGCGTCGAAGCGCGCGATCACCTCGCGGGTGTCCATCCCGAGCTTCACGATCTTCAGCGCCACCTTGCGCCGGACGGGCTCCTCCTGCTCCGCCATCCATACCACGCCGCAGCCGCCCTCGCCTATCCTCTGCTGGAGCCGGTAGCGCCCGATCCTGGCACCCGGTGCCTCCGCCCCCGCCTTCGGGGAGGCGGCAGGCGGAGGACCGTCGGGGGGGCCCGGGACCGCTGGTGAGTCCATGAACCTCCCCGCGGATTGGTGCGCCTTCAGGAGCTGCTCGATCCGCTCGCGAAGCCGCGCGTCGCCGCCGCAGGCCGCGTCGAGGAAGCGGGGCCGCTCCCCCTCGGGAACGGCCAGCGCTCCGGCGAACAGCTCGGCTTCCCTGTTGTTCGATTCGGTCATCGCGGCGCGGGAGAGGGCGTCTGGTGCGTGGGGCGGCGGGTTCGGGTTTGCTTGGGTCAGGAGAGGGAGAGCGTCGCGTCGTCGTTGCGAAGCCCCAGGGTCGACAGGACGTTCACCGTGACCGGATCGCAGCAAGCGCCCGCGTCCCGGCGCTCGAGGCGCCACTCGGCCTCGGCGGCCTTTGCCGCCTCGAGGTCGCGGCGAGCTGAGGCCTCGACGGAGACGCTCTCGACCAGGCGCGGGCCCCTGGGCCCGTAGTCCTGCACGAACATGGCGAACAGCTGCACCGAGCAGGCGAAGCCGACGACATACGAGGCCATGAACGCGAACGGGAGGGAATCGATGACGGACGCGGCGACGGCGAGCAGCAGGAGAACGGCTACGGTCGCGATGGAGATGATGGCGGGAAGGTTTTTCATTTTGTCTGTTTGTTAAGGGAGTTGAACTGCTTCACCTCCCAATGCGCATTTTCCTTCCGAAAGGGATCATCGGGAGGCTCGAAATCTTGCGACGTGGGACTATTTGGAGCCCGGGCAAGATCATAACTAGCTGCCCTTGAGCTGGTTAATCTCCTTGAACAGCCATGCCCTGGCGTACGTCCAGTCGCGCTTCGCGGTCGGGACCGAGATGCCGAGCGCCTCGGCCGCCTGCTCGATCGTGAAGCCCGCGAAATAGCGCAGCTTGACGAGTTCCGCCTTCCTGGGGTCGTGGAGGGCCAGGCTCCCGAGGGATTCATGGACCGCGAGCAGCTCGTCATCCGCGCCGCCCGGCGCCGAGATCTCGAGGGCCGGGTCATCGACGTCGAGGCGCTTCATCCCGCCACCATGGCGGTTCGCCTGGCGGCGTCGTGCCGCGTCGATCAGGATGCGCCTCATCGCCTCGGCCGCCGCCGCAAAAAAATGCGCTCGGTTCTCCCACGTCGGCTGGACGTCACCGCCAAGGCGCAGCCACGCCTCGTGAACGAGGGCCGTCGCCTGGAGCGTGTGGCCGCCCGCCTCCCTCGCCATCCTCGCGGACGCGAGCTTGCGCAGCTCATCGTAGACAAGGGGAAGCAGTTGATCGGCTGCTTTCGAATCGCCCTTCCCCGCGCGGTTCAGGATGACGGTGATCTCATGCACGACATGCGAAGCGCTATATCAAACGGGCCGACAATGCCAGAACTCCCAATGCAGACTCGTGCCAACGCTATATCCATTGTGCATCAGATCGCACCCCGAAGCGCGCTCGGTGACGCAAGCCATTTGCCGCTGGCGCAGGCTCCGCATCGAACGATAACAGCATTCTATATAGGCTCCCTGGACGGCGGAACCCCCTCATCTGGCCGCAGGCGAGTCCGGACCCCGGGGTCAGAACAGCGGCGCGTTGTTTGCCGGATCGTTCAGGAGCGCCTCGTAGCGCGGATCCCCACGCAGGCGGCTGTGGGTGTCCCGCCTCATCTCGGTCACGAAGAGAACGGAGCCCGGGTCGCGCAGCAGCCGGGCGTATTCCGCGAGGGCATACTCCTTGTCCCCCGCGTAGTCGCAGATTCTTGCCCCGATCGAGGCGTAGGCGGGGGCCTCAAGGGCGTCCAGCGATTCGGGGTTGAGCTGGAGCGACCGCTTGACCGCGTTCACCGCGTCGTCCGGATGGCCCTCGATGAGGTCGACTTCCGCCCTGAAGAGCCACAGGCGCGCATTCTTCGGCTCCCGCTCGATCCGCTTGGGGAGCTCTTCGGGCACGTGTCCCAGCCTGGCGAACGCGGCGTCCTTGTCCCCCGCCATGAAAAAGGCGAGGGCCGCGACCACGTCCTGTTCCCAGTGCTTGAAGGAGGTTAGGATGGAATAGGGCTGGATGCGCGACAGGCGGATGAATTCCTTGTCGTCTCCGATTGTCTGAGCCCAGTCCTGGCGGATGCTGACGCCCTCCTGAGAATTGGCCTCCTCCGGGGTCAGGTTCGCGAGGAAGTCCTCCACCTCGCGCGTCGAGCCGGTCGCATGGAAGGCGACCTGGGCCATGTTGTAGCCGGGCTCAAGCTCGCCGGGTTTGAGCGCAGCCATCCTCTGCCACGCGTCCTTCAGCTCCCCATAGCGCCGTCCGCTGCTCAGGCTCGCGATCAGGTTGTTGAGGCAGTTCGCGTTGGCGACGTCGAGCTCCGTGGCGCGGCGCAGGTTCGCGAGCGACTCCGCCCACCTTCCTTGCCGGCGCTGGATGAGCCCGAGGGATTGGAAGACGCCCGCGTCATTGGGCCGCTGAAGCGCCAGGCGCTGGTACTGCGCGTTCGCCCGGGCATAGTCGCGGTAGGCGTAATAGTAGTAGTCCCCGACCTTGCTGATGACGTCGGGGTCGTCGGGAGCGAGCTTCACCGCCCGGTCGATGGCGTCCTTCGCCTTTGATATGGCCTCGTCCATCCCCTCCTCGAAATGGAATGCCTCGAAGGCGTAGGAGTGCGCCAGCTCGCCCCAGGCGCGCGCAAAGGAGGGATCGAGTTCGACCGCCTTGCGAAGGAGTTCCAGGCGCTCGACCGCCTCTTCATGCCGGGTATCGAGCTTGGTCCTGGCCCTCAGGTAGAGGTCGTAGGCCGCCGTGTTCTCGGTGGGCTTGCGATCGAGCATCGCCTTCTCCTCGGGCGAAAGGGCTGCCTTCAGCTCGGCCGCGATGGACTGCGCGAGCTCCGACTGGATAGCGAAGATGTCGGTCAGGTCGCGGTCGTAGGCCTTGGCCCAGACGTGCTCGTCCTCGGCGGCGCGGATCAGCTGACCCGTGACCCGCACCTTGTTGCCCGAGCGCCGGACGCTTCCCTCGAGGACATACGCGACGCCGAGTTCCGACGCGATCTGGCCAATGGATTTCTTTGTGTCGCGGTACTGCTCGACGGAGGTCCGCGAGACCACGCGGATCTCGTGGACCAGGGCGAGGTTGGTCAGGATGTCCTCCTGGATGCCGTCCGTGAAGAACCCGGTGTCCTTGTCGTCGCTCATGTTGGCGAACGGCAGGACCGCGATCGACTTGTCGTCCGGCTTCGGGGCGACCGGCGCCGGTGCGGTCGCGGCGGCATCAACCTTTGCCGGGGCGACGGGAGGAACGGGCCTTCGGGACAGGGCGACATAAGCGCCCGCAGCGATGACGACGCCGGCAACGACCCCCCACGCCCAGCCGGGGAGGCCTGACCCGCCGCGGGGCGGCCCGCCGGCCGTGGAACCCTGGACGGGACGGGGGGCACCCGCCGGACCCTTGGGGCCACCCGGCCCCTCGAGGAGAAGCTTCATCCGGTCGACGAACTGCTGGGAGGGCAGCCCTCCCGCCATCCGCGTCCATTGCACGCGCCTAAACTCGCCCGGGACGGACGCCGCCGAGTCGGGCGTGTCGTCCACCACGACCGGTATCAGGTAGGGAACCCCCTCCATGAGGAGGTGCGTCTGCTCTACCGCCAGCTTCCATTCCAGCCTGAAGTACCCCTTGCCGCGCTCCTCGGTGTTCCTCGAGATGATCGGGACAAAGAGCGCACAGGCGTCGATCTGGCGGCGGATCTTCTGGTCCCAGGCGTCGCCGCCCCGCAGCTCGCTCTGGTCGAACCACACCTCCACGCCGTGGCTCCTCAGCGCCTCGGCGATGCGGCTGGCGGCGGCGGTGTCCTCGCGGGCGTAGCTGAGAAAGACGGCCCGGTTTGGTCGCTCGGTTGGATTGCTGTCGGCCATGTCTCGTTGTGCGGGCCAAACGCTGGCGCGCACGGGGTGTTCTGGCCAGACCAAAGCCTTGCCGGCAACGGGGTTGCGGGGCGCGCCTGGGGGCACGCTCATGTAAACCAATGGCCAAAGGATCGCCCGGAGAACCGGCACACGGCGGGTCGGTCTCGGCTTGGCAACGCCGTCTGAAAACCTTCAACTGCGCCCCATGCGTAACCTGCCCCTGGTTCCCGTAGCGGCGCTGCTTCTTGCCCCGAGCCTCTTCGCCGCCGCGGGGCGCGACTGGCCGGCATACCTGGGGGACAAGAGTGCGAGCCACTATTCGACGCTGGCGCAGATCACGCCGGACAACGTGACCGGGCTCAAGGTGGCGTGGACCTGGCAGGGCCACGGGGCGCGCCCCGACTCGTCCCAGATCCAGTGCAACCCGCTCATCATCGACGGCGTGCTCTATGCGACCTCGGCGGAGATGAAGCTCATCGCCCTCGACGCGGCCACCGGCAGGGAACTGTGGCGCTTTGAGCCCGAGGACGCGAACGGCGTCAACCGGGGCCTGGCGTACTGGGCCGACGGCGAGGACCGCCGGATCCTCTACGGCAACGGCCATTGGCTGCGCGCGATCAACGCGGGGACCGGAAAGCTGATCGATTCCTTCGGCGACCACGGGAAGGTGGACCTCGCTCAGGACCTCGGGCGCGACGTCACCGGCCTGGCGATCCAGGCGAACACCCCCGGGGTGATCTACCGCGACCTGATCATCATGTCCATGCGGGTCGGCGAGGGCCCGGCCCCGGCCGCTCCCGGGCACGTGCGCGCCTACGACGTCAGGACCGGGAAGATGGCCTGGATCTTCCACGCCGTACCGTACCCGGGCGAAGCCCATTACGACGAGTGGCCCCCCGAGGCGTGGAAGCACGTGGGCGGGGTCAACGCCTGGCCGGGAATGACCGTCGACGACGAGCGCGGCCTCGTGTTCTGCCCGATCGGCTCGGCGACGTTCGACTTCTGGGGCGGCAGCAGGCCGGGCAACGACCTCTATGCGGACTGCCTCGTCGTCCTGGACGCCGCGACGGGCAAGGTCTCGTGGTTCTACCAGTTCACTCACCACGACCTATGGGACCGCGATCCCCCGGCCCCGCCGACGCTCCTGACCGTCCACCGGGACGGAAGGGACATCCCCGCCGTGGCCCAGGTCACGAAGAGCGGGCACGTCTGGGTGTTCAACCGCGTGACGGGCGAGCACCTGTTCCCCGTCGAGGAGATCGCGGTGCCGAGCTCGGACCTCGCCGGAGAGGTCGCCTCCCCCACCCAGCCGCTCCCGCTCAAGCCGGCGCCCTTCGCCCGCCAGCTCTTCACCGCCGACACCATCACGGACCGGACGCCGGAGGCCCACCGCGCCGTTCTGGAGCGCTACTCCAGGCTCAGGGCGCACGCCCCGTTCTCCCCGCCCAGCCGCGAGGGGACGATCATCTTCCCGGGCTTCGACGGCGGCGCCGAGTGGGGAGGGGCCGCGGCGGACCCCGAGGGCATCCTCTACGTGAACGAGAACGAGATGGCCTGGGTCCTCAACATGATCGACTCGAGCGGCGCGACCTCCCTCGGGCAGCAGGTGTACCTCCAGAACTGCACGGGCTGCCACGGGGCGGACCGCAGGGGCAACGCCGCGGGGAACATCCCCTCCCTCGTCGACATCCAGAAGCGCCTCACGCGCGAGCAGATCACCGAGGTGATCACGAAGGGCCGCAGGGTGATGCCCTCGTGGGGGTTCCTTTCCGAGCAGCAGAGGGACGGCGTGGTCGGCTTCCTCATGGGGGAGAAGGCCCCGGCCGCGCCCGCCGGGGAGCCGGGGGCCTGGAAGACCTACCTTGAGGACAAGGCCGCGGACTCGACGCCCCCGCCGCCCTTCACCCACACGGGCTACAACCGCTTCCTCGACCCGGACGGCTACCCCGCGATCAAGCCGCCCTGGGGCACGCTGAACGCCATCGACCTCAACACCGGCGAGTACCTCTGGCGCGTGACCCTCGGGGAATTCCCCGAGCTGACCGCGAAGGGCCTTCCCCCCACGGGGACCGAGAACTACGGCGGCCCGCTGGTCACCGCGGGCGGCGTGGTCTTCATCGGGGCCAGCAAGGACGAGAATTTCCGCGCCTTCGACCGCAAGTCGGGTCGCGAGCTCTGGAAGGCGAAGCTGCCCGCAGGCGGGTACGCCAGCCCGTCGACCTACGAGGTCGCGGGGAGGCAGTACGTCGTCATCGCCTGCGGGGGCGGCAAGATGGGGACGAAGAGCGGCGACGCCTACGTCGCCTTCGCGCTTCCCTGATCCCCCGGGCCGCCTAGCCCCCAGCCCTTGGCCGTCCGAGCGCCTTGCCACGGGCCGCCCGATTGTCTTCCATGGCGACCGCGCCCGCTAGAAACTGCCTGGTTACCCGGAGCAAGGGCGCCGGCACAAACCCCCCACCCCATGAAATCGGTCCCGCTTCCACGCACACCCGCAGACCCCCTCATTCGAGGAACGACCGCCCGGCTGGCTCTCCTCGGGACAATCGCCCTTCTCTGCCTCTCGGGTCCGGCCCCGGCCGCGCGCGCCCAGGACGGCGGCGATCCCCTGGCGCAGGGATTTGCCACGCCGCCCGCGAGCGCGAAGCCCCGGGTCTGGTGGCACTGGATGAACGGGAACATCACGAAGGAGGGCATCAAGCTCGACCTCGAGTGGATGAACAGGATCGGCCTGGGCGGCTTCCAGAACTTCGACGCCAGCCTGGACACGCCCCAGGTGGTCGAGAAGCGCCTCGCCTACATGAGGCCGGAGTGGAAGGACGCCTTCAAGTACGCGACGGATCTCGCCGACCAGATGGGGATGGAGGAGGCGATCGCAAGCTCCCCGGGTTGGAGCGAGACCGGCGGCCCCTGGGTTCCCGCCTCGCAGGGCATGAAGAAGTACGTCTGGAGCGAGACCGCGGTCGAGGGGGGCCGGCCGTTCACCGGGCAGCTGGTGCATCCCCCCGCGAACACCGGGCTGTTCCAGAACTACCGCGACGGCGACGACCCAAAGGGCGCCAACCACTTCTACGCCGACTCCGCGGTCGTCGCGTTTCCCAGGCCGGGCGGCGACGTCTCCGCCGAGTCCCTTCACGTGAGGGTGACGGCCAGCTCGGGCGCGCCCGACGCGGGCGCGCTCAGCGGGGAGAACCCCGAAGCGGTCACCAAGCTCTCGATCCCCAAGGGGGAAGACCCCGCCTGGATACAGTTTGAATTCCCAGAGCCCGAGGCGATCCGGTCGCTGACCGTCGCGACCAAGGGCATGGACGAGCTGACCCAGGTCATCTTCCAGGTCGCCAATCCCGACGAATACCTCGAGTCAAGCGACGACGGGAGGACCTTCCACGTTATCATGAAGCTCCCTGAGGGCGGGGCCCCCGAGCACACCGTCTCGTTCCCCACCGTCACGGCCAAGATCTTCCGGGTCGCGTTCCGGCGCTCCCCTCCCCCGAAGACGCCCTCGTGGCTGGACGGCATGGATCCGACGGCCCTCGGCGGGAACCGGACGAAGAGCCCTCCCGAATACGACGTCCTCAAGCTCGTGCTGCATCCCGGCGCGCGGGTGAACCGCTTCGAGGAGAAGGCCGCGTTCGCGACGCTGGGCGACCTTTATTCGCTGGCGACGCCCCCGTTCTCGAAGGCGGACGCCATTTCCAGCGCGGAGGTGATCGACCTCACCTCGAGGATGCGCGCCGACGGCACGCTCGACTGGACCCCGCCGGCCGGCGACTGGGTCGTCCTCAGGTTCGGCTACTCCCTCCAGGGGACGACCAACCATCCCGCGACGGCCGAGGCGACGGGCCTCGAGGTCGACAAGCTGAACAGCGCCTATGTCAGGAACTACATGAACGGGTTCCTGGCCAGCTACGAGGACACGGTGGGCAAGGACTTCATGGGCAAGCGCGGGATCCGCTACGTCGTCACGGACAGCTGGGAGGCGGGCTCGCAGAACTGGACCGACGACATGATGGCGGACTTCAAGGCCCGCCGGGGCTACGACGCGCTGCGCTTCATGCCCGTCCTCGCCGGGCACGTCGTCGACAGCTCCGAGGCGAGCGACCGATTCCTCTGGGACTTCCGCAAGACGATCGCGGACCTGATCGCGGACAACCACTACGGCCAGGTCCAGGCCTCCCTCGCCGAGCGCGGCATCGGGCACTACGGGGAGTCGCACGAGGGGGGGCGCGCGTACGTCGCCGACGGCATGGAGGTCAAGAAGCTCGACGACATCCCGATGAGCGCGATGTGGACCCAGCACATCGGCGTGTACTCGGAGAACTTCAACTACAACGCGGACGACCGCGAGTCCGCCTCGGTCGCGCACATCTACGGCCAGAACCTCGCCGCCGCCGAGTCGATGACCGCGTCGGGGGAGCCGTGGGCCTGGTCGCCCGCGACGCTGAAGCCGACGGCGGACGCCGAGTTCCTGAACGGGATCAACCGCATCGTGATCCACGAGTCGGCCCACCAGCCGCTGGTCGGAAAGGCCCCGGGCCTGACGCTCGGGCCCTTCGGCCAGTGGTTCAACCGGAACGAGACGTGGGCCGAGCAGGCGGCCCCGTGGATCACGTACCTCGCACGGACAAGCTATCTCCTCCAGCAGGGTTGCTTCGCGGCCGACCTCGTCTATTTCTACGGCGAGGACTCGAACCTCACGGCAATCTTCGGCGGCAAGGCGCCGGCCGTGCCCGCGGGGTACGGCTTCGACTACGTCAACGCCGACGGGCTCATCCATGAGCTGAGCGCGGCCGACGGGCGCCTCACGACAAAGAGCGGCATGAGCTACCGCGTTCTCGGGCTCGATCCCTACAGCCGGCACATGTCCCTGCCCGTCCTGAGGGCCATCGCAGGCCTGGTCGAGCGGGGCGCCGTCGTCGCCGGCCCGAAGCCCACGGACGACCCCAGCCTCGCCGACGACCAGGCGGAGTTCGCGCGCCTGGGAGACCAACTCTTCGGCGACGGCACCGGCGTTCACGCCTTCGGCAAGGGGAAGGTCTTCGCCGGCCAGGCGCCGGCGGACGTCTTCCGGAGCCTGGGCGTTGTCCCGGATTTCGACTATTCCCATCCCAACGCAGGCGGCCCGCTGCTCTTCGTCCACCGAAGGGTCGCGGACGGCGACATCTACTTCCTGGACAACCGGAGCTTCAGTGACGCCGACGTGGACGCCTCCTTCCGCGTGACCGGGAAGGCTCCCGAGCTCTGGCACGCGGAGACGGGCGCGTCGGAGCCCGTGTCGTATTCGATCGCCGCGGACCGCACAACCGTACCGCTGCACCTCGAGCCCTGGGGCACCGTGTTTGTCGTCTTCCGCCGGGACGCAACGGCCGCCTCGCTCACCCTTGCGCGGGCCTCGGAGAGGACGCTCGGCACCGTCTCCGGCCCGTGGGAACTGGCGTTTGAGCCGGGCCGCGGGGCGCCGGCGGGCATCACCCTCGACACGCTGGAGTCCTGGAGCGATGACGCCAACGGGGGGATCAAATATTACTCGGGTGCGGGCTCGTACACGAAGACGCTCGATGTCCCCCGGGAATGGCTGACGAAGGACGCGGAGCTCTGGCTGGACCTTGGCGACGTCAAGAACCTGGCCGAGGTGACGCTCAACGGAAAGGCGCTCGGCACGGTTTGGCACCCCCCCTACCGGGTGAACCTGACCGGCCTAGTCCGGGAGGGAGCAAACCAGCTCGGCATCCGGGTGACGAACGCCTGGGTCAACCGGCTGATCGGGGACGAGCAGCCCGGGGCGGTGAAATTCACCTTTGCCGATTTCAAGCCCTACAAGGCCAATTCGCCACTGCAGGCCTCGGGACTCCTCGGGCCCGTGCGCGTCATCTCGGTCGCAAAGGGCGAACAATAGCAGACGGGCACGACCCGACATCCAGCATGCCCCTCATGAACAAAAAAACGCTTCTCGTCGCCGTCGCCGCCGTCCTCCTGGTCGCCGCGGGCCAGGCCCCCGTCCTGCGCGGATCCGACGGCGCATCCGCCCCGCCGGCCCCCGCCGGAAAGCATCATGCCTACTCGACCACGTTCCCCCTCGCCGAGAAGCCCCTCTCCGAGAACGGCCATTGGGATTGCGGCCAGACCGCCGCCCTTGACTGGGCCGACGTCCAGACGGTGCCCGGGCGCGCCTTCGGGCTCGAGTCGGGCGTGACGGGCTACGACGACGCGACGGCCCTCGTGAGGGGGGCCTGGGGGCCGAACCAGACGGCCGAGGCGAAGGTCTTCACGAGCCACCAGAACGACAAGCTGTGGGAGGAGGTTGAGCTGCGCCTGCGCAGCACCCTGGCGCCGCACGTGGCCACAGGCTATGAGATCCTCTTCAAGTGCTCGAAGACGCAGCAGGCCTACTCGGACATCGTCAGGTGGGACGGCCCCCTCGCAAAGTTCACTTACCTCTCGCACAAGGAGGGCGCCGAGTATGGCGTCGCGTACGGCGATGTCGTGAAGGCGACCATGGTCGGGGACGTGATCACGGTCTACAAGAACGGCGCGGTGATGGCCCAGGCCAAGGACGCCACCTTCGCAACCGGCAGCCCGGGAATCGGTTTCTTCCTCCAGGGGGGTACAGGAACGAACCGCGACTACGGCTTCACGTCCTTCTCTGCAAGCGACCAGGACTAGGCCCGCGTCGCGGCGGCGTGAGAGTCGCCAGGGTCGACCTTGAGCCTCCCAAGGCGGGGGGCGCATGGCATTAAAAGTTTTGACTCAATAGGAACATTCGCAAGGGATTGGCGTCGTCCGCAGCTTCCTTCCGGCGAGCCGCGAGACTTGATTTTCAGGATCCGCCCCAACTGCATCCCAGTTACCAAGACGAGGATACGAACCATGAAGAAACTCACATGTCTAGGCCTCCTGGCAGCCGTAGCCCTCGCTCCCACTCCCGTGCGGGCCCAGGTTTCAGGCTACGGCGTCCGCAAGTTTCAGAATTTCGTACAGACCTCCTCCTCCGCGCCTGTGCCGGGCGAGATCCTCGGCTCGCTCTCCGGCGCCTTCAATTTTGACGCTACCATATTCGGAAGCAACCTGGGCGGCCTCTCGCCGGCGCCGCAGCTGATCCTCCCGGGCGCCACCCATACCTACCCCCTGCAAGCCAGCAACAGCGAGTGGTCGCTGAACCCCGAGGGGACGCCGATCACGACCTTTGGAACCAAGTCGGCCATGGACGCGGCATTTCCCAACGGAGTCTATACCCTGAATGTTGGGCCGACCTCCGTCCCCCTGACGCTCTCGCCGGATTCCTATCCGGCGGTGCCGGCGCTGACGAGCGGCACATGGGATGCCGCAGGCAACCTGGTGCTCGTTCCGACCAGCGACAACACGATCAATGTGAGCGCGTTTCCATCCTTTGGAAGCGCGAGCGGCGGCTACGCGAGCCTGAACATCTGGACCATCGGCACAAACGGTCAGTACAGCCAACCGCAGGAGGGTGTCCCGGTGTTTTTCATGCAATGGTTTTCATCCCAAGGGGCGGCCCCCACTGCCATCGACATCCCTCCCAACGTGCTTTTGGGAGGGAACGGCCTCTTTTACGCCGAGCTGGTTTATGGGCAATTGACATACCTCGACAACGCCTCCGTGCCCACGGCGCCGCAAGGCGGGTTCGCCGGTTTCGAAAACCGCACCGGCTTCTACATTAACACCGGAGTGGCCGCCGTGGCGCCCGCCACACATTTCAAGGTCACCGCGCCGTCGAACGCCGACGTCAATTCGCCCATCACGGTGAACGTCACGGCCCTGGACGGGTCTGGAAACATCGTCACCGCCTACAGCGGCGTCGTGCACATATCGAGCAGCGACCCTGCCGCGCTGCCCACGGCGGACTGCCTCCTCTCAAACGGGGGAGGACAGTTCCCAGTCACGCTCATCACCGTCGGCAGCCAGACGGTCACGGCGACGGATTCCCAGAACCCGTCGATCACCGGCACCTCGGGCCCCATCACGGTTACGAATCCCACGCCAAGTTACATGATAATCTCCGTGGCCAAGTGGAGGGACTATGTCCAGACCTCCACCGCGGCGCCCGTCAGCTCGGCCAACCCCAACGATCCGAACGGTGCCTTCAATTTCGATGCCGCCGTCCAGGGGGATGGCCTCTCGGGCCTCTTGCCCGCGCCGTCGGTGACCCTTCCCGGGCCCGGCCCGACCTATGTGCTGGTCAACCAGGACGAGAGCCAGTGGCACTTCACCAACAACTTGCCCGTGGTTAACGCCTTCGCCACACAAGCGGCCCTGGACGCTGCCTTTCCCGACGGCAGCTACACCATGGACGTCGGGGGAGCCTCCGTGACGCTCGACCTGGGACCGGACAACTACCCCGCCGCCCCGATGGTGACGGGCGGGGTCTGGGATTCTTCCGGCAACCTTCTCATCAACGCACAAGTGGGAGCCACCATCAACTTCAGCACCTTTTCCGGGTACAACACCAGCCCAGGCGGCCACGAGGATTTCCAGATCTCTCCCGCAACTCCGGACGGCAACGGCGGCTATTTCACGAACAACTCGGTCGTTGACCTCCAGACGACGAACATCCCTGGCGTCGTCACCCAGGCCGCCTTCACCAACTGCGTGATCAATCCCGGCGACCTGAACCCCGACACCCTGTACTTCGCGGCACTGAACTACACTTCCCTCACGGACCTCAACACGACCGCGATCCCCGCCCAGTTCGGCTCCCTTGCCTATTTCCAGGCGATCACCGGCTTCTTCATTGATACCGCGGGGTCCGCGAGCCAATTCATCCTGGGCGTTCCCGGGACGGTGACACCGGGCACCCCCTTCACAGTCCACGTGAAGGCTGCGGATTCTAAGGGGGTGAAGGACCCGACCTATTCCGGTACCGTTCACTTCACGAGCACAGACGGCGCTGCCGTGCTTCCCTCAGATTCTACGCTCACAAACGGCGCCGGGAACTTCTCCGTCACGCTGAACACGGTGGGCTTCAAGACGGTGAGCGCCGTGGACGTCGTCCAATCCACCATCTTCGGGACGTCCTCGATGATCGGCGTGGGCATAACCCCGACGCCCACACCCTCGCCGACGCCGTCGCCGTCGCCGACACCCTCTCCCTCCCCGACGCCGTCGCCCACCCCGACGCCGACGCCGTCGCCCACGCCGACCCCGTCGCCGACGCCTACACCCACGCCCTCGCCGACGCTCACACCTTCGCCGACGCCGACGCCGTCGCCCACACCGACCCCGTCGCCCACCCGGGCGCCGACCCCGACTCCAAGGCCGTCGCCGACACCGAGGCCGACGCCCACGCCGTCGCCCACGCCCACGCGGGTGCCGACGCCGACCCCGAGGCCTTCCCCGACGCCGTCGCCCTCTCCGTCGCCCACGCCCACGCGGGTGCCGACACCAACCCCGAGGCCTACCCCGACACCGCGTCCGTCGTAGGCGTGCAGGGGCCCCCTTCGCGCCCCGGGATCCGTCAACGCGACGGGTCGATCTCGGGTTCTGATGAAATGTCGGCGACCCCCCACTCGGCCCGATCGAAACACGATCGTCGCATCAGGATCGCCGGGCGAACCAGAGGCAGGTCCTTCTAGGTCGCGGTGGGGGCGGCTGGAATCCAGACGCACGATTGCGTACCCTTGCGGCCCCACGTCGAAAAACTTGTGACGCCGCCAGGGTTTACGCCAGACTGGCGCGATTTTCCGTCCCGCCTCGACTCGCCGAATGCCAAAATCCCTCCAGCCAGCAACTGACCTCGCGGTGACACCGCGCAGGCTGGCCCTCATCGCAGCGACATGCTTCGCACTGAGCGCGTTCATGTTCGCGCCTCCGCTCTCGCAAATCCAGAGCTACCTTGCGGGGCACTATTCCTATCCGCGCCTGGACGACTATTTGGCGCAGTGCAAAGATCCGCTGCGCCGGGACCTCAAATCGACAACGATAGCATGGCGTCTGCTGCCGCCGCTGGTCTGCCACCTATTGCGGCTGCCGGGCAGGACCCCGCTTGCACTTCCCTGGCTCGGAGCGGTCGCGTTAGTCGGCTACGTGTCTGTTCTGTTTCGACGCCGACTTGACGACTGGCGCTACGTCGCGGGCGGCACCCTGCTCTTCGCCACCACGTTCGCCGTGCTCGTTACCTTCCGGTGGCCCGGGCTCAATGATTCCTGGGTCTGGCTGGGGCTCCTCACGGTGGCATTCGGACGAGCCGCCTGGGCCGTGCCGGTAGCGTGCCTGCTGTGCCCGTGGGTGGACGAGAGATTCCTGATCGGGTTCCCCCTCGCCTGGCTCGTGGGTCGTTTCGAGCGCGGAAGGGACTGGGATTGGCCGGCGACGCGCGAGGGGCTCTGGCTGCTCCCCTATGCCGCGCTCCGGATCTGGCTCGGGCGCCACGACGACGCAGCCCACCAGCAAAGCCACCTGGCGCTGGCCATCTTCATCCCACAGATAATCACCCTCGTGCCCATGCTGCCCATCGGCTGGTGGATGGGACTGCGGGCGGCCTGGCTGCCGGTGGCCTACGCCTGCTGGACCACCCCGCCCGGGCGACGGGCCCTGGGCGCGGCCACCCTTATCGTCACCGTGGTCCTCACCATTGGGCTCTCGTATGACCTGAGCCGTTCGATCTCCATCCTCGTGCCGGTGGTCCTCCTCGGTTGTTTCGAATATGCGCGCCGAGCGCCCGCGAGCGCGCCGCGAATGATCCTCGCCCTCGGAGTCGCCAACTTGTTCATCCCCGCGGCCATGGTGATGGATCAGGACATTGAGACCATATGCCCCCTTCCCTCGGAAATCCTGAGACTCTACATCGGGCCGCTTTTCAGGGAGCGGTCCCTGGAGACCGCAAAGTACTATGCCGCGATCAGCCCTTCTGCGGAAAGCCATCTCGGGCTGTCCCGGACCTACTACCAAAACGGTCAATTCGAGGAGTCGCTGGAGGAGGCCAAGGATGCGCTGCGGTTGCGTCCGAGCTACGCCGAGGCCTACAACAATGTCGCCGTGGCCTACCTTGCGCTGGGTCGTTGGGACGAATCGATAGCGGCCGCGCGCGAGGCCCTTCGGCTCAACCCAGATTTTTCCCTTGCACGCAACAACCTTAGGATGGCGGAGAGGCTCGGGCAACGGGCCGCTTGGGACGCCGCCAAGGCGTACTTGAAGAGGATGCTCAAGGATCCCGAAGCCGCCAGCTTTGGGAGCGACGTCGATTCGGGCGCCGACTCAAATGACTCCCAGAACTGGTCGACAAACAGCCTATCCCAGCCCGATGGCACCTATAAGGTAACAATATGGGTCGAGGCGTTAAACGGACTGGGAACCAAGATCAGGTCCCACTTTCTAATGAGGCTGCGCTACCGCGGGGCTCATCAGTGGGAAATGGTCGGAAGTCCGGTCGCCTTGGACCGCCAACAAAAAACTCCGTGATTCCAAAGGCATGTCCGAGTCATTTCGGTGCAACAAGCAGAGATTGCCGAAATTCAGACGCAACTCCTTGCACTGAAAAGGGCGGTTGCCGGAAAGTAGGTCGCTTAGGCTTCCGTCCTCTTCTTTAAACTGGACCCCACTTGATTTGGTGCGAGAGCCGGGAGTCGAACCCGGATCAACGGCTTCGGAGGCCGCTACACTATCCATTGTGCTACACTCGCAGAGTGGGTCCTGAACTGACAGCAAACCGCCCCCAAAACGCGACGTCAAGCCGTGGCGAGGAAGCGCTCGATCCTCGAGGAGACCCGCTCCCGGCCGAGCACCCGGAGCAGCCCGTAAAAGCTCGGCCCGACGCCCGTTCCCGACACGGCCAGCCTGGCGGGATGGATGTAGTCGCCCGTGGCCGCGGCGTGCGTCGCGGCCAGGCCATGGACGAGCGCCTCGAGCGCCGCGTCGCTTGAGAAGTCCGCCCCGGGAAAGGCCGCGAGCAGCTCGCGCAGGCGCGCCTTGGGGTCGCCCTTCGCGAACACCTTCTCCCTGGCCTTGGCGTCGATCTCAAACTCCTCGCCGAAGAAATACCCTATGAACTTTGGAAGGTCCTCGATCGCCCGGACCTTGGGCTGGCAGAGGAGGATCACCTCGCGCAGGTAGGCCTCGTCCGCGGCGGCCCAGGCGAAGAAGGTCGTCGAGGCGAGATAGTCCCGCGCAAACGCGAAGCAGCGCTCCGGCGCCATCTCGTGCAGGTAGACCATGTTCATGTGCGCGAGCTTCTTCTCGTCGAAGCGCGCGTTGCTCTGGTTGATTCCCGGCAGGTCGAAGAGGCGGATGATCTCGGCTATCGGGAGCTTCTCGCGGTCCTCCTTGGGCGACCAGCCGAGCAGGCACAGGAAATTCACGAGCGCCTCGGGCACGAATCCCCTCTTCCTGTAGTCCTCGATCAGCGCGCCCTGGTCCCTCTTGGACATCTTGCCCGGGCCGTTCTGCTTGAGGATCAGGGGGATGTGGGCATAGACCGGCAGCGGGGCGCCGAAGGCCTTGAAGAGCTCCGTGTGCTTGCTCGTGTTCGAGAGGTGGTCCTCGCCGCGGATGACGTGGGTCACCCGCATCGCGATGTCGTCCACGACGTTCACGAGGTGGAAGACCGGGTTTCCGTCCGAGCGCACGATGACGAAGTCCTTCTCCTCGGTGCGCTCGACCCTGCCGCGGATCGCGTCCTCGATCACCTGCGGCTCACCGGAGATGCGGAAGAGGAGCGCCCCGTCCTTCTCGTAGGTGCGGCCGGAGGCCTTGAGCCTCCCCAGGTAGTCCTGGTAGACGGCCGCGCGCTCGCTCTGGCGGTAGGGGCCGAAGTCGCCCCCCTTGCCCGGGCCCTCGTCCCAGTCCATGCCGAGCCAGCGCAGGCTGTCGTAGATGAGCCTCAGGAACTCGTCGCTGTTGCGGGTCTTGTCCGTGTCCTCGACCCTCAGGATGAACACGCCGCCGGTGTGCCGCGCGTAGAGCCAGTTGAAAAGGGCGGTCCTGGCGCTCCCGATGTGGAAGAACCCGGTGGGGCTGGGGGCGAAGCGGACGCGGACCTGGGACATGGGAGGGGGCGTGGATTGCGGCTTGTGATTCGGGCGAGGGGGCAGCAAGAACCAACCCATGCCCCCTGTCAAAGCCGCACCCGTCGACCCCGCCGCCCTCGTGGCGCGCTTCGAGAGCGCCGGCGCCAAAGCCGGCTTCAGGAGCGAGCACTTTGGCAGGACGGGCGCCTGCCCACTCCTGGCGCTCACGAAGCGCACGAGCGGCCAGCGCCCGAGGATCTATCTCTCCGCGGGGATCCACGGGGACGAGCCGGCCCCTCCCCTCGCCCTCCTCTCGCTCATCGAGTCGGGCGACCTGGACGGGCGGGCCGTCTGGTTCCTCTGCCCGGTCCTGAACCCCGACGGGCTCGCCCGCGGCACCCGCGAGAACGCAACCGGGATCGACCTGAACCGGGACTACCGACACCTGGAGTCGCCCGAGATCCGGGCGCACGCCGCGTGGCTCGGGAGCCAGCCGAACTTCGACATGGCGATCTGCGTCCACGAGGACTGGGAATCCACGGGGTTCTACCTCTACGAGCTGAACCCCGACAAGCGGGCCAGCGCGGCCCAGCCGATGATCGCCGCGGCGTCCAAGGCCTGCCCCATCGACATGAGCCCGCAGATCGAGGGGCGCGAGGCGAGGGGCGGGATCATCCGCCCCGTCCTCGACCCCCTCGAGCGCGAGAAGTGGCCCGAGTCGATCTATCTCCAGGCCCACCACACGAGGCTCTCCTACACGATCGAGAGCCCCTCGTCGCTGGCGATCGAAACGAGGGTCAGCGCGCTCCGGGCGGCCCTGCGCGCGGCGATCGGCGTCGCCATGCGCGGCCGCTAGGCAGGCGCGGAGAGCCCATGCCGGGCGCAGAAGGCCGCCATGTCCGCGGGAAGCGGCGCCTCGAAGGCGGCCGGGATCCCCGCCGGCCCCAGGTCGATCCGGGCGCAGTGCAGCGCCTGGCGGGGCAGCAGGAGCACCCGCTGCAGCTCCGGCGTCCATCCCCTGTCGATGAAGTCCAGGTAGAGGCGGGCGTCCGGGCCGTAGATCTTGTCGCCGACCACGGGATGCCCCAGCCACTGGGCGTGGGCGCGGATCTGGTGCTTCCTGCCGGTCTCCGTGGTCACCCGGGCGAGCGTGAAGCCGCCGCCCCGGGCCAGCGGCTCAAAGAGCGTCACCGCCTCCTGGCCGCCCGCGCAGACGGCCGACTTCATGAACACCGGGCTGGCCGTGTCCACGCCGAGGGGCTGGTCGACCCGGACGGCCCCGCCGATCTCCCCCGTGAGGATCGTCATGTAGGCCTTGCCCACGCGCCGCTCCTGCATGGCCGTCTGCAGGAGGCTCGCGGTGCGCGGATCCTTCGCCATGACGACCACCCCGCTCGTCTCCCGGTCGAGCCTGAAGACCAGGTGGGTGCGCTCCATGCCGAAGTGCTCGCGCACGGCCCCGACGAGGCTCGACCAGGGCCCGTGCTTCGAGGGGTGGCAGACGACGTCGCCCGGCTTGTCGATCACGAGGAGGCGGGGGTCGTCATGGATCACCCAGGAGGCAATCTCGGCCGGCGCGATCATCCGGGATGGGCCCTGGGCGAGCCGCCTCGGCCACGCGGACGCCCGAGGACCCGCCTCGCTCACGGCTTCACCCGCTTCATCCGGAAGTGCCCCAGCGCCAGGCCGGCTAGCCGGGCGACAAGGGGCTTGGGCAGCTTGGTCACGAACGCCGTCATGAGCTTGTTCTTCCAGCCGCTCACGACCATCGACTTGCCCGAGGCGAGCGCCCGCAGCGACGCCATGACAACGTCCTCGCTCGTCTCCCCCAGCATGCTGGGGACCGCGCCCTCCGACAGCCCGGCGCGCCTGAAGAATTCCGTGGATGTCGGGCCGGGGCAGACCGCGAGCGTCCTGATGCCCTTTCCCCGGAGTTCCTCGCCGAGCGCCAGGCTCCAGTGCAGCACGAAGGCCTTCGTCGCCCCGTAGGTCCCGAGGAACGGCGTCGGCTGGAAGGCCGCCGTGGAGGCGACCGTAATAATGGCACCTCCGCGGGCCCGGATTGTCGGTAGGAGTGCCGCGGTCATCTGGACCACGGCCCGCACATTGACGTCCACCATCTCAAGCTGCTGCTCGGTGCCGGGATCAGGAAATTTCCCGTATATGCCGAACCCGCTGTTGTTGATGAGCAGGATCCTGCCGTTCGGGGCGTCGACGTTCAGAAAATCCGCCACCTCGGCCAGGCCTCGCACGACCTGCTCGGAATCGGAGAGGTCGCA
>Ga0265318_10000454_pt1 | contig 30683 bp, 16 predicted proteins | sample 4821metaG_FD_192431 | JGI IMG/M metagenome (GOLD analysis project Ga0265318, IMG submission 192431) | Rhizosphere microbial communities from Carex aquatilis grown in University of Washington, Seatle, WA, United States - 4-8-21 metaG | ecosystem: Host-associated > Plants > Roots > Rhizosphere >... | reverse complement strand
CCAGGTCATCATGGCGCCGATCACGAAGGTGAAGAGCGCCACCGCGCATATCTTCCCCGCGTGGCCCGCGCTGCTCGCGGGAATCAGGAGGAGCAGGATCGCCAGCCCGAGGGACGCGCCAAACGCGCCAACGATGAGCAACTGGCGCCCGTCATTTCCCTCGCCTATCTCCGCCTCGAAATCAACGGGGCGGTCGCGCCTCGAGAAGAACTCCTGCTCCCGGGCGAGCGTCTCCTCGTCGGGCGCAACCAGCGCGCGCACGAGAAAGAAGCTGACCAGGCTCACCGCCACGACCGCCCCGACCTGCCCCTGGAACACCCACGGCCTTGTGCCCAGCAGGAGCGGCGCCAAATAGATCGAGATCGAGACGCAGAGCCCGGCGCCAATGGAGGCAAACGGGGCGGCCAGGGGCACCCGGCGCACGAAGAGGCCCAGCACGAGGGGCACCGAGACCGGGGCCGCAATGGTCGCCATGACGTCAATGAGGATGTTGAAGATGCCGCCGCGGCCAAACTTGGCCATCGTCAGGCCGCAGCTGATGACGGCAAAGGCGCAGCAGAGGGTGACCAGCTTGGCGAGAACAAGCCTAGCCCGACCCTCCACCGGGGCAATCCCAAGCGCGCGGCACGCCGCCGGGTACACGTTCTGCGTTATGTTCCCCGCCAGCAGGTTCAGTCCCACGTCGAGCGCGCTCATGGTCGCGGCGCACATGCCGACAAGCACCAGCCCCACGAGGCCCACCGGGAGGAAATGAATCGCGATCGCGGCGTAGGCGCCCTCTGCGGGCTTCGGAAGCGGCATGGCCGCCACCTCATCCGCGATGAACAGGCGCGCGGTCATCGGGGGGATGAACCAGATGAAGAGCCCCAGCGCGAACAGCCCCGCGGCCAGCAGCGCGGCGCGGCGGGCCCCGCCGCCGTCCTTGGCGCTCAGGTACCGTCCCGCGCTTGAGGGCTCGTTGCCGAGCAGGATGGCGTTGCCGTACCAGGCGAGGAAGAACGCCCATGTGAACCACCCCGGGTTGACCCCCTTCATCGTGGCGAGCACCTCCGGGGTCTTCACGGGCTCGAATGCCGTCGTCAGGCCGGCGTGCCTGATCGCGTCCAGCAGACCACCGACTCCACCGACCGCGTGCAGGCAGATGACCGCAAGCAGGACCGTGATCGGGATCAGCACCAGGGCCTTGATGAAGTCGGCGGCCATCACGGCCCAGGCGCCGCTGATCCCCGCGTAGAACAGCACGACAAGGCCCAGCAGTATGATCGTGAAGTAGATGTCCGTTCCCAGCAGGATCGATGTGAAGATCGCAAGGCCGTAAAGCTGTATCCCGCCATAGATCGGCCCCGTCAGCATCCCGAGATAGGCGGCAAACTGCTCAAGGCCGGCCCCGAAACGCATGCGTATGATGTCGACCGAGGTCACGCACCGCAGCTGGCGGAACCAGGCGCCTGAGACGGCGGCGACGGTCACGAACGCCAGGGCGTTCGCCCCAAACATGAGCGGCAGGCTCCAGCCGGCCTGGAACGCCGCACCCGCCGCACCGGTGAACGTCCATGCGCTGAACCCCCGCATGAACACGCTGCCGCCGATGAGCCACCACGCGGCCTTGCCGCCCGCCCTGAAGTAGTCGCTCGTGTCCTTGCTGAAGCGCCGGAAGACCAAGCCCACGAGGATCAGCATCAGCAGGTAGCCGCCGATGACATAGAAGACCGTCGCCTTGTCCTGCAGGACTATCGCCCCGAGCGGCGACCCGGCGGTCGGGAATCTGGGGATCAGGGAGTGCATGCGCCTGGGGTGTTCCGGCTCAGCACGGCCCGAAATCGATCGGCCCGGACCTTCGGATGCGGATCGACTCCATCAGCGCCACCTGCTGGCGGCAGTCCTGGAGTCGCGGGAAGAAAGGGGATCCCGACCGAACTGATTTGAGAAACGCCTCGGTCTCGGCAAGCACGCCAAGCCTCTCCACGGCGCCAACGCCGCGGTCCGAGAAGGACGAGACCAGGGAGTCCGAGCGCCAGAGCTCCACGCAGCCGTCGCCCTTGGACTGCGGGGAGACCGGTATCCTGATTGTCAACGACTGGCCCAGCGCGTGGACCGCCGCGGATTCCAGGTTGGCGCCGGAAACGGGCAGGATATTCAGGGCGACCCTTGTGCCGCATTCACATTCCGCGTCGACGGTGACATTCGTGGCCTCCAGGTCCCCGCTCCTCTGCGACTTGAAGCGCAGGTCGGCGGAACGGAAGGGGCTCCTCGCAAGGAAGAGCACGGCGTCGAGCGCGTGGATGGCGGTGGTCGAGAAGTCGGCGTCCCACCTGTCGAACCGGACCATCTCGTATTCAATCCGCCCCACGGATTCCGGGCTGAACGCACCGTCAAGGATCTCCCTTGCCCTGCGCATCACCGGCATGTGGCGCCTGTTGAAGGCGACCTGCGCTCCCGCCCCACCCTTGCCGGAGGCGGCGATCAGCCGCCCCAGCTCGTCCGGTCCGAGCCCGGGAGGCTTCTCGAGCAACAGCGGGAACCCCCGCTCGAGCACCGCGCTGGCAGCGCCGCACGTCGCAGCGGGCGGGACCGCCAGGATCACGGCGCCGGGCCTCTCTGCCGAAAGCATCGCCGCGAAGTCCGAATAGCTGCGCTCAAACCCGAACGCCCCGCAGTATTCCCGCGCGCGGTTGATGTCGGCGTCGCAGCAGCCCGCAAGCTCCAGTTCCGGGTCCGAGGCGCGCAGCTGCCTTTGGGCGGGCCCATGGCACAGCCGCGCAAAGCTGCCACAGCCTATCATGCAGATCCTGAGGCTCATGGGTTTCGCACGGTTACGGGTTCTCCGCGTCCGCAACCGCCTTCGCCGGCGTTGATGTCCAGATGGTGACAAGGGGCGGCACGGCGAGGCATAGGCTGGTGTCGCTCCCTATCCTGCTCAACCGAGAAATGAAACGGATCGCACGTGGGGTGAGGTGGCTGCGCACCACTCTAGACGCATTGGCGCGGGGGCGTGAGGATTTCCCCGGCAGATATCAGCATTTTTTCGACACGGTTCCAGGACCACCCTCGCAACGGGCCCCGCCGGCTACGCCGGCGACCGCACCCGCCTTGCGACGAGAAGGGTCAGCATGCTCCCAAGGTAAGCCACGATCACCAGCAATGACAGCCGGTGGCTCCCGACCGACATCGCGAGATACTCGCAGAATCCCCCGACCATGGCGCCGATCAGGTTCGCTCCGATTGCCACCGAAGGCACCACCGCGTCGCGAAATGTCGTGGAGAATATGACCCCGGCAAAGAAGATGGGAAGGGGCACGGCGACAAGCGTCCAGAGCAGCCTCACGGAAAGCGGGAACCCGAGAATGGCCTCGCGCGGCACGAGGAACAGAACGACAAGCGTCAGAAAGAGCGGAGCGTACAGCAACAGCGAGAACGCCTTCAGACGCACGGCCACCTGGTTGGCGGCCATCACCATCAGGATCACGCCGCTCACAACGACGGCCGTCACCAGCCACGTGGCGCCAAAATAGAGCGAGCAATCGGTGATGCTCTTGGTTTCCAGCAGCAGGAACCCGGAGCCCAGGAGCCCAAAGTGAAGGTCCTCCAGCCCGAACGACCTGCCCGCCATGCCCACGATGGAGATCACCGAGATGGCCAGCAGACTGCAGATCGCGATCAGGTAATCCGAAGGGACCGCCTTGTTCAGCAGGTAGAGGAACGGCCAGTCGTCTGTCGGCAGCGCAACGTAGGGACGGGACAGATCGTGGTCGTAGCGGACGAACGCACCCAGCTTGGCCGGGAGGCTCACGCTGGGATCCTTCGGCACGCAGAGTATCACCGTCATTCGAAACACATATACCGCCGGGGCGCGCCCGGTGGCCTCGGCCACCAGCTGAAAGAGCTTGTAGGCAAGCCAGCTCTTCTCCGCGACGAACGCCAGCGACAGCGTCCCCCTGTCGTTAAGCAGGTTGTATGCGGTGCGGATTCCCTCGACGGTGTAGACGTACCCGTCCAGGCGCACGTTGTTCATGCTGCTGAACAACGCGTGGGAATCGAGCAGCCCAAAGGCCACCAGGTCATAGCCCGGCTTCGCCCTGGCGAGGAATGCGCGCGCGTCATCCACATGGACCGTCACCCGTGGGTCTGAATAGGGCGCCCCCGCATTGAAGCGCCGCGAGACCTGGACCACCATCGGGTCTATCTCGACGGCATCGACGTGCCGGGCGCCAGAGATGATCGCACCCTCCACGTCGGCGCCCCCGCCCGCGCCGAGCACCAGCACGCGGTCGCGCGCCTTCACCAGCCTGTAGGGTGCGGTGTAATACGGCAGCATCGCCGTCGCCATGGCCCCCTCCTTGGAGGTCGGGGTATACCTCGCAACGTCCATCGACAGGTTGTAGTGGTAGTAGAAGTGGTTGACGTGCACCGAGTAAATAGGCGGATCAACCATCGTAAGCAGGTCGGCGGGGGGCGCGGATTCAGGCACGTCCGGGGTGTCAAACTTGGTCACGGTGACATAGTGATAGGGCGACCAGATCGCCCCCCGCTCGCTCGTCAGGAACATGGCGCTCAGCACCGCCGCAAAGACGGCCGCATCCAGCAGCCACAGCCTCCGCGAGGATATGAGAAAATACATGCCCATCACGGCGACCATCCCCCAGACGGGGGAAAAATATCGCAGGGAGAACACGCCGAAGCACAGCGTCCCAAAGAGGCTCCCGGCAAGGTCCCAGGCGTAGGCCGAGAGTTTCGGCAATGTGTCGAAGAGCGCGCCGATCCTCTGGCCCAGCGGGACGAAGAGGAGCGTGTTGGCCACGAAGATCGTGATCAGGACCAGCGTGTTCAGCACCGTCGGGTTAAGGTTCGACAGCCGGGCCTCCCCTGCCGAAGTCCCGAACACGACGTGGCGGCTCAGCACCAGAATCCCAATGTCGATCGCCAGGAAGGTCGGGAACAGGCCGAGCAGCTGCCGTTTCGCCTTCCCTGCAACGGCACCGACGCCCAGTCCCAGGAAGGAGCTTAGGAGCATCAAATTCGCGTAGAACGCTATGAGGTGAACCACCGACGGGACCCACCGTATCACCATGAGCTCGAGAAAGAGCGCCGTGAACGAGAGGGCGAACATCCGCCATCGTTGATTCTCGCGGCCTATCCCGGTCATTTGAGGCATCTTAGGATGGATGCGATTCGGGCAGACCCGATATGGGGTGGCAACCAGCAATCGGCTCTTTCGCGGCCCCAAGCCCCCAATGTCACACCCTCGCCCTCAAGTGTCTGTCCCGATCGTTCTGGATCGCGCGTCTCTTGTGCACGCCTGAAGGACGAGCCAAATGGCGGGGACTCCTGCGGGACCCGTAGATTGTCGCGTTTTTCTTTGAAAAGCCGGTCACTACAGGCTGTCGTACCATTTTTGGTCACCATGGGCTGTCGCTTTGCGACATCTCGACATGACCCTCCACATTTTCTTTAGGGGCCTATAGCTCAACGGTTAGAGCAGAGGACTCATAATCCTTTGGTTCAGGGTTCGAATCCCTGTGGGCCCACTACTCTTAACCGATATTCTACGACACGGTTCCTGTCCGATTCCCGCCAACATTGGTGCCGCTTTGTGCAAGCTCCTGCCGCGTCGTGCAATCCAAGCGGATACGCGACATTCGTCGGGATACGGGATCATGTTGTCCGGTAGAGTAGTTGCAAAAAAGCGCGCACCGGATTCGACTCTCGGCGACCGCACCAATTGGGATTAGCCTTTGCAGTGGAGCCCAGGACCAATCTCCACCCGTCATTCGCCAGTCGAAAGATACCGGTCGCGCCATTCTCCAAACCCCAATGAAAATGATTCTCAGCCTCCTGACGACCTTCCTGCTCGTCGGCGCCGCCATCGCCGCTGACGCACCCGCCCCAGCCCCCGGCCCGAAGATCAACCTCCTCGTGATTTCAAAGACGGCCGGATACCGGCACCAGGTGATCCCAACGGGGATCAAGGCCCTGGTCGAGATTGCCCAGGAGGCCAAGTGGGGAGTGACCACGACCGAGGATACGTCTCTCGTTACACCGGAATTCCTCGGGCACTTCGACGTCATCGTGTTCCTGATGACCACGAAGACCATATTCACCGCGCAGGAGAAGGCGGCGATCGAGGCGTTCGTCAAGGGCGGCAAGGGTCTCCTCACCATCCACACGGGCGCGGACACCGAGTACGACTGGCCGTGGTACAACCACCAGCTCGGCGCCAAGTTCCTCGGGCACCCCCCGGCGCAAAAGGCCCGCCTCGTGATCGAGGACCGGAGCCATCCGGCCACGAGCTTCTTTCCCTCGGCGGAATGGGTGACGACCGATGAGTGGTACAGCTTCGACCGGGATCCACGCCCGGATGTGCACGTGCTGATCTCGATCGACGAGTCGACCTACAACGTTGACGACAACCGGTGGTTCGCCGGCGCAAAGCAGCGGATGGGGGACCACCCCCTCGTCTGGTGCTCCCAGCACGAGAAGGGCCGGGTCTTCCAGACTGCGCTGGGCCATACGGAGGAGATGTGGGCGGATCCCCTGTACCGGGCGCACCTGAAGGGCGCGATCGAATGGACGGCAGGGCTCAAGTGAGGCGGCGCGGCTCGGCAAGATCCGTGTGGTCCTTGGCGGGCTTCTCCGCCGAGAATCCCTGAGCTCCCAGCGGACCGCAGGCCGCGACCGGCCGAGGGTGGCAATCTTTACGAAGCCGTTGGTAAACGAGGTCAGAAGCACGCGGCGTCCGTCGCGGGAGAGGTCCGTGACGAACCCCATGACTTCGGAATCGATGACCTCCGGCGTCACCAACGCCGCTCGCAATCTGTCCAGCGCCGTGATTGGAATGCGCAGCAGCCCCTCCTCAGCGTGGACAACAACTCCGGTTGAGGCGGCGCGCTCCCAGTATCCAGCACGACGGGGGCGGGTCGGCGCGTTTGCATGGGCCTCGATGATGGGCTAAATCGGCCGTAAGTCGTTAATGGGCATGAGCAACCCCTCTAATACGACGTGAGCGCGGATGTTTAAGAGGAGGCAGGCAGCCTCTGGATTGTCGTAGCATGTGGATGGCAGCTGTAACATCCGTCCAGACAAGCCAACCGGCCCATGAGCATGCTGACGCCCAGTTCGGCACTGCTGGCGTGGCTGCGCAAATGCGCGCACCGCGTCGGGGCGGTAGCGGACACAACGATGACAGGATGAATCCCCATAATCCCGCCTCGCGGATGCTCGGTCTGATCGCGCTCCTTTCCCTTCTCGTGGTGGGCCTGCAACAGTCGCTGGACGCACAGACGACCTACACGTCCTATCGCTTTACAACACTTGCGGGGACCGCGGGAGTTCCCGGCAGCGTGGACGGCACCGGCTCGGACGCCCGGTTCACGTTCCCCGAGGGATTGGCAGCGGACGGAGGCGGGATCCTGTATGTTGCCGAGATCAGCAGTTGCACGGTTCGCGCCATAGCACCGGGCGGCGTCGTGACGACCCTGGCAGGGATGGCTGGAATGAAGGGAAGCGCGGACGGCACGGGCGGAGCCGCGCAGTTCTATTACCCCTGCGGCGCCGCCGTGGACGCAAGCGGAGACCTGTACGTTGTCGATCTTATGAACTGCACGCTTCGCAAGGTCACGCCGGCAGGGGTCGTGACGACCATCGCGGGCACCGCATGGGCCCGGGGAAGCGCGGACGGCACGGGCCCGGCGGCCCAGTTCTATTATCCCAGCTTTGTGGCAGCAGACGGGAGCGGGAACCTTTACGTTTCCGACACCGACAATAACACGATCCGCAAGGTGACGCCGGCGGGAGCCGTGACGACCTTCGCGGGCATAGCGGGCGTCCATGGGAGCGCGGACGGCTCGGGCGGCGCGGCGCAGTTCTCGTCTCCCACCGGAATCGCGGTCGACGCAAGCGGCACCCTCTACGTCTCGGACCAGGGCAACAACACGATCAGGAAGATCACGCCGGCCGGGGCGGTGACAACCCTGGCGGGAAAGCCGGGAGTAGGCGGCAGCGCGGACGGCACGGGCCCGGCAGCGCTCTTCTCGTCGCCAACGGGAATCGCCGTTGATGGCAGCGGCAATGTGTTCGTTGCAGACCAGGGGAACGACACGATCCGGAGGATCACCCCGGCCGGGGTGGTGACGACCGTGGCGGGAATGCCCGGTGTGAAGGGCGGCGCAGACGGAACAGGCCCCTCCTCGCTCTTCTCCTCGCCCACCGGCTTGGCGGTCGATTCGGGCGGCAACCTGTACGTCGCCGACTCAGGCAACGACACGATCAGGATCGGGCATCCCGCCAATCCGCAGTCCCATGCGACGGTTGCCCTGGCCGACCTGTACCAATCCTACGACGGAAGCCCCAAACGCGTCTCGGTGAGCACGAGCCCTGCGGGGCTAGCGACCGTCGTCTCCTACAACGGGAGCCTGACCGTGCCGACGAGCATCGGTACCTATGCGGTCACTGCCGCGATCAGCGACCCCAACTACGCAGGAACCGCGTCGGGCACGCTTATGATCGGCCCCGGTTTGTCCGCTCAGCCCTCCTTCGCCATCCGCAACACCCGCCAAGGCGGCAACGTCCTCCGGGGCATCGCCGCCGGTCCGGCCGGCCTCGTCGCCGTCGGGGACCAAGGCACGATTCTCACATCGACCAACGGCGCCACGTGGACGCGCCGCGTGTCGGGCACGACCAACAGCCTCAACGGCGTCACCTATGGAGGCGGCCAGTACGTTGCCGTCGGAGACGGGGGCCGCGTGCTTCACTCCGCCGACACCGTCGCCTGGTTCGAAGTCCAGCCGCCAACGACCGAGCGTCTCAATAACGTGGCCTATGCAATAGGCCAATACGTCGCCGTCGGCGATGGCGGCGCCATCATCACCTCGCCGGACGCCCTCGCCTGGACCGTGCGCGACGCAGGGGTGACCGGATGGCTGCGCGGGCTGGCCTATGCGGACTTTGCGGTGTACCCGTCGGACTACGGCACCGCTGTGGTAACGGCGCGTTTCCTCGCAACGGGCCAGGGAGGCGCATTTGTCAGCTCGGCGGACGGCATCACATGGAGCCAGGAATCTGCGGGCTTTGGCGACGACCTCGAGGGCCTGTACTTCCAAAAATGGAATGATTTTGTCGCAGTGGGCTCGAACGGGGCCCTGGTCTTCGGCGACCGCGGGTACGCGGAAAGCTCGATCGTCATGCCCATACGATTCAACGGCCTGACCCAGGGAGGCGGCGCACTCTTCGTGGCGGGTGAGAACGGCACGATTGTGACCGCGCCCTCCTACTTCGGCCATTGGCCGAAGGATGGCACCTGGTCACAGCTTTCATCGGGGACAACGGCCAACCTCATGGCCTGCGCAGCCATCGGAGACTCCGTCTGCATTGTCGGCGAGAACGAGACCATTCTCCAGTCGACGCAGCCGCCGGACAGCCGGCTGGTCAACTTGTCCTGCCGTGCAGAGGTGGGAACGGGCGCCGCCATCCTGATCACCGGGTTTGTCGTCGGCGGCGAGGGAGCCTCCGGACCCGAGTCCCTGCTTGTCAGGGGCTCCGGCCCGGGTCTCGTCCCCTTTGGCGTCTCAGGCACACTCCCCGACCCCACCCTTCAGCTCTATAGCACCGCCTCGGGGAGCACCCTGATCGCGACCAACACAGCCTGGAAGGGCGCTTCGGAAATTTCGAGGGCGGCGGCGACCCTGGGGGCCTTTGCCTGGGCGGACCCCGCAAGCCACGACGCGGCGCTCCTGAACAACCTGACGCCCGGGTCCTACACAGCCAACATCTCCGGAACGACCGCGGACACCGGCGTCGCGCTTGCCGAGATCTACGATGCAAGCTACCCCGGGGCGGTCACGGCCACATCGCCGCGCCTCGTCAACATCTCGGCCCGCTCGCAGGTCGGCACCGGAAGCAACAGCCTGATCGCAGGGTTCGTCATAGGAGGCAGCGCCCCAAAGACCGTGCTCATCCGCGCCTCAGGACCGGCGCTCATCCCGTTTGGGGTCGGCGGAACGCTTCCCGACCCCGAACTGCAGCTCTACAGCACCGAATCGGGAAGCATGATGATGGCGTCGAACACCGGCTGGGGCGGCGACGAGCAGATAGCCACCGCGGCGGCTTGGGTTGGCGCATTCTCGTGGGGCAGTTCCGCAACGCCGGACTCGGCGCTCCTGGTCACGCTTTCACCAGGGCCGTACACCGCCAACGTTTCTGGTGCGAGCGGCGACACCGGTGTCGCCTTGATCGAGATCTACGAGGTCGAATAGGGTCCTCCGAGGGCCGGCGCCGATTTGGCTCCTGTTCGTCGTGAATTTCCGTGCCAAGCCATGGCCACCACGGCACTGTGCGTCGACGGTCGCGTCACAGATCCAAAGCGGTCAGACCATGCCCCCAACGACAACTGCTCCCGGACTGCTCGGTATTCGCGAGAAGATCTCCTACGGCTTCGGCAACCTGGCGTCCTGCCTCTACTGGCAAACGTTCATGGTGTACCTGACGATCTTCTACACCGACATATTCGGCATAGGGGCCGCGGCAGCCGGCACGATGATCGGCCTTAGCCGGAGCTTGGATGCGTTGTTCGACCCCGTCATGGGCATGCTCGCCGACCGCACCAGGTCGCGCTGGGGCAAGTTCCGGCCCTTCCTCCTCTGGTTCTGCGTGCCCCTGGCGGTCATGGGCGTGCTCACGTTCACCGTTCCAGACCTTGGCGCCTCCGGGAAGCTCGTCTGGGCATACGCAACGTACAACGCCCTGATGCTGCTCTACACCGCGGTGAACATCCCCTACACGGCGATGCTCGGCGTCATCACCCCGAATCCGGGCGAGCGCACCGAGCTCTCGTCGATCCAGTTCGTGGGTGCCTTTGCCGGGGGCATCATCGTCTCGGCAACGCTGCTTCCGATGTCGAAGGCCGGCGGCTGGCTCGGCGCCAGGACCGTGGAGCGCGGATGGCAGATGGCCTTCGCGCTCTATGGGATCGCAGCTGTGATCTTCTTCCTGGCCACATTCATGGGCGTGCGCGAGCGCGTAAGCCCTCCGAAGGCCCAAAAGACGTCGGTGCTGCGCGACCTCGGGGACCTGGTGACCAACGGGCCGTGGCTCATAGTGCTCGGGACGACGATCACCTTCATCGTTTCCGGGGCCCTCAGGTCCAGCGTGACGGCACACTACTTCAAATACTATGTCGGCACGCAGACGCTCACCCTGCCGTCGTTCCTGCCCAGGTCCGTCGCCGGCACCCAGGCCTGGGGCTGGGAAAGCCTTGTCTCGGTGTTCACCACCAGCAACCAGATCGCTTCCCTGGTGGGCGTCGTGATGATTCCGTTCATCGCGAGGATCATGGGCAGGAAGGCTGCGGTCGTGGCCTTGCTCGTCGTCGCGATCGCGTCAACCGCCTCTTTCTATCTCCTCGGGCCCGACCAAGTCGGCCTGATCTACGGGATCAATCTTCTCATCTCCGTCACCAGCGGCCCGCTGGCCGCCCTCCTTTGGTCCATGTACGCCGACACAGCGGACTATGCGGAATGGAAGAGGGGTCGCCGCGCCACGGGCCTCATCTTTTCCGCGTCGATCTTCTCCCAGAAGCAGGGCTGGGCGATCGGGGCCTGGGTCGCTCTCGCCCTGATGCAGAGCGTGGGCTTTGTCGCGAACGTCGCCCAGACCCCGGCTTCCCTGCATGGCCTCTTGCTGCTGATGAGCCTGCTTCCGGCGTCGATCGGCGCCGTGGCGATCGTCCTCGTGCTCTTCTACCCGCTGACCGAGGCCAGAATGTCCCAGATCGCCGCGGACCTGAAGGAGCGCCGGGCCCTTGAGGCCGCGGCAACCACGTGAGAGGGTCCCCCACGCTCCGCCTTCGCGCCAAATAACCCCCAACCCCGCATCCGCCCCGTGCAATCCTGCGTAGAAGTGAGTAGCATCCGACTCATGGAGATCTTCCCCTTAAAGACCTGCTTCACAGCAGGTTCCCTGCTCTTCTCCCTCCTCGTAGCCACCGGGGTCCCCGGCCCGGCGCAAACCGCGCCGGCCGCGGCCAGCGCCCCGCGCGAGCTCACGGTGGTCGTCGTGGAGTCGCTCATCCGGGGCCCGGGCAGGATCGCCGACTTCGACCGCATCAGAATGGTGTTCGCGGACGTGTTCGAGCGGCGAAAGTGGCCGGTGAAGATCACGGTTGAGCGCTTTGCAGCAAATACGCCGGCGCACGACATTGAGCTGCGGGTTTTCTATGAGGGCATCTATGAGGAAGCCCCTGGCGACCTGACCTTCCACGCGTGGATGACGCTCTACGACCACGGGGTCAAACGGGATTTCGGCATCGTCCGGTACCGCTACAATCCACGCCCCGCCCAGCCGGAGGAGGACGTCCTCGAGCGCGTAGTCCGCGGCGCGGCGGAGGTCGCCGCCTCAAAGATCGAATCGGCCCTCTTTCCCAAGGCGGACGGGCCGCGGCGCTGACCCTTCGATTCCGCCCCATCCGGCCGTGGAGTCCCACCCTGAGAACGAGGCCGCAATCGAGGAGGCCTGCCTCCTTGCGCAGGTCGGCGCGGGTAACCGCGAGGCATTCCGCCTTCTTTACGCCCGGTATAGCGCACCCTTGTTCTCGCTGGCCATACGCCTCGTGGGCGACGTGGGCGACGCCGAGGAGATGCTCCAGGACGCATTCGTGAAGATCTGGCGCCATGCCGCGTCCTACGACTCGCGCAAGTCGCGCCCTTTCACCTGGGCCGTGACGATCATGCGCCGCACCTGCTTCGACCTGCTGCGCAAGCGCAGGCGCCTCCCCATGACGGCGCCGCTTGCGGCCGATGCCGGGGCACTTCCGGGCTACTCCTCGGGCGAGACGGTCCGCCGCGAGGCCGAGGCCCGCGAGGACTCCGAGCGCCTGCTCGGGGCGCTTGCCGACTCTCCTCCGATCCAGCGACGGGCCCTTGAGCTCGCGCTGTTCTCGGGGATGACCCAGTCCGAGATCGCGCAGCACCTTGAACAGCCGGTCGGCACCGTGAAATCCTGGATCCGACGCGGGTTGCTCGACCTGCGAACCACCCTCAACGACTCCGCCCCATGAATTCGCAAATTGAAGAACTCGCCTGCCTCTATGTGCTCGACCGGCTCGATGCCAGCGAGCGCGCCGCCTTTGAGGCCCGCCTCCAGAATGACCCCCAGCTTGCGGCGCTCGTGGGGGGGCTTGAGTCCGCGCTCGCGCGGCGCATACGCGCCCTTCCACAGCGCGAGCCGCCATCCAGCCTCCTCGCTCGCATCGAGGCCCGCATCAACCGACTGCCCGCCTGCGGAACGGCATCACCCGCGCCCGTCAGCGCTCCGGGTTGGGCCCTGGGCGCCCGCTGGGGCATAGCCGCCGTCATCGCGGCCAGCGTCGGCACGGTCGCTTTCCTCAACCTGCGGCGGACCGCCGATTCAGTCCGCCCGTTCGTGATCATCGTCGGGCTCGACTCGCGCCAGAGCACGCTTGCCGAGCTGCCCTTTCACCAGCCCCCTCAGAATGCCGATGCCCGCTTTATCCAGCTCGCCTCGCTAGCCGAGCAGTTCTGGGAAAAACCCGAAGACCTTCCGGTCAAGATGGGTCCCGCCGGCCAGGGCGGGCGCGGCTATGCGCTCTTCGATCCCGGCAGCAACCAGGGCTTCATCGCCATCCAGCGGCTCCCGGCAATCGAGCAGGGCAAGCGCTACCACCTCTGGCTGCTCGACACCATCTCGGGCCAGATCCGCGATGCCGGCGTATTGCCGGTCACCGAACCGACCCGCGGGCTCTATTTCTTCTCCGTTGCGCCGGCCTCGGGAGCAAAGCCCGGCCGCCTGGACTTCTTCGTGACCGCCGAGGACGCCTCCGCTCACGATTCGGGCCAGCCCCGGGGCAAGGTCGTCCTAGGCGACAGGAGCATCTAGGGAGAGCGCGCCGCCTGAGATCAGAATTCAAGCGGGACGCGCACCACGATGCCACCTAGGACGTCGCCATCTTGGCGGCGTTGCGGGGCCGATGCGAATCCTTGGTCATGGCTATCAACGCAGGCGGCGACCGGTGGGATGTCCGGATAGACGGCGGTAAAGTATCGCCGGCCGCCCAGCATCTCCTGGCCATAGTAGTTCTGGGTGGGATGGCTCGTGACGAAAGCCAGCCCGCGTTGTTCCAGTTCCGTCTGTGGTCCGTCTCGCGGATCGACAGGATGAAGGGAGCGCAGGGCATAGCTGAACTCGGCCCCTTTGCTCTGGATCGACTCGGCCGCGCGCCGAAACATCTCGGACGGCAAAGGCCATGACTCACTCGGCTTCGGGCCGGCTGCGGCGTTCGGTGAAGATTCGCCCTCTGACTGGTGCGCGATGTACTCCCGACAGTACATCTCCCGGTCCGCCGCGATGACGAAGTGCAGGGCGTCGGCCTGGTCCTGCGGGCTGATGGCCCCGTTGGACGAAGGGGGCGGCGCCGGGGATTCGCCGGAGCCCGCCATTGGATTTGATCGGGCTCCCCTGCCTGACAGGGCGACGACTATCAGCAGCGCAATGGGGGCCATGACGGTCGCCAGGGCGACCCTGTTTCGTGCCTTCGTGGTCATGGGGCTTTGGGGGAAAGGGGGATGAACCGGCCCTCCTGACAGGACAGGACCTGCAGCCTGTCGGTCCGGTTGCCGGATCGGTCGAAATGAATGTCGCCCGTGGTCCCTTCGGTGGGAAGTGCCGGCGGGAACTGGCGGTAGCCGGCATCCTCGCCCGCCTGGCGCAGATTTTCAACAAGCACGCACACGGCGTCGTACGCCGCCTCTGCGCTGAAATCCGGCCTCATCCCGTATTTCAGGATGAATCGCTCCTCAAACCGGCTCGCTCGACCGAGACTTCCGGGGTCCAACTTGAACCCCGCTGCCAGAACCCCTGTGGCCGCAGCGCCCGCGGCCGCCACAAAGTCCGGTGAATCAATCGAGCAGGGTCCGGCCAGCGCGCCGCCGTAACCTGCACGGCGCAAGGCGGCGACCAACGCCCCGGCCTGCGAGGGCGGCAACCAAACGAGCACACCGCCCGGAGCCGCGGCGACAATGGGCCGCACCATAGAGGCTAAGTCCGAGCCGGGTGCATCCGCCTCAAGCGTGCGACCCAGCCGGACCTGGGTCGAGCGGACGGCCCTTGCAAGATCGTGGCGGACGGCGCGCCCCGGGTGCCCCGGGGGCACAATCGCACACCAATCCGGCGACCTGGGGTCCAGCTTCCGTGCCCTAAACAAGGCCTCGATCTCGAGGTCGGCTCTCGGGACGACGCAAACCGCCCACGGGACTCCCGTCTCCATGACCGACGAGTCTGAGCTAAGGCTGGCAACGGGCACCCTCATCCGGCCCGACACCTGGAGAACGAGGTGGTTGGCGGCCCCGTCGGAAGGCGCGATGATGGCGTCGACATGCTGTTCGCCGATCAGAACGACGGCGTCGTTGCCGGCGGTTCCCCACTGGCCGGCCTCGCTGCGCACCTCGAGCGCAACCGCAGCTCCCGGCGCCTCGCTCGCGTCGGCAACGGCCATGCGGGCCCCCCGCAGGATGCCGGGCGAATCCGCCTCGTCGGAGGGTGCGATGATTCCGAGCTTGAGCTGGCGCAGCCCCGCGCTGCAGGAAAGCGGCGCAAGGAGCATCCACACCATCACGCGCAATCCAGCCCTTAAAGGTTGTCTATGCACGATCGACACAATCACGGCGTTTCAGCACCGTGTGGCCGGCCTTGAACGCGTCAAGCTCCGGCTCGGCATGCCTAAAGCCCGGCGAGAACCAGGCGCCGGGGTGCACGGACCTCAAGGGGAGCTGGTCAGCTTGCCGGCGCTGGACGGCGGCGCGAATTCGTCCTGGGGCTCGAAGACGCGGCGGCCTTTCTCGTAACGCACAATGCGCACCGGTGCCGTGTTGGAGCCCGTCCCGTCAAACCTCATCCAGCCGGTGACACCTTGGTAATAGTCCAGATTGTACACCTCGTCGCGTATGCGCCACCGGTTGGGACCCGCGAGGCGGATCGCATGAAGGAGGATCTCGGCGCCGTCGTAGGCATAAGCGGCGTAGGCGTCGGGCTCGTGGCCCCAGCGTTTCTTGAATCGGGCCTTGAAATCGGTCCAGAGCGGGTCCGGGCGGTCAGGATCCGAATAGAACGTGAACGTCGTGCCCTCCGCGGCATCGCCTGCGTTCTTCAGGAATCCGTCCTCCATCAGGAGGTCTGTCCCGAAGAAGCGCGCATTCACTCCGGCCTGGCGGAATTGCTTGGCGAATCGGCCCAAGTCATTCGGCTCGCCGAGGAAGAAGATCGCATCCGGCTTCGACTCCTTGATGGCAGCGATCTGGTACGAGATGTCGGGCGCGCCCGGGCTGAACAGCAGCTCCTGCACCACAGGACATCCCAGCCGGCGCGCAAAGTCGTTGAACTGGTGCGCCCCGACGCGGGCATACCTGTCGCCTGTGCGAAGGACGGCGATGCGGGTGCAGCCGCATTTGCGGACCATCAATTCGGCGAGCCTTCCTTCCTCCTGCCGATGATCCGGGAGGACCCGGATGAGCCACGGTATCTGCGTCTCCGTGAGGGTTTGGTCCGGGTCCGACGTGTTGACCATGACGATCTCGGTTTTCAGGGTGACGCGCAGGGCGACGTGCGCATCCGTTCCGTCAATGGTGCCTAGGTAGCCAAGCACCTTCTCGTCGGCGAGCTGCGCCGCCAGGTTGGCGGCCCCGCCCCATTGGGCGATGCCCTCGTGCTCGATGAGATCAAAGGGCAGTTCGCGCGGCCCGCGTTCAAGGTTCGCCTCCTCTACTGCAAGGACGATGCCCTCCCGCGTCCGGACGCTCCGCTCCCAGTTCGGCCCGACCTTCGGGGCATCCACAAGTCCGATCTTAAGCGACCTCAGATCGGACTCCGGGGCGTAGTCGCGGCCCGGTCCACGGAATGGCATGCGGGTGACGAAATACCTGTAATAGGGCTCCGTGTTGGCGAATGGCCAGAGCTCCTTGGGCAGTTCGCCGTAGGGCGGATACTCCTCCCCCGGCGTGCCATAGATGAAACGGGATGCCGCGGGTGCCGCCGTGGCCGGAGCCTGGGCCGCCGGCGGCGCACCGGGCACCATATCGTCCTTGCCTCCAGCCGAGCAAACGGTGGGAGCGTCAGCACTGAGGGCCGCGGACGCGGCGAAGGAAGCGACAAGAAGACAAGAGAGTGTGTTTTTCATGGAAGCGCCTACGGGTTTGAGGTTAGCGCCGGTGAATCGGCCGACATCGTGAAGACGCCGTGGCCTAGACCGTTTGAAGTGGCGAACCACGCCTCGTGATCGTCCGCCCACACCGCCATTACGAATCCGTCGGGAAGCGCCGTCGCCATGGTCCGCGTCTCGGGCGGCTTGCCCGGGCGGTAGATTTGCACCACGCCCTGGCCGTCCTTGCCCACAAGGTAGTTTACCCAATTATCCCCGTCCGTGACCGAGACCCCGCGGTCGGTGGCAGCCCACCCGAGGCGTCCGTGGGCAAAGATGGTGTTAATGAAGTTGGAGACCAGGGGCGTCTTGTCCTGGACCCAGGTCCGCCAGGTCGCGGAGCTCGTGTTGTAGCGGGCGAGGCCGAAATAGGAGGCCTGCCAGAGGATTCCCTGGTCGTAGGCGACCCAGGACGTGACGTCGACGATGGGCCCGCTGTCGGCCGCAAACGCGATGTGGAACTCACCGTCGGGATCCCGATAGGCCTTGAACGTTCCGGCGTGCGGATCGTGCTCGACGACGCCGCCGGCCCAGATCCCAAGGTAGATGACCCCCTTCCCCGGGGCGATCGCGTAGCACCAGGGTTCATTCATGACGGTGTTGGTCTGGTCGTAGGGCTTCCAGGCCTTGGCCTTCAGATCATAGGCTCCCGTCCCCGCCGCAGTCGCGGCCCAAACGGTGCCCTCCGCCACGGCCACGCCGTAGACCACGTTGTTGGGAAGACCGCTGTTAGTCTGGGTAAAGGCCGTGAATCTTCCCCCGCTGAACCGGGTAAGCCCCTGGAGCGTGGCGATCCACAGATCCCCCGTTGCGGGGTCCTCGGCAATGCTCAGCACGGTCAGGTGGCTCAGCCCGTCCTCAGTCCCATAGCGGCGGAACGTGCCGTTGTCTTGCCTGACGCACAGGCCATTCGGGGTGCCGATCCAAAGACGCCCATCGCTCGCCTTCAGAACGCAATGGACCTTGTGGGAGGGAAGGCCGTCCTTCTCGCCAAAGTTCTCGAACCGCGAAATGACCGGAATCGTCAGTGGGCCGGAGCCGGGAACCGGCGCGGGGGCGTTCATGCCTTGGGCGTGCGAAAGTGCGGACGCCAGGCCGAGGATGACCGCAAACTTTGGACTGCGATGGGTTTTCATGGGATTGCTAGAGTGTCTTCAAATACTCGACCATGTCATTGAGCTGCAGCTTGGTCCAATAGCTGCTCACGCCGTGCAGGTCGTTGACCTGGTAGACGGTCCAGATCTCCTCAAGCGTCCGCGCACGGCCGTCGTGCAGGTAGGGGGCCGAGGCGCCGACTCCAATCAGGTGCGGCGTGTCGAAGCCCTGCTTTGGATCGCGCGGCCCCTGGGTGCCGACCGAGGCTATCAATCGGTTCGTGTAGAGCGGGGGCCGGTGGCAGACCTGGCACTGGCGGGAGCGCGGAATCGGCGTGCCGTTCGGCCGCTTTGTCGCAAAGAAGAGGTCGCGCCCGCGCTGTTGCGCGGGGGTCAGAGGCTTGCCAACCTGGTCCCAGGGAATCGTACGGGTTGGCGGCAGGTGCAGGATGAACGTCGCCAGCTCGTCGAGCTGCGGATCCGGAATCGGGTCGGTCCTCATGAGCACCCGGGCAAACCGGGGGCCGTCCTGGTATTGCAGCGTCGGATTCTTGCCGTTCCACTTGAACGGCTCGGTGCCCGCCACGCCGCATAGGCTGCGGTTGTCGAGGAGATTGTCTCCCACGCCGCTCCCGTCGAAGTCGTAGGAAAGCCCGTCGACATGCCCGTCGGCGTGGCACGACCTGCAGTCGAAGCCGCCCTGAAAGGTGTAGCGCCCCCGTGTAAAGACTCGCTCGCCCTGCCGGGTCGGATCGTTCCTGCCTCCGTCGCCGAGCACAACCCGGCCCAGCGGCTTGAGGCTAGCCGCGTCGACGACGAGGACGCTGTCGTCCAGCCTCTCGGCGACGAAGAGCCGGCTGCCGTCCGGGGAAAGCGCCAGGTGCTTGGGATTGCAGCCGGTCGGTATCCGCGCGAGCACGTAGTGATACGAGAATGCCATGTCCAGCATGGCGTCGCCCCGGTCCGCCGCGCTGGCATGTGCGAGCCACGACTCCAGCCAGTCGAGGTCGACGACGGTGACCACGTCCGAGCCGCCGGACGCGACGAAGGCGCGCCGGCCGTCGGGGCTCGCGACGACGCCGGAGGGGTCGGAGAAATACGCATTGGCCTCGTCCAGGGGGACCTGGGTGACCGCGCCGTCCGCCTGCGAGATTGCCAGGCCGCTTGCCATGACCCACCCGTCCTTTACCTGTGTGATCGGGACCAGATTGCGCACGCGGATCATCGAATTCAGGACCCAGCCCTTCTTGGGCACGGCGGTGATACCTTCGGCCATGTGCGCCGAGTCGAGCGCGAGTCGGTTCACGATGTGCCCGTTAGCCGGGTCGAGCACCGTGACCTCGGAGGCGGGAGCGACGAGCACCCCGTCATGCACGGCCATGCGGTTCGCGACATAAACGCTGCGGCCACCGTCGGTCACCGTGGCGGCATAGGGCTCACGCCCCCCGGCGATCCTTGCGACCTCGGCCAGCGGCGAGGGCGATAGGACGGATATGTCGTCGCTGCCGGAATTTGTGACGACAAGGCGCTCGCCGTCACGCGTCTGACAGAAAGCGATGTCGGTCGGCCGCACCCCCACGTTGACGCGGGCCTTCTCGGCAAGGTCGCGCGTGTCGAGGACGGCAACCTGGTCTAAGTGGGGGCAGGCGACGAACAGGCGCTGCCCTTGCCCGTCAAGCGCGAGGCCGAACGGGCCGCCGGGAACTTTCGCTCGCCGGAGAACCGCAAGCGTGGCGACATCGGCCTCGGCGACCTCGTCCTTGTCATCGAGGGCGATGAAAAGCCTCTTCCCGTCCGGGGACAGCACCATCCCCCCGGGCGAATCATGGTGAGGCCGCGGCCGTGCCCACGGCATCTCGCCCATGCTACTCTGGTGGCAGTGGTTGCAGGAGACGAGCTCCAGGTCGGGGCGTCCGGACTTGATTCGCTGATGGGCCCGGAGCCCGTACCCTCCGCCAAGGACCACCGCGGACAACGCGAGGGCCGCCGTCGTGACGACAAAGAGCGAGCGTTTCAGATTCATCGGGAGGGATTCTTCTCCGTGAGACCCAGGCTCTCAGGATCGGTTTGAACGGCCAGCGGCCGGACGTTGCGGGGGGAATGGTTGCGGGGTTCGTGGCAGCCAACGCACGCCCTGTTCTCTCCCGGCAGCAGCCAGACAGCGGGGGGCTGGTGGCGAAGCACGCGGCCCGCACCGTCAAGGGTGTCAAAACCCAGGGGAACCCCGGCGGGCAGCCGCACGAGCACGGAGCCATCGGCCGCCACGGGGACGGTTCCCAGGACCCGAGGCTGGCCCGCGCCGACGATAGCGGTTACCCGCAGATGGGCGGCGGGCGAGCTGGTCCCGTTTGCAGCTGGCTCGCAGCTGTCGTTCGCGTTGAGGCAAAGGATTGTCCCCTGGGAAGCCGCCGGCATGACGGCGGTCGTGTGGCCCGCAGGTTCATCCCGGCGGGCAATACAGGTCGCCTCGATGCTGTTCCAACTTGGATCGTCGAAGACCGGCGCGCCCAGCCCGGCGGCCCCGGGGGCGAGGCGAAAGAGCGCCGCATTTGCAGCCATGGAACGGCCCGCCATTCCGGCCGCGTCGGCGCAGACGAGCAGTTCCCCCTCGGGTGTCGGCTCCACCGAACGGCACCCCCGGCCAGGGAATGGAAACAGTTTCGCCCGGGTGGCAAACGGCGCAGCCGAGCGCACGCCCTCGGCCCATTCCGTGGATCCCGGTTCATACCCCCGCGATGCCAGGAAACCGATCCTGCCGTCGCCCAGCTCCCGGGGGCGCCGGACCGCGTTCACCCCGTCGTCCTGACCAGCATAGGCCGTCACCTCCGTGCCGTCGTTGTTCACCGTGTAGAGGCACAGGTGCGGCTGGGCGCGCCTGCTGTCGCTCGCCGAAGCACCCACATAAAGAATTCTACCGTCCTGAAGCACGGTCGAATTCACGGCTCCATCGGGCCCGAAGGTGAGGCGCCGGGGCGCCTTCCCGGGAAGCATTCCGTACAGGGAAGGCGGCTCCTGCGATACCCAGAGCCGTCCCGCCTTCGGAACCGGAGAGCTGTAGACGAGCTCCTCGTGGGCGGCGACTGCCGGATCCATTGCTCCTCCGGGTGCCTCCGTGATGCGCTCGGGGCTGCCGCCGCCCGCGGCGACCCTATAGATCTGCCAGCCCTGGCCGTCCTTGCCCCTTCCTGCAAAATAGACCCAGCATCCGTCCCAGGAAACGCACGGGTCGCCGGCGGCCTCAAGCCCCTCGGACAGCACCCGCACGGCCTGCGCGCCAAATGGAGGACTGAGCAGAACCACCCGGCTCCCCGACGGATATCTCGCGTCGAGCACCGTAGCATCCTGCGGAGCGGGCGCCCCCACGGGCACCTGGGTTAGGACCACGGAGCCCTGCGTGGTCTCCGGGTGGCAGGCCGCGAGAAGGAGCGTCGCGGCGCCAAGCAACAGCCAAGCGCATGTCTTCGGGGTCACCGGGAAGAGGGTTCAGTGACCTTTAGTATCTGGTCGACCCGGACGTCCGTGAGCGTCTGAACCGTGCCGCTCGGCCAAGTGATCCGGATCCGGTCTATTCGGGACGCCTTCCCGATTCCGAAGTGGACCCTGGGGTCAGATTGGCTAAGGAAACCCGAAGGGCAGCGGCACTCCTGCGAATAGGTGCTGTCCCCGGCCCTGACCTCTATCTGCGATCCCCATCCGGCCGGGTTGCTGCGGGTTCCGCGGAGCGAAAGCGTGATCCAGTGGTTGCCCGATCGGTCGCGGTTGTGAAGAAGGACCGGGCGGTCCCCCATGAGCCCCACCACAACGTCCATCCTCCCGTCATTGTCGTAATCGACGACCACGCTCGAGCGAGCCCGCACCGGCGTCCGGAAATAGGCGCCGCCCTTTTCGACCGCATTGCTGAAATGGGCGTGCCCGTCATTCTCGAGCAGCAGGCTCTGCCAGCCCACCATTCGGAAGGGATCCCCGTTGGCGATGAAGACATCGAGCTTCCCCGCATTGTCGAAGTCGATGAAGTTGCATCCCCAGCCGACGTACTGTGCGGTCAGCGCGCCAAGCCCCGAGGCCATCATCTGGTCGACGTAATCGCCCTGGGGCGTGCGCATGTACAGGGAGCCGTATCCCAGGCGCGAGACCAGGAATGAGGGATTCCCGCTGCCGTCGCAGTCGCCGATCGCCGCGGTCATCGAGCCGGCGGCCTCGCCGAGCGCGTTGAATGCGACGCCCCGCTTCAGGGCCTCATCTTGAAAATGGCCGTGGCCGTCGTTGATGAGCAGCATGTTCGGGGTGGCATCGTTGCTCAGGTAGATGTCCTGGTGTCCGTTCCTGTCGTGATCCAATGCGCTCACGGACATCGTGCGGTGGGGCGCGAGGGCCGCGATGCCCGACGGGGCGCTCGCGTCGGTGAACGTCCCGTCGCCGTTGTTCATGTAGAGGAAGTCGTGTTCGGGCTTGTAGGCCAACGGGCCCGGGTAGCTTGTCGGGTTATAGAACAGCTTGTAATTCGGATCGAAGCTCAGGTAGTGCCCCACGTAGAGGTCCAGCCTGCCGCTGTTGTTGACGTCGATCCAAGTGGCGCCGATGCCGGTGCCTTCGGCGGCGACCCCGGCCTTCACGGTAACATCCGTGAACGTTCCGTCGTGGTTGTTGTGGTAGAGGATGCTCTTGCCGACGCAGACGACATAAAGATCCGTCCAGCCGTCCCCGTCGTAGTCCGCCGCTGCGGCCGCCACGGCATAGCCGGCGCCCCCCAACCCGGCCTTCTCGGTCACGTCCGTGAACGTCCCGTCGCCGTTGTTATGGTAGAGACGGCACGGTTGGCGCACCGTCCCCGGAGCCTCGTGGGTCACCCCCGCCAGCGGGCCGGGATTGCAGAAGAAGAGGTCCATATTGCCGTCGCTGTCGTAATCGAGAACGGCGATACCCGACCCGTTGGACTCGATGATGTTGGCGATGCGGGTGTCGCAAAACTGCTGGACGAACTTTATTCCCACCTTAGCGGTCACGTCTTCAAACAGGTCGTCGGCCCCGGCTTGAATCGGAGGGGTCACGGAAAACGAAGGCGCCTGCGCCTGAGTGCTTGCGGGTTCAGGCGCCTTCCGGCTGCAGGCCGGCAAAGCCAGCGCCGCAAGGAGAAACATCATGCGCCCTCGGGCCGCGGGCCCTGTGGCTACGTTGGAGGATTTCATAAATGCCAAGCTCGCGGGGATCCGCGCGAGCACTCCCCTAATAGAAAGCAGTAGACAATCTGATGCCGCTTTCCTCACCCCGCCCTTCGCTGCGTTTACCGCCGCGTCTGAACACCAGATGCGGTCTCCTTCGCGGGACATTGGGGTTTGTGCGCCCTGTTTGAGGATCAGCCCAGGAGATGACCAGCACTGTGTGGCGGACAGACAGAATCGAGGGGCGAATGGCGGATCCGCTGAGGGGGCTCAGGCGCTCTCCTGGGAGGCCCGCCGGCTCAAGGTCCGGATTCCCCAAGGTTGGAATAGGGTCCCCGTTCAATTCCCCGGCGCCACCAACCGGAGGGTCGAGGGAATCATCTCTCCAAGATCGGGGCTTGTTGTGGTCGCCCCGAAAGGCCATCGGACGCGCACGTGCCGCAGGGGATTCTGATCTGTGTAGCCGAAGAACAGGGCCGCGGTCGACTGGCTGTAGCAGCCCGATCCGGCGCAGACTTCCGCGGAGGCAGTCGCGCCGTCGGCGTACTCGACCGTGACGCGCGCACCCACGGCCTGCGGGTTGCCCGGCCTGCCCTGCAGCATGACGCGACAGGAATGCCGCCCCGCCACGCCCTGGTTGCGAAACGCGAGCGTCGCCTCTCCGTTTCGCGAGACAAGAAAGCCCGGCCAGCCGCTGCCGTCGAGGTCGAGGACGGCCAGCGCCTTGGCGTCTCCGGGCACTACCAGTCCGCTCTCGCCCGGTGGCACCGCGACGAAACACCCGTGGCCGTCCCCCCTAAGCAGCTGACCTAGGCCGCCGTCAAAGCGACCGATCGCCGGCGCGGGCGCGTAGGAGTTCTGGACGACGAAGATATCGGCATGCCCGTCGCCATCAAGGTCCCCGGCCACGACGCCGTTGGACGGGGAAATCTGCGCGATCCGGGGCAGGGGCTCGAATCGATACCGGCCGTCCGGCTGGCTTAGGAAGACCCCGCTGCGCAGCTCCGTGGCCGCCAGGCGGGTCGCCGCTGCCAGCTTGCCGTCACTCAGGATCTCCGGGAGCGTCGCGCGGGCGTAGTCGTTGTTCCACCGGTAGCGCTTGAGTACGAAGGGGATCGCAGCGCCCAGGTCCGAGCGGCTGCGACGCGGATATAGTCGGCCGTCCTCGTAGTACGCCTCGACAATCTCGTTGGAGCCTCGACCCGCAAAATCTCCGGAGAAGAGCAGAGCCGGATGCTCCGGATCGGCGCGGTAGGGCGTGTTCAGGCCCAGGTTTCCCACCACGAAGTCGGGGCGCCCGTCGCCGTTGAAGTCCGCCGTGGCGATCGACCGCCACCACCCTGTCCCCGCCGACGCAAAACCCGCCTTCTCTGTCCAGTCCTCGAACCTTGTTCCGCCGTCGTTGTGGAAGTACCTCACCCCGCCCCACTCGAGCGTCAGCAGCAGGTCCGGCCATCCGTCGCCGTCGACGTCGCTCCATAGCGCCGCCGTGACCATGCCAATGCGGCGCAGCATCGGCGCCACGGCATCGGTGACGTCCACGAATCTTCCCCCGCGGTTCGCCAGCAGCACGCTCAGGGGCGCCATTGGATAGAGCCCGGGCGAGACCCGCCCCCCGATGAACAGCCCGAGCCGCCCGCGGTGGTCGAAGTCCGCCGCGCAGACGGCGCCGGCGCTGATGGACAGCGTCGGGAGCGTGCCCTCGGGAGCCGGCCGGAACTGGCCATGCCCGTCGTTCAGAAAAAGGCGCGGCTGGTACTCGGGCGCTCCCGCGGGCTGGCTCGCTCCGCCGGCCGCCACGAGCAGGTCAGCCCGGCCTTCCCCGGTGGCGTCGAAGAGCAGCAGCGGCCCGTCATCCACGTCGGGCGGCGCAGCCATCGCCGGCGAAGCCTCGGGACCCCATACCGTTGCGCCCTGGGGCAGGAGGACCCGCCGGGCCTCCCGCGTCGTTCCCCCGATGCACACCCCGTCGCGGCCGCTGCCGTCGAGGTCGCCCACCGCGATCGCCGGCCCGCGTCGGTTTAAGCCCATCGGGAGCAGTCGCTGGTCGAGGAATTCGTCGTAGGCGTCCTCGGGCGCCGTCCAAGCGAGACGAACGGCTTGGCTTGCCTCGATGAACTGGGGCTCCCGGCGGGCGGCCGGCTGCGCCGGTGCCGCCTGCGGTGCCGAGGGTTCCCTGATCGTGAATCGCCGATCAGCGGGAAGGTTCTCAAAGGTCTGCGTGGCACCACTCGGCCACGACACCGTGAGCTTTCTCACAACGGCATTCTCACCCAGACCAAAGTGAACGATGGGTTCGCTGCTCGACATGAACCCGCGCCCAAGCGTCAACACCCGAACCTGGATGCCTGCCGCGCTTTCAAGGGTCACCTTCGCCCCGACGCCAAAGCGGTTGGACCGCGTGCCGCGCAGCGCGCAGATGACCCGGTGCCCGGTGTCGCTGTCGTTGCGCAGCAGCGTCACTCCCCCTTGATAATTGCTGTATACGAGGTCCATGTTGCCGTCGCCGTTGAGGTCGCCTAGGGCCGCCCCGAAGCTCACCCCATTCTGGTCCAGACCCCAGGCGCTCGATGCGTTCTCGAAGCGCAGGCCGCCCAGATTGCGAAACGCTTGGTGCTTTTCGGCGAATGCAGGGCTGTTGCGCACGATCTGCTCGCGGGCGAGCGGGCTGCCGGCCATGGCCCGGCGTGCGATCAGGTCCTGGTTGTGGATCTCCCGGTACATCCCGTTCGTGACAAAAAGGTCGGCCCGCCCGTCGTTGTCCAGGTCCTCCCAGAGCGGCGCCCAGGTCCAGCCGGTCGCGTCCAACCCGGCGAGGTGCGCCGCCTCCAGGTTCCTTCCGGTCCCGGTGTCCAGGAACAGCGTGTTGCTGGGAAACTGACGGACGTCGTTTGAGCCTTCCTCGGGGACGCGCATGCGCGCCCGTGACTCCGCCATCGCGCGCTGGTCCTCGACGTGGCCGGGTTCAGCCATGTCTGCGACCAAGAGGTCAAGCCGGCCGTCGTTGTTCACGTCGCCGAGGTCCGAGCCCATCGACGAATAGGGCGAATGCGGCATCACGCGAGCGATGACATCCGTGAACGTGCCGTCGCGGTTGTTGTGATAGAGCGCATCGGGAACCGCAAAGTCGTTCGCGACATACAAATCCGGCCAGCCGTCGCCGTCGTAGTCCCACCAGACAGCCGAGTTCCCATGCGCCTGCCCCGGGGCGACACCGGCCCGGTCCGTCACGTCGGTGAACGTGCCGTCGTGGTTGTTGTGGAAGAGATAGTTCCGCTGACCCTCCGGATGGGCCGCCGCATCGAGCACATTGGCCTGGATGAAGACATCTAGCCAGCCGTCGCGATCGTAGTCGTAGAAGTAGGCCATGACGCTGCCGTCCGTCACGTCGAGCCCGTACGCGTGCGCCTCCTCCTTGAACGTGCCATCGCCCTGGTTGACGTAGAGCAGGTTCGGCGCATTGAACCGGCAGACGTAGATGTCCAGCAGCCCGTCATTGTTCACGTCGGCGAAGGTCGCGCCCTGCTTCCAGATCCTGGCCGCCCCGCCGTGGTCGCCAATCCCGGCTTTTTCCGTGACGTCCTCGAACTTCCAATTGCCGAGGTTGCGAAAGAGCCGGCAGCTACCGGTCTTGCTCACGACAAAGATGTCCGGGCGGCCGTCGCCGTCGTAGTCGCCTATGGCGACGCCGGTGCCGACCGCCCCGAGGTCGAACTCACGCGAGAGCCGCCCCCATATCTCCGGGTCGTCGTAGCTGTTCTCGGTGCGAACGCCGCTGTCGTCGGGGGAAATGATCGTGAAGAGGGTCCGGTCGCGCGGGCCTGATCGCGGGGCGAGCGGCTGCTCCTCGATGCTCCCCGCGGATGGCTGGGCCGGCTCGGCCATGGCCCGGATCCCAGTGCCAAATCCGAGCGCCGCAAGCACCCCGGCCAGCACCGCACGAGTGTGAATTCCATGCCGCACCCGGTCGAACCCGGGGAGACGTGTCGTGCCTTGCATGGCGTTTCAGGGAGTCTGGTGCACCTTGCCGCCCGGGCCCACCACGACCGGGCCAACCCAGCGGGAGTTATACGCCTTGATCCAGGAATCGTCGATCTGGCCGGGCCTCGGCTCGTGCCCGTAGGCCTTGTCGTCCATCCCCTGGAACGGCAATGGCCCGAGCTGCCAGCCCTGCCCCACGTGGAAGTCGGCGTCCTTGTCCCATCCGACCACGTGAAGGAAGAAGTCGCGCGTCATGCCCGGGGCCAGCGGCGGCAGCCCCGCGGCGTCGAACGACAAAGCCAGTTCGTCGCCGCCGTCGAGCAGCACCAGCCGGTCGTCGCGCCGCGCCGCGAGGTCCCCCACCGCGCCGTAACGGGTGAACCAGCCGGCCGGCGTCCGGTCCCAGGGCGGCGTCGGCGAGACTTCCGCGTAGATCGGCGTGAGAGGAAGCGACGGCGGCAGGTCGGCGTAGCGGCTGTAGCCGCGCCAGCGCAGATCGGTGCGCTCGGGTTGCAGGTTCTGGTCGCGCGTGTCCGCCGTCCCGGCCTTTTCGCACAGCAGCGCGCAATCCCAGTATATCTCGAAGGCCGTGGACAGCCGGAGCCGTTGTGTCCCGGCGGGCAGCTTGTTCTCCAGGTCAACGAGGATTGTCTTGGTCTTGCCGGCAGGCGTCCCGACGTCGACGTCCACCGGCCGCCAGGTTCCGTCCGCGAGCTCCGCCTCGAGCACGGGGAAAGGGAACGGCAGCGTCGGATCCAGCGACGCGGCGATGTTCGCCATTCCGCCGCCGAAGCGGAGCCAGCCCGTCAGCGCGAGGACCAGCGGGCGCTTCACCGGCAGCGGGCCGAAATCGAGCGTGACCGAAAACGGCTCGGCCAGCCCGCGCAGTTGCGGCCGGCGAAGCCGCGCCGGGGAGACCATCTGGTCGTCGACTCGGGCCAGCGCCGCCGTGACGTCGAGACCGTCGCTGCGCACCGCATACCGGGGCGTGGCGAGCGGACGCAGCGTCCAGAGCTCGTGCGGCGGGAACGGCGGGGCGGCGCGCATCTTGCTGCTCGGGTAGACGACTGTGCCGCGCGGGTGGTCGGAGGCAATGAGCCGGGCTTCGTCCAGGTAAAGCACCTCGCGAAGCTCGTCGGTGATGCGGATCTCGTAGGCGCCGTTCCGCGGTGGGAACTTCGTCTCATCGCCGAGCGCCAGCAGCTCCTCCGAATCAGCCGGCACGTACCGTTGCTCGTTCTGCGGCAGCCCTAGCGGGGCGGCGCCGAGGATGTCCGTAACGAACCTGAACCCCTGCCCGTCCCATGCGTACAGATACGGGCAGGAGCCGCTCGGGAGCGCCGGCTCGGTCACCGTGTACACGCCTCGCCCGACCGGCACGTCGACCTTCGCCGTGGAGAGGTCGAACCAGTGCACCTTGAGCGCGTCGAGCTGCCTGTGCTGCCCGACCCCGATTTCCAGCGGAATCCGCCAGACCGTTCGGCTGGTACGCCAGTTGCCCGCCAGCACCTCGACTCGGACTCCCAGCGAGGTGGTGTTGGAGCGGTTGCCGACGAGGCGCAGTTTCAACTGCAGGTTCCGATTGCCGCCGTCGTTCCGCCAGAAGCGCAGCCCGGCGTCCGAGTTCGTCACCAGGTCTATCTCACCGTTGCCGTCGAAATCGGCGGCGACCATCCCGTCAACCGGGCCGACGTGGTCCAGCCCGAGTTCCGTCGTCACGTCGGTGAAGCCGGCGTGGCCGGTGTTGCGCCAGGCCCGCACACCGTCGCTGCCGTAGGCGAAGAGGTCGAGCCAGCCATCGTTGTCGTAATCTGCCAGCAGCAGGCCCGAGGGCTTAAAGCCCTGCAGCGGCAGGCTCAGCCTCCGGCTTTGGTCGCGACCGATGATTTCGAGCGCGGTGGCCGTCGCGATCACCGCCTCCGGGCGGAGGTCGTTGTCCAGGTCGCCCGTAACCATCACCGGCCCGGCCGGCCACCCCTGTGCCAGGCTGCTCGCCGCGAACGCCGCCGCACGCATTTTCGAATAAAACACGGGCGGAGCATCCGCGCGCACGATGAACACCCCAGGAAGGCCCTCGTTATTCCAGTCATCCGTCATCACCTGCCTGGCGCCCGGAAGCGCCTTCGGCAGCCCGGAGTCGCTCCAGCTGCCGTCAAAATAGAAGTTGCCGAGATTGCGGTACAGGCCGAGGCCGGCCCCTCCCGGCTGCACCACGACCAGGTCCAGGTTTCCCGTGAAGTCGAGGTCGGCCAGCAGTCCAGCGCTCGCCTTCAGCCCCTCGAGCCCCGCCGCGCGGGTCGCGTCGCGGATCCGGCCGTGCTCGTAGAACTTGAACACGCGCGAGTCCTGCTCGCCGAGCACGACCACGTCGTCGAAGCCGTCGTTGTCCAGGTCTCCGGTCAGGGCGACGCGGTACCCGGCCCCGGCGGGCGCGCTCAGCGGCCGGCCAAGAGCCGAGAAATGCCCGCCATGGTCGTCGAGCAGGAGAAATCCGCCGCTCTTTTCCTGCGCGAAGATGCTCGGGCGCCCGTCGTGATCATAATCGATGACGGCCAGCGGGCCGCGACAATCGGCCGCCAGCGCGCCAAACGCCGCGACGGTATCCTCCGAAAAACGGACCGGAATCCCGTGCGGATCCGGCTGGCTCAGGACGAACGGCGACAGCGGCAGGGTGTATTTGCAGCGTTCCAGCGCGGCCACGGTGATGACCGGGCTGGAAGAGCGGGCCATGATTATCTGGTGTTTCTCCAGCTCGCGCGCCGCGTCGCCGGTTCGGCCGGCCCGCCGATAGAGCTGGCTCAACTGGTAGTGCGCCGACGGATGGTCGGGCACGGCCCGGATCACGCTCTCAAAATCGCGGATCCCGTCTGGGATCTGCCCGAGCGCCTCCTGCGCCATTCCCATCTGGAAATCGAGCGCCGGCACCCCGGGGTCGATCTTCCACGACTGCTGCAGAGCCTCCGCGGCAGGCTCGGCCTGGTTCTTCCGCAGGAGCGCGCAGCCCATCAGGTAATACGCTGCGGCGCTGTTGGGATCGAGCTCGAGCGTCTGTCGGCACATCCGCACCGCGTCGTCCGGCCGGTCAGCCAGCAGATAGGCGTTGGCGAGGTTGAGCCGGACATCTGTGCTCTCCGGCGACAGCCGGAGCGCATGGGTGTAAACGTCGATCGCAGCGGCCGCATCGCCCTTTTCCACCATGCCGTTGCCGCGATTCATCAGCTGCGTGAACCCAGCGGATGCCATCGACGGCCG
>Ga0265318_10000450_pt1 | contig 30907 bp, 28 predicted proteins | sample 4821metaG_FD_192431 | JGI IMG/M metagenome (GOLD analysis project Ga0265318, IMG submission 192431) | Rhizosphere microbial communities from Carex aquatilis grown in University of Washington, Seatle, WA, United States - 4-8-21 metaG | ecosystem: Host-associated > Plants > Roots > Rhizosphere >... | reverse complement strand
CTGCCTAAGTCGTACCGACGCACGTGTCCTGCTTATCGATGCCGATCCACAAGGCAGCTCGTTGGATTGGGCAGCGGCTCGCGAAGGTGAACCGCTCTTTTCGGTGGTTGGTTTCCCGCGTCCTTCAATTCATAAAGAAATTGTCCAGCTAGGCCAGGGTTATGACCATATCGTAATAGACGGCCCTCCAAGGGTTAGTGATTTAGCTAGAAGCGCGATAATGGCGGCAGATGTTATTTTAATTCCGGTGCAACCAAGCCCCTATGATATATGGGCGGCAGATGAAGTTGTTAAGTTGATAGGCGAGGCGAAAGTTTATAAAGAAAATCTTAAATCTGTATTTGTGGTTAATCGTAAAATCACAAATACGGCTATAGGGCGTGATGTTGGGGAAGCCTTGGCCGCTTACCTTCTGCCAGTGTTGGCCGCAACAGTGGCGCAACGTGTCGTTTTTGCAGAAGCCGCCGCACAAGGTAAGTCTATTTTTGAAATCGATGCCGAAGGTTCGGCTGCTCGCGAGATAGAGGCCGTTATGGCCGAGCTGATGGAGTTTGTATTATGAGTGAAAAGGGAAAAAAAATATCTATTGGAACTAAACCAACCACTCGTCAAACTCCGGTCGCCGCCGATGCGTGGGTAGAAACGCGTGAAACTGGTCAAGAAGAGGAAAAGGAGAAATTGAAGCGTTTAACCATCGACATTCCCGAAAGCCTGCATCGAGCGATTAAAACTCAGTGTGCTGGAAGGGGTGCAAAAATAGCAGATGAAGTGCGAGAGCTGCTTATACAGAAATACGGAAAATATTAAATGTGATTTTATGTCTAGTATGTAGTATTACCCACTGCAAGTGAAGATTAACAGCCGTTTAAAGCTATTTAACAAGCCAAGGAGAAATCCACTATGCAACAACCAGTGTTCATAAAAAGGTATCCGGTAGAAATACAGAAATTCATCAATGTAGCGCCGCCACTGATGATCGAGATAGCGAACCGCTGGGTTCTTGGGTGGCCGGAGGCGGTAACGGCGTTAATAGAATCCGGGGAGTATTTGGAAGCGCTGGAGAATCAAGAGCAGCAGGAACGGGAGATATTGGCATCGACGGGAACTAGCTATCTACATCTAGCGAGACACGAAATATTGCAGGAGTTCGGTCTGAGTCTGTCACCACCGGCTGCAAAATTGTAAAAACTTTTAATAAGGCGCTTAAAATGAACAAGAACAATGTAGTAGTTAATTTTCCTAAATCCAAACAGTCTTTACTTGGTCTTCACCTCAACCAATAAGCCACCATCACAGGTTGCTAGTGCTGACGCGTGGGTTGATAAGCGAGAAATGGGCCAGGAAGAAGAAAAAATGAAGCGGCCAACCATAGAAATTCCTGAAAGCCTACACTGTTCTATAAAAACGCAGTGTGCCGGTCGAGGTGAAAAGATTGCTGACGAAGTGCGTGAGCTTCTTTTACAGAAATACGGAAAATCTTAAATGCGTTTTTATAATTAAATTTAAGACAAATAAGGCTCAATCATGAACAGCATGGGTAAAGTTTTAAATTTTCCATCGCGGCCACAAAAATAAAGTCATAAGCTTAATGTCGATGACATCAAGCCGGTCATGCCGAAAACGGCAGCTATAAAGAGCGTATTTATAGGGCTGTGGCACATTGTGAAATATCCCGCTGACACTGACTAATGAAGCAGTGACAAATACCTAATTAGAGCAATTATCCATAAAACATCCTCTTCGAAGTCGATTTATGTACCACTGCTGTACCCTTTATGTACCACATTTGTACCAGAATTGTACTATCTGTGTACCAAAAGTGTTTAGCTGATACTGACTAATGAAGCAGTGAAAAATCTAGGGCAGGATAGGCTTTGCAGCGGCTATCTGGTACACTGTATCCCAGATAAACCACCCGTTCTTAATTATGGCCGTACTAAAAACACTCGTTGATGATGATGCAAAAGCTGGTTTTCGCAATAAAGCGAAGGCACTCAGATTGTCTGAATCCGAACTACTTAGAGCTGTAATTTTAGCGGTCATCGACCAAAATACGATCCCTGATCATCCGATAGAACTTGATGCCGAGAATGCCGAGTGCGACCGTATGACGATACGAATGCCGCGTTTTTTAAAAGAAGCTATAAAAGAAAGAGCGAAACCGAAAGGTATGGTTCCTAGTCGTTGGGTAACGGCGCTAATTCAATCGAATCTTACTGGCCAACCCGTAATGACGGATGCCGAGTTAATTGCTTTAAGGACTAGCAACAGAGAATTGGCCGCTCTTGGCCGAAACATAAATCAAATAGCCAGGGCATTAAACCGGGATTCTTATGAAAAAGAACAGATACGTCTCGATAGGTTGGCTGATTTAGATGCGGCGATTGATAAGAATAAGAAGGCGGTGCGTGCATTGATACGAGCCAGTCAGAATACGTGGGGAATTAATTAGCAGCGGATCAGGAAACCCCAAGGCTGTAAAAAGCGTTAGTACCCCTATCAGTTGCGTCAGTTTTCCAGTTAGATACGTCAGTCGATATCAGTCGATAGTTTAATAAGACAACAAAAATTATTGATAAATTTTCCAACGCTTATGTCTGCCGATATTTGAGGTGAGCGATGAACCAGATTTATTTGGGGTTAATTAACCAAAAGAACGGTTTGTCCAACGCCCCCCCTGTAACCCTTGGTATCAGTGGCTTGTAGCCGGAATATCGATTTTAAATTCGACTGCTGTATTTTTAATAAGTTATTGAATAATATAGTTATTCACTATGTTATGGAATTCATGACCCGTGCGGTTAGCAGGAGAATGCCCTGTCAAACATATCTTAGATGGCTATTTTCGTTCATCCACCGATATAAAAATGCGTAATTGCATTCACTTGACCACCCAATTGCATGACTTGCACACCCTTAAGAAAGCCCGACCGGTTTCAAACGCGAGCCGTATAGCTACGGGGTGACGGGCAGGTCCCGGCCAATTCCTGTCAGTGACTAAACGATCTTGAGTGCCCGGTTCCGAACACAAAGCGGCCATTCAGAGTTAGTTATTGATCAGCATTCACCTATTACCGCTACAAGAAGGATTTAGGCGATCATTCCCTTTTTTTTGCAGGTCGTAATTTTTTTGGTAATGGGTTAAGTGGCTGCATTGCTGCTGCCTCATCTTTAATTTTCATTCCTTTTACCAACACATCAAGATCATCTGCAAGGGACTTAAGAACGTTCTCCGGCAACTGAAATAGCGAATGTTGCAATATACCCTGTGGCGGTGCGGGTGCCAGGTTTATTAATTTGGCACCAGCCTCGGTCAAAGTCACTGTGACAACCCGCTGATCCTGGCTTATACGTTCTCGGATGATCAAGCCTTTTTTTGCCAACTTGTCTAGCATGTTACTAGCCGTGGAATGATGAATCGACATGGCCTTAGCCAGCTCAGTTACCTTCAATCCAGGTTTTTCTGATAGTTCCCAAAGAGCCCAAAGTTGGGCACTGGTAACACCACAATGTGTTTCGACCCACTGGGAATGTTGTTGAACCGCTTTAAAAATCAACCGAAACTGTTTAAGCACCTCATAAGGCCATTGTTTTAAATCGTCTGCATCACCTATTTCAGCAGAAGTTGTTTTCTTAGTATTACGATTCATGCGCGGCACAATCCAGTCTCAAAAGTATTATTTGCACCAAACCACCCGTGTAAATTGGTTTCTTTCAACCTTTTCAAGGTGGTGATCATCTCTGATTTAGATGTAAGTCTTTGTAAAGCATATAAATCAGTAGCTGGCATATCAATTGCTTTTATGTTTGTACAAACAATGTTTATGCAAACGTTATATTGTAATTTAGAATGCCACTAGCAGCGCTAATGGCCGAATATTTTTAATCAGAGAACATGAGTATACAAGCACTACGCTCTATTGAGCCGCCAAACCCTCATGCAATTTGAAACATTAAACAGTCATTCAAGGTAAATTAATGAACAACATTAAAAATGCTGTCGTTTTAAGTGCTTTATTACTCGCTCAACCGATGTCAAGTTTTGCCTCCCCAACGACTAACATGGCTGGCACATGGGGTTCAGCCACCTTTCAAGGCGATTTTAAATCGTTATCCTCCGATCTTGATAAAGTTAAATGGCAAATCATGAACCAAACCCGTACCCGTGATGATTCGCCCAGCGGACAAAGATTTACTGAGAATCTGTTGTTCGGACAGGTCGGCTATCAAATGAATAGTAACGCATCATTTTGGCTCGGTTATGTGCATGATTGGATCAGTCCACTAACCGGGCCCACTTATCAGGAGAGCCGGCCTTACCAGGATTTTGTTTGGAACCAAAGTATCAGTGATTTCAAACTCACCAGCCGCACACGTTTTGAGGAACGGATTAACCAAACCACCAGCAATACCGGTTACCGTGCCAGACAATTGCTGCAAGTCAGCCATCCTTTGCCGTTTATGAAAGGCTTAAGCGCCTACGTCGGCGATGAGGTTTTGGGTTATGTGAATAAAAATAACTTCGGCAAACAGGGCTTTTCCGAAAACCGTGTTTTGACCGGATTGAGCTATCAATTTACCCCTCAATTGGGAGCGGATTTAGGTTATCTTGGACAGTATGTATCCAACGTTACCGGCAATAACTTATTCACTCATAATGTACAGGCCAATTTAAGTTATAAGTTCTAGTTGTCAAAGGGAGTGTAAGCCTTATCAAGGCGCCGTCTCAGTCTTTCGGGCTTTGATGATCATGGGATTGGCGACAACCGCAGTGTTTCTCCAAGCCGAATAAACCGTGGTTCGTGCAGGATACTTGTTACAATTAAATTTACCCTATTCCGTAATTTAACCTCTGCCGGAGTCTACCCATGGAAGCTTATCCTTCTGAACTCCTACTGATCGTATTCGTTGCAACGCTGGCGCCGCTCCTTGCCGAGTTGCCCACCGGCTTCCGCTTGCCGGTCGTGGTTCTTGAAGTCGTTTTGGGGATACTGATCGGCCCCCATGCATTCCACCTGGCCAATCCTGACGGCATGATCGCCATGCTGGGCGAGCTTGGCTTGGCCTTTTTGCTGTTCCTGGTGGGACTTGAAATCGATTTCGACAAGATTCGCGGCAAACCCTTGTCATTGGCGGTAGGCAGTTGGTTTATTACCTTCCTGTTAGCGATAGTTTGTATGTTTTTCTTCAATGTCATCGGACTCATCCAGAGCCCGCCTTTATTGGCCGCAACCGCCTTATCCACCACCGCCTTAGGCATACTGGCGCCCATTCTGCGCGACCGGGGCGAACTGAACACCGATTTCGGCAAATATATCGTGGCAACCGCCGCTGTCGGTGAGTTCGGCCCCTTGGTGATCATTTCGCTGTTGCTGATCACTACCCATGACACTTTTTTACACACGCTGTTGGTAGTGACCTTTATTATCATCTCCTTGGCCGTAGCGAATATTGCCCTGCACATGCGCTCGTCGCCATTGCTCGATAAACTGGCGCACACCATGCAGAGCAGCGGCCAGCTGCCGGTGAGAATTTGTATCCTGTTGCAGGTCTTGTTAGCCACGCTCGCTGCTAAATTCGGCTTGAATATCGTGCTGGGAGCATTTACTGCGGGCATGGTGGTCAGACTCGCCATTAAAGGAACGGAGGGCGAGCTGTTACAGCATAAGCTGGACGCAATCGGTTATGGCTTCCTGATACCCATCTTCTTTATCGTCGCAGGCATGAAGTTCGAACTCAGCGCCCTGTGGTCTACCCCCCTTGCTCCGATACAAATCGCTCTGTTGTCGGGTTTGTTGGTTCTGGTTCGAGGCGTTCCGTTGTTCTTTTACAAGCATGAGCTGACTGCCGAAGAAAAAATACCTTTCATGTTTTATTCGGCCACAGGCCTGCCGCTGATCGTTATCATCAGCGAAATCGGCGTTTCTTCGGGATTAATGCCGCCGGACAGGGCGTCAATCCTGGTCAGCGCGGGTATGGTTTCGGTGTTGTTGTTTCCCGTGTTGGCGGTAAAACTGCGCGGGAAATTCAGCCTGCCTTGGTGAATGCGCAGGAGCGCTGGCGTTCACCTCAGGTGTGTCGTCAACGTTGATCGGGGTGATGGTTGCGGGGGCATTATTGTCGCCGCTAGCGGGATCGGCGTTGATAGTCATTTGACTATGTAAAATCATAAACCTTAAAACACTCACAAAGGTAAGAAGATGATGATTAATGTCAAAGATTTCCAGGTGCAAAAAGGCGAGAAGGTCAAACTTGAAAAGTGGCCGACACGGGTGGAGCCTGTTTACGACTCAAAAAAGGACTACCACAAACTGTTGAAAGAACACGTGTCGGAGTTGAGCACGCTACAACGCCTTCACTATGCTTCTGACCGCTATGCGGTGCTGCTTATTTTTCAGGCGATGGATGCAGCGGGAAAGGACGGCGCCATTCGACATGTCATGTCAGGCGTCAATCCGCAAGGCTGTCAGGTATTCAGCTTTAAGCACCCGAGCGCTTCAGAACTGGATCACGATTTTTTGTGGCGCACCTCTCAGTGCTTGCCGGAACGCGGCCGGATCGGCATCTTTAACCGATCCTATTATGAGGAAGTGTTGATTGTTCGCGTGCATCCGGAGATATTGCGGAGTCAAGGACTGCCGGATGAGCTGCTCGACGAAAAAAATATCTGGCAGGAACGTTATCGCTCTATCGTGGACTTGGAGAACCATCTTTATCGCAACGGCACACGGATCATCAAATTCTTCCTGCATCTTTCAAAGGAAGAGCAGCGGAAACGCTTTCTCGATCGCATCGACGAACCGGACAAAAACTGGAAATTCAGTCTTGCCGACATTCAAGAGAGGAAGTTCTGGGATCAGTACATGGAGGCCTATGAGGACTGTCTGAGCGCAACGAGTACAAAAACTGCGCCCTGGTATGTGGTTCCCGCCGACGACAAGAAGAACACACGACTGATTATTTCCCAGATTATTCTCGATACCTTTAAGACGCTCAAAATGCGCTATCCGGAAACTTCCTCAAAACGCGAACAGGAATTGCTGACGATTCGCAAGCAGCTTGAGAAGCAGGGCTGATAAAGCAACGAACCGAGGGATATATATGTGTAGAGCGGTGCAGTTCGACGTTAGCCGCTTTCGCGGGCCGGAATGGCTTTAACCGTAATCGTAATATAAGGAGTCCAAAATGACCATTCAACTCAATGAAGAAAACGGCGGCAAGATGCTTGTCGTTCACGTCAGCGGGAAGCTGGTAAAGGCGGATTACGAGCAATTTGTGCCCGAGGTCGAACGGCTCATTCGGCGGCACGGGAAGTTGCGCATGTTGTTCGACATGACCGATTTCCACGGCTGGGAAGCCAGAGCGGCTTGGGAGGACTTCAAGTTCGGCATCGAACACTTCAACGACATCGAACGGCTCGCGCTGGTCGGGGAACAGCAGTGGCAACAGATCATGGCGATTCTCTGTAAGCCGTTTACAAAAGCGACAGTCCGGTATTTCGATCACGCCGATGCCGCCGAGGCGCGGAAGTGGCTGAGCGAAGCGTAGTTTTAGGGCGCGAACGGTACGGATTCAAAGCCACGGGTATGGCGACAAATATCCCGCACAATGAGGCATAGCGATTATGAAACCCAATACAGATCAGCCCAAGACTATTGAACAGAAGCCTGATGCGAAGGATGACCTGAAGGCCCTGCCCATGCCGGAACTACAGGCAAAATTGGAGTCGTCGCCGGACGGCCTTAGTCAGGTCGAGGCGCAGAAACGGCTGGCCCAATATGGGCCTAATGAGATTGAAGAAAAGAAAACCAATGCCTTCCTGAAATTCCTAAGCTATTTTTGGGGGCCGATCCCGTGGATGATCGAAGCGGCCGTGATCCTCTCGGCGGTAGATCGGCATTGGCCGGATTTTGGCATTATCCTCACGCTGCTTATAGCCAACGCCGTGGTCGGATTCTGGGAAGAACACCAGGCGGGCAACGCCATCGCCGCGCTGAAGGCCAAGCTGGCAAACAAGGCCCAGGTGAAACGCGATGGCAAGTGGACCCATCCGGAAGTGCGTGAGTTGGTGCCGGGCGACGTAATCCATCTGCGTCTGGGCGATATTGTGCCGGCGGATGCGCGCTTGCTGGCAGGCGACCCGGTGGAGGTGGATCAGTCCGCATTGACCGGAGAGTCGCTGCCCGCCACGCACAAACCCGGCGAGGCGGTGTTTTCCGGTTCGATCATCCGCACGGGCGAAATCGACGCGCTGGTGTATGCCACGGGCAAGGACACCTACTTCGGCAAAACCGCGCAACTGGTGCAGGAGGCGCAGACAGCCAGCCATTTTCAACGCGCGGTGTTGAAAATCGGTAATTACCTGATCATCCTCGCGGTGATTCTGGTGGTGGTGATTATTACTGTCGCGCTGTTCCGCGGCGACCCGATGCTCACCACGCTTCAGTTTGCTCTGGTGCTGACCGTGGCTGCGATTCCCGTGGCAATGCCCACGGTGTTGTCCGTGACCATGGCGGTCGGTGCGCGCTCGCTGGCCAAAAAAGAGGCGATTGTGTCCCGGTTGGCGGCCATTGAGGAATTGGCGGGCGTGGACGTGCTGTGCGCGGACAAGACCGGCACGCTGACCCAGAACAAACTGACATTGGGCGATCCGTTCAACGTGGACGGCATCCCTGCCGGGCAAGTCATCCTCAACGCCGCGCTGGCGTCGCGAGTGGACAACCAGGACACCATCGACCTGGCCGTGCTGGGCGCACTGACAGATCATAAGGTCCTGGACGACTATCAGGTGCTTCATTTCCAGCCGTTCGACCCGGTGCATAAACGCACAGAGGCCACCGTCAAGGACACGGACGGCAAGGTGTTCAAGGTGACCAAGGGTGCGCCGCAGGTGATCCTGGCGCTGGCGGCTAATGCCGGTGAGGTAAAACCCGCGGTCGAGAAAACGATCAATGAATTTGCGGCGCGCGGCTTTCGTTCATTGGGCGTAGCTCGGGCAGATCAGGAAGGCCAATGGCAGTTTCTAGGCGTGTTACCCCTGTTCGACCCGCCACGGGAAGAAGCCACGGCAACCATCGCGACCGCGCGCGCGATGGGCGTGAAGGTAAAGATGGTGACGGGCGATGCGCTGGCCATTGCCCAGGAAACCGCCAAGAAATTAGGGATGGGGGCAAATATCCTTGATGCCAGCGGTTTCGGCGATACCAAGCATCACGAGACGGAGCAGTTGGCGGAGTCCATCGAAAAAGCGGACGGTTTCGCCCAGGTGTTCCCCGAACATAAGTTCCACATTATTGATGTCCTGCAAAAACGCGGACACATCGTCGGCATGACCGGCGACGGAGTGAACGACGCCCCCGCGCTGAAGAAGGCCGACTGCGGTATCGCCGTTTCCGGTGCGACAGACGCGGCGCGCGCGGCGGCGGACATCGTGCTGATGACGACCGGCCTGACGGTGATCATCGACGCCATCAAGGAAAGCCGGAAAATCTTCCAGCGCATGAACAGCTACGCCATCTACCGTATCACCGAGACGCTACGCGTACTGCTGTTCATGACCTTGTCGATCCTGGTATTCAATTTTTATCCGGTGACCGCAGTGATGATCGTGATGCTGGCGTTGCTCAACGACGGGGCAATCCTTTCGATTGCCTATGACAACGTGCATTACAATGACAAGCCCGAAGCTTGGAACATGCACATGGTGCTCGGTGTTGCTACGGTTTTGGGTGTCATCGGGGTTATCTCCGCCTTCGGCCTGTTTTATCTCGGTGAGCGTGTCTTTCATCTCGACCGTGCGCACATCCAGACGCTGATGTATTTGAAGCTGTCCGTGGCGGGACATTTGACGATTTTCCTGACGCGTACGCGCGGCCCGTTCTGGTCCATACGTCCCGCGCGGATATTATGGGTGGCCGTGCTCGGTACGCAAATCGTGGCGACTTTGCTTGCGGTTTATGGGGTGTTCATGACCCCGCTCAGCTGGGGCTGGGCCGCGTTCGTCTGGGGCTATGCGTTGGTGTGGTTCCTATTGAACGACCGGGTGAAACTGCTTGCTTATCGGGTGTTCGATCCGACTGCCGCCCCCCTATTGGTCAAAAAGCAGGTTGATGCGAAACCTGTACCTGCCGATATGACGCCCCAGATCGCCAAGCGAGCCTATGAACTCTACGAGCAGCGGGGCCGCCAGGGCGGTCATGCCGTAGAGGACTGGGAACGGGCAGAGCGGGAATTTCGAAAAAAATAAAGCCTGCTCATAATCAGACGCGAACAACGCCACATCAATGCAATCTTAAATCAGATGCCAAAACAGTCTTTTCTTTCTTTAATCGTTTGGAAACAACGCCTGGTATTCTGGCTGGGCGCAATCATGGTCGGTCTGGTTATCGTGATGATGACTATGCTCAGCGAATGGGCGGCGCAAACCTACCGCGTTCTTGCGCTGCAATACCCCTGGTTTCATTTTGTCATCCCGCCTGTCGGACTGGGCTTTACCGCATGGCTTACCTTTCGTTTTTTTCCCGGCAGCGAACGCAGCGGTATCCCACAGGTTAAAACAGCCCTGGAATTTGCCGACAATCTACAAGAAACAGCCAAACTCATTTCCTTAAGAATCGCTTTCGGAAAAATGTTCTTGCCGATTATGGGTTTGCTTTCCGGCGCCTCAGTCGGTTTCGGCGGCCCAGCCGTACATGTCGGCGCATCGGTGATGTTGTCACTCGGTAAGGTGATTAAATTTCCGCCTCATTATTTAGAGAGGGGTTTAATTCTGGCGGGCAGCGCGGCCGGTTTTGCCGCAATGTTCAGCACCCCCTTGGCGGGCATTATTTTTGCCATTGAAGAAATGGGCCGAACCTTGGAAGAAAAAATCAGCAGTCTGGTATTAACCGCCATTATTTTTTCCGGCGTTACCGCCTATGCGTTATTAAACAGCTACATTTATTTTGAAGATGAATCGCTGATCATGCCCATGGGACAAAGCTGGTTTGCTATACCCTTATGCGGGATTATCGGTGGGCTTTTGGGGGGGTTGTTCAGCAAAATTACTATTTTTGGCAGCCGACTGCTCAAGCGAACCGGCATTTCGATTGTTGTGATCGCTATAGCGTGCGGCGGAATCATCGCTACAGTGAATTATTTCTCCAATGGTGCGACCGTGGGTACCGGTTATCAACAAACCAAAGCCATATTACATAGCGCTCAAGCGATGGAACCTTCTTATCCGTTCCTGAAAATGCTCGCTACGTGCGCCACTTTCTTTAGCGGCATACCCAGCGGTATTTTTGTGCCCTCACTTGCAACCGGGGCCGGGGTTGGTGTCGACTTGGCTAACTGGTTTCCGATTGCGCCGGCTTCGGCAATGATTTTACTGAGCATGACCGCTTATTTTTCGGGGATGCTACAATCGCCGCTCACCTCGTTCGTGATCGTCATGAAATTATGATTCCGTTGATGGCTACCGCTTTTTTGGCCAGCGGGTCGTCTAAATTAATACATTCGGTACCCTTGTACCTTGCTTTGTGCGAAGCCTATAGGCTGCCGTCAATGCGTTCGGCATGATGGCGATTCGGTTAAATACAGTATTCAGGAATTAGTTATGGCAACTCAATCTATTACGATAGCGCGGATTTATCTTCGGGAAGGCGAACATTTGCTCGGCGGCATCGTCGATTTTTTGCACGACAAAGAGAAAGTCTCAGGTATCACGGTATTCCAAGGGATTATGGGGTTTGGCCCGGACGGAACGCTTCGTACCAGCCATCTATTAACCTTGTCCCTGGACTTGCCTCTGGTCATCGAATTCTACGATTTGCCTGAACGGGTTGAGAGCATAATCAACCATCTTCAAACCCAGATGGGCTTATCTCATATAGTGAGCTGGGCGGCAGTTAGCCATATCAGAGGTCTTTGAGCCTAGTAGGGTACGCACCGCGCACCATTTTAGATTTCAACATGATTTAGACACCGAAAAGGGGCGCGATGCACCCTCTACACGGCTATTATAGTAAATAAAAATAACAAATTGGGTTTATTATGACAATCTGGAATGTTCTATTACATGGTCGCCATCAGGAGACTCAATGAGCCGCCCATCATTTTTTTGGCAATTAAAATGGTTGATTGTAATTCTGGCAATGCTGATTCTGGACTTTAGTCCATTTCCTGTTTCTTCCCTTGTTTTTCTGTACATTTTTCTATTTAAGCCTATCTGGTTCAAGGCTTTTATTGACCGACTCTATTTGTCGGAATAACATGATGGTCTCGGTTATTTTGTTGCTCCCGGTGCATAAACGATGAAAATACGACAAACAAATCAATAATGCCTTATCCTCACTATCACGAAAATTAACCATGCGTATTCGTATACTGTGTCTTATCAGTCTCATCATTCTTTTGTTTATTTCAATTATTAAGATTACCCCTATCCCTATCACCCCAATATTTCTGATTTTAATCGTGTTATTACGACCAATGTGGTTTTATGAATTGGTACTCAAAATATATAACAAAAAGTAGAGACCACAGCTGATGCCTTTAGACATAGTGCAAACTCGCTGTTGCGGGATATAACGGCTTGTTCAGGTATTTCCTTGCCAAGTTGCTCCGGAAATTAAAATGCTTAGAAAATGCCACTCAATTAACTACGCATTAATCGCTCTTTTATATATTTTGCTGTCAGATAGCCCAAAATTGCCCCCCAAATTATCATAAAAATTCCGTGGAATAGTGTTTCCAATTCAAACCCACTGGTTTGTGTATAGAGATCATAGAGGTAGTCTGTTGTGACAATAAAACCCGTTATATACACGGTTTTTTTAAAACTCATTGCATGCGCATAAAAAAAACTGACGCCGAGTAAAAAAAATCCAACCCAAAACCTGATACCGGCATGGATTGACCAATGAAGATCGAGTAGAGGGGTTTTTAATATCGCTATATTCAAAAGATAGAGCAAAACGATACCGACAATAAAAGAAAAAATGAGTATTTTCATAGCTTTAACTCTGTACATGTAATGCAATTATGCATATTTATAATAACCCGTTTCTTGGGTTGAAGTTGACATTACCGCATCCCGTATCACTATTCGATAATCATAGTCAAAATATCTGGCCTATTCTTGTTGCAAATACAGCGCCGACAGATTAAGGATATAAATGATGAACATGAACAGGCTGCCCCAGCCCACCGTTTTGAACAAGCGTTGTTGTGGACGGTACAGGAGTCCGACAATGGCAATGCCGGTCATCATGATGGCCGACTGGATCGTAATCAAATGTACCGACGAGACGTTGGCAAGGAGGGGGCCTTTCAGGTAAGCCATATCGTCGATGGCGATGATGACCAGATTGAACAGGTTGCTGCCCAACAAGTCGCTGATGGCCATGTCCAACGCCCCAATTCTCAACGCCGAGATAGTGACTGCCACTTCGGGCAATGAAGTCGCCAAAGCCACGAATACCGTGCCAACGAAACTCCGTTGCCAGCCCATCGCTTCGGCTAGATGTTCAGCCGTTACCGGAAGTCTGATCCCCATCAAAACCACCATGACAGCGGCAAAAAAGAAGCCTGTCAGCGCCTTGGGCAGACTGATCTTTGGATAACGTTCGGCAATTTCTTCCACGATTTCCAGGCGCTGGGCTTTCTCGTAACGAAAAACCGTGCGCATTGCAAAGATGTAAAACAGCACAATGATCGGCGTGTATAGGCCGACATGCCAAAAGCTTAAATTGACGCCGTGTTGGTACAAGACCAGATTGAACGCCATGAAGCCGAGCAGCACGACCCCAAAACCGGCGGAAAGGATATGTCCCTGGCTGATCCGGGTGTAAACCGAAGCGCCCCGATGCAGGAAATCCAGCAGCACGATCAGCAGCAAATTAAAGACGCAACTCCCCAAAGCGTCGCCCAAAGCGATATTTGGGACGTTCACATAGGTTACGGCACTGACCCCGGTGACCAGCTCGGGTAACGAAGTGACCGTGGCAAGCAGGGCGATTCCGACCCAAGCTCCTCCCAACCCGGTTTTCTCAGCGATGACATCACCGTAGAGCGAGAGAAAGTAACCGGACACGCCGATTATTAGCGCCAAGGTAGCAAACTCAACAAAAATTAGCCAATGCGTCATGCGATATACAACCTAATTAATCAAGAGAAGCACCTTTTATTCAAATACTCACTAAACAGCGTGGCCGTTAACGCATTGAGCTTAATCCCTTCTTAGCCGCTGACATGTTAATCGTTTGATGTAGAATACCAAAATTAAAGCATTCCAACGGGCAATCGATTTCCAGTATAGTTAGACACCGAAAAGACGGGCGATGTCCCCTTGGCTTGGCTTTCGAGATGATAAAAAACGGCAGACATGGATGATTAACCCAAGAACTATAAAAACAACCTTATCCGGTTTTACCTACCGCACACCGCGACACTGCTTTATTTTCGGCATGTTTTTAATGATGCAGACGGGCTGCTCGGAACCGACCATTCAAAAGCTTGCAGGCCCGACCCAGGGTACGACCTACCATATCAGCTACTGGTCCGAATCACCGGTGGACGATAAAGCCATTAAAGCCGGTATCGAAAGCGAATTCGCATTCATCGATAAACTGCTGTCCAATTACCGCCCCGATTCGACCATAGAAACCTTCAACAGCGTCGAGAATACCCAAAGCCAGGAAGTCGGCGGCGAAATCGTATCCTTGGTTAAAATCGCGCAGGTTGTCAATCAGGCCAGCCGAGGTTGTTACGATTTAACCATCAAACCCTTGTTTGATTTATGGGGCTTTCGTGGCGATGCGCCGACGATCCCGAATGACTCGACCATTCTTACCACGCTGAAACAAATCGGCATGAACAAGTTGGAAGTCGTGAATGACACGCATCTGCGAAAAAAACAGGCCGCCCTGAAAGTCGATTTGTCGTCCATTGCCCAAGGCTATAGCGTGGAACGGATCAGCAAGGTTCTGGCGCAAAAAGGCATAACCCATTATCTGGTCGAGATTGGCGGCGAGCTGAAAACCAACGGCTATAAACCGGGGGGGCAACCTTGGCGTATCGCCGTGGAAAGGCCGCTGCCGGAAGAGCGGGTGATGCACAAGGTCGTTACTATGCCCAAGGACTCGCCGATGGCGGTGATGACTTCCGGCACTTACCGGCATTATTTCGATGATCATGGGCAGCGTTATAGCCACATCCTCGATGCCCGCAACGGCAGACCGGTTATCCATAACCTGGTTTCCGTTACCGTCCTGCTCAGCGATCCGACGGTGGCCGATGCTTGGTCTACGGCGTTGCTGTGCCTGGGTCAAAAAGATGGCATGACAGCAGCGAATACAGCAAAAATCCCCGCTTTGTTCATCGAACTGCAAGGCAGTGAATTGATCGAATCACGAAGTGAAGCGCTGAGCATTTTGAACACTCTCACCATCCATTAATTCTGCTTTGTCGTTCAACCTGCCTCAGACCATTGGCAAACAAATCGAAGTAACCATTGAAACCATCCGCTACTATCAGATCAGTACATTGGCTTGTTGGCAGAACCTGAAAAGCCCGACAACGGTTATCGAGACTATCCAGGCGATACGGTGGCTAAAATCCGATTTATCAAACGGGCGCAACAAACCGGTTTTACGTTAAAGGAAATTACTGCATTGTTAGCACTTAAAGTGCAACATTGTGCCGATGTACGAAAACTCACCGAACAAAAATGTCAGTAAATCGATGAGTAATAAAAGCGTTAAGGCCCTCCGTCAAATATTGAAAATCCTAGTCGATAGTTATCAACAGAGGGCTTCTTCGCTGTTAGCGTACTATTTTTTCCGAATTCTGTGGCTACCCGTATTAGGCCGCTAAAATGTTTCACACTCCAAAACAGTACCGCATCGTTATCCACCTCATTCTTAAGTTGACTTTAAATAAGCTTGACTTGTTTGATTTAAAAATTTTGCAGTGATTGAATGACTGCTAATACATCATACGTTGTCATTCGGAAATCTGGATTGACTGACCGCTGGGGGGAGCATAAGTGGCCGATAGCTCACCGCGTCACGTCAATTCTGCTGGAGCCAGGCTTTCATTTACAATTTGCCAACGCTGTCTGCCATAAGCCAGGTAAATGTTAAGGTGTGCAACTTGAAAGGTCACTGGTATGCAGTTGCTATGCAGCTGGGTGTGCAAGTGCAATGCAATTTTGCAAAAAAATGCCAATGATGTTTTAAGTTTTACTCGAATCATTTCGTTTTTCTGCGATGTGGGAGAAGAATTTCCGTCTCCCCACACCAGTAATCTCACAAACTTCGGCGGCGGTTTTATCTGAGTTTTCGTATAAGATTCTGGCATGTTCCAATTTTTCAGGGTCAGTTTTAGGTCTTCCCCCCGTTTTGCCTCGCGCTTTGGCGGATGAACGGCCTGCCGCCGCCCGCTCTGCGCGTAGTTCCCGCTCCATTTGGTGAATGGCTCCCATCATCGACAAGAAACAACGGCCAGTAGCCGTAGTAGTGTCGATATTTTCCCGCAATGAAACCAGGTTAATCTGCCGTTGTTCCAACACCTTTGCCGTTGTCAGTAAATCCATCAAAGAGCGCGTCATGCGACTTAGCTCACTAACGACCAAAGTATCGCCTGGGCGAGCATATTCTAAAAACTGATCCCAACCAGGTCGATCCATGTGCGAACCGGTCATTTTGTCGGAAAATATTTTCCCGCAACCGGCTTTCTGTAGAGCATCGATTTGAGAATCCAAATTTTGGCCGATACTGCTGACTCGTGCATAGCCGATTCGATGGAGAGGCATATCTGTAGAGGTAGAATTAGTTTTCATAGTGCAAAAAGTTAACACAGAGTACAGTTAAATGCATTATGATTTTTGCAAAGGTTTTTGCACTAAAAATCAAAGAAATTGCAATTGGAAAGATTCGGTGAAGTTAGAGTGCAAAAAGTACACTTTTTGCACTGACTAAAAAGTAGGCCTCATACATCAGAATTCGATTCGACAATAGTTGCTTTGCCAAATCAAGCGACCGAGAAATACAGTGGCGTGGAAATAACCGTGCCACAACCATCATCCTCATCAAATAGAAACCAGAATGGCCCGACTGTCGATTTTAACCCAAGACGAAATCAATGCCCTTTATGTAATACCCTCGCTGGACGATGAAGAGCGGTCATTTTTATTCACCCTTGATGCTGATGATATAGCCGTTCTCGATAGCTTCGAAAACAACACTGCCCGTAAAGTGGATTACATCCTTCAGCTTGGTTATTACCGGGCCGTCAATTACTTTTTTCTTTTCAGCTTCCAAAAAGTTAAAGCTGATGCGGTGTTCATCATGCGGCTTTATTTTCCAGAAGAGCCATTTCCTAAAAAACAGGTGTCTAAAAATCATCACTACCGGAACCGCTGCGAGGTGATGAATAAATTCGGCCTGAAAGATACTGATACAGATTTTCAGAGCCAATTACTCAAAGAAGCAAAGGCGCTAGTCAAACGACACGCCCTATCGAGGTTTGTGTTGGAAGGCTTGCTGGTCTATTGCCAACAACAAAATGCCATCAGGCCTGCTTATTCAAGCTTACAGAATATCGTGACAACCGCGCTTCGAGAGGAGCGAAACCGGTTGGTCAATAAGCTCTACACCGATGCCGATAAAGAACTGCGTGCGGAACTGGATAACCTGTTAACGAACGACGAGCTGTTTTATAACCTCACATTGCTAAAAAAGGATCAGAAAAATTTCAGCACCACTGAAATCAAAAATAGCGCAGCCAAACAACAATTGATCATAGGCATTTACAAGAAATCCCAGATTCTGATGCCTAAACTGGGGCTCTCAGAACAGAATATTATCTACTATGCGAACCTGGCGGAATTTTACACCATCCAGAAACTCAGGCGGTTTACCGATAAAAATCTGGTACGGCTTTACCTGCTTTGTTACGTTCATCGCCGGTTTCTTAAAATCAATGACCATCTGGTATCCAGTTTGATACAGAAGATGGCTAAATATGCCGATGACGCCGACGCATATCAACGATCAAAAATTGAGTTGATGGAAAACGTAGATTCCAAACTCAGGCAACAGGCTTGTAAAGTGTTGGCCATTAATATCGACAGCCGAATACCGGATGAGCAGGTCAGGGCCAAAGCCTTTGAGGTGGTGCCAGAGGCCGATTATAAACAATTCCTTGATGAATTTAAAAAGCCCAATCTGGATCGGGACTTTTATCGCTGGCAATACTATGGGCAACAGTCGTTAACAATAAAAAGGAACATGCGTCCAATTTTCAGAGCGCTGGAGTTCTCTTGCACGAACGACGGACTGACTGAAACGGTTGCGTTTTTAAGGCGGCATCTGAGCAGCGGACTATCATTCCGGGATTATGCCTATGAAGACATCCCCATGAACTTCTTCCCTCAATCGCGGAAAAAACTCCTCACCTACAAAGTGCTAGTCGATGATCAGCAGGTCAAAAAAGTGGATGGCGACCGCTATGAATGCATGGTTTATAGCCAGCTAAAACAGGGCATCGCCAATACCACCGTATTCATCAAAGATAGTAATTGCTATCGTGCCCTGGACGACGAACTGATCGACATTGAATATTGGACGCAGCATAAAGATGAAATATTAAAGCAGCTCAACATGCCTTTGTTGTCAATGGACATCGAAGACTTACTAAGCCAACTCGAAGCCAACCTGAAAGAGAAATATGAGCGGGTGAACCAAAACATTAAAAGCGGTGAAAACACCAGCCTAAAAACCCATCACAATAAACAAGGCGAGCTTGTTAACTGGACTTTGCCTTATACCCGTCTTGATGACGGGATTAACAATCCGTTTTATGAAAAGCTCCGCGTTTCAAGTATCGGCGATATTCTTAAGTTTTCGGCAGAGGTCTCCGGTTTTCTAAAATCATTCTCACATCTTCAGCCAAAATACGCTAAATCACACCCCGATCCTGAAGTCATTCATGCTTGTGTTATCGCCAATGCCACGGGTGTTGAAACCAAAAAAATGAAGGCAATCAGCGATGTGAAAGAGCAAGATCTGGATCGGGTTAATAAAAGCTATATTCGCTATCAAACCCTCAGCGCCGCCAATGATGCGATCATGAACCATACCGCCAAGCTACCTATTTTTGGCGAGTATAACTTAGCTGACTACGGCGTTCACGCCAGTGTTGACGGTCAAAAATTGGCAACAAAATACAATACGATCAAATCAAGATACGGGAAGAAATATTTTGGATTGCTGAAAGGCGTGGTCTTATTTGCGCTCAACGCCAATCATCTCCCTTTGTGTCTGAAAGTCATCGGTGCGAACCAGCACGAAAGCCACTTCTTACTAGATATTGTCGAAAGTAATACATCAGATGTTGAAATTACGGCTGTATCCGGCGATATGCACAGTATCAATCGCGTCAACTTTGCCTTAATGTATCTGTTCGGCTATAGATTTATGCCGCGATTTACTCAGCTATGTGATAAATCAGACCATAATCTGGTGTGCTTCGATGAGATCGACAACTACGCAAAACACCTTATTAAGCCCAGTAACAAGGTTAATAAATCGCTCATTATTAAGGAATGGGACAATGTTTTGAGAATTCTAGCCTCTCTGGCAATCAAAAAGACTACGCAAAGCCAGATTGTTAGTAAATTGTCATCTAGTAAAAAGATCAATCCGACTTTAAAAGCCTTGATTTCCTTTGATGAAATCATCATGACCGATTATTTACTGGATTATATCGATAGCAAGGAAATCCGCGAAGTGGTGCAAGGTTCATTGAACCGTGGCGAATCTTATCATCAGTTAAGCTCTACCATCGCAAAAGTCAGCGGCGGCAGGATGCTCAATGGAAAAACTGAAATTGAACTGGACATTAATGCCGAATCCATCCGGCTCATTGCCAACGCGGTGATTTTTTATAATGCGACCATTCTATCGGCGCTTTATCAGCACTATCTAACGATTGATCATGAAAAGGCGAAAGAAATACTACGTTTTTCACCAGTCGCATGGCAGCATATCAACTTCATTGGCAAGTATGAATTTTACAACAGAGAACATATTCTTAATATTCAAGAGGTTATCAAGAAACTTATTGGCGAATTTGAAATCGATATTTCGGCTGCAAGCCGCTAACACCAAGGGCTCCAAGGGTGTCGCGGGACAAACCGTTCTTTTGGTTAATTAACCCCTTCATGATTGTCGTTTTTTACTTACAAACTCATTTACTTTATCGTCTATATTATTTTCGAAATTTTTACTCATTTCAAGATGGACTTTATTGAAAATAATTCCTCTAAGAGTCCACAATCTGATGCGCCATGAGGTAAGCGCTGTAATAGCGAAAGCAACAACAAGTTCCAATAAATATTCTTGTGCTTGTTTAGAAAAATTATCCTTATAAAAAAAATCGTAACAATCGTAGATAATTACACTTAAAGCCATGAAGAAAAATAGACGATTGTAAATTTTACCATCACGAATATCGACTTTATATGGAGGCCAAGTATTATCGTAATTACTTAATACTTTTTCGGTTTCTTTATCTATTTGTTTTTGTTTAAAGCCTAGTTTTGATAATTTTATGTGATACTCTTCGTCGTTATTAGCTTTAATTGCGTCGAATATACTTGATATTATTGCATATAATATAAGAAAAACGCTTAAAACAACTAAGGTAATGATTCCCATATACAAACTCCTTTAAATTGAAAAGCGATGGCGACTAACACTATTAAAATCAGATGTATATCATCTTGATAGACAAATTATAGCCCTAAAAACTAGTAGCGTGAAAAGCAGTCAAAAACATTGGACAAAATAAATAGCTTCAATTTTTAGGATTCCGTCAGAACCCTTTGCACCGCCGACGTGCCGATGCCAAGGGTCTTGCCGATCTTTACCTTACCCATGCCGCCAGCCCGGAGTTTTTTAATTTCCGCTTCGACATCCTCCCCGTGCGGTTTCCGGCCAAGCTGTTTGCCTTTGGCTTTAGCCCTCGATAAACCTGACTTGACTCGTTCCTGAATCATAGCTCGCTCAAATTCGGCAAACACCCCGCACATATTGAACATGGCACGACCCGACGGGGTGCTGGTGTCCAGTGCTTGCTGATGCAGGTAAATATCTATGCCAAGGGCATGGAGTTCATTGAGGAAAGACACCAGGTCTTGCAGCGACCGGCCCAACCTGTCTACCGACCACGCGGCGATCACGTCGAATCGCCGTCGTGTCGCGTCCTGCATCATGCGGGCGAAGGCCGGGCGCTTGTCCCGGCTTTTCGCGCCACTGATGCCGTGGTCTTCATAGACCTCGACGGCTTTCCAGCCGCAGCGCTTAATGACAGCGTCCAGCTCCAGCCGCTGGTTGTCGGTCGTCTGTTCTGTGGTGGAGACACGAAGGTAGAGGGCAACGCGTTTTGTTGGTCTGGTCATGCCCCGGATAGTATCAGAAGGCCATACCGTAAACAAGTGTTTACGGTATGGGTAAATAGACCCGCCTGAAGCCCAGCAAATACTGGGTTATGGGAAGGGGAATTCAGAGGGGTTTTCGGTATGGGCAAAAATAGCCCAGATCGAACACTGGCAACGTGTGCCGGAGGTAGCCGCGCTTTTGAACGTGGATAGGGCGACGCTTTACCGTGCGTTGAGAAAATCATAAAAGACGAATAGACGAAACAACGCCGCCATTTGATCCTGATTTATGACACAGCTAAGCGTATGAAATTACAGGAGTGACGCGACGTGCCACAGGTCTTGATTTATGGCACAACAGCGGGAGAATGATTTAACAAAATAAGAATCCTGAAAAGTTTTGCATCACTTTTTGACAAAATAAGTGGCTGTGGGGCAATGCACTGCTTACCAGCAGCACCGCACGTATTGGGGTTATTTTCCAACTAAGCCTTCAGCGCCTACCATACGACCTAGCAAGTTTAGCCACCACCCAATTATATAAAGTACATAGCTAAGGATATTGAAGATCTTAAGATATTGTTCGTGGTAGCGGCAAGAAGTTGCTACTAGTTAGGAAGAGAAGTTGCTGTTAGTAACAGCAAAAAGAAACTGCTGTTACTAACAGCAGTTAACAACAATTTGTTAATTTGTTATTGTTTGTTGTTATCATTTTTGATAAAGTGTGTCACCTGACTACACTAAGTTGCACTTGCTTGTACTAAGTTGCACTTAGTAGGACACAAAAAAGCCCCTAAAGAACTGCAATTCCCTAGAGGCTTTTAGGCAAAACTTAAAACTTAAAACTTAAAACTTAAAACTTAAAACTTAAAACTTAAAACTTAAATTATTATATCACTTAGCGTTTTAGCCAGTGATGAACGATATAAACGGCAATCGTGTCACTCAACACGCTGCCTACCATGTCTAATGACATGATATGATTTATCAATTCGATCATAATAATGCTCCTTGAATTACGGTTAAAAATTAACCATCCCTCTATTACAGCTTTGACCCATATATTTGACAATATAGAGGGACGCGCCGTCGCATTGAAAAACGCCAATGCTAATTTGCAATTATAAAGCAAATTTATTTTTGCTGCAATCTTTTGTGCGCCCGTAATAAAATAAAACCTTTTTCTTTTTCCCGATTTTTTTGCAATATGGCGAAGCTGTATGCTGAATGACAGGCTTTATTTTGTCGGTTTCAGGTTCGTAATCATCCAAAGAGTCGCCGGTTTTTAATAACTAGTGAGCCTTGATGATGTCGGCTTTTAGCTGTAACGGCTCGCGTTTGAAAATGGTCGGGCTCGCAATCAACGCCGTTTTGGGCGCGAATTAAGTGAAAATGAAATAACCGTCGGGCTCAGATTATCTGCAAATGAGCTTGCATTTATCCGTGTCAGCTCGCAATCCATTTTCGCGGGCTCACAATAATTGCAACTGTAGGATGAGCCTATTTTGTCTCATTAAGGTCTAGACCTTAATGCCGGAATGCCTCAAAAATTAAAATTGCACCCTATTGATACACGAAAGTTGTCTCAATGGCTGCGTACCGTAAGGGTCCTATTTGGTACAAGGCAGTCTAATTTCATTTGCAATTAATATGAGTCCGCGCAGATGGAATGCAAGCCGGGGCGGATAAATGCAAGCTCATTTGCAGATAATGTGAGCCCAAGGGCTTTTTCATTTGCAATTAATTCGAGCCCAAAATTGCGCTAAATGCGAGCCCGACTGTTTTCAAATGCAAGCCGTTACACGTAGCGGCTGCAATCGGCCACCGGCTCCACCGTCAGTGTCGGTGTTGACAGAGGCAGATCCTTCAACGCTTTAGGCTTTGCGGCATCGGTTAACCGGCGCATTTCATTGAGCACAATCGCGGCGCTGATAACGCCCGCCTGCAAGGTCAGGTCACAGGCCACTTCCAGTGTTTCCAAGCCGCAGTCACCGAGTGATCTCGCCATCAGCAACAGATCGACAAAAGCCCGATCCCCTTGGTCCTGTTTGAGAAGTCGATCCCGGACCACCTTGATCGGCACCGCCAACTCCCAAGTTTGAAACGGTGCGCCATGCCGGAGTGCGCCGGGCTTCTTCTCCAGTACCGGCAAATAATGCCAAGGATCGCAGATCAGTCGGTCACGACCAAACTGACGGGAGTGTTCAGCAATAACCTGTCCTTCAGAGACCATAGCGACACGCTCTGCGGTTAAGCGGACCGAAACCACGGTGTTCGCCCATTGCGCCGGTACACTGTAGCGATTACGGTCAATGCGTATCAGACAGAGTTGTGAAACGCGTCTTATCTCTTCCACGTAGCCATCAAAGCTCGCCTTGACCGGCATGAGCAGCGGTTGTTCTTCAGCAAAGCAGTCAGCAATGGTTCGCGAGGGTTGCTCAGGATGCGGCCGTCCTGCCAATTCACGACAGCGCATCGCCAGCCAGGCATTCAGCGCAGCAAAGCCTTCAAACTTGGCCATGGGGGTAAACAGCCATTCACGGATATTGCCGACTTGGTTTTCCACCTGGCCTTTTTCCCAGCCCGATTCCGGGGTACACGCGACCGGCTCGAACAAATAGTGATTGGCTAAAGCTAAAAAACGCCGATTGAAGCGCCGCTCTTTGCCCACGAAGATCGCGTCCACGACGGTCTTTAGGTTGTCGTACACCATGCGTTTAGGGACGCCGCCAAAGTAAGCAAAGGCTTGGCTATGCGCATCCAGCACCATTTCCTGGGTCTCACGCGGATAGGCCACCACGAACATCTGACGGCTATACGCCAAGCGGAAGTGGGCCACTTTAATGGTCTGCACCACGCCGCTCAATGAAACCGTTTCTTGGCTCCAATCAAACTGGCACGTCTCGCCTGCGGGAAAGGCTAGCGGGACAAAAACTTGCTTGATGGTGGGACTACCGGCTCGCGTTTTCTTCCAACGCTTCACGTGACGTTGTACGACCGTATAAGACCCGAGATAACCCTCCACCTGGAGACCTTCATACAACCGTTGAGCCGTACGCCGTTGTTTACGAGGGAGATCGGCTTCTTGTTCCAGCCAGGCGTCTAGTTGCTGATGAAACGAACCCAGCTTTGGATGGGGTTGATTTTGACGCTGATAAACAGGCGCTTCGATCGTCTTGAGATGTTTACGGATGGTGGGGCGGGATAGATTGAAGGTACTCGCCAGAGAACTGATGCTTTCTTTATCGATATGATGACGCCGTCTGATTTCGGCAATAACGTCCATTGCTAACACTCCAGGATTCTCCGGTCAAAAACCGGACATTAAATAACCTGGAGTGGAAACTTTTCAACGCTCTTTTCCCCAGGACCCTGGAAAGTTTTGCACGCTTTTTACCACCTTGTTTCCAAATATACTCTGAGAGCCCTGAATAATTCTGTTCGTAATATGGGTTTGCTTGGAGATTGTGTTTTTCTTTTCATCTTTCGCAAACTCCAACTCTTGATGACTTGCTGTTTTTACGACATTATCAATTAAAATGAAATCCGGGTGCCTCTGAATATCTGCTGGCGTACACAGACTTGGATCAGAAAAAATGCTCAAGCCTGCATATTCAAAAGACTCCGCTACTAAGCGAGAGCAAAATTGGTAGTCTGAGTCGACCTTCGGTCCTAACTTCGACTTGGCCGAAATTCCGGCCTTAACTGCATCAGATACTGAATACTCTGTTCCTACCTTTGACCTTGGGTAGACGCAAATTTTATCTAATTCATCTTTCTCCATGCTCCTAAAAGATGTGTGCCGAAGAACCATTACGTCTTGTGGATCATTGAATATAACTCTTTGCATATTTATCGAATGAACCCCATCGCCATCCGCATGTATACAAGTCGAATACGCGACGTAAATCATTACATGCGAGTAATCACACGATAAGGTCTTACGGATCATCCGGCTAATTGGTGCGTCTTCTCTTGTGCAGATAACATCTCCAATCTGCAATAGGTCAGAATTCAATATGTACTTGGTCATAGGTATCACGAAGAGGTTATGAGCTTATTCGGAATTAAATTCATTTTTTATATTATTTCCGCCTTCCCAATGATAATGTCTGATAGGTTTCGCTTTACTCTACCCATCTTATATCCGCCATAATTGTAAGCTTTATGTATTGGATTACGCTAATTGTTAATGACAGCTTGCGGTCCAATTGTAGTTAATCGTCATTAACATCTGACCGGTAACAACGGGTCGATAGCACCTATTCGCGACCGCGACGCCCAGAAGTGGACAGTCACTTTGGAGAAACTCTAACATAAATGGTTGCGTGTTAGCGATCGGAATCAGTGGTCGGCAATGCATCGAAACAGGTTGCTGGTTTGAGATGGAATATGCAACCCTCTTTTGACTCTGATTTATGACGCGGCCAAACGGTTGAAATAACAAGCGCGAACCGACGTGCCAAAAATCTTGATTTTTGACACAGAGAGGAAAGTCCTTTTCCTTGCCTGTGGTGCGTTTATGGTGTAAAAAAGAACCATATAAGCACCACAATTATATTACGAGGGTAGAACAATGACAAGGCAAAGTATTTCTTTAACTGCACCAAACGATAATTGGTTGAATTCGTTGATTGAAAGCCAAGAATACAGCAGCAAAAGCGAAATCGTAAATGACCTGATACGCAGGGCAAGGGCAAATCAAAACGAAATAGAAATGATCCGTGCCAGGTTGATTAAGTCAGAAAATAGCGGATTCATAACCCAAACTGCCGAAGAAATGAGAGCGGAATTTAAGGAAGAGTTGAAGAGTAATGGGGAACTATAAATTAACCGAAGATGCCAAGGAGGATTTGCGGCGTATCTATCGATATGGCGTTAAAGAATTTGGGGAAGCTCAAGCGGATTTATATTATGACGAGCTATTCAGGCATTTTGAGCAAATAGCAGATAATCCGTATTTATTTCAGGCTGTAGACCATATCCGAAAAGGCTATAGGCGTAGCGTCTGCGGGACTGATAGTGTTTTTTATCGTGTGGTAGATGGTACTGTAGAAATAATCAGCATATTAGGTCGTCAGGATTTTAATAATCTGATTTGATTGTTTTTTGCCACAGTACAAATTTGACCTTGACCAGTTAAATGTTATTTATTGCTTATCGCGGGAGGCAAGACTATGCAGCAGAAAAACACCTGTGTGCCCCTTATGGAAACGGATCTGCGAAACTGTGCGGTTAGCCCATTTTGTCTAAAAAACCTTCGTTTTTTAGACAACCAACTTCATATAACTTCTTCAAGTTATCCACAAAATCTGTGAATAACTCTGTCTTTAACTTGTCACATTTCCATCTAACTTTATGTCCCATATGGAATTAAGTTAAATTGATCAAGAATTGCTCAGGTGTTTTACGCAACGGGCGTTATGTAAAAAAATATAAGACACGCTGTCGGCTGCCGTCTTGCAATCATTGATAAATTGCGTATGATAACAAGTATTGTTTAATTAACGACACCGCAGGTTTATTTTTATGACTGCTGAAACCATTGACCACAACACTTTATCTAGGCTCGTTGAAGCCGGAGCCGTCCGGGGCGCTCATGTGATTGGCCAAGTGGGCGGCTGGGGCGTAATGATTAAGTATGGGATGATGGAACGGCCTTTGGCCGCGACGCGTAGCAAAAAAATCCGGACGTTTAAAAAACTGGAAACGCTGGTAGCTTACCTGAAGGAAATCGGCATCATCCGCTTTGACGTGGACGCGACGCAATACGACCCGGCCACCGTTCAGACCTATAAGCGGCCGGATCGAGCGGAAGCCATGCGCCACGCCCGTGAGGCCATCGAATATGATCGATGGTTTCGTAGTGAGGTCGAGAAGGCATTAATAGAAGCGGATGACCCAAACACCCAATGGGTTTCGAATGAAGAAGTAACCGCAAGCTGGGCCGTGAAGCGGGCCGAGCTGGTTAAACGGATTGAAGAAGCCCAATCTTGATTGTTTGGCTTTCTGGCGCAATCGCAGACCGCGACGCTCAATTGGATTATATTGCGCAGGACAACCCTAGCGCCGCTATTGATCAGGGCGACAAGATAGCCAGCCATGTCGGAAAATTGGTGGATTATCCCAAGTTGGGGCGAGTTGGGCGCAAAAAGGGAACTCGAGAATTGGTTATCAGTGGCACACCGTTCATTGTCGTCTATCGTATCCAGGGCGAAGAAACAGTGCAGATTTTGCGTTTGTTGCATGGAGCGCAGCAATGGCCGTGAGAGACTACGGCGAGGCTCACTTGAAAATTATGGTCAAACCAAATAGAATAAGCAAAATACGTAGTAATTTGAAATTATTGCATTTATCAGGCTTTTTTGGTTGACAAAAAGCGCGAAATTAATAAAAAAAGCTGTATTAAAAAATCGCGTGAAGTAGGAAAAAGAAGAATAAAAAACAAAACCCCCAGCACCTATAAAGCCTCAGACTTGGCGGAACGAGCTTTATAAACACAGGGGGTTCGTCGATAATTACGGAAGAATTATAACATGCTTTCAAAAAAAATAAAAATACTGGCCGCCAAGAAGAACAGGCCATGTGAATTCTAACCTCACGCGCAAAGACCTCAAGGCGCTTAAAAAAGCCTCTTCCGGCAATAAATGCGGCCACCAGCCTGACGCCCCGCGATTCTTCGCCCCCCCTGAAAAACACGCCCTACGGCCTTCAGTGTTACGCACCTCTATTGCCAGGCTGTGCGGGTATTTCTCAAACCCAAAATTGTTTCCGTTGCTCAATGCGGCTAACGGCTCAGACCGGCAACAGCGCAGCGAGCGCCGGGAGGCTTGTGTTCTCCTGATGAGCTGCATACTGCATTATATGGATATGGTGACATACCGTGTCGTGATACCGGGCGAAAATGGCGGGATGGGGCTGACCATGCCCTATTTAGCCAAACTCACCGGCCTTGGCGAGCGCCGGGCGGAACGTGCGATCCACGACCTGAAAAAAGCCGGCATCATCACTGTCCACCCGATCTGCGAAAAACTGAAGGATGGAACCTACAAAGGCTTGGCTGCGATCCGAGCGGTCAGCAAACATTTTTTTTCTGCGCTCGGCCTCCTGGATTGGCTCAAACACGAACAACGGAAAGCAACCGAACGGAAAATCCAACGAGAAGAAAAGAAACGCCGCAAAGAGCTGGCGCATATCCAAATGGCGATCAATGCCGCAAAACCCAAAGCCGCCGCCCCAGTCAAGCGCACCGGCAAGATGACTCATGCCGCAGATTTTTTTGCGACAGCCAAAGAGTCATTAAAGCCGCCTTCCTAACTCGCTACCCCCTCACCCACCCCTATAAACCGCCTTTAAAGCGGTTATGGCTAGCCGTGTCTAATGGGTTGAAAACAACCCAAGCCCTATCTACACCTTCGCTACAAATCCCGCTGAAACATTAAAAAACTGCGAAATAACTGCTAAAAAACGACCCAAAAGCAACAGGCCAGGACATCGCTTTTTGGGCTCTTGCTTTAAGTGTCGGCCATTGTGGATAACTGGATGAAGCTTAGATTTTAAGTGTCGCTAACCAAGATGTTTAGTGTCGGAGCTTAATCAGATTTTTCTTTCAGTACCTTTAATAAGGAGCTTTGCCTGTTTTTGGATAAAAGCAAAAACATTAAGGTGCTTCGCTCTTTATTTAGATAAAAGCAACGGCAATAAGGTGGCTTCGCACTTTTTAATAAGGCCGAAAATGACACTATTGCGCCATCAATACGGGGCTGCTTCCCCGCCCCTATCTGTCCTCATTCAGACGTTTAAAGCGGCTGACAGGTGATGAATGGCGCAGCCGGTTGATAGACTTGCCGGATCATTTGATGATTATCGTTTGGGCCATTCACACGGCTTTGTAAGGCCGTTGGCCGGTTATGTGGATAGTTATTTGACGCAAGCGCCATGCTTGCCGGCGGCCGCGACGGCTACGCCTGTCTGCACGCTCTTACTAATCTAGATCCGGCATAGTCATAAATCGCTATGCTGGCCGTTATGCGCGATCACACCCGCACACAGTGTTATCCACGGTCAGTGCGAGCCGGGTGCCACCAAAGCACCCAGAGGCCGCGCTGGCGGTGGATAACACGGCTCACGTAAGCATCCGGAGTAAAATTAAATTTAAATATCGTATAATAATGTATTGTGTATTGTATCGTATTTTGTATAATATGAAATATTCAATACGAAATACGTTATTTTATAACTTCCGGAGAAAACAGATGGCAAGACCAGGTGTAACATTTGAACAAGTTGCTGCCGTAGCTGATGCAATGATAGGCGAAGACCAACAACCTACCATTATTGCCGTTCGTGATCGAATCGGAACCGGCAGCCCGAATACGATCCATAAGCATTTAACCGCATGGAGAGCAGCCAGACCGCAAGCCACGGCCGCAGCTCCGGAATTGCCGGCCAGCTTAACGACCGCTATTGCCGCTGAAATTGAGAAAGCCGCGGCAAACGCCAGGGCGGAAGTTGAAAGTAAATTGGTTCAGGCTCAAGCAGAAGCGGCAGAACTGGCGAACGCTGGCGAAGCCCTGGAAACTGAACGCGATGAACTGCTTGAAAACGTTGTAGAGCTTACAACCGAACGCGACACGCTGGCAGGTAAGGCGGAGCAGCAAGCGGCCGACATTAAAGCGCAAGCAGAACGCATTGAACGCGAACAGCAAGCCGCCGAAGCGGCGCGGGTTGATCTAGCCAAAGCACAGCTAAAAATTGAAGCAAGCGCCGAACGGCTTGGAGAACAGGCGGCAGAAATCGAACGTCTACGCGTGGCCCTGGATTCAGAAAGCAAAGCCCGCATTACATCCGAGCAACAAGCGGCGGTGTTGTCGGCCAAGCTGGAATCGATGACTGACCGGGCAACCAAAGCGGAAGCCCGTACAGAAATAGCCGAGAAACAAAGCCAACAGAATGCCCAGGAACTCAACAGCGCAAGAAACCAAGTACAAGCTCAACAGATAGCGCTTGATGCTGCTGCCAGGGAAATTGAAGACGTGCGCCGGCAAATAAAAGATGTTCGTGCAGAAGCCAAGAAATCCGGAGAAGAAGCCGCCGAACTTCGCGGTAAGCTGACAGTATCAGTGCAGAAAAAGCCTGTTGCCAAAGCGAAAGATAAGCCCGAAGAATAATACTTGCTGTCGTAATTACGCCTTTCAGTATTTACGTCTTTCCATTGTTTGTGTTTTTCTGTAAAATTACAAATACACAATTACGCAAAAGAGGTTCGGAAATGATTATAAGTTGCTTGAATCAGAAAGGTGGAGTCGGTAAGACGACGATTAGCGTAAATCTAGCCGCCTGCCTAAGTCGTACCGGCGCACGTGTCCTGCTTATCGATGCCGATCCACAAGGCAGCTCGTTGGATTGGGCAGCGGCTCGCGAAGGTGAACCGCTCTTTTCGGTGGTTGGTTTCCCGCGTCCTTCAATTCATAAAGAAATTGT
>Ga0265318_10000449_pt1 | contig 30948 bp, 26 predicted proteins | sample 4821metaG_FD_192431 | JGI IMG/M metagenome (GOLD analysis project Ga0265318, IMG submission 192431) | Rhizosphere microbial communities from Carex aquatilis grown in University of Washington, Seatle, WA, United States - 4-8-21 metaG | ecosystem: Host-associated > Plants > Roots > Rhizosphere >... | reverse complement strand
GGTGCCGGCAGAGGTGCCGGCAGAGGTGTCGGCCGCGGTGGCGCGTGGCGGTCCGTCCAGGCAGGCCTCGAGGCGGGCCGCTCCGAACATCTCGCCGCCCGGGGAGCGGGTCTCGGTGGCGCCGTCGGAGGCCACCAGGATGCGGGTGCCGCTCGGTACCTCGAACCGCCGGACCGCAGGGTCGAACTCGGCCGGCCGCAGCACCCCGAGCGGCAGGTGCTCGGATTCGGCGTGGCCACGCCGGGACGATTCGGGGTGGGCGATCACCACCGGGGGAATCCCGCCGTTCCAGACCGTGAGGGTGCCACCCGTGGGATCGAGCTCGAGCACGCAGGCCGCGAGGAACAGGTAGCGGGGGAGAATCCGGTGCAGCTTGGCGTTGATCTCGCCCAGCATGCGGTCGAGCGGCCGGTTGGCCTCGCAGGACTCGTAGAAGGTCTCGGCCACCGGGATGGCGCCGATGGCCGCCGAGAGGCCGTGCCCGGCGAAGTCGCCGAGCAGCACCCGCAGGCGTCCGCCCGGCAGGATCGCGCGCAGGACGAGATCTCCGTTCAGGCGTTCGAGGGCGTCATGGACGGTGGACACCCCGGGCAACTCGGGCTCGTCGCGGGCCAGGACGTTGGTGAGCACCGCTTCGGCCACGGTGAAGTCGCGCTCGGCGCCGTTGCGGAAGGCCTCGAGCTCGTCGCGCTGACGCCGCAAGGTCTCGAAGATCCCGCGCACCTTGAGGAGCGCCCGGATCTTGCCCTCGAGCAGCAGCGGGTTCACCGGCTTGATCAGGAAGTCGTCGCCCCCCGAGGACAGCCCGCGCAGCAGCCGTTCCTGATCGTTGCCGGCGGTCATGAACACCACCGGCAGGAACTGGTCCGCGCCGCACGAGCTCTTGATGGTCAGGGAGGCGGCATAGCCATCGCACCCCGGCATCTGGGCGTCCATCAGCACCAGGTCGGGGGCCTCGACCCTGGCCTTGGCGATGGCCTCGAAGCCGTCGCAGGCCTCGATCACCTCGTGGTGCACGGACAGCGCCCGACGGAGGGCCAGCCGGTTGATCTTGTCATCGTCGGCGACCAGGATGCGCGGGCGACCGCCGAGCGGCTTCACGCGACGGCGAGCAGTTTGTGCAAGTTTGCGATGGTCAGGATGCGCTTGACGGCGGGGTTGGCGCCCACCACCCGCACCTTGACCCCGAGGGCGCAAGACTCCCGCAGCAGCAGGAGCATCCCGAGCGCCGAGCTGTCGATGTACTCCGTCTCGGTCAAGTCGACCACGTACTCGGTGACCCCGAGCTGGCCTTCGTATGCCCGGCGAAATTCCTGGTGGCCGTTGAAGTCGAGCCGTTGCCCGACCGAGAGGGTGACCGTGGATCCGAGCCGCGACGTCTTGATGCTCATGGTGGATTGAGGCAGCGGATGCGTCAGCTGTCAGCATCGACACCGGATCCGAGGAACTTGAGGACCCGCCCTCCCGATCTCATCCCAAATCCCAGTCCTCGTATTCGTATCGTTCCCCGCCGCGTCCGGTCGGGGGCGAGGACGAGGACGAGGACGGGGAATTGGGGGAGGACTTCGGGATCAGTTAGAGGGCGAGGGTGGCGATCTCGGTGAGCTCGGCGTCGGTGAGGGGCAACGGGTTTCCCTTCATGCTGCTTGCGTCACGGGCCTTGGCCACCAGCTCCGGAATCCGGTCGGGGCCGAGCCCGAGTCGTCCGAGGCCAGGGGCGTCGAGTTGCCGGCACAGGGAAGCGATCCAGGCCACGCCCTCGTCGGCGGTCAGCGAGCCGGCCGGGGCTCCGGTGACCAGGGTGGCGAGCTCGTCGAACCGAGCCAGGGTGGCGTCGCGGCCCGGGCTCGGCGGACGCTCCCGCAGCGCCCGCAGGTTCACCGCCAGCACGTGCGGGAGCAGGGCGGCACAGATGGCGCCGTGCGGAGCGCCGATCATCCCGCCCGCGGGCGCGGCGAACCCGTGCACGGCGCCCAGCCCCGCGTTGGCCAGGCACAGGCCGCCGAACAAGCTGGCCAGCGCCAGCTCCTCGCGGAGGTCGGGGCGATTCTTCAAGGGCTCTCGCAAGGGCTCTCGCAAGCCCTGGCGTGGGACCTGGCGAAACGCTTCTCCGAGCGCGCGCGCCGAGCGACGGATGCCGTCTCGGGCCAGGGCGTCGGACACTGGATTGGCGCGCACCGACAGCCACGGTTCGACCAGCTGCGAGAGGGCATCGAGCCCACTGTGTGCGATCACCTGCGCCGGCAGGCTGCCGAGCAGGTCGGGATCCACCACCGCCAGGGCGGGCAACATGAAGGCGCTGCGGAGGCTGGCCTTGATCCCTGAGCTTGAGCCGGAGCCGTCGACGGTGAGGACCGCGTTGCGCGTCACCTCCGCGCCGGTCCCCGCGGTGGTGGGGACGGCGACGAACGGAAGCCCAGGGTGGTCGAGCGCCCGGCCGAGCCCGACGACCTCCAGGTAGTCGAGGGGATCGCCCGGGTGAGCGGCCAGGATCGCGGTGGCCTTGCCGGCGTCGATGGTGCTGCCGCCGCCGATCGACACCACCACCGCCGCGTGGGTGGCCCGGGCCACGCCGACCCAACCGCGGACGCGCTCGACGCTCGGCTCCCCCTCCACCGCCAGGGTCACCACCGAGAAGCCCCGAGCCTCGAGGGCCGCGCCGATCGGACGCGAATGTCGGCTGTCTCGACCCGAGAACAGCAGCACCACGCCAGAGCCGACCGCCGCCGAGCCGGCCGGGGCAGGCATCGTCGCCACCCGCTCCGGCAGCGACGCGATCGCCCCGGGACCAAACACGATGCGGCCGGCGGTGGCGAGCTCGAACATCAGTAGGCGCCGTCGTCGGGGAACACGTTGACGAACCGTCGGCTGGCGCGCGGCTCCGCCATCCAGGGCGCGACGGCGTCTCGCCAGGTGGTGTAGTGGGCGGTGAGCTTGTGTGCGGCGGGCGCGCCGGCGTCCCGGTAGACTTCGATCAGCGAGAAACGGGTCGGATCGTCCCGATCCGACAGGACGTCGAAGCGCGCGATGCCTGGCTCGCGCAGGCTGGCGGTGGCGTTGGCCACCGTGGCCGCACGAAAGGCTTCCACGAATTCCGGCTTGACCCGCACCTCGACCTGCACGACGAAAAGGGAGCTTGGCATCGCCCAACCATAACGCTACACAACGCCGTTGCCCACGGCGGGAACCCTCGACGCCCGAGCCACGGGCGCCGCGGCCTGGCGGACCTCGTGCACCGCTCTCGAAATAGAATCAATGCTGCGCCGCCGATGCTTCGACTCCGCTGCGTCGCTCCTCCTCGCAAGACGTCTGAGTATTGGTCGTCGTCGCGCCTTGCGGGGCCTTCGCCTCGGCGACGGATCATTGACCCCTGTCTCGAGAGCGGTGCACGAGCAGCCGGATCCATTTGCAGTTTAGAGAGATTCCTAATAAGGATCTCTCGCAAACCATGGCGCGTCGACGGAGCCACAGCAGATCGGTCGCCCCGACCCTCGGGTCGCTGCCCGGGTCGATCCTCGGGTCGAGCGGGAATTCGCCGGCCGGCCTCGGGGCGCCCGTCGGGTCGGTGCGCGGGGTCACCATGCTCGCGGCCCTGCGGACCCGGGGCTTGCGCCTCACCCCGCAGCGGGCGGCGGTGGTCCGCGAGCTCGCCACCGATGAGTCGCATCCCACGGCCCAGGAGCTCTTCGATCGGCTGCGGGGCAGCATGCCCACCATGTCCTTCGCGACCGTCTACAACACCCTCGACGTCCTCCGACGCTCGGACCTGTGCTCGGCGCTGGCGCTGTCGCCGGGCTCGGGTCGGTTCGATCCGAACGTGTTGCCACACGACCACCTGGTCTGCGACCGCTGCGGGCTGGTGCGCGATCTCTCCCCGGCCGAAGCCCCGTCGAAGAAGATCTCTCCCCCGCGGCAGGCCGGGCGGGCGGCGCAGTCGTTGCGTCTGGCCGCGGTCGCCCCGCATTTCCGGCTGCGCGCCGTGGAGCAGGTCTTTCGTGGTCTGTGCGCTGGCTGCGCCGCGCTTCCTCGGCCCGCGCCCGAGCCCGACGCCGATTCACCGAGCCCACCCTCTCCGCTCGGGACCGGGACCCGGCGTCAGGCCCGCGCCCGCGCGCGGTCTCGAGGTCGGGCGCGCGCCTGAGCTCGCGTCGCGGCTCGTCTCTCTTTCGTTTCTTTTCGTTTCTTTCCGCCTCTCTTCCGTCTCTCTTCCGTCTCTCGTCGTACACCCACCACAAGGAGATCCCATGGCCAAGCTGAACGGAACCAAGACCCACCAGAACCTCAAGGACGCCTTCGCCGGCGAGTCCCAGGCCAATCGCCGCTACCTCTACTTCGCCAAGGTGGCGGACGTGGAAGGCTATCCGGAGGTCGCCGGGCTCTTCAAGGACACCGCCGACGGCGAGACCGGCCACGCCCACGGCCACCTGGATTTCCTCAAGCAAGTCGGCGATCCGGCGACCGGTCTGCCGATCGGCAACACCGCCAAGAACCTCAAGGCGGCCGAGGCGGGCGAGACCCACGAGTACGAGACAATGTATCCGGGCTTCGCGAAGGTGGCCCGCGACGAGGGCTTCGACGACGTGGCCGAATGGTTCGAGACCCTGGCCAAGGCCGAGAAGTCCCACGCCGGGCGCTTCGCCAAGGCCGGTCAGACCCTGGGCTGACGCGCCCATCCTCGCCGTCCCGATGCCCAAGGGGACGACCGACGGAAGAACCGAACGGATGAACCGCCAGGAACGACTCCCTGGCGGTCAACCTCCCGCCGCGGGCATCCTCGGGTCGCGATCCAAAAGTTCTCCTTTGCCCCCGCTCCAGGACCCTCCGCATGTCGCACATTCCTCGTCGGCCCGCCACGCCACCCGCCACCCATCCAGATGAGCCACGCTACTGGGATCGCCAGGATCTCGAGGGTGAGCTGCGACGGACCTTTCAGGTCTGTCACGAGTGCCGCATGTGCGTCGGGTACTGCGGGAGCTTTCCCGCGCTCCTCGCGGCGGTGGACCGGGACATCGAGAGCGGGCGCGCCGAGGGGGCCGAACGCACCACCGCGGCGGATTTCTCGCGGGTGAGCGATCTGTGCTGGCAATGCAAGCTCTGCTACATCAAGTGTCCCTATACCGCCGACGAGCACGCGGCGGAGTTGCTGGACTTTCCGCGCCTGATGGCCCGCGAGAAGGCCCAGCGGGCGCGGCGCGAAGGGGTCAAGCTGGTCGACCGCATCCTCGGCGAGCCGGCGCTGCTCGGCAAGCTCGGCGGCGGCCCGGCCGCCTCCGCCACCAACTTCGTGAACCGCAACCGCCTTCTCCGCAAGCTCGGCGAGAAGCTGGCCGGGATCTCGGCCGAGTTCCCCTTGCCCCCCCTCGAGGCGCAGACCTTCGAGCGCTGGCTCGACCGCCACACCCCCCTGCCCGGGGCAGGCAGCGCGGGGGAGGTGGTGATCTTCTCGACCTGCTACGGCGATTACAACCAGACCAGCGTGCCCAAGGCGGCGGTCCGGGTCCTCGAGCACCAGGGCTTCCGGGTGATCCGACCGTCCGGTCAGATCTGTTGCGGCATGCCGAACCTCGATGGTGGCGACGTCGAGGCCATGCGCGCCAAGGTGCGGACCAACGTCGATCTGCTGGCCCCCGCCATCGCGGCCGGACAGACCATCGTCGTGGCCTCGCCGACCTGCGGGTACACCATGAAGAAGGAATGGCCGGCCTACGACGATCGCCCCGCCACCCACGCGGTGGCGGCCGCCACCCAGGATCTGATGCAGTTCCTCGACGGGCTCCGGCGGGCCAGGCGCCTCAAGACCGACTTCGCCCGTGGGCTCGGCGCGGTGACCTATCATGCCGCCTGCCACCTGCGCGCCCAGAAGATCGCCTTCCCCGGCCTGCGGGTGCTCTCCGCCATCCCCGACACCGACGTGCGGATGGTCGAGCAGTGCTCGGCGGTGGACGGGACCTGGGGGATGAAGGCCGAGTTCTATGAGCTCGGGCGCAAGTACGCGCAGAAGCTGGTCCGGGGCATCGAGGACGCCGAGGGCGAGCTGGTGGTCACGGATTGCTCGCTGTCGGCCCTGCGCATCCAGAAGGAAAATCGCGTCACGGTCCAGCACCCGGTCGAGGCCTTGCTGTCGGCCTATGGGCTCGGCGTCGACAGCGTGGGGGCGGCGGCCGGGCCGGCGACCTCGCCCGCGCAACAGGAAAGGGCATCGTCATGAAACCCATCGCGCGCAACGAGCTGCTGGATCTCGGGGCTTACGAACAGATCCGCGAGCGCTTCCGGGCCCGGATCATCGCCGAGAAGAAGCAACGCCGCTTCAGCCCCGCGCCCGAGCTGTCGGTGGTCTTCGAGAACCGCGACACGGCCCTGTTCCAGATCCAGGAGATGCTGCGGACCGAGCGCATCACCAAGGAATCCGGCATCGCGCACGAGCTCGAGACCTACAACGAGCTGGTCCCGGGCGAGGGCGAGCTCTCCGCCACCATGTTCGTGGAGATCGCCGAGCGCGATCCGCGCGAGCGGCGGCTGGTGGAGCTCGCCGGGCTCGAGCACCGGCTGGCGCTGGAAATCGACGGCACCCGCATCGCGGCCCGCAACGAGACCCACGGGATCCTGGAGGACCGCACCACCGCCGTGCACTACCTCAAGTTCCCTCTCGGGACCGGGAGCCGCGCGGCGGCGGCCTTGCTCGAGATCGCCGCGGCGGCTGCGGCCGGCGCGACCTCGGGCGCCGAGGGCCGGGCGTTCTTCCTGGTCGACCACCCCCACCTCTCCGCGCGCGCCCCCTTGCCTGCCACCCTCCTCTCCGCCCTCGCCGAGGATCTCCGCGCGCCCGCCTGAACGGGCCCGTCCGCGGCTCACTCGAGCGGGAGGACCACCCGCACCTGCGGAAAGCTGGCGGTCATCCTCGGGCTCAGCGCAAGAACAGTCGGTAAGCCGGGTTGGCGGTCTCCTCGACGGCGTCGTAGCCGACCCGCTCGAGGAAGAGCGCGAACGCCTCGGCGTCGGCCGGGGGAACCTGCATCCCGACCAGGACCCGACCGAAGTCGGCGCCGTGATTGCGGTAGTGAAAGAGGCTGATGTTCCAGCTCGACCGCAGGTTCTCGAGGAAGCGGACCAGCGCCCCCGGCCGCTCGGGGAACATGAAACGGTAGATGCGCTCGTGGGTGGCGTAGGGCGCGCGGCCCCCCACCATGTGGCGCACGTGGGACTTGGCCATCTCGTCGTCGGTCAGATCCACCGCGGGCAAGCCCTCGGCCCGCAGGGATTCCACCAGCGCGGTCGCCTCGGGGCGGGCGGCGATGGCGATCCCGACGAAGATGTGCGCGCTTGCGCCTTCGCTCAGGCGGTAGTTGAACTCGGTGACGTTGCGGCCGCCGAGCCGGGCACAGAAGGCGCGGAAGCTGCCCGGCCGCTCGGGGATGGTCACCGCCAGGATCGCCTCGCGCTGCTCACCCACCTCGGCCCGCTCGGCCACGAAGCGCAGCCGGTCGAAGTTCAGGTTGGCGCCGCTCGCCACCGCCACCACGGTCTGGTTGGTCATGCCGGGGCGGCCGAGCCACACCTTGGCCCCGGCGGTGGCCAGCGCCCCCGCGGGCTCCAGGATCGCGCGGGTGTCCTCGAACACGTCCTTGATGGCCGCGCAGATCTGGTCGTTGTCGACGCGGATGATCTCGTCGACGTACTGCTGGCACAGGCGAAAGGTCTCGACCCCCACCTCCTTCACGGCGGCCCCGTCGGCGAAGAGCCCGACCTGTTCGAGGCGCACCCGCCTCCCGGCCTCCAGCGAGCGCGCCATGGCGTCGGCGTCCACCGCCTCGACCCCGATGAGCCGCGTGGCGGGGCGCAGCCGCTTGACGTAGGCCGCCACCCCGGCGAGCAGCCCGCCTCCGCCCACGCAGCAGAAGATGGCGTCGATCGGCCGTCCGTGTTGCCGCAGGATCTCCATCCCCACCGTGCCTTGCCCGGCGATCACGTCGGGATCGTCGTAGGGGTGGACGAAGGTCAAGGACTCCGCCGCCTCGAGCTCGCGCGCGTGCGCGTGGGCATCATCGAAGGACTCGCCGGCCAGCACCACCTCGGCGCCCCGGGCTCGCACCGCATCGATCTTGATGGTCGGCGTGGTAGTGGGCATGACGATGACCGCCCGGGCCCCGAGCTTTTGCGCCGCCAGGGCCACGCCCTGGGCGTGGTTTCCCGCCGACGCGCAGATCACGCCCTTGCCCAAGGCGGCCGCCGAGAGCTTGGCCATCTTGTTGTAGGCGCCGCGCACCTTGAACGAGAACACCGGCTGCAGATCCTCGCGCTTCAAGAACACGCGGTTGTTCACGCCGAGCCGCGCCGACAAGATCGGCGCGAGCTCGAGCGGGGTCTCGCGCGCCGCCTCGTACACCTCGGCGTTCAGGATCCGCGCGAGGTAGTCCCCTGGGTCGCCGGCGCCCTGGCCGCCCTCGCCGTCGGCTGTCGCCGGGCTCACGCGGCCTCGCCGAGCGCGGTCACCAGGGCCTGGTTCTGGGCCCGGTTGCCGACCGTGATCCGCAGGCTGTGGCCGAGCTCTGGCGTGTCCCAGTAGCGCACCAGGATCTTTCGCGCCCGCACCGCCTCGTGGATCCGCCGGGCGTCCGGGCCCACGCGCACCAGCAAGAAGTTGCCGAAGGCAGGCGGCCACGACCAGCCGAGGCCCGCCAGCGCCTGTTCGAGCCAGGCCTTCTCGGCCAGGGTGCGCGCGATGCCGTCGGCGTGGTGCGCCCGGTCCTCCAGCGCCGCCACCCCCACCGCCTGGGTCAGGGCGTTGACGTTGTAGCTGTCCTTGACCTTGTTCATCATCGCGACGAGCGGCGCCGCCGCGAACATGAGCCCGAGGCGGGCGCCCGCAAGGCTGTAGCTCTTCGAGAAGGTGCGCAGGACCACCAGGTTGGGGTGCGCGTCGAGGTACGGCAGCATGCTGGCCCCGGAGTCGAGCCCGAGCGCGAAGTCGATGTACGCCTCGTCCACCACCAGGATGCCATCCAGGCGCTCGCACAGACGGCGCAGGCTCGCCACCGGATCCAGGGTGGATGACGGGTTGTTGGGATTGGCGACCAGGGTCAGCCGGGCTCCGGTGGTCGCCAGAGCCTCGGGCAGCGCCCACTCCCGGACGCTGCCGTCGGGCTCGCGCGGGTAGTCGGCGTGGGTTATCGGGCTGCCCTGCAAGGCCGCCAGCGTGTCGTAGAGCCCGTAGGAGGGCCACGGGCAGGCCGCCCGCTCCCCCGGCCCGAGGAAGGTTCGATAGAGGATGGTCAGGCAGTCGTCCGAGCCGTTGCCCGCCAGGATCTGCTCGGGGGCGACCCCGTAGATCCGCGCGGCCACCTCGCACAGGTGGCGGCTGTGCGGATCGGGGTACTTGCGAAAGGCGTCGCCGGGCAGGGCGCCGAGCGTCTCGAACACCCGCGGAGAGGGCGGGTACGCCGACTCGTTGGTGTTGAGCTTGAGGAAGCCCGCCTGCTGCTCTCCGGGCGTGTACCCGTGCAGCGCCCGCACGTCCGCGCGCACGTATCGGGTCACATCATCCAAAGGCGGCCGGCGGTCGTGGCGCATCGCCCTGCGCAGGTTAGCAAAGATTTGCGGTATCCTCGGTCACCCCTGGCCCGGGAGACCGCGCAGCGACCACCGCCCGCGACCACCTCCCGGCCCTCCTCCGACTGCGATGGCGACTCCGATGGCGACTTGAAGGACGATTGACATGGCGCGCGTGCTCATCATCGACGACAACGAAACCATGCGCGAGGGTCTGATGGCCACGGTCAAGCGCATGGGGCACGAGGTCATGGGCGCCGCCGGCGGCACCGAGGGCCTCGCCCTCATGCGCAGGCGGGGCGCCGATTTCGTGATCACCGATCTCAAGATGGACGGCCCCTCGGGCCTCGAGGTGATCAAGGGCATCCACGACATCGATCCGGGCTGTCCGGCCATGATCGTGACGGCCTTCGGGACGGTGGAGACGGCCGTGGAGGCCATGCGCATCGGCGCCTTCGACTTCCTGCAGAAGCCCTTCGCGCCCGAGGTGGTTCGCCTCAAGGTGGAGCGCGCCCTCGAGCTCCGCCGGGAGCGCCAGGCGCGCGAGCGCGCCGAGGCCGACGCGGCGGCCCTGCGCGCGGACGCCGCCGCCCCCTACAACTTCGGAGAGATCGTCGGCGAGACCTCGGCCATGCACGCGGTCTTCCAGACCATCGAGCGCGTGGCCCGCACCGATGCGTCGGTCTACATCCACGGCGAGTCTGGAACCGGCAAGGAGCTGGTGGCGCGGGCCATTCACGAGCGCTCGCGGCGGGCGAGCGGGCCCTTCATCCGGGTCAGCTGTGGGGCCCTCACCGAGTCCCTGCTCGAGTCCGAGCTGTTCGGGCACGAGAAGGGCGCCTTCACCGGGGCCATCAAGCGCAAGCTCGGGCGCTTCGAGCTGGCCGACAAGGGCACGCTCTTTCTCGACGAGATCGGCGACGTCTCGCCGGCGGTGCAGGTCAAGCTGCTGCGGGTGCTGCAGGAGCGGCAGTTCGAGCGGGTGGGCGGCGAGGAGACGGTCACCGTCGACGTGCGGGTGATCTCGGCGACCCATCGCGACGTGAAGGCCGAGGTGGCCGCCGGGCGGTTCCGCGAGGACCTGTTCTATCGGCTGCACGTGGTCCCGGTCGAGGTACCGCCGCTCCGCGAGCGGCGCGCGGACATCCCGCGCCTGGTCGCGCACTTCATCTCCAAGCTCGGGCCGCGCACCAACCCGGCCGTGAAGGGCATCGACGAGGCGGCCCTGGCCCGTCTGCAGGCGCACGCATGGCCGGGCAACGTGCGCGAGCTGGAGAACGTGGTCGAGCAGAGCCTGGTCTTCGCCGAGGGGCCGAGCATCGGCGTCGGGGCCCTGCCGGCATCCCTCAAGGCGTCGAGCTCGGAGAGCGCGCTGTCGGTCCCGCACGGCAACATGAGCTTGCCGGAGATCCTCGAGGACCTCGAGCGCCAGCTGATCGAGAAGGCCTACGACAAGGCGGGCGGCGTCAAGACCGAGTGCGCCCGTATCCTCGGGGTGAAGACCTCCGCCCTTTACTACAAGCTCGAGAAGTACGGCATCGGGGTGATCCAGGCGCGCGCCGGCGAAGGCGGCGAAGCGGGCGACGCCGGCGGCGAGGACGTGCTGGCCGACGGTCCGCTCGGCGACCGAGAGCCCAAGCCGGGGCCATGACCGGGGCGATGACCGGGGCCATGACCGGGGCGATGACCGGGGCCATGACCGCGATCGGCCGGTTGACGCTTTGCCTGATCGTGACGGGCGGCATGCTGCTGGTTGGGGGCTGCGCGGGGCCCTCCGCCGAGCTCTACGCAAGACGCCAGGGCGCGGGCGCGCGCGGCGCGCAAGTCGGAATTGGCTGGAAAGAAAACGGGAAGGCGACCTTCTATGCGCCGCGTCTGGCCGGGCACCGAACCGCCAACGGCGAGATCTACGACCCCCAGAAGCTGACCGCCGCGCACCCCGTGCTGCCGTTCGGCACCAAGGTCGCCGTCGAGCGCACCGACGTCGACCTGCCCGCCGTGGTCGTGCGCATCAACGATCGCTGCGCCGCCGGGAAGAAGATCATCGATCTGTCGGAGGCGGCCGCCCATCGGCTGAACATGGTGAAGATCGGAATCGTGCCCGTGCGCCTGCGGGTGATCTCCGCCAGTCACTGAGCGCAAACGAGTAGCGCCGACTAGAATAGGGGAAGGACCGGAGTCGTCCATGTCCATGTCCATGCCCCCTCCCCCTCCCATGTCGGTCTCGAGGTCGAGCCCTCCGCTCTCCGACGACGCCGCCGTCATGGCGGCACGCCAGGGGGCCACGCCTCCGCCGTGGATTGGCCGGTCGCGCTGGCGGCTGCTCGCCGATGCCATCGGTGGTTGGCGGCAGAACGTGGACAAGCTTCGTCAACTGGTCGCGCTGCTCGTCGCGTACGTGCGCCCGGCGGTGGTGCGCGGTCGGCTGCAGCGCCTGGTGGCCCTCGGGCACGCGGATCAGGTCCCGAGCATCCCCCAGCTCCTGGTCGCGGGACGGGACCAGATGATCCTCGACGCCAGCACCGAGACCAAGGTGTTCTATCGCAGCCAGGGCATCCCGTGGATCTTCCACAACGTCCGGCGCTTCATCGCCGGGCCGGCGACGATGCTCGATCCCATCGGGCTCTTCTCGCCGCGCGACGCCATCATCGACCACGTCCTCCAGACCTTCCACCGCCACCCGGTCTACGATCTCGTGCTCCTGCGCGCCCACCCGGAGGGGGTGGAGGAGATGGCCCGCGCCGCGGACCTGATCCTCGCCGGCCGGCACCCGCGCGGAAGGGCCCTCACGTCCCTGATCGAGGACGGCGCCTACCACGCGCGCCTCCCCGCCGAGATCGCGGCCTTTGCGCGCGAGCCTCAGGTCGCGGCCCGCCCCGTCCCGGACGATCTGTCCTCGGATCCGCACCTCATGCTGGCCATGGATCAGTTCAAGGACGTCGCGGGCTTCGTGCGCTACGCCGGCCGGCTGCACGTCCGCTTCGGGATGCTGGGCGCGCTTTGGGCCTGGCTGCTCGCCGGGTTCGACGAGACGCTGGGGCCTCTGCTCCACGTCCGCCTCAGCCCCCGCCACATCGCGCTCCACGCCTGCGATGCGGCCTTGGTATCGCGCTACGGCCTCTGACGGGCGGGCGGTCGGCAGCCGGGAGCGCCGCCCGCGCGGTCGCCTCACCCACGTCACCGCGAAGAGCCGAGGCTCACTCCTGGGTGAGCTCGTCGACGCGCCGCCATTGCAGGTCATCGAGGCAATCGGCCTTGTAGCCGCAGGCGTCGCGGGCGTGCAGCCATTCCTTTTGGGTCTTGCGGAAGTGCGCCTGTTTCTGCGGTCTACGGTCCAAGGCCGCACGCCAGGCCTGAGCGACACTACGATCCCAGGAGGCGAGGTCGAAGCTCGCGCATATTGTCCTCTCCGTCGAAGAGGCTGCTTTCGCGCAGTCGAATGAGGCCGTCGGCTTTGATCCTGGCGGACGTCGTTGGAAGAGAAGCAGCACCTGGTTGTCGTAGTGCAGCGCCAGTTGCCCCGAGCCTACCGGCTTGCAGCCGAGCTCCTTCCCATCTTCGAACTGCACCTGAACCGGGTCGATGGTCAGCGTTCGCCCGAGCAGCCGAGGATCGTTCGGAACGGAGCCCCAGTGGGATGCGTCCTGATTGTCGACGGCGACACGCACGACGTCCCAGGTTCCAGCGACTTCGGAGGGCAGTCTTCCGTTGCCAGTGACCGGGATATCGTCGGATAGCAGGAGCAAAAGAACGCTCAGAGCAGCGCTCACCGGGCCGCCACCTCTGCATTGAGCCTGGAAGCGAGGAGCGCCTTCTCGAATCTCTCCGCTATCTTCGCGACTTCGACCTTGGCGTCGTGCGAGACGCCGGCGTTGACCATGTTGCGTGCGTTCACGTAATCGGTGTGGCCCCCGTGAAAGAACTGAGAGAGCTTCCGGCCATTGGCAAAGATGCCTCCGGTGTAAAGGCCGGTCGCGACGATAGAATATGCGGTGTTCGGGTCATTCACCAGTTCGGGATCAATCAGGAGATCCAACCCCTGTCCAAGGGCCACGCCCGCCCCCGCGTAGTTGGTCCACCAGGTGAGCTGAACGTACCCCCGGCCGAAAAAGAAGTCCTCGTCCCCGTCGTCGTCATCGTCATCGTCATCGTAGCGACCGCTGGGTTTCGAGTCAGCCTTTACTCCGAGTTTTTGATGTCTGTGGAGCGAGACCCCGATTCCGGTCGCCGCGGAGACGATCCGCTGATCGCCATCGTACTCGGTGAGTTGGACGTCACCACTTGGGAGGCGCTTGACCTTGACCGGCAGGGAGTATCTCCGGCCCTTTCCGTGTCCTGTTTCTTCGATGGGAGTGAAATTGCGCCAAACCTTGATCTTGTGGGTCTTGACCCGCCCCTTCTTGTCGACCGTCTGCTTGGTGACGCGGACGGTATGGCTGCTCTCGATGAATGCGGTGGCCAGGATGTAAGCCGACCAGCGGATGTCCGTGATGCGTGGATCAGCCCCTACCTTGCCGAGCAGGAAGAGCAGATCCGGCATCGAGGCATATTGAATTTCTGAACGCCGGAGAACTCAATCTCGCAGGCCTTCTGAAACGTCGACTGGGTGAACGTCCCCGTGTACACGTACTCCTTCGGATCCCGCCGTGCCTCCGCCATGATTCACAAAATATGGAGCCCGCAAACGAAGATCAACGAAATGCAGCCCGGCGACTTTGACCCACGCGATGTGAGCGGCTGGAACCTCCCACAAGTCAAGGGACAAGGGCCGAGGGAGGCGGGCACAATCTTCTACCCCGAGCTTGGCGAGACGGGGTCAGGAGCCAGATTTGACCGGACGGCCTTGACATTCAATGGCCGACTTCGGGATTGCCTGCCCGGGCGGCTATCTGGCACACGTCACAGGTGTTTTTCGATGCGGCGATCGGGGACCAGCCACATGAGGGCCACCGCCGCGTAGAGGGCAGCCGAGACAGACGGGCGGACGAACGACGCCGCGATCCCGCATGCGTACAGCACCGCCGAGGCCTTGCCCTTGAGATCGGAGCCGATCAGGGCGGCCAGGCGCGACTTCGGGCCCTGGGCGGCGACGATGGTGGACTGCAGGATCAGGTAGGCGACCCCGGAGGCCAGCAAGACCGCGCCGTAGGCGGCGGTCGGCACCGGGGCCAGTTGGGTGTCGCCCATCCAGGCGGTCGTCACCGGCACCAGGGACAGCCAGAAGAGCAGATGCAGGTTGGCCCACAGGATCCGGCCATCGACCCGGTCCACCGTGTGGAACATGTGGTGGTGGTTGTTCCAGTAGATCCCGATGAACACGAAGCTGAGCAGGTAGGTGGACAGCGCCGGGCCGAGCGCGAGGAGAGTGTGCAGATCCTCGCCGTGCGGGGGTTTGAGCTCGAGCACCATGATGGTTATCAGCACGGCCATCACCCCGTCGCTGAACGCCTCCAGTCGTCCTCTGGTCATGGCGGGGCCACCTGTCTCGTCCTCCTTCCGGCTCTCCGGCTCAGCGCTCGACGACGCACTTGAACACGTAGCTGCACGATCCGAGGGTCACCACCGCCCCATCCGACAGAGGGCGCTGTCCGGTGACCTCCCGGTCATCCAGCACCACCCGGCCCTCGAGCGGGCGGAGGACGAACTCGCCTCCGAGCAGGTTGACCTCCGCGTGCCGCTCGGCGAGCTCGGGGTCCTCGCCGATGCGGAGCCCGCAGTCGAAGCCGCGCCCCACCACGCACGATGGGGTCGGGATCCCCAGCGTCTCGCCGCGTCGCCCGGGGCCGCTCGCCCGGGCGAGCCACCCCACGGACAGGTGGGCCCCCTCGCGCGCCCGCAGCGCCGTCCGAACGTCGACCGCGAAGCCCGAGGCATGCGAGGCCTTGAGCGGCGCAAAGTCTTGCGCGGCGCGCGCCAGCGAATCCTGCAGGTTCTGATCCCCCGCCCGGCTCAGGGCGCCCCAGCGGTTGTCCGGGACCCGCGCCATGATCTGGCGCGCCGCCTCGCGCGGCTCGACCCCCGAGGTCATGGCCTTGGACAGGATGCTCGCCACCTCGCGATCCACCAGTGGCTCGGCGTCGCTGTCGCGCAGCTGCTTCTGGATCTCCTTGATCCGGGCCTGCCCGGCCCGCGTGCGCAGATAACGATACTGCTCGGGGTCGAGCTTCTGCACGTCGAGCGTCTTCAGGCGGTCGATCGAGTCAGGGAACTTCTGCGACAGGTGAACCACCGCCGCCTCCGCCGCGGTCCCGATGCGAATCAGGTGCTGAAGCTCGTCCAGCAGCTCGAAGAGCCTGCGCGCGGTCGCTCCTCGGCCCCGGCCCGCCGATGCTTCGCGCTCTGCGCGCCCTCCGTGTCCTCCGCGCCTTCCGCCCCGTCCCACCCTCCACACCACGAGCCCCCCGCCGCCGAGCAGCACCAGCGCCCCGAGGCCGAGGCCGACCGTGGTCCCGGTCGAGGCGGGCAGGGCCAGCGTCCCACCCTGCGCCTTCAGCACCACCCCGTCGACGGCGGCCAGGACCGCGAGGCGCTTCTGCCCGCCGAACAGGCGCGCGGTCCAGGGCAACCCGAACTGCAACCGGCGCAGCCCGACGATCGCGTCCGCCAGCGATTCGGTCATGGCCCGCAGATCCGCGGGCGACTCGGCCGAGATCTGCCGGGCCCACGCCGCCTCCGACAGGGCGCGCACGTTGGCCGCCGCCTGAACCGCGTCGGCCTGGGGCCGGAGCCATACGATCTCCACGTGCAGCTTCTTGCGGCGCAGCTCCTCGCCGAGCTCGGCGAAGCCCTTGGCGTCGTGCACCGCGAAGTCGATGCCGTCGGTGATCACCACCAGGTGCTTGATGGGCGAGTCGTCCTCCCCGAGCTTGCTGGCGTTGAAGCGGATCGATTCGACCAGCTTGTACTGATTGCCGACCAGCGGCGGCAGATCGACCAGATCGCCGCCCGCCGCCCGCGCCGCGGTCAACCGCGTGAGGACCGGGCGATAGCCCTGACCGTAGGGCGTCGGGTAGACCGTCACCCGCCCGGGGACGTGCTTGAAGAGCGCCTCGATACCGTCCATGACGGTCTCGGGCCCTCCCTTCGACCACAGGTACACGAGCCCGATCGCCATCGGGGGGGCCCACCTCGGGTGCTCCCCCGCGTAGTCCGTGATGGTGTCGTCCCCGAGGAGCGTTCCCACCTCGGCGTCGTCGAACAGGAGCCGCGGGCTCTCGATCCGGGCCGGGGAGCCGTCGGCGCGCGCGGCCCCGACCAGCAGCGCGAGCTCGCTGCGGTCGCGATCCAGCTCGGGCGCCGCCACCACCAGCGACGAGGCGGCGGCGCGCGCGGGCGCGGCGGGCAGGCCGAGGCCAACCAGCGTGGCCCCGAGGACGGCGATCCGCGGCACTGCCCCCCGTCCCCCTTGTTCCTCGCGCCGCCCCGCAGCCCCCCGGTGGTGCTTCATGTCGTCGGCACGGCCGCCGGCAGGAAGAGGGACTTGAACTTGAGCTCGGTGGCCCCGAGGCGAACCATGTCGCCGTCTCCGAGGCGGGCGGTCTCCCCTGAGCCGAGCTTCCGCGAGTTGACGAAGGTGCCATTGGCCGATGGGCCAGGGCTCCGCCGATCCTCGATGGTGAAGGCCGCCGTCGGGGAGAGCTGGGCCGGTCGCCGGATGGTGGCGTGCGCCGCCGACATGAACCCGTCGTCGAGCGCCACCACCTGCGCGCCCTCGACGGCCCCCGTATCCGAGCGGGTCAAGATGGTGAGCGGTCGCGACAGCTCGACGAGCGTGCCGCGCAGGGCCGGCTTGGGCGACCGCACCACCACCAACCACCCGAGCGCGAGTGGCAGCATCCCGGCCACGTCGACCGACGCCAGGATCACCGTCTTCGAGTAGGTGAGGCCCGGCTTACAGCGTCCGCAGGTGGCCCCCCAGGCCGCCAGCATGGGCTCTCCGCAGTTCGGGCAGGCTCTCTCGAGCTCGTCAGGCGGTGGAAAGGAGTCGCGGTCGCTCATCGCACGGTTGGCGGATCATAGGGGCCGCTCACCATCGCAGCAACCGCTTACGCTTGCGGCGGGCCCTTGGCTCAGGCGCCGTCGCCGCCCTTCGACTCGGGCCGCCTGAGGACGGCGCTGGCCATCAGCTGACGGTTGAGGTGCGCGATCACGCCGAGATCGATCTCCTTCGGGCAGACCGCCTCGCACTCGGCGATGTTGCTGCAGCTGCCGAAGCCTTCCTTGTCCATCTGGGCCACCATGGCGGCCACCCGCTTGTGGGCCTCGGGCTGGCCCTGTGGCAAGCGGCCGAGGTGGCTGACCTTGGCGGCCGTGAACAGCATGGCCGAGCCGTTCGGGCAGCTCGCCACGCAGGCCCCGCACCCGATGCAGGCGGCGGCGTCCATGGCCAGATCGGCGGCGGTCTTGGGGACCAGGGTCCCGTTGGCATCGCGGGCCGAGCCGGTGGGCGCGGTGATGAAGCCCCCCGCCGCGACGATGCGGTCGAACGCGCCACGATCGACCACCAGGTCGCGCAGCACCGGGAAGGCGCGCGAGCGCCACGGCTCGATCACCAGCACATCGCCGTCCTTGAAGCTGCGCATGTGCAGCTGGCACACGGTGGTCGCGCTCTTGGGCCCGTGGGCGATGCCATTGATCATGAAGCCGCACGAGCCGCAGATCCCCTCGCGGCAGTCGTGGTCGAACGCGACCGGCTCCTGGGCACTGGCCATCAGGCGCTCGTTGAGCACGTCCAGCATCTCGAGGAACGACATGTCCGGGCTGACCTCGGGCATCTCGTAGGTGACCAGCTTGCCCGCCCCCCGCCCGTCCTTCTGGCGCCAGATCTGAAGCGTCAGTTTCATTTTACTTGTAGCTCCGTTGGGTCAGGTGAACGTGGTCGAACGACAGCGGCTCGAGGTTCTTCTTGGGCTTCTGGCCGGCGCCGGTCCACTCCCAGACCGTCGCGTTGGCGAACCGGTCGTCGTTGCGCAGGGCCTCGCCCTCCGGGGTCTGGTACTCCTCGCGGAAGTGCCCGCCGCAGGACTCCTCGCGCTCGAGGGCGTCGAGGCACATGAGCTCACCGAACTCCAGGAAGTCCGCGACCCGGCCGGCCTTCTCGAGCGACTGGTTGAGCTCGTCGGGGCCCCCCATCAGGTTGAGGTTGTGCCAGAACTCGTCACGCAGGGCCGGGATGCGCCCGAGCGCGGCCTTGAGCCCGGTCGCGTTGCGCGACATCCCGCAGTACTCCCACATGATCTTGCCGAGCTCGCGATGGAACGAATCCACCGTGCGCTTGCCGCGGATCGCGAGCAGCTGCCCGAGGCGCGCGCTGGTCTCGCCCTCGGCTTGTCGGAAGGCCGCGTGATCGGTGGTGACCTTGTCGAGCTTGGTCGACGCCAGGTAGTGGCCGATGGTGTAGGGGATCACGAAGTACCCGTCCGCCAGGCCCTGCATCAGGGCCGACGCCCCCAGCCGGTTGGCGCCGTGGTCCGAGAAGTTCGCCTCGCCGAGCACGTGCAGCCCCGGGATGGTGCTCATGAGGTTGTAGTCGACCCACAGCCCGCCCATGGTGTAGTGCACCGCCGGGTAGATGCGCATCGGGACCTTGTAGGGGTTCTCGTCAGTGATGCGCTCGTACATCTGGAAGAGGTTGCCGTAGCGCTCGCGGATCGCGTCCTCGCCGACCCGCGCGATGGCGGCCCCGAAGTCGAGGTACACGCCGAGGCCGCCCGGCCCGACCCCGCGGCCCTCGTCGCACACGCCCTTGGCGGCGCGGCTGGCCACGTCGCGTGGGACCAGGTTCCCGAACGACGGGTAACGCCGCTCGAGGTAATAGTCGCGCTCGGCCTCCGGGATCTGGTCGGGCGAGCGCTTGTCCCCCGCGACCTTCGGGACCCAGATGCGCCCGTCGTTGCGCAGCGACTCGGACATCAGGGTCAGCTTGGACTGGAAATCGCCGCTGACCGGGATGCAGGTCGGGTGGATCTGGGTGAAGCACGGGTTGGCGAACCCCGCGCCGCGCTTGTGGGCCCGCCAGGTGGCCGTGACGTTCGAGCCCTTGGCGTTGGTCGACAGGAAGAACACGTTGCCGTAGCCGCCGGTGGCAAGGATCACGGCGTCGGCGGCGTGGCTCGACACCTGGCCGGTGACCAGGTTGCGCGCCACGATGCCGCGGGCGCGACCGTCGATCTGGACCACGTCCAGCATCTCGGTGCGCGGGAACATCTTGACCTTGCCGAGCCCGATCTGCCGCTCGAGGGCCTGGTAGGCGCCGAGCAGCAGCTGCTGTCCGGTCTGTCCGCGCGCGTAGAACGTGCGCGAGACCTGGGCGCCGCCGAACGAGCGGTTGGCGAGGTATCCGCCGTACTCACGCGCGAACGGCACCCCCTGCGCGACGCACTGGTCTATGATGTTCACCGACAGCTCGGCCAGGCGGTAGACGTTGGCCTCCCGGGCGCGGAAGTCGCCGCCCTTGACCGTGTCGTAGAACAGCCGGTACACGCTGTCCCCGTCGTTCTGATAGTTCTTGGCGGCGTTGATCCCGCCCTGCGCCGCGATGCTGTGGGCGCGCCGCGGGCTGTCCTGGAAGCAGAAGCACTGCACGTCGTACCCGAGCTCGGCCAGCGAGGCGGCGGCCGACGCTCCGGCCAGCCCGCTGCCCACCACGATGAGCGCGTGCTTGCGCTTGTTGGCCGGGTTCACGAGCTTGAGGTCGAACTTGTGCCGCTCCCACTTGGTCTCGATCGGGCCGGAGGGGACGTTGGCTTTGAGGTCCATCTAGGCGCTCTCCAGTCGGGCCGCGGTGCTCACCAGTCGGGCCGCGGCGCTCACTTGAGCCACCCGGTCATCACGCTGATGGGCATGAGGATGTTGACCCCCACGATGAGGAAGGTGGCGGCCCGCGCGAATTCGCGCAGCAGCTTGTTGTACCTCGGGTGGTTGATCCCGAGGGTCTGAAACATGCTCCAGGCCCCGTGGGACAGGTGGAACGCCAGGGCCAGCATGGACACGATGTAGAAGAGCGAGGTCGGGATGGACTGAAAGGCCAGCCGGAAGTTGTGCCCCGCGTCCCCCTCGACGAAGTCCGGATGGATGGTGCCCCAGGTCAGGTTCATGAGATGGAAGATCACGAAGAGCAGCAACAGCGGCCCGCTCAGCATCATGGTGCGAGAGGCATAGGTGGCCTGGACCACCGCACGGGCGTTGTAGGGGATGGGGCGAGCGGCCCGACGGATGCGGGTAAGCTGCGTCGCGGCCACGATGTGCACCACCACCGACACGAGGAGGATGATGCGGGCGAGCCACAGCAACTCCGGGAGCACCCGCAGCATGTGGCCGTAGTCGGTGAGCCGGCGAAACCCGTCGGGCAGGAACACCTGCGCGTTGCCGAGCATGTGCACGAACACGAACCCAAAGAGGATCACACCCGAGACCGCCATCAACACCTTTTTGCCGACGGTCGAGGAGGTGAACGCGGACACCGAGCTCATGGGCCGGATACATAACATATCGTGAGCGCGGGAAGGGGAGGACGGACGCGCCTACGGCGCTCTCGGGAAGGGGAGGACCCCTCCCCGCGGGCCCCTCCCGCAGACGACGAGAAGCGCGCCCGGATCTGCTTTGCGGGCACCATCTCCGGTTGGCAAAGCCAACCTCCGATCCTCTGCACGTGGAGATCGATCCTTGTCGTTCCTCGCTATTCAGGGCGAGCGTAGCGCGGCTTTGCCGCGCGGAGCGAGGGGGGCGCGGGGACGTGCGAGCGGCAGCGAGTCACGTCCCCGATAAAATTGCCAGCGAGCCACGTCCCCGATCGAGTAGCCAGTCACTTCCCCGATACGACCACCGCGACGATTTGGCCGGCCTGGACCAGGCCGCCGGGGCGGACGAGCACGCGGGCGACCACGCCGGCCGTCGTGGAGTCGACGGGGATTTCCATCTTCATGCTCTCGAGGATTGCGACGCGCTCGCCGATCCGGACGGTCGAGCCGGGCTCGACCAGGACCTTCCAGACGCTGGCGGTCACCGCTGAACGCACGGCCACTTCACCGGGGGCGAGGGGAGCTTCCGCGCCCCCTTCCGTGTCGAGGGAGAGGTCGGCCTCGGAGGGCGGCGGCGGCAGCTTGGCCCAGCGCTCGCGCTCGGCGTCGAAGGCCGCCTGCTGCTTGTGCTTGAAGGCCGCGATCTCCGCCCGGTTCGTCTCGAGGAACGTTCGATAGTCGGCGAAGCGAAAGGTCCCCGGCTCGATGCGTAGCTCGGCGCGCCCGCGCGAAAACTTTTCGCGGAAGTCGAGCAGCTCCTCCTCCCCCACCGGATAGAAGCGCAGCTGGTCGAAGAAGCGCAGCAGCCAGGGCTTGCCATCGACGAAGCTCGCGGTCTGCCGCTGCCGGTTCCACATCTGGCAGGTGCGCCCCACGAACTGGTAGCCGCCCGGGCCTTCCATGCCGTACACGCACAGGTACGCCCCGCCGATGCCCACCGCGTTTTCGGGGGTCCAGGTGCGGGCGGGGTTGTACTTGGTCGTGACCAGACGGTGCCGCGGATCGACCGGCGTCGCCACCGGGGCGCCGAGGTAGACGTCCCCGAGCCCGAGCACCAGGTAGCTCGCCGAGAACACGATGTCGCGCACCTCGTCGATGCTGCCGAGTCCGTTGATGCGGCGGATGAACTCGATGTTGCTCGGGCACCAGGGCGCATCCGGCCGCACGGTCTGGGTGTACTTCTGGATGGCCAGGCGGGTGGCGGGATCGTCCCACGACAGGGGCAGGTGTACCACCCGCGAGGGGATCTCGATGGCGTCGGTCGACGGCAGCTCCACCTCGGCGCGCTCGAGGGCCTCGAGCAGCCGCTCGCGCGGCAGGACCCCGTCGTCGTGGTGGATGTGCAGCGAACGAATTCCCGGCGTGAGGTCGACGATGCCCGGGAGCCGCTGCTCCTCGAGCCAGGCCGACAGGGCGTGCACGCGGAAGCGCAGCGCGAGATCCAGCACCATGGGTCCGTACTCGACGAGCAGATACGAATCGCCGTCCTGTCGGATGGTCACCGCAGGGGCCCCCGCCGTCTCTGGTCGGCGCCGCAAGACGGCGTCGCTCGGTCGCGTCCCCCCCGCCGGGGAGATCGCAGCGGGGGCGGCGGCCGGCGGCTGGGCCAGACGCGTGACGAGCTCTTCCTGCGCCCCGAGGCGCCGCCTCGCCTCGTCGAGCGTGACGGCCTCGAAGCGCACGCGGTCCCCGGCCTTCAGCTGCCCGAGCTTCCACAGATCGGCGCTGATCACCGTCGCCGGGCACACGAAGCCGCCGAGGCTCGGGCCGTCGGGCCCGAGGATAACCGGCATGTCCCCGGTGAAGTCGACGGTGCCGATGGCGTAGGCGTTGTCGTGAATGTTCGACGGGTGCAGGCCCGCCTCTCCCCCGTCGGTGCGCGCCCACTTCGGCTTGGGACCGATCAAGCGCACGCCCGTGCGGCTGGAATTGTGGTGGATGGTGAAGGTCGCCGCGAAGAAGGTCGCGATGTCCTCGTCGGTGAAGAAGTCGGGGGCGCTCTGCGGTCCGTGCAGCACCGCCAGGGTCCAGTCCTGGGTCAGCACCGGGGCGTCCGACTCCGGCAGCGCCGCAAGCCTCTGCCCGCCGCCGGGCTCATCGGCGGAACCCGAGGAAGCGGAGGACATGTGCAGGACGTCGCCCGGGCGCAGGGCCCGGCCGGCGTGTCCGCCGAACTGCCCGAGGGTGAAGGTCGACCGGCTGCCGAGGTACGCCGGCACGTCGAGCCCCCCCGCGATCGCGACGTAGGCCCGCACGCCCGCGCCGCGCACCGCCCCGAGCGCGAGCACCCCGCCCGCCGGCACGGGCGTCGCCCGGTACCGGGGCACCGGGACACCATCCAGCGTGGCGCCCATGTCCGCGCCGCCGAGCGCGACGGTGGTCGCGGTCCGGAACCGCAGCGTCGGCCCGGCAACCGTGCACTCGAGCCCGGCCGCCCCGGGCGGGTTCCCGAGCAGCCGATTGGCGAGCCGGAACGCGAGCCCGTCCATCGGTCCCGACGGCGGCACGCCCACCGCCCAGTAGCCGATGCGCCCCGGGAGATCCTGCACGGTCGTCTGGGTGCCGGGCGCGACGACCTCGAGGGCAGGGGCCGAGCTCGCCAGCCCGTCGAGGAGGCCCGTGTGGACCTGGCCGGCGCGAAAGCCCGGATCGTCGAGGATGTCGATGAGGTACGCGCGGTTGGTCTCGACCCCGTCGATGCGGGTGGCGACCAGCGCCGCCCGCAGGCCCGCGATGGCCTCGGCGCGGGTCGCGCCGCGCGCGATGATCTTGGCGATCATCGGATCGTAGAACGGCGTGATCTCGGTGCCCGACTCGACCCAGGTCTCGACCCGCGCGTCGCGCGGGAACGCCGCGTTGGTGATGGTCCCGCAGCTCGGCTGGAAACCGCGCGCCGGATCCTCGGCGTAGAGCCGCGCCTCGACCGCCGCGCCGATCAGCGTGGGGATCCATCCGGCGAGGGCCGGCGGGTCACCGGCCGCCACCCGCACCATCCACTCCACGATGTCGACGCCGGTCACCTCCTCGGTGATGCCGTGCTCGACCTGGATGCGGGTGTTCACCTCGAGGAAGTAGAACTGTCCGCTGTCGGCATCGAGGATGAACTCCACGGTGCCGGCCGACCGGTACGCCGCCGCCTTCCCGAGCCGCACCGCCGCCTCGATGAGGCCGCGCCGCGCCTCCGCCGAGAGGCCGGGCGCCGGGGTCTCCTCGACCACCTTCTGGTTGCGCCGCTGCACCGAACAGTCGCGCTCGCCGAGGGCCACCACCTGGCCCCGGCCGTCGCCGAAGATCTGCACCTCGACGTGGCGGGCCCGTACCACCAACTTCTCGAGGAACAACCCCGCGTCCTTGAAGTTTGCGCGCGCCAGGCGCGCCACCGCGTCGTAGGCCTCGGTCAGTTCCTGCGGCGAGCCGCAGCGGCGCATCCCGATCCCGCCCCCGCCGGCCGTGCTCTTGAGCATCACCGGGTAGCCGATGCGCGCGGCGGCCGCCAGGGCGTCGTTCACCCCTTCGAGCAGCCCGGTCCCCGGAAGCAGCGGCACGCCCGCCGCCTCGGCCAGCGCCCGGGCGGTGTGCTTGAGCCCGAAGTCGCGCATCTGCGCGGCCGTCGGACCGATGAAGGCGATCCCGGCGGCCTCGCACGCCGCCGCGAAGTCGGCGTTCTCGCTGAGAAAGCCGTAGCCCGGATGGATCGCCTGACTGCCGGTGGCGCGCGCGGCCTCGAGCACCGCCTCGGCGCGCAGGTAGCTCTCGGTGGCCGGTGAGCCGCCGAGCGAGACGGCGGCGTCGGCATCGAGCACGTACGGGGCGTAACGATCGGCCTCCGAGTACACCGCCACCGGGCCGATGCCCATCCTCCGCAGCGTGCGCGAGATGCGCGACGCGATGGCCCCCCGGTTGGCGACGAGGACTCTACGAAACGACACGCGACACTCGCCGACGGAGCCCGTCGAATCTCCAGATCATCACGGCACGTCCCAGGTCGTCGAGTCCCAGGCGGGGGCGTCCCAGATCAGCACCCGGACCGGCGTGGGGTGGTACCCGTTGCAGGGGTTGTTGAGCTGCGGGCAGTTCGAGATCAGGGCGAGGACATTCATCTCGGCCCGCATCTCCACGTAGCGCCCGGGCGCGGAAAGGCCGTCCGCGAAGCTGAGCCCACCCTCCGGGGTCACCGGGACGTTCATGAAGAAGTTGATGTTGCTCGGCAGGTCACGCTTCCCCATGCCCCGGCCGAGCCGGCCGAGCTCGAGCAGGAAGCTGTCGCGGCAGCTGTGCATGTACTTCTTCTCGAGCGCATAGCGCACCTGATTGCTCTCGGCCGAGCAGGCGCCCCCGAGCGTGTCGTGCCGCCCGCAGGTGTCCGCCACGATGGTCAGCATGGGCCGGCCTTCGGTCGACATCAGCACGCTGCCGGTCGTCAGATAGATGTTCTTCTGCGCCGTGATGGTGTCGGGCGCGCTGTAGCGCTCGTCGGTCGCGGCGGCGTTGAAGAACAGGGTGTCGACCGCCTGGTTTCCTTCGAGATCGACGATGCGGAGGACCTGCCCCGCCAGGATCTCGCGGCTCCAGCCGTTCCCCGCCGGGATCACCTCGCTGTACAGCGCCTCCGCGGGGTCGAGCGTGCTTTCCTGGAGGGCCGGCGGGGACGGCTCGCCGCGGCGAGCGAGCTCGGCGGCCCCCGTGGTCGATGGGCCTGGGCTCGACTTCGAGCTGGCGGCGGCGGTGGTTGCGGAGGAGGTCGTTGCCATGGTCGTGGTCATGCGTGAGGTCAAATGGGTTCGATCAGGTGGCGAGGCTTGCCTGGCCGACGAGGCGTTCGGTCTCGGCGACGTAGGCGGCCGTGAGGGCAAAACCGCGCGCGTTCTCGGGGCGCGACAGGAAGCAGGGGTCGCGCGGCCCCGATCGCTCCCGCCCGTTCGCCACGCGGACCGCGAGCGCCACGGTGACGTCTTCGCCGGGATACTCGGTCGCCGTGGTCACCGGGGGCGGCGTGTTCGACAGCACCACGAGGGTGTCCATGTCCGCCCGCAGATCCACGTAGGCGCCCGGATGCGAGCTCCCTTCCACCGAGGAGAGGCCCCCCGCCTGGTCGACCTTCAGTCGCGTGAAGAAGTTCACGTTGGCCACGATGTCGCGTTTCCCGAGCCCGACCTTCGAGAGCTCGACGATGAAGTTGTCCCGGGCGTTCCGGTAAAAGTCGTTCCCCAGGGTCTGGTAGTCGCCGGCTCCGAACCGCGCCAGCTGGGTCGCGGCGCTGCCGCAGCCCCCGATGGTGTCGTGCCAGCCGCACGAGTCACCGACGATCGAGACCAGCACCCGCCCCATGTCCGAGTACAGCACGCGACCGGTGGTGAGGAAGGCCGTGTATTGCGCCTTCAGGGTGTCCGCGACGTTGTAGCGCTCGATCGGGTTGCGCGCGTTGTAGAACAGCGCCGAGACGCAGGCCTTCCCGGCGGTGTCCGTGATGCGCAGGATCTGCCCGCGCAGCAGCACGCGCGACCAGCCCTGTCCGTGGCGCAACACCTCGGCTGGGCCGGTGGCATCCGGCGTCGCGCGGTGGCCGTTGGCCGAGCTGACCTTGATCCCTCGGGCGGGCGCCGGACTGGACCCGGTGGCCTTGACCTTCGCCGCGACCACGCTCTTCGCCACCCTTGGCTTCGTGGTCGTGGTCGTGGTCTTGGTCTTCGTCATCTTTGGCCTGGTGGCCTTGACCATCGTCATCGGGGTCCTGGAGGCAACCTTGGACGTCGCCCGCGCGAGGCCGGTGGCCGCCGCTCGCTTGCTGCGACTTCCGGTCCGGGGTGCCATCATCATTCGACGTCATCCCCCACCACGGTCATGCGGCGCACGCGCGTGGCCTCGGGGTCGACCGTGACGGCGGCCGGCGGGTGAATCAGCTCGTCGAGGTGCTGACGGGCCGCCGTGAACTCGGTGGACGTGAACTGGTCGCGCGTTCGTGGTCGGGGCACCGGAACCTCCATCAGCTCACGCACCCGCCCGGGGTGGGCATCGAGGATCAGCACGCGATCCGCCAGGTAGATCGCCTCGTCGAGATCATGGGTGATGAACACGACGGTGATATCCACCTGCTTCCAGATTTGCAAGAGGTACGCCTGCATCTGCGCGCGGGTCTGCGCATCGAGCGCCCCGAACGGCTCGTCCATGACCAGGATGCGCGGCCGGTTGGCGAGCGCCCGGGCGATCGCCACCCGCTGCTTCATCCCGCCGGACAGCTGGTGCGGATACGAGTCGGCGAAGCGCGACAACCCGACGATCTCGATCCACTCGTCGGCCTCGATGGCGGCCTCGCTGTCGGAGAGCCCCCGCGAGACCTGCGGCCCGAACATGATGTTGCGGCGCACGGTCAGCCACGGAAAGAGGGTGTAGCCCTGGAAGACCATCCCGCGATCGGGCCCGGGTCCATCCACCGGGTGCCCGTCGAGCAGCATCTCGCCCGACGACGGGCGATCGAGCCCGGCGATCATCCGTGCCATGGTGGACTTCCCGCAGCCCGAGGGTCCGATGATGCACAGGAACTCCCGCCGGTGGGCGCGGAAGGTGATCCGATCGAGGGCCAGCACCGGGCCCGACCGCCCCTCGAAGGTCTTGGACAGCGCCCGCACTTCGAGGATGACGGGCCGCTCTTGCAGCTTGCGAAAACGCTCCGCCACCTCCGGCGCTTGCCGCCGGTAAAGGGGCGGCGCGGCGATCTCGAGGAAGTTACTGCTGCTGGGACTGATGATGCTGCTGCTGCTCGGGCTCGCGCTCATGTTGACACCGCGTTGTCGGCTGCCAGCACCGGCTGGGGGAGTGGCAGACTGTCCTCGTCCGGTCCGACCGAGCCGCCAGGGCCCGAGCGGTTGGTCTCGACCGGCAAGATGCGCCGGCCCCGTCTCTTGGCGGTCGGCAGCCAGGGAAACAGCCGCCGTCCGATCCGCGCCAGCAACACGTCGGTGGCGAGGCCAATCAGCCCGATCAGGACGATCGAGGCGAACACCTTGTCATACGCACGGTACTTGGCCTGCTGGTTGATGAAGAAGGTGATGCCCGAGCTGACGCCGATGAGCTCGGCCACGATGAGGTAAGTCCAGGCCCACCCGAGCAGCACCCGCATGTCGGTGTACACATCGACGATGATCCCGGGGACCACCACCCGCGTGAGCAGGTGCTTGCGGGAAGCCCCGAGGGTCTGCGCCGCCTCGAGCAGCGCCGGCTCGAGCCGCCGGGCCGTGTTCGAGATGACCAGCACCTGCTGGAAGAAGGTCCCAACGAAGATGATGGCGACCTTGGGCGCGTCGTTGATCCCGAGCACCGCCACCGCCAGCGCCCCGAAGGCGGGGGCCGGCAGGTAGCGGAAGAATTCGATGAAGGGCTCGGTGAGGCGGGCGATGCTGGGAATCGCGCCGCACACGATGCCGAGCGGTACCCCGATCATCGACGACACGAAGAACCCCCAGAAGATGATCTGGATGCTGTGCCACAGCGCCTGGTGCAGCCAGGGCTCCTCCGGCCTCGCCGGCGGCGTGGTGAATCCCGTGAAGAGGGCCTTGGCCACGGCGTGGGGAGGAGGGAGGAAGACCGGGTTGGCGGGCGTCCCCTGGGCGGGGTGTCCCTTGAGGGTCCCGATGCGCGCGTTCTCCTCGGCGAAGGCGTCGCGATCCACGAGCTCGCCGGCCGAGAACCAGCTCGCGTCCCCGGCGTCGGACACCCGCATCATCGGGTGCCAGACGAAGGGGACGTAGCTGACGATGGTCCACAGCCCGACCGGCAAGATGAACGACAGCACCCCGAGGGTCAGGTGCTGTCGCGGCGTCAGCGAGCCTCGGATCCGGAGCCATGTGGTCTTCTTGCGCTTCGTCACGGCTTGTCCTCACTTCATCATCGCCATCGCCATCGCCATCGCCATCGCCATCGCCATCGCCATCCGCCGAGGCCGCCGGGCGCCCGGCGCCCCGCGCCGGGTCCGCTACTTGCCGAGCGCCTCCTTGGACAGCGACGGATCGATGTAGTCCGCCACCACCTGGGACTGCGCGTACACCTTGTTGGCCACGTTGAAGGCGTCCGCCACCTTGCCGCTGCCGTACAGCGACGCGAGGGTGTCCTTCTTGTCGCTGCTGTTGTCGAAGCGCGCCAGCGCCTCCTCCGGGCTCAGGAACCTGGTGCCGGTCAGGAACTGCGCATACTCCTCCGGAGGAACGCCCGCCCGCCCGGCCATGATCTTGACCGCCTCGTCGCGGTGGGTCGGATCCATCACGAAGGCCTCGATCTTGTTCCAGACCTTCACGACCTTGACCCAGTCGGCGCGCCGCTGGGCCAGGCTCTTCGGGCTGACGCAGACCAGGTCGTAGATGAGGCCCGGCAGATCCTTGCTGGTCAGGATGGCCTTCGACCCCGGCAAGGCCTTCAGGGCCTGGCCAGCGTTCGGCTGCCAGGCGCCGATGGCGTCCACGTCCCCGGAGGCCAGCGACTGCGCGGTCTGGTGGGTGGGGACGGCGATCAGCTTGACGTCGCTCTCCTTCATGCCGACCTTCTCCATCCCCTTGAGCAAGAGCAGGTGCTCGACGAGCCCGATCTCGAGGCCAATCTTCTTGCCCTTCAGCCCCTTCAACGACGTGATGCCCTTCTTGGCGACGATCATGTCGTTGCCGTTGCTGTAGTCGGTGATGAGGATGGCCACGCTGCGCGCGCCCGGGGCTCCCGTGACGAGGGCGTCACCCAGGGTCATCATGACCGCGTCCACCTTGCCGGCCGCAAATGCCTCCATGGAGGGCGCGTACTCGAACCACGAGAACTCGACGTCGACGCCTTCGTCCTTGAACCAGCCCTTCTGGATGCCGATCTCGAAGGCCGTCCAGCCGGGCCAGTCCGAAAAGCCGATCTTGAGGGCCGCCGGCTTGGCGGGCTTGGGCGGCTCGGGAGCGGGGGCCGGGGCGGCGGGAGCCTGGGCTGCCGCCGGCGGGGCGGCTGGCTCCTCGGTCTTCTTGCAACTCGCGAGGAGCGCGCCGGCGGTCAGCGCCAGCAGACAAGCCAGGCCGGCGGCGGAGGCCGTTCGGCGGATGGCGAACGCCGGGAGGCGGCCGGCGGTGAACGCCGGTAGAATCGATCGGGCGGTCGTGGACATTTGCCGGGAATTGCCCGGCCCTCGGGTTCCGTTCCTGAGACGTGTGGTCATTGGTGGGCAGCCTATCGACCATGCGTGGCGCCCATGTTTCCGGGTCGACAAGGAGGGGTAAATAGAGGGGAGATCGTGTTCGGCGAACCTTGCACGCGCCGATTGGGCCTCGCGCCACGCGGCTGTGCTAGCGTCGACCCCTCGCCGCCAGCCGGCACCTCCCCAACCCCCACGAAGCCCCCGGGAGACCTCGAAAAATGACGCAATTGCTCCGGCCGATTTGCCGCGGCGTGGCCGCGATCACGTTCGTGCTCGGCGCCTGGACGGGGTGCTCGAGCAACGCTCCAGCGGGGAGCACGGGGACGACGGGCACGGGGACGGCGTCGGGAGGTTCGGGTGGACCTGCCTTCGCCAGCGGGGGGAACGGAGCGAGCCCGGCGAACGGCGCTGGCACGGGAGGCGGAACCGGAGGGGGGGTTCCAGGAACCGGCGGCGACGGCCCGAAGGGCAGCGGTGGGCAGCCGCCGACGGCCACGGGAGGCGGCGGGGCCACCTCGGCGAGTGGGGCCGGGACGGGAGGAGGAGCTGCGGGCGGCGGCCAAGGCGCATCCGGCGGCAAAGCTGGCTCGACGTCGAGCTCGTGGACTGGGGGGGGGGCCGCCGGAGGGGCCGGCTCGGGCGTGCTCGGCTCGGCCGGTAGCTCGTTCATGGCCACGGGCATGCGGGCCTTCCCGCAGAACGTGAAGAGTCCGAATTGCAGCTATCCCA
>Ga0265318_10000447_pt1 | contig 31118 bp, 31 predicted proteins | sample 4821metaG_FD_192431 | JGI IMG/M metagenome (GOLD analysis project Ga0265318, IMG submission 192431) | Rhizosphere microbial communities from Carex aquatilis grown in University of Washington, Seatle, WA, United States - 4-8-21 metaG | ecosystem: Host-associated > Plants > Roots > Rhizosphere >... | reverse complement strand
GCCGCGTTTCTGCTCGGCCTCGCCGGCGCCGGCATCACGGCGTATGCGTTCATGTGAGTGTTTTGTCCTCCCCCGTCCTTACGGGGGAGGGGCCGAGCGAATGCGAGGCGGAGGGGGAAGTCCCCCTCCGGCGCTGCGCGCCACCTCCCCCGTAAGAACGGGGGAGGATTCAAACCTCGCTCTTGTCGCTCATGTCCAGTCCGCGCCGCTCGGGCCAAAGCTCCACGAATTTGCGATAGAGCGTGCGCGCCTCGCGCGTGCCGCCCGCGCGCCTTGCATAGCCGAACAGCGCAAAATCGCGCGCGTAGAGGAGATTGAGACGGCCGATCACCGCCTCGCTCAGCACCGGCGCGGGCGCATCGAGCTTGTTCTCGACGGTGAGCGGTGCCGCGACCCCGAACTTCGCGCACACCTCGTTCCAGGCGGCGGGCAGATCCTCCACCTTCCACAGATGCGAGACGGCGCGCGTCGGGCCTTCGTAGAAGAAGCGGTATTGCGGCGCGAAATGGACGAACTTCCAGTCGAAGCGGATGCGCTCCTCGTCGAGGAGATCGAAGGCGAGATCTTCCTGGCTGAGCGCGGCGAAGTCCTTGTTCCAATGCTTCAGATGCACGAAGGACGACAGGAACCGCGCATAGGGATCGCGCACGAAACCGAAGCTCGAGAACGCGCCTTCGATGCCGAACGCCGCGCGCGCCTCGCCGATGCGCATATGGGCGAGATCGCGGACCTCGTCGCTCGCCGCGTCGTAGCGCCGCCCCCACACCGCGTCCGCGTCCGGAAACTGCGCCGTCAACGCCTTGTGGATCGCGGTGCCTGCGCATTTGGGATTGTGCACGAAGAGCAGCCGGCGCGCCTCTATCCAGATCATCGCGGGCCCTCCACCAGCGTCGTGCCGCGCGCGGCGCGCCATTTGCGCCTGAGCCCCGCCCAGGTGAGGTGGCGGTTCAGGCGGAACAGGTTCGTCTCCTCGCGCCCGTCCGCGCGCACGCCCTTGAGCGCGTGGCGCGACGTATCGGTGATGCGGTGGGCGTCGAGCAGCGCGCGATACTCGTCATATTGCGATGCGCCTTGCATGTTTGCGGCGCTGTACTGCGCGCCCTTGCCGATGGCGCGGGTGTGCAGCACCGAGCAGGCGTCGACGATGACGAGCTTGTCGCCGCCCCGGCGCGCGATGTCGCGCCAGACCATGTCGAGGCCCCAGCTCGATTTGTTGAGCTGCCAGGTCGGCAGCACTTTCTTCAGGAAATCGACGCGGAAGATCGGCGCCATCAGCTCGACGAAATCGACCTCCCGGTATCTGAGCCAGGCGCGGCGCAGCGTGATGTCGTAGGAATAGAAGGAGAGCGGATCGAGCGCGGGCTGGCCGAGCGCCGCATCCGTCTCCTCCAGGACGCGCAACGCGGTGTTCCAGCACGCGGCATCGGCCGCCAGATCGTCGTCGGGAAAGCCGATGCGGCTGTAGCGATCGAGGAAATCGCCGTGGCTCTCGAGGCAATCCTTCAGCCCCAGCCATTTCGGCCCCGCCTCGCGCGACAGCGTCACGCCCTGGGGCAAGTCGCCGAACGGCTTCTCTTGCGCGCCGAAATAGCTGATGTGCAGATCGAAGTCGCGCGCGCCTTGCAGCCATCCCGGATGCAGCGACTTGTCGCCCGCGCGGACGATGAGGAGATGTTTTCGTGCCATGACGTCCGACAGCGCCCTCACCCTTCGACAAGCTCAGGGTGAGGGCTTGAGATGACCCTCATGCTGAGCTTGTCGAAGCATGAGGGGCGGCGCAGCGCAAGCAGGAACATCACCCCTCCCCCCGCACGAACGGCGCGATCTGCTTCTCGAACAGCGCGAGCGCGCGGGCGCAGGCCTGGTCCATGTTGTAATAAGCGTAGTCGCCGAGCCGTCCCGCGAACCAGACCTTCCCCTCCAGCGACCGCGCGGCGTCGAGATAGGGCTGGAGTTTCTCGGCGTTCCCCGGCGTGGGGATGGGATAGTAGGGCTCGTTCTTCCCGGGCTCGTGGCTTTGCGGATATTCCTCGACGAGCACGGTGCCGTCCGCTTCCTGCCCCGTGAGATGCTTGAATTCGGTGATGCGCGTATAGGCGTGGTCGTTGGGATAGTTCACCGTGCCGACGGGCTGCGCCTGGCGCATCTCACGAGAGTAGAAGTGGAAGCGCAGGCTGCGATAGGGCAGCGCGCCGAACTGGTAGCCGAAATACTCGTCGATCGGTCCGGTGAAGATCACATTCGCGCCGCGCTCGGGCAGCGAACGGAAATCGGTATCGGTCGCGACCTCGATATTGGGATGCTTCAGGATGCGCGCGAACATCGCGCTGTAGCCGTCCGCGGGCATCGACTGGAAGCTGTCCTGGAAATAGCGATCGTCGCGGCTGACGCGCACCGGCACGCGCGCGCTGACGCTCGGGTCGAGCTCCTCGGGCCTGAGCGACCACTGTTTGAGCGTGTAGTTCTCGAACACTTTGGCGTAGATGAAGTCGGCGAGCGCTTTAAGCCGGCCGCCGCTCTCGCGCATCTTCAGGATCGGCACGTTCCGGCCCTCGCCATAGGTCTCGACGAGCAGCGCCGTGAGCGACGCGGCCTCGCGCGCGGGAAAAAGCGCTTGAAGCGAATCCAGATTGAAGGGGATCGGCACCAGCTTGCCGTCGATGTGGCCGAGCACGCGGTGCTCGTAAGGCCGCCAGGCGGTGAAGGCCGAAAGATAGCGCCACACCTTCTCGGCGTTGGTGTGGAAGATGTGCGGGCCGTATTTGTGGACGAGGACGCCGTGCTCGCCCTCGTGATCGAAGGCGTTGCCCGCGATATGGCTCCGGCGGTCGACGACCAGCACCTTCTTGTCGAGCTGGGAGGCGATCCGCTCGGCCAGTACCGCGCCGGTGAAGCCCGCGCCGGCGATGATCCAGTCGTGCCTGCTCAAGATAAAGCGAACCGGAGCCTTGTTGCGTGTGCAAAAAGGCCCCGGTTCGGGAAAATAAGCAACCCTCCCCTTTTGGGGGACGGCCGATGGTCAGTTCAGCACATACCGCATCGTCACGCCGACGATGTCCTCGTCGCGGTTGCGCGTGGACGTGTCGTCCGCGGGCGCGGTCGGGAAGACGTTGTGGGTGTTGTCGTAGAAATTGTGCTGGTAGCCGATCGAGCCCACCACCGTGTTCGGGATGAAATGGTAGTTGAGCGCGACGTTCAGATCGGTGTAGTCGCCGCCATGGGCGACGTGCATCAGGTCCGACGAGGTGTTGAACACGTCCGAGCTGTTGGAGAAGGTGTGGCCGACACCCGCGTTCATCGACAGCACCGGGGTGAAGCGGAACTGCGAGGCCAGACCCAGGCGGTAGTTCCACTGCGAGTCGGTGATGGTGTTGTCGCCGGTGGTCTGGTTCAGCGCGTTGCGCGTGTCGAGCCAGTTGGCGTCGAAGGTGCCGGCAAGCGTGAAGTCGCGCGTCTCATGGCCGAGCGTGAAGCCGAAATCGGCCGCCTGCCCGCCGCGTCCGATCGTGCCGCCCTCGTCGGCGTTGGCGATCCTGGCGGGGAACGCGTCGGGCGAATAATCCGCGCGCAGGTCGAAGCTGAACGGCCCGCCGGCCGCCTGGTCGATGGCGCGCCAGGTGATGCCGAAATCGGGATCGGTCCAGCCCGAGCTCGAACGAGTCACCAGGCCGCCGGTGGGCATGGGATGCCGGCTCGTGGCGCGCGTGTCGTAGCCCCAGTCGAAGCGCAGCGCGAGATCGTCGGTGAGGCCGTACATGAATTGCTGGCCGATGTCGTTCGACGTCACGTTCGAGGTGCTCGTCTGCGCACCCGCGGCGTTGAACGTGTCGAGCGAGGTCGAGCCCCAATCATAGCTCGTCTCGCCGAAGACCTGTCCCTGCATCGGCAGATAAAGCGGATCGGACACGATGCGCGCCGCGTCGGGCGCAGCGTCTTGCGCAAAGGCGGAAGTCGACAGGCAGATGACGCTCGCGGCGCCCAGATATTTCGTCCAACGCATAGGCACGCACTCCTCCTTGATATGAACTCAATAGTGCGCGCGTCACCCCGTGCCCTGACGATGCGCCACCAGGTCATGGGATAAACGCGGCCGGCTCGTAATCCGTTGCCGCGTCAGCCTTATTTTTGCGTAATGCCCAAGCCACGAAGATGAATGCGGGATGAATGAGTAGTCTGTGTACGGATTATTTCCGATAGCGAACACCGTTCGCTTCATCTGAACTGTCATGGCCCGCGAGTTCGTAGCGACAGCGTGCGAACAGGCCACCCAGGTAACGTCTTTCGTTCCCTTCAAAAAAGAATCTCCACCAAATTTCCGAGAATGTGCAGAACCCAACTGGGTGGCCCGCAGTCGCGGGCCATGACACTTCCAGGTGATGGGCAGCATGTGCTGGTATGACGCGCCGCACGAAAAAGCGCACAACGGTGCGAGACCGGCGCCAAGCGTAGCCTCGATTTCCGGGATTTTCCGCGGCTTCCCGAAAACGCCACAAATCCGTTCTTGACGCGGGGCCCCGATCAAGGGATTACCTTGGGCTGGTAACGGAGAAGGTCATGGAAATGCTGAGAAAAATCCCCCTGGCGCTGACGCTGGCGCTGACCTTTGGCCTTGCCACGGCCGCGCATGCGACGGCCACCCTCAAGCTGCTCAAATCGTTCTGCTCGGATTCCGGCTGCGCCGACGGCGAGACGCCCTCGGGCACGCTGATCACCGACGCCTCGCACAACATCTACGGCACGACCCAGTCCGGCGGATCGCATGGCGGCGGCGTCTTGTTCGAGATGCTCTTCGACCCCGACACGTCAGGTTACCGCTATCGCAAGCTTTACGATTTCTGCGACTCCGTCTCCGATTGCGCGGATGGGACGACGCCGACCAACGCCAGGCTCGTCATCGACACGAACGGCACGCTTTACGGCACGACGGCGGGCGGCGGCACCAGCGGCAGCGGCGTCGTCTTCAAGCTGGTGCCGAACGCCACCAAGACGCACTACACCTACAGCGTCATCTACTATTTCTGCGTGACGTTCAGCTCCTGCCAGGACGGCGCCCAACCGACCGGCGGACTGACCTATGCCGGCCAGGACCAGGGCCAGACCTATGACGGCGTAGCGGCGCTCTACGGTACCACGCAGCTTGGCGGCCGCAGCGGCAACGGAGGTGTGGTCTTCTCGCTCGTGCCGCCGCCCGTGGGTAAGAGCCTCGGCACCCAACGCCAGCTCTACAAATTCTGCCGTCTCCACAGTCACGGAGTCTGCACCGACGGCGCGAATCCCGGCGGCAACATCACCATCGACAAGAACGGCATTCTCTGGGGCACGACGTCGGCGGGCGGCCGCGACCCCCAAAACGCCGGCCTCATCTACCAACTGACCCCGAGCGTGAGCGGGCCGTGGGCCGAAACCCCGATCTATTCCTTCTGTGGCGAGACGGATTGCGCGGACGGCGCTGCGCCGACGACGGGCCTCGCGGTGGATGCGAACGGCAATTTCTACGGCACGACGTCCACCGGCGGCCTCGGCTACCGCAAATGCGCGGATACGGGCTGCGGCGTCCTCTTCAAGCTGACGGCGAGCGGCGCTACGGAAACTACGCTCTATTCCTTCTGCAAGCTCGCCAAATGCGCCGACGGCGGCATGCCGGAGGGCCTGGTGCTCGATCCCAACAACAACATCTATGGCGGCACCAATATCGGCGGGCTCAAGCACAACGGAAATTTCTTCAAGCTGAACGGCACGACGATGACCGACATCTACGACATCAAATGCGTCAACAACGTCTGCAGCAACGGCATCAACCCGACCGGCTCGCTGATGCTGAACGCCAATGACGACCTGTTCGGCACCTTCATGAACGCCGGCCGCAACGGCCAGGGCGGCGAGCTGTTCAAGCTGAGCGAGTAGGCGGGAGCGGAAACTTTCCCCTATCGGTGATATCAAGGGCGCGTCATTCAAAAAGGTGGCGCGCCCATGCCGATCAGATCCGCAAATCCCGCATTCCTTATCGCCGTCGCGATGCTTCTGACCGAGGCATCGGGTGCTTCCGCCTATACCCAGAAGGCCCTCTACGCGTTCTGCGGCGTGGCGAACTGCGCCAATGGCGGAGAGCCGCTGGGACCGCTGCTGCGCGATCCGTCCGGCAACATCTTCGGCACTGTCGAGGACGGCGGCGGTACCCAAGGGGGCGGCGGCGTCTTCGAGCTGACGCCAGCCAGCGGCGGCGGCTGGACCGAGACGATGATCTTCGATTTCTGCACCGGCGACACCTGTCCTTATGGCAGCGCGCCCACCACCGGCGTCGTCATGGATACGTCCGGCAACCTCTACGGCACGACGAGCTTTCTGGGCATCGACGACGCCGGCGCCGCGCTCGAGCTGATCCCCAACAAGAACAAGACCAGGTGGAAAGCGAAGCTTCTCTACATGTTCTGCTCGAAGACCGCGTGCGACGACGGCTCGATCGCCAACGGGCTGACCTATCAGGGCCAGGCTTCCGGCGCGCTCTATGACGGCGTCTCGCCGCTTTACGGCACGACCATCGAGGGCGGCACGAACGATGGCGGCGTCGTCTTCGCGCTCACTCCGCCCGCGCCGGGAAAGAAGAAATGGAAAGAGACGGTCATCCACGATTTCTGCTCGCCCAGTTCGACCGACCAATGCACGAGCGACGGCGCGACGCCCGAAGCTGCGATGATCATGGATGCGAGCGGCAGTCTCTACGGCACGACGAAAGCGGCAGGCGCCGGCGTGTTTGCCGCCGGCACGATCTTCGAGCTCAGTCCGAAGGGAAAAAAGTGGAAGGAGAAGACCCTCTACAATTTCTGCTCGCAGCGGGGCTGCACGGACGGCGCCGGTCCCAACGCACCTTTGCTTATGGATGCGGCGGGCAACTTGCTGGGCACGGCCGGCGTCGTGTTCAAGTTCGATCCTGCGACGTCGCAATACACCGTGCTGCATACCTTCTGCGCAGGCGGCGACTGCTCCGACGGCGATGGATCGAACTGGGGCCTGACGATGGACCCGGAAGGCGACCTCTTCGGCACGTCATTCGGTGGCGGCAACGCGCAGCAGGACGGTACCGCCTGGGCTCTCGATCCGACGTTCCAGGTCCTCTACACCTTTTGCCAGGTGGGCGCGTGCAAGGACGGCATGCACCCGGACTCGCCGCTGCTTCCGGACACATCGGGCAACCTCTTCGGTACCGCTTCCGAAGGCGGTCCCAACGGCGCGGGCGAAGTCTATGAGCTCTCGCCATAGTCCGAAGGCCCGTTCGTTGCTCAACTCCGCCGCGATCAGCGGACAGATTTGTGCTAGCCTCGGCGGCGCTTCGCGATGGAGACAGGGATGCGGTTGGCAAGAGCGGCAATTCTGGCGGCGGGCTTGATCGCCGGCGTGGCGGCGGGCAGCGGCGCCGATGCCTATACGATGCACGTGCTGTATACGTTCCCCGACGGCTCTCCGACGTTCAGCGGCCTGCTGCGCGATGCGTCGGGCACGTTCTACGGCACCGCGCAAAGCGGAAGGACCGGTTACGGCTATGTCTACAAGATGTACCAGCCTTCGCCGGGCTCGCACTGGAAGGTTCTGGACATCCACGATTTCGGCACCGACGGAGAGCTCGGCCTCGATCTGATCCAGGACACCTCCGGCAATCTCTACGGCCTGACGTTCCAATCTTCGGAAGGGCCCGGCCGCTTCTTCGAGCTTTCCCCGCCACCGCCCGGCGTCAACAAGTGGACCGAGACCCTGCTCGCCTTCGCTCCGCAGGGCAATTCCTTGATCCGCCGGTTGACCTATGCCGGGCAGAGCGAGGGACTCGCCTATGACGGTGTCTCGCCGATCTATGGCGTGATGGGCTCGCCCAGCGGCGCGCATGCGCGCGGCGAGGCATTCTCGCTTGCGCAGTCCGGCGGGGTGTGGAGCTTCGCGGACATCTACGATTTCTGCTCGACGGGAAGGAAGTTCTGCACCGACGGCGCCGATCCGAGCGGCGGCCTCACGATGGACCAGGCGGGCAATCTTTACGGCGCGGCGCGCAGCGGCGGCGCTCACCATCACGGCGTCGCCTACGAGCTCAGCCCGAACGGCCTGGGCGGCTGGTCGCAAAGCGTGATCTACTCGTTCTGCGCAGTGCACTTCTGCCTGGACGGCGAGGAGCCGGGCGACGATCTCCTTCTCGACACCGCGAGCGGCACGCTTTACGGCGCGACGGGCAGAGGCGGCGTGCGGCCCTGCAGGCAGCATTGGGAGCGCGGTTGCGAAGGCGTGGTCTACAGCCTCGCGCCCGATGGCGGCGGCTGGGACCTCACCGTGCTCGCGACCTTCTGCAAGAGGGTGGCCTGCGCCGACGGCGCGAGACCGTCCGGATTGGTGCGCGACGGGTCCGGTACGCTGTTCGGCGTCACCGATGTGGGCGGCATCATCGCAAGCAATGCGCCCTGGGGCGGCGGCACCGTATTCTCGGTGACCGGAACCGCGCAGCGGCTCTATGCCTTCTGCAAGCAGACGGACTGCAATGACGGCCGGCTGCCGAACGCGCGGCTGGCGCTGGATCCGTCGGGCAACATTTTCGGCACGACGCAGAACGGCGGCACCTACGACAGCGGCGTGGTGTTCGAGCTGACGCCGTGAGGCACGCCCTGCCCGCATTCCGGCGACTCCCTCATAGGTAGATCGTGGGAAAATGCGGTACCCGCATGACGAGCGACGGGGACGCCGCGCCGTGCTAAATTCGCGGCGCGCACGAACATCGCGGGGAGAGTCATGAACGGTCCTGGAGCCAATTTGCGCGCGGCGCTCGTCCTCGTCCTGCTGGCCGGACTCGGCGCCGCACCGGCAGCGGCCAAAGAAAAGGCACGGGTCATCGAGAACCTCTGCGAGACCGCCTCCTGCGCCAGGGACTTCTCGAACGTCGGCCTCACGATCAGCCCGTCCGGAGACATCTACGGCGTCAACGACCAGGACGGCGCCAATCTCGAGGGCTCCGTTTTCCGCCTGCACCAGCGCGCCGGGCACAACAAGTGGACCTATCAGACGGTCTACAGCTTCTGTGCGCAGGCCGATTGCACGGACGGCTCCTTCCCGCGGGGCAGACTGATCGCGGACATGGCGGGCAATCTCTACGGCACGACGGCGACCGGCGGTCCGACCGGCCATGGCGAGGTCTTCCGTCTGTCGCCCGGCGGCGCGTTCGACGTGCTCTACGGATTTTGTCCGGCCAACGATTCCTGTCCCGACGGCACAAGCCCCGGCGCCGCGCTGACCTATCCGAACGCGGCGTCCGCAGCCTTCTATGACGGCGTCTCGCCGCTCACCGGAGTGGCTTACGGGGGCGGCAGCCACAATAGCGGAACGGCATACCAGCTGACGCCGGGTTCCGGCGGCTGGTCGTTCGCGGTCCTCATCAACTACAATTCATTCTGCGCCCCCGACGCCATCGTGATGACGACCGGCACGAATGTGTACGAGACGCAGCGCCTGGGCTGCGAGAGCGTCGGCAACGGCGCCGGCGCGATCATGCTGCTTCAGCAGGCCACGCCGAGCTGGAAGGAGACCGTGCTCTACGCGTTCTGCGCGCAAATCAACTGCACCGACGGCGAAGATCCGCGCGGGCCGGTGGTGATCGACGGCAGCGGCGCCCTATACGGGGCGGACGATGAGGGCGGCAACGCTGGCGGCACGGCCTTCAAACTGACCCCCGATGGGCTGACCTGGGACTTCCAGCTGCTGCACACCTTCTGCTCCTTGCCCGGCTGCCATGACGGTGTGTGGCCCATGGGCGGACTGGTGTCGGACGCGAACGGCAACCTTTTCGGAACCACGAACGGCTATGGAAACCGCAGCCGGAGCGGAACGATCTTCGAGATCGGCGAAGGCGGCGGCTTTCAAACGCTCCATGAGTTCTGCAGCGGGACGTGCAAGGAAGGCAGCCGTCCGATCGCGGGCGTCGTCATGGACGGCGCGGGCAATCTGTTCGGCAAGACCACGATGGGCGGCGGCCAAGGCAGCGGCACGGTCTTCGCGCTGACGCCGTGACGAGGGCGCCCCGTTCAGTACGACGCCGGCCGGCGGAGCGCTCGGCAGCAGTGTGGTGTACAAGCTGGCGCAGCAACCGCGCGATGGAGACCGTCATGCGACCGAAAGCCCGCCTCGCCACGATTTGCGCCGCCACCCTCGTGCTCGTGCTCTCATCGGGCGCGGGTTCGGCCTATACCTATAAGAAGCTCTACGACTTCTGCTCGAAGTTCGCGTGCGCCGACGGCGCCAATCCCGCCGCCGGGCTTCTCGCCGACGCCGGCGGCAATCTCTTCGGCACCACCATCAATGGCGGCGGTGGATTCCAGGGCGGCGGCACCATATTTGAACTCAGCTACGACGCGCGCAAGCAGGCATGGAAATATCAGCGGCTGCACGATTTCTGCCACAAGAGCGGTTGCGGCGACGGAGCCGCTCCGCGCGCGGCGCTGATCATGGACGTCCACGGAAACCTGTACGGAGAATCCGCAGGCTCGCCCATATTGCAATCCATCTGCGGCAGCGTGTTCGAGCTTCAGCCCCAGGGCGCGGGCAAGAAGCCGAACTTCGTACTCTTGCATGCCTTCCCGAACGTGTTCGAGTGCCCGCAAGGCGGCGCGCCGTTGGGCACGCTTTCCTATGCCGGCAAGTCGTCGGGCCTTCTCTATGACGGCACGTCGCCGCTCTACGGCGCGGCCGAGAATGGGGGAAATGGCGGCCTGATTTTCAGCTTGGCGCCGACCGGCTCGAACTGGACCTATGGCGATATCTACGACTTCTGCTCCGGCACGCATTGCAGCGACGGCGACCAGCCGGAAGCCGAGGCGACCGTGAGCCCCGAAGGAAATTTGCTTGGGACGACGGCAGGCGGCGGCAAGAACGACGAAGGCACACTTTACGAGTTGTCGCCGGGCTCTTCGCGGTGGTCCGAGCAGGTGCTCTATGACTTCTGCAGCATGGGAAAATGCAAGGACGGGTATTTCCCGATCGGCGATCTCGCTGCCGATAGCACGGGCGCATATTTCGGGACCGCGTCCCAGGGAGGCACCAGACATCAGGGCTGTTGCGGAACGCTCTATAAACTCACGCCGCTGGGCGCGGGCTGGACGTACGATGTCATCCACGATTTCTGCTCGCTACGCGACTGCAAGGACGGCGCTGCGCCCCAGGGATCGCTGTTCATGGATTCGACCGGCGCGCTCTACGGCGCGACCCAGGCTGGCGGCGGCCACAACGGCATCGGCGTGGGCAGCGGCGGCGGCACGGTCTTCCGCTGGAACGGCACGTCGCTGGAAACGCTCTACGCGTTCTGCGCCGCGGGCGGCAATTGCGAGGACGGCACGCAGCCCAATGGCATCACCATCGGCGCGTCGGGGAATTTGTTCGGCACGACGGCCGAAGGCGGCAAATACGGCGCCGGCGTGGTCTACGAGCTGACGCCATAGCAAAAAAACGCGCGGGATCGCTCCCGCGCGGCTGCGCGAAATCACGAATACCAGCGCACGATGACGAGGCCGAGCCCGCCGTGTCCGCCGTCTCCGCCCGAGGAGCACAGCAACCCGCCGCCGCCATTGACGCCGTTCGGACTACCCGACGACCCGGCATGGCCGACCGAATTGCCTCCGCCCGCGAGGGAAATCGGGTATGCGATGTCGGTGCCGTTCTCGGCCACATAGTCCAGATACGCATTCCGCGTCAGTCCGGTGTATAGCGGCGTCGAGAACGCGCCTCCGGCTCCCGGCGAGCCCGCCACGCTTCCGCCGCCTCCGCCGTCCGCCTCCGCGATGGTCAGACCGTTCCAGACGAGATAGGTCCCCGTGCCGGGTTGCCCGCTGGCGTTGGAGCTGTTGCCGCCGGCGCCGCCCGTTCCAATCGTAATGGTGATGACGTCCGCCGGATTGAAGCCCTTGAAGACGACCATTCCGGCCGCGCCCGCTCCTCCACCGGACGGGAAACTCGAGCTCGGACACCCTCCTCCTCCGCCGCCTCCGACCACGGTGAACTCGAACTCCGTCGCGGTGCTCGCCAGGTTGGGCACGGTGAACGTGGTGTTCCCGCGATAGACCCTGGTGTGAAGGCTGCCCGCGTCGGCGGCGCTTGCGCTGCAGAGTGCAGCGATCAGGACGAGAGATATGGATTTCATCTGGTTCCTCCCTTTGTGCAGGTCACAAACGATAAGCGCGATATTCGACCCATATCGTGCTCAACGCGAATCCTGAATCCGCGCTGCCAAAGAAAAACCGCGCGGGATCGCTCCCGCGCGGCCCGCTTTCGCGTTTCGGCTCAGAGCGCCCAGCGCACGATCACAACGCCTCCGCCGCCCGTGCCGCCGGGCTGCACCACGTTTTGACAGCCGAGTGCGCCACCGCCGAGCGCGCCGTCGTAGTCCGTGAACGTGCCGGCATGACCTATCGGATTGCCGCCGCCCGCGACCGGATAGAAAAACGTCGGGGGCCCCAGGAAAAGACGATAGCTCAGGCCCTCCTCGGCTGCGTAGTCGAGGCTCGATGCGAGCGTGAGTCCCGACGTGCCCGCCGTCGCCGCGAAGGTGCCGGCCGCACCACCGGTCAAGTTTCCTGTAATCGCGCTTCCTGCAGGTGAGCCCTTGCCTCCCGTGGTCGTGACGATGTTCACGCCTGCGGCTTTTACCCGGCTGCCGCCACCGGAGCCTCCAGCAGTTCCGCTGGAGGCGCCCGCGGTCCCACCGGCGCCGACGGTGATCGCCACCGCTTGACCCGCGGTGAAGCCGCTGAAAGACGCGAGACCCGCGCCACCGGAACCGCCGCCTGGAGCGATGTCGTTGGTGCTGCTGCATCCTCCGCCTCCACCGCCGCCGCCCACGACGGTGAATTCGAACTCGGTGCTCGCCGCGGCCGTCGCCGGGATCGCGAAGGTGCCGCTGCCGGTGAAGACCATGGTGTGCATGCTGGCCGCCGATGCGGCATTGCCGAGACAGAGGGCAACGAACGTGGCTGCCGAGAATGATACCGGTTTCATTTCGCATCTCCCTTGCGAGCTTCGAGAGACGCACCGTATATCGCGTAAAGATAGTCCATAAGGCCAGACAACCGCAGAGAGAGGACCGGCGTCGAGCATCACCAAATGAGAAAGCCGCGCGGGATCGCTCCCGCGCGGCCGTTGGCTTCAGACCGCCCAGCGCACGATCACCACGCCGGTGCCGCCCGCGCCACCGGGGGAGCCCACATACTGACAGCCCATGCCGCCGCCGCCGAGCACGCCGTTATAGCTGTTGACCGTGCCGGGGTGGCCGAGCGGGTTGCCTCCGCCCGGGATCGTGTAGGTCCAGTTCCCGATCCCGCTGAACGGAAAGACCGTGCCCTCTTCCGCGCCATAGTCGAGCTTCGCGGCCTGGGTCAGCCCGCTTCCTCCCACCGCCGCCGTGAAAGCGCCCGCGGTGCCCGCGACCATCGTGCCCGCGGTTTGGCCGGGAGAGCCGCCGCCGCCGGTCGACTGCGCGATGGTGGTGGTCCCAAAGACCAGCTTGCTCGTTCCACCGCCGCCGCCCGCGCCGCCGCCGAAGGCACCGTTCGCGCCGCCGGCGCCGATCGTGACGGCGATGGTCTGGCTGGCCGTGAAACCGCTGTAGGAAGCGAAGCCCGCGCCGCCGGACCCGCCGCTCGCGGCTTGGAAGATGCCGGTGGAGCAGCCGCCGCCGCCGCCGCCACCGCCGATGACGGTGAACTCGAACTCGGTACCCGCTGCGGCCGTCGCCGGGATCGTGAAGGTGCCGCTGCTGGTGAAGACCATTGTGTGCATGCTGGCGGCCCATGCCGCATCGCTGAGCGTGAAGGCCGCGAGTGCCGTTGCCAGAAGAAGAGTCGATTTCATGGTGATGTCTCCATCTTGAGGGAGACGAACGATAACTCAATCAGGAGGGGATTTTTGCACCACACAACTATGTGATGCGTCACGTTTTTTTGTGCGCAAAAAGAATAACCGCAGGGCATGGCTCCTGCGCGGTTGAGTCATATCTCAATACTTGCCCGGCAACCGGACGAGCCGTTCCTGTCCGGAAACGATTCCGACATCAGCTGCCTTTTCGCTTTCTTGACCGCCTTTCCATTCTTCACGGATTTCGCCTCTGCCGTTTTCTCATCATGGAAAATCGAGGGGCGCGCCTTGATACGCGCAGAGAGGCGCGCGCCCAAAAGAAAAACCGCGCGAGATCGCTCCCGCGCGGTTTCCTTATGATGAACTCGGCGTCGAGGATTACTCCTCGTCTTCCTCCGCGTCGTCTTCCTTCTTGCCCTTCTTGGTCGCCTTCTTGAGCGCGGCGCCCAGGATGTCGCCCAGCGATGCGCCCGAGTCGGACGAGCCGTATTGCGCCACGGCCTCCTTCTCCTCGGCCACTTCGCGCGCCTTGATCGACAGCGAGATCTTGCGGCTCGCCTTGTCGACCGAGGTGACGAGCGCGTCGATCTTGTCGCCCTTGCCGAAACGCTCGGGACGCTGATCGCCGCGGTCGCGCGCCAGGTCGGCGCGGCGGATGAACGCCTTCGCGCCGCCTTCCAGCGCCACTTCGACGCCGCCGTCATTGACCTCGGTCACGGTGACGACGCTGCCCTTCTTGAGCGGGCCGGCCTTCTGTTCGGAGCCGTCAGATGGGGCGGCGCTCCAAACAAATCCCGCATAGTGTTCGAAAAAGAGCCGTAGAAATATCTGCGCAGGAATTCTCACACGAAATTCTCAAGAAACGCCCGACGTTTTTTAAGCGCTGAGCCCATCAATAGAGATTGCAATATTTTTTGCACAACCGAGAATAGAACACTATACTGTTGACTGATCCGCCTGAGATTATTCGGGAGATGTGCATGCGATTTCACCACCGCCTGCGACTGCTGCTCTGTCTGTTGGGGGCAATTGACTTTGCTATATGCGGCCGGCTTGGCGGCGCGGCAAATGCCTACACGCTGTCGACACTTCACACGTTCTGCTCGCTGGAAAATTGCGCCGACGGATATAACCCGATTCCCGACTTGCTGCTGGACAAATCGGGAAACCTTTACGGCACGACCTATAACGGCGGTACGATCGGCAACGGCGTCGTCTTCGAACTCGTTCGCGACAACGGCAACAATACTTGGTCCTTCCACGTCATTCACACCTTCTGCTCGAAGCACAACTGCACGGACGGCGGGTCTCCGCAATCCGGCCTGATCATCGACAAGGACGGAAACCTGTATGGGACCACCATTGGCGGCTGGAACGGCGGCGTCGCGTTCGAACTAAGTCCGCCGGCCGCCGGTAAGAAATGGAACTACAAGCTCCTCCACAGCTTCTGCCCCAACGGCAATATCTATTGCCGCCAGGGGGATGGGTCTCCAGCTCAGCTGACTTATGCGGGCGCCGCGGCCGGACTTCCCTATGACGGCGTCTCCGCGCTTTATGGAGTTTCCGGAGGCGGCGCTTACAATGAAGGCCTGATCTTCAAACTTGCGCCGAAGCCCGGAACATCCAAATGGGTTGAGAAGGTACTCTACAATTTTTGTCCGCTTTCCTCTTGCCCGGACGGCAGCAGCCCTCATCAGATGTTGATCATGGACGCCAAGGGCAGCCTCTACGGCACGACGGTGCAAGGCGGCGCGAACAATTCTGGCGTGGCGTTCGTCCTGACGCCGAACTCGCGCGGCACCAAATGGACCGAGACGACGCTTTACAGCTTTTGCGCACTGCCGAACTGCGCCGATGGTGGCGTGCCTTGGGGCTCCCCTGTCATGGACGCCACGGGTTCTTTGTACGGAACGGCTTCGACTGGGGGGGCAACCGGCAATGGGGTCGTGTACAAGATTCAGCCGAACAGCGCGAACTCGCGAGAGAGCGTTATGTATGATTTTTGCTCGCAGCCGAATTGCACGGACGGCGCGGACCCCCGCTCGACACTGGTTCTGAACGCTTCGGGCACCCTGTACGGCGTGACGCTTGGCGGAGGATTGTGGGGCGAGGGCAATGTTTTCGAGCTAAACGGATCGTTACAAACGCTCTACGATTTCTGTTCGTTGCCGAACTGCACGGACGGACAAAACCCGTATGCGGGGGTCATCATGGACGGGTCGGGAAACTTGTTTGGAACGACCATCGGCGGAGGCTGGAACAATCAGATCGGCTCCGTTTTCGAGTTGAGCCCATAAAAAAACCACGCGGGATCGCTCCCGCGCGGCTTCTTTTCACAAGACGTAGACGGCGAGGCTTATTCCTCGTCTTCCTCCGCGTCGTCTTCCTTCTTGCCCTTCTTGGTGGCCTTCTTGAGCGCGGCGCCCAGGATGTCGCCCAGCGATGCGCCCGAGTCGGACGAGCCGTATTGCGCCACGGCTTCCTTCTCCTCGGCCACTTCGCGCGCCTTGATCGAGAGCGAGATCTTGCGGCTCGCCTTGTCGACCGAGGTGACGAGCGCGTCGATCTTGTCGCCCTTGCCGAAGCGCTCGGGACGCTGATCGCCGCGGTCGCGCGCCAGGTCGGCGCGGCGGATGAACGCCTTCGCGCCGCCTTCCAGCGCCACTTCGACGCCGCCGTCATTGACCTCGGTCACGGTGACGGTGACGACGCTGCCCTTCTTGAGCGGGCCGGCCTTCTCCATCGGATCGCCGCTGAGCTGCTTGATGCCGAGGCTGACGCGCTCTTTCTCCGCGTCGACGTCGAGCACCTGCGCCTTGACGGTCTGGCCCTTCTCGTAGGCCTTGACCGCCTCTTCGCCCTGCTTGTCCCAGGAAAGATCGGAGAGATGCACCATGCCGTCGATGTCCTGGTCGAGTCCGATGAACAGACCGAACTCGGTGATCGACTTGATCTCGCCCTCGATGGTCGAACCCGGCGGATGCGCCTTGGCGAAGGCTTCCCACGGATTGTCCTGGGTCTGCTTGAGACCCAAGGAGATGCGGCGCTTGTTGGAGTCGACCTCCAGCACCTGCACGTCGACCTCGGTACCGGGCGTGACGATCTTCGACGGCGCCACGTTCTTCTTGACCCACGACATCTCGGAGACGTGGACGAGGCCCTCGACGCCCGGCTCCAGCTCCACGAAGGCGCCGTAGTCGGTGACGTTGGTGACCTTGCCCTTGAACTTCGCGCCCACGGGGTACTTGGCGCCGACGCCTTCCCAGGGATCGGTCTGCAGCTGCTTCATGCCGAGCGAGATGCGCTGCGTCTCGTGGTTGATCTTGATGATCTGCACGGTGACGGTCTGGCCGACGCTGAGCACTTCGGTCGGATGCGACACGCGGCGCCAGGCGATGTCGGTGACGTGGAGCAGGCCGTCGACGCCGCCCAGGTCCACGAACGCGCCGTAGTCGGTGATGTTCTTGACCACGCCTTCGACGATCTGCTTCTCGGCGAGCGAGGCGACCAGCGAAGTGCGCTCCTCGGCGCGGCGCTCTTCGAGCACGGCGCGGCGCGAGACGACGATGTTGCCGCGGCGGCGATCCATCTTCAGGATCTGGAACATCTGCGGCTGGTTCATCAGCGGGCCGACGTCGCGCATCGGGCGGACATCGACCTGGCTGCCGGGAAGGAACGCGACCGCGCCGTCGAGATCGACGGTGAAGCCGCCCTTGACGCGGCCGAAGATCACGCCCTCGACGCGGGTCTGCTCGTTGAACGCGCGCTCGAGCTTGATCCAGCTCTCCTCGCGGCGTGCCTTGTCGCGCGACAGCACGGCATCGCCCATCGCGTTCTCGACGCGCTCGAGATAGACCTCGACTTGGTCGCCGACCGCCACTTTCGCGGGCTGGCCGGGCATTGCGAATTCCTTGAGGCTGACGCGGCCTTCCGTCTTCAGGCCGACATCGACGACGGCGAAATCGTTCTCGATCGCGACCACCGTTCCGGTGATGACGGAGCCTTCCGCGGGCGAGCGCCCGATGAAGCTCTCTTCCAGCATCGCCTCGAAATCGGCGCGGCTGGGATGAAACATGGCGGCGGTGTCGGATTTTACGGTGACAGACTGGCGGGCCATACGGTTCCTTCGTTCAAACGTTGATGCCGGCCGGCGGTAAGGCCGGCGGACTTCCCGCGCGTCCGCGCGGGCGGATTGGGTTTTGAGATAGGTTCGCGGGTCTCGGATAGAAGCGCCGCCGGGTCTCCTTAACCCCTTGGCCGCGCCTTGAGCGCCGCCTCGACTTTTGGGGACACCAAAGCCAAGGCCGCCGCGAACGCGGCGTCTATATCCAAATCGCTGGTATCAAGCAAGCGGGCGTCCGCGGCCGGCTTCATGGGCGAGATCGGGCGCGAGCGGTCGGCCTGGTCGCGTGCGACGAGTTCGGCCAGGATTTCGGCCTCTTCGCGGGGAATTCCAAGGCCTTGCAGCTCCTTCCAGCGCCGGTTCGCCCGGATCTGCGGCCTGGCGTCGACGAAGAGCTTCGCCGTGGCGTCCGGACAGATCACCGTCCCGATATCGCGCCCGTCGATCACGGCATCGAACTCGCTGGCAAAGTCGCGCTGGAACTGAAACAGCGCCGCGCGGACCTCGGGGATCGCGGACACCTCCGACGCCTTCTTGCCGACACGGTCGCTGCGGATGGCATCGTCGCCCATCCGCGACAGATCGATCGCCTTGGCCGCCTGGGCGGGATCGCCTCCTGTCTCCAGCACCGAAAGCGCCACCAATCGGTAGAGCGAGCCGGAGTCCAGATGCGCGAAGGAGAAATGGCGCGCGAGCCGCTTGGCCAGCGTCCCCTTCCCCGATGCGGCCGTCCCGTCGACGGCGATGACGATGCCCACGCGGCCTGCCTCCGGCCCTGTTTCCGGAAAGCATATAGCCTGCGCGGCGGCGCTATGTCAGGGCCACGCGGAAGGCGGGACCGCGATCACGCCGCTCGGCACCAGCGTGGCCACCGAGACGTGCGGCCATGTCAGGGGGCCGAAGTTCAGGAAGACCGTCTGCGAATACTGGATCTGCGTCGTGGTGAACGTGATCGTGTGCGGCGCCAGGATGTCGCGCGGCGGCGTGACGAGGAAATGCGGCACCGGCTGTCCGGCCTCGCCTGTGTGGGCCGCGAGCGTCAACGGCGGCTGGCCGAGCTGGAAGACCGGGATCGTGATGGTGTGCAGGACCGTCTCGATCCAGAACGTCGCGGTCATCTGGATCGCGTTCGCGTTCGGGGCAGTGGCGCCCGGATTGCCCTCCAGGAAGGCGATGTTGTCCGTGCCGCCGCCGAACAGCGGCAGGGCCGGGCTGGTGGAGACGGAGATGGTCGTCGTCGAGGTGATGTTCTGCGTCGCGATATGATTGCGCAGGACCGTGTTGGGATCGTCCAGGATCGCCTGCGTGATCGTGCCGGCGGCGATGAAGGGCGCCAGGTTCTGCGGAATCCGCGCGGTGCCGGCGTTGGCCGCGGTCTGGCTGGGGAACGGAACCTTGTTGGCCGGATTTCCGATGAAGAACGGCGTGATGTCCACAGGCGGTATCGTCGGCTTTCCGCTGGCGGTGGACGAGGTTCCCTGCGCCTCGACCGTTGTGCCGTGCGGGATCGAGGCCAGGCGCGAGATCGTCTGGCCCAGGGCGGGATCGGTGGTCGGCGGAACGCACAGCCACAGTCCGGGCTCCAGGTGAATGGGCGTGGGCTGGCTCGGAACGGTGACGTCGGTGACGCTCTGCAGATAGGGAACGCCGTTCAGGAAGATGTCGCCTTGCACCGATCCCCGGTTCGGAACGGCGCCGAGGCTGCTGGAGAACGACAGCGTCTCCTGGGTGAGATTGAGTTCGAGGATGTTGTCGCTGCTTAGCTGCGGGATGGGCAGCGGCGTCGGCGTCGCGGAGTTCTGAGGCCGGAAGATGGTGTTGAAGCCGTTCCCCTTGAAGGTCCCGGCGAAGGCGGCGAGCGGTCCCAGCGTCGGCGTCGAGGTGAGCGCCTGCCGCAGCGCGGTGAGGCTGGACACTTCCCGGATCTTGAAATTGGTGGGAAGGGAAAAGGCCTGTTCAAGTTTGGTGTCGCTCACGCCGAAATCCTCCGAGTAGAGAAAGAATCCCGTCCGGGGCACTCCAAACGACGCCGGCAGCCGCGGCGCTCATGCGCCGACGCGCTGCAAGGCGCACTCGACAATTTCAACGAAATGTTTACCCCAGACGAATTCACCCTAGCGTTGAATATGTGTGCTGTCAACTCGAAGTTTTGGACGCGGTTCGAGTCTCGACCCATGGCGCCAATTCGAACAGCAATTGTCATGGCCCGCGTCCTTCGAGACGCTGCGCTCCTCAGGAGCGGGCCGCCCGGGTGACGTCTTCCCAGCTCTCTCAAATAAAATCGTCATCGCCCGGCCCCCCGGACCGCGCGAAGCGCGACCGGAGGACAAGCTTCACGTCCGGGCGATGACGGTGCAGGAAATGGAGAGTGGGTAGAACCCGCCTACCGCCCCGCCTCATCCAGCTTCGCACCAAGTTCCGTCATCAGGCTTTCGAATTCCGGGAAGCTCGTCGCCACCATCGAGACATCGTCGACGCTCACCGCATCGTGCGACGCCAGGCCCATCACCAGAAAGGACATCGCGATGCGGTGGTCCATGTGGGTCGTGACCGTGCCGCCGCCCGCGACCGCGCCGCCCGTGACCGTCATGCCGTCTTCGCTCTCCTCGACCGCAACACCGTTCGCGCGCAGACCGGCGACGATGGCCGCAAGGCGGTCGCTTTCCTTCACGCGCAGCTCCTCCAGCCCGCGCATCACGGTGCGGCCTTCGGCGAAGGCGGCGGCTATGGCGAGGATGGGATATTCGTCGATCATCGACGGCGCACGCTCCGGCGGCACCTCGACGCCTTTGAGCGAAGACGCGCGCACGACGAGGTCGCCGATGCGTTCGCCGCCGCTCTCGCGCGCGTTCTCGACCGCGATGTCGGCGCCCATCTCCTTGAGCGTGTCGATCAGGCCGGTGCGGCGCGGATTGAGCAGCACGCCGGGGATGCGCACTTCCGAGCCCGGAACGATCAGCGCCGCGACCAGCGGGAACGCGGCCGAGGACGGATCGCATGGCACATCGACCACGGCGGGCACGAGATCGATCTCGCCATCGACCTCGACCGCTTCGCCGCCGCCCGCGAGCGCCTCGACCGCGATCTTCGCGCCGAACGCGCTCAGCATCTTCTCGGTGTGATCGCGCGTCAGCGCGCGCTGGACGATGCGCGAGCGGCCGGGCGCGTTCAGCGCCGCGAGCAGCAGCGCCGACTTCACCTGCGCCGAGGCGACCGCAACCTCGTGCTCGATGGCAAGCGAATGCGCAGCACCGCGCAGCGTCACCGGCATCAGCCCGCCCTCGCGCGCGTCGTATTCGGCGCCGAAAAGCGTGAGCGGCTCCAGCACGCGCCTCATCGGCCGGCGCCTGAGCGACGCATCGCCGGTGAACACCGCGCGCATCGCCGTCGTCGCCACCGCCCCCATCACCAGGCGCGCGCCGGTGCCGCTGTTGCCGAAATCGAGGACGCAATCGGGCTCGGCCAGGCCGCCCACACCCCTGCCCCAAACCCGCCACAATCCGTCGCCGTCACGCAGCAGGTCCGCGCCCAGGGCCGACATCGCCTTGGCGGTGCCCAGCACGTCCTCGGCTTCGAGCAGCCCGGAAACCCTGGTTTCGCCCACCGCGAGCGCGCCCAGGATCAAGGCCCTGTGGGAAATGGATTTATCGCCGGGAACCGCGGCGGTTCCCTTCAAAGGGCCCGCACGGCGGGCGGTCAGCGGTCTTGGGGTTTGGGAAGCGTCCATCAACGTCTTTGACAGGCCGGGCCAGAAGTGGCAAACGACCCCCCTTTCGGAAACCGGACTTCACGCGGGAAGCATCACTTTGGTCAAGGCGGATCTCGGAATCAAACGCGTATGCCCTCAATGCGCCTCGCGCTTCTACGACCTGACGAAGCGGCCCATCGAGTGCCCGAAATGCCATTTCAGCTTCGAGCCCGAGTCGCTCTACAAGCAGCGCCGTGCCCGCCAGCCCGAGCCCGTCGCCGCCGTCCCCGTGACGAACGAGGCCGAGGACGACGAGGAGACGGAGGAGAACGAAGAGGCCGAGAGCGAGGAGATCGTCGAGGCCGTGCCCGATGAGGCGCCCGTCGTCATGTCCGAGGACGACGACGAGGTGGTGGAAGAGGAGCCCGAGCCCGAAGCGGCCGGCATGTCCGTCGTCGATGCCGACGAGGAAGACGTGGTCGCCGACATCGAGGTTGAGGACGACGAGGAAGAGGCCGACGACGCCCTCCTCGCCGAAGTGGAAGACGACGAGGACGACGTCACCGACATCATCGACGCCGATATAGAGAAGGACGAGCGCTAGACGTTCGTCCCATCCCTGAATTGGGGCCATAGCTCAGCTGGGAGAGCGCCTGCATGGCATGCAGGAGGTCAGCGGTTCGATCCCGCTTGGCTCCACCAACCTTCGCCCGCTTCGCGGGCTCGGTTGGAGGATGATCATTCCCTGCGCAGCGACCAAGCCAAGGTGTCCTCTCCCCCTTGTGGGAGAGGAAGAAAAATCATGGGTTTGGGCTGAGCGAAGCGAAGACCAAGCCCTTGATTTTTCAGGTGAGGGGTGAGTCGCCGGTGCCAAGACTGGTTCCCCCTCACCAGCAAAATCTAACGCTTAGCTACGCTGCGCTTCGCTAAACGTAAGATTTTGCGTCCTCTCCCACGAAGGGGAGAGGACGGGTCGTTGCTCGGAATTCATGAACGGATACCCCGCCGTTATGCGTTTGCAGAAAAGCCACATTTCGGATTCCGCTACATCTCGAACAAGACTTTGACGCCTTGACCGCGCTATCTTAAGCCTCGCCTGTCGGGGGCACTGAAAGGCACGTTTTGACCGCGTTCATCGACGCCCGCACCGTTCCCGCGGGCACGACAATCGACACGGACATCGCGATCGTCGGCGGCGGGCCCGCCGGCATCTCGCTGGCGCTCGCGCTGGCGCCGACGCCGCTGCGCGTGGTGATGCTGGAGAGCGGCGCGTTCGGCTTCGACGGCAAGATTCAGGACCTCTATGCGGGCAGCGAGAGCGGCTATCCGTATCTGAAGCTCGAAAGCTCGCGGCTGCGCTATCTGGGCGGCAGCACCAATCATTGGGGCGGCTGGTGCCGGCCGCTTTCCGAGATCGACTTCGAGGCGCGCGACTGGATGCCCCATTCGGGCTGGCCGTTCGCGCGCAAGGAGATCGCGCCCTATTTCAAGCGCGCCCAGTCGCTCGTCGAGGCCGGCCCCTTCGTCTACGACAAGGGCGAGGCGTGGACGAGGAGCATGGGCGCGCCGCTCGCGCTCGGCGAGGGCGGCGTCTATACGAGCTGGTTCCAGTTCAGCCGAACCCGCGACAGCGTGCTGCCGACGCATTTCGGCCATCGCTACGGCGAGGACCTTCGGCGCATCGCCCATCTCGCGCCCTACGTCCACGCCAACGTCACGGCGCTGCGGCTCGCCTCCGACGCGGCGAGCCTGGAGCGCATCGACGTGGCAACGCTCTCCGGCAAGACGTTCAGCGTGAAACCCAAATACGCGATCGTCGCGGCCGGCGCGATCGAGAACGCCCGCCTCCTGCTCGCCGCCAACGACGTCGCCGCGCGCGGCATCGGCAACGGGAACGACCTGGTGGGCCGCTTCTTCGCCGACCACGCGATCCCGCGCGACACCGCGACGCTCGTCCTCTTCGACGGACAGCTCGCGCCGTTCTACACCAGCAACGCGATCCTGGGCGGCGCGATCCTGCGCGCGACGTTCTCGCCGACCGAGGACTATCAGCGCGCGCGCAGCCTCCCCGGCTCGCTCACCACGGTGGAGAACGAGATCAAGCTCGACGAGCTCGGCCAGGCGGCGGTGGCGACGACGGCGAACGCGCTGGGCGTGGATGCGACGAACGCCAAGGCGTTCTCGATGGGCTGCGGGCTGGAGCTCGCGCCGGACCCGAACCGCAGGCTGACGCTTACGGGCGAGCGCGACGCACTCGGCATGCCGCGCCTGCATCTGGCCATGCACGTCGCCGATTCCAACTTCGCGCATTACCGCGAGACGATGAAGGAGCTGGGCCGCCAGCTTCTCGCCGCGCGCATCGGCATGATCCGGCTCAACCAGCAGACCCATGCCGACTGGCAGCACGTGATGGATTGGGGCAACCACCACATGGGCACCACGCGCATGAGCGCCGATCCCAGGCAGGGCGTCGTCGACGCCGACTGCAAGGTGCATGGCGTGGCGAACCTCTACGTCGCGGGCAGCTCGGTGTTCCCGACCTATGGCGCGTCGAATCCGACGATGAACCTGGTGGCGCTGGCGCTGCGCCTCGCCACGCATCTCAGGAAGCAGTTCGCATGAGCCCGCCGCCCAGGATCTCGCGTCGCGCGTTCACTTTCGGCGCCGCCGCCGCTGCGGGTGTCGCGCTGATCGCGGGCGCGATCTATGAAGTGCCCAAGCTCTTCAAGCGCCGCGCGCGCGGCGAGTACGCCGATCTCGTCAACCGCCTGGCCGATCCCGAGCAGGCGGCCGTCGTGGGCCGCGCCGTTCATCTGGATGCGGGCGAGGAGAACGTCGCGAGCGAGCTCAAGAAGCGGCTGGCGAAGAAGAGTCTGGCCGAGATCGCCGCCGAAGACTCCGCCAAGCTCGAACGCACCGCCGAAGCCGACGGCTGGGTGCTGCCGCTTGCCGTCGCCCAGCTCTGCACACTGGCGGCGCAGGCGATCTGATCCTCCCCCGTCCTTACGGGGGAGGTGCCGAGCGTCAGCGAGGCGGAGGGGGAAGTCCCCCTCCGGCACTTCGCGTCACCTCCCCCGTAAAAACGGGGGAGGATAGTCCAGCTATCAGCCCGCGCAGCGAATTGGCGAAGAACACTTCCCCCTCTTCCAGATCACCCGGCAGCAGCACCGCCTCGCGGCATTCCCCGCGCTCCAGCATCTCGCGTCGCAGGACACCGTCCAGGATGCCTGCCGAAAGCGGCGGCGTCAGAAGCGCACCGTCGCGCCGCAAAAACACGGTACTGCGGCTTCCTTCGGCGACCTCGCCGCGCTCGTTGAGGAAGATCGTCTCGTCGACACCGGCGAGCTGCTCCAGATGCTCGCGCCAGTTCGTCTTGTGACGCGCGAGCGCGTCACAGCTCGGCACGCGCGCGCGCGAGATCGCATAGGTCCAGCGCGATTGCGCGGGCCCAAGCGGCGCGGCCGTCGCGTCGAACGCACCCGTCTCGTCCAGGGTCAGCCGCACACGCAGATCCTCTTCGCCGCCTTCGGGCAGCACAAGCCGCGCACGGTCGAAAGGAATGCCGAAATACGCCGCCGACCGCGCCATGCGTTCGAGATGGCGCTCCAGGCGCACGAAGCCCACGCCCGGCTGCCAGCGCAGCGTCTCGATCAGTTCCAGCGGCCGGCGCGCGGCCTCGTAGTAGCGCGCCTTGAGCAGGCATTCGGCGTATTCCGAATGGGCGCCGGAATCCTGCACCACGGCGCCGCCGATGCCGAGCTCGCCTTCCCCGCCGCTTATCGTCAGTGTACGGATCGCGACGTTGAAGCGCGCCGATCCGTCCGGCGAGAAATGCCCGATGGCGCCGCAATAGAGGCCGCGCGGGCTCGCCTCCAGCTCGCTCAAGATCTCCATCGCGCGGATCTTGGGCGCGCCGGTCACCGAGCCGCAGGGGAAGAGCGCGCGCACGATGGCCTCGACGCCGGTGCCTTTCTTCATCCGTGCGCGAACGGTGGAGACCATGGTGTGCAGCGTCGGATAGGTCTCGACCGTGAACAGCCCCTCGACGCGCACGCTGCCCAGCTCCGCGATGCGGCCGAGATCGTTGCGCAGCAGGTCGACGATCATCAGGTTCTCGGCGCGGTCCTTCTCGCTGGCCACCAGCGCCGCGCGCGCTGCTTCGTCCGATGCGGGATCGGCGCCGCGCGCGATCGTGCCTTTCATCGGCTTGGCGGTGAGATGGCCCTGCGCATCGAGCGTGAAGAACAGCTCCGGCGACAGCGACAGGATCTGCCGCTCGCCGTCGTCGACGAAGGCGCCGTAGGCCGCGTTCGACTGCGCGCGCAGGCGGGCATAGAGCGCCCGCGCGTCGCCCGCGAACGCGAAGCGCGAGCGGAAGCTCAGATTGGCCTGGTAGATGTCGCCGTCGGCGATATAGCGGCGCACGCGGGCGAAGCGGCGCTCGTACGCCGCCGCGTCCCATTCGTGCCGCAGCCGCCCGGCATAGGCGCGACCGCCGGGCTCGAGCGCAGCCGGCTCCATACGTTCGAACAGGCCGAACCAGAGCAGCGGTACGCTGCGCCCCGCCGGCAGGAGCGACCGCAGGCGCGGCTCCAGGAGGGTGCCGAGCTCATAGGAGAAATAGCCCGCGACATGCAGGCCCCGCTCCAGGGCCCGCGCGATGGCGGCGAAGGCCTGCGGCACCTCGTCCGACACATCGGCCCGGACGGCGCCGGAAAAGCCCGCAAACCGCGTCAGGTGCTCGCGCCCTGGCGTCGCGTCGTCCAGGACAACGCTGGGAAAAGAGCGGTCGCCTTGCGTCAAGCGAGTTCCCGATTGCGCTGCAGTTTCTCCCGCACGGCTTGCGCGAGATAGCCCGAACGCGTCGTTCCTTCCCGCGCGGCAGCGGCGTCCAAGCGCTCCACCAACGCCCGATCCATCGTGACGTCGAGGCGAACGTTCTTTCCCGGCAGCGCGGTTTCCAAGAGCGCTGAAGTGGGATTCTGCATCGGGATTTGGACCACCCATTCCTCGTCTTCGATGTTCAACTTCGAATCTCCGGGAAGGTCGATGCCCCCGGCGATCATGCCTTCGATGTGCAGGGCGAGCGCCTCCTTCGCGTTCTTCAACGCATCGACCGCGGTCTCGCCCTGGCTCACACAGCCCGGCAAGTCGGGAAAGATCACATCCCAGCCGTCCTCGGGACCGTCTCCGGGCTCCTGGTAGGCGACCGCGCGATACCATCTCGTTGCCATCTCATTTCCTCCCGAACTTGAGGCCGGCTTGGCGTTCGATGGACGCCAGCGTGCCGGGCTTCAGATCTCGCGCCCCATGCCTCGGGAGCGTGACCAACCCGGGCTTGGAAGGATGCTTGAGCTGAAGATGCGAACCCTTGGAACGCACCTCCATCCAACCGTCCGCCTTTAAGGCTTGAAGCACCTGTCTAGCATTCATGTGTACATAATACGTTTGATTATATACATAATCAAAAGCCAGAGGCGCGCGGCTCCGGCACTTTGAAACCGGGAGTTCATGATCCGGACATAGTTCACTTGATTGCGCGGGCCGAGACCCCACATTGTGTGCATGACGGTGCCCATTCGGGGCCGCAACAAAGTTACCGGCGAGGCCGGCAAAGCCGCTTGAAGGAGGGCTTTGAGGATGAGCAGAAGTGTTTATTTCAACAGCCCGTTTCTTCTGGGCTTCGAGCACCTGGACCGGCTGCTCGAGAGGACCGCCAAGGCGGCGGGGGACGGCTATCCCCCTTACAACATTGAGCAATCTGGCGACGAGAGCCTGCGCATCACGCTCGCGGTCGCGGGCTTCGGCCCGGACGAGCTGACCGTGACGGTCGAGGACCGCCAGCTCGTCATCAAGGGCAGGCAGAACGAACAGACGGATCGGACGTTCCTCCATAGGGGGATCGCCGCCCGCCAGTTCCACCGCTCCTTCGTTCTCGCGGAGGGCATCGAAGTGACGGGCGCGGAATTGTGTAACGGACTTTTGACCGTGGAGATGACGCGACCGAGGGCGGAACCGGTGGTGAGAACCGTTGAGATAAGGACGGGCGACAACAATACCGCAAGTGTCGCCGGAAGGCGCCGGAGCGGGGAAGGAGGTCTGTCATGACCCAGGATTTCGAATACGAAGATACACCCGAAGGCGCGGAGCAGACCCGCATCGCCTATATCAAGCCCACGGGCTCGGAGGAGGCGCACCGCCTCGGCATCATCCCGCCGGGCATCGAGCTTCCGCCCGGCATCAAACTCTATGTGCTGCACGCCGTCGACGGCAGCGTGCTCGGCTACACGGACGGGTATGCCTCGGCCTACGGCGCCGCCGTGCAGAACAACCTGACGCCGGTGAGCGTGCATTGAGCGGAACTTAGAGCGCGCGGATCAGGCGAAGGCTTTCGCCATCGAGCCGTTCGAATTCCAAATGTTCGTAGAAGCGCGCCGCGCGCTCATCCTTCGCATCGACAACGACGAGATGGGCGGCGATTTCTGAGCTCGCCGCCCTGATCAATGCGTCAGCAACAAGCGCGGCGCCAAGACGCCTGCCCTGATGCTTTCCGGCCACCGCAAGACGGCCGAGAAGCACGGCGGGTATCTGAGGATAGCGCGGCAGCTTCTTGGCGCGCTGTGGCGCGATCGTCTCTAGAGACACCGCCGAGGCAGCGAGCGTGTAGAACCCGGCCACTTCTGCCTTCTCGTCAACGGCCACGAAACAGCTCGCCAAGCGCCGGCGAACGTCCTGGCCGGCCCTCTCCCGAAAATAGCGATCCAGCGTTTCGGAGCCGCTGTCGAAGAATGCGCGATCGTGATCGGCAAGCGGCTCGATCCGATACCCGCTACCGCTCATTTACTGCTGCGAATCAATTCGCGATGCGCTTTGAACGCCCGCTTCAGCGCGGGACCCGGCTTCGATGGGTTGAGCAGCGCGTTGAAGATCTTCTCCTGGTTCTCCATGGAGAACAGAATGAGCTGAGTTTCGGAGATGGTCTTTCTTGCCGCCTCACGCGCCGCGGCCACCACGAAATCGCTGACACTTCGTCCTTGGATCTCGGCCGCCCGCTTCACCATGGCAAGCGTCTGCGGCGCAAGGCGCGCTTCCAGCCGCGTGGATTTGGTCTGAGGCTTAGCCATAAGCTATTGTACGGCAGATCGCCGGACAGATCAACCGGCTACGCCGCCCGTGCGCTCGCCGTAGGCTCTGTGAGGATCGCGTAGAGCGCTTCCGCTTTCGTCGCGGCGCGGAGCTTTTCGCAAGTCGCCTGGTTGCGCATCAGGCGCGAGACGCGGGCGAGCGCCTTCAGGTGATCGGCGCCTGCGTCGTCGGGCGCGAGCAGCATGAACACCAGATCGACCGGCTGCTTGTCGACGGCGTCGTAGTCGATCGCCGTCTCCAGCCGCGCGAAGACGCCCACGATGGTCTTGATGTCCGGCATGCGGCCGTGCGGCACGGCGATGCCGGAGCCGACTCCAGTCGAGCCCAGGCGCTCGCGCTCGGTCAGCGTCTCGAAGATCTTGCGCTCGTCGATGCCGCTGATCTGCGCCGCGCGCGCCGACAGATCCTGCAGCAGCTGCTTCTTGCTGCGCACCTTCAGCGACGCGAAGACGGCATCCGGCTTGAGCAGATCGGAGATATTCATCTATGACCTTCTGATGACGCAGCGGTGCCGCTTCCCGGTTTCGGCGGGCAGCGGGCGCAGGCCTTTCGCGCAAAACGGCTTAAGATTCAACACCATTTCCCTAAGCCAAAACGTATTACAGGCGCTTCGGTTTCGCGGCTTGTTTTGAACGATTCAAGGCTTCTGACCGGCCCCTTCTTGCTTAGTCTCGGTCGAAAAGGCGGCGCTGTTTAGGCTTGCCCTTGGGGAATGTCAACGCTTGCAATTAACGAAGTTCGGCGCCAGTCGAATCCTCGAATTTCTGCCGTCTGCGCTCGACCGAAGAGGGGATGCGCATCGCCTCGCGATACTTTGCGACAGTGCGGCGTGCGATGTTGACGCCGTCGGCGGTGAGCAGCGAGACGATGCGGTCGTCGGAGAGAACCTCGCGCCTGCCTTCGTTCTCGATCATCTCGCGGATGCGGTCGCGCACGGCTTCGGCCGAATGCGCTTCCGCGCCGTTCACCGACTGGATCGAGGCGGTGAAGAAGTATTTGAGCTCGAACACGCCGCGCGGCGTCGCCACGTATTTGTTCGAGGTGACGCGGCTCACCGTCGACTCGTGCATCTGGATCGCGTCGGCGACGGTGCGCAGGTTCAGCGGCCGCAAATGCCGCACGCCGTAGGTGAGGAAGCCGTCCTGCTGGCGCACGATCTCAGCTGCCACCTTCATGATGGTGCGGGCGCGCTGGTCGAGGCTCTTGACCAGCCAGTTGGCGTTGTTCAGGCACTCGGTCAGGTAGTTCTTCGAATCCTTGTCGCGCGCGCCCTTGGACACTTTCGCGTAGTAGCGTGAATTGACGAGCAGGCGCGGCAGCGTGTCGGCGTTGAGCTCGATGTGCCAGAGCCCGTCGGGGCCCTCCTTGACGAAGACGTCCGGGATGACGGGCTGCACCGGCTCGGTGCCGAAGGCGAGGCCCGGCTTGGGCGTCAGTCCGCGGATCTCCGCCACCATGTCGGCGATGTCTTCCGCGTCGACGCCGCAGATGGCGCAGAGCGCCGCCGTCTCGCGCCGCGCGACGAGATCGAGGCGCGTGAGCAGCGCCGCCATCGCGGGATCGAGACGGTCCTGGGCCTTCAATTGCAGCGACAGGCATTCCGCAAGGTCGCGCGCGGCGACGCCGATGGGATCGAAGCCCTGAAGGACCTTCAGCACCTCTTCGACGCATTCGCGCGAGGTCCCCAGGCGGCCGGCCAACTCGTCGAGATCGATGCGCAGATAGCCCGCCTCGTCGACGGAATCGATCAGCGCCAGGCACACGAGCCGTTTCTCCGGCGTCAGCGCCGCGATGGCGAGCTGTTCCTCCAGGTGATCCTTGAGCGAGCCGCCCGCGGCGACCGAGGATTCGAGGCCGCCTTCCTCGCCGTCGAAGCTTTGGCCGCCGCGCACCGTGGTCCAATCGGTCAAGGGGGCTGCGGGCATCGGCGCCTCGCCGCTGTCGTACTTGTCCTCGTGCGAGGCGTCCATGTCCTCGGCCTTGGAGAAGTCCTCGCGCGACAGCGCGACGTCCAGGGTCTCCGCACCGGGTGCCTCGGCCTCGGCGTGCTCGCGCTCCGGCTCGGGCGTGCTGTCGTCGCGCTCCAGAAGCGGGTTCTTCTCCAGCTCCTGCTCGCAATATTCGTTTAGCTCGATGTTGGAGAGCTGCAGCAGCTTGATCGCCTGCTGCAACTGGGGCGTCATGACGAGCGACTGCCCCTGCCGGATCTCGAGACGCTGCCCCAACGCCATGACGGCTACCTTTCCTCCCCCGTACTTACGGGGGAGGTGCGCTGCGCAGCAGCGCGGAGGGGGG
>Ga0265318_10000446_pt1 | contig 31162 bp, 27 predicted proteins | sample 4821metaG_FD_192431 | JGI IMG/M metagenome (GOLD analysis project Ga0265318, IMG submission 192431) | Rhizosphere microbial communities from Carex aquatilis grown in University of Washington, Seatle, WA, United States - 4-8-21 metaG | ecosystem: Host-associated > Plants > Roots > Rhizosphere >... | reverse complement strand
CCCTTGTGGGGAGGTCGAAAAACTTCGAGCGCAGCGAAGAAGTTTTTCGGGTGGGGGGAACGACGCGAGGCACCGCTCCCCCCACCCGAAAAATCCTTCGGATTTTTCGACCTCCCCACAAGGGGGAGGTTAGAAAACTACGGTGTCGCGGGAATGCCGCGCCCCCGATCCAGCTTCGTCTCGATACGGTCGAGCGTTTCCTTCATCGTGCGTATGTCTTCCTCGAGCACGGCGACGCGCTCGATCGCGCCTTGGTCCGCGCTCGCCGCGCGTTCCAGCGCCGCGATCCGCTCCGCAGCCGAGCCCGCCCAGAACAGCGCGCCGGCCGTCTGCAACAAAAAAGCCGCCACGAGGGCGGCGGAAAGCTTCTTGTCCAGCAAAGGCTGGACTGCGTCTGCGATACTCATCGCGGCTTTTCCTTGCGAAGATGCCGTTCGAGCTGGCCCAGGCTCGATTCGATATCGCCGTCCTGAGAATAACCCAGGTCTTGAGAACAACCGCGCTCGAAGCGGGTCAAGACGGTCGCAAGCATCGCCGGCTCGCTGTCCGCACTCGGATTGGCGATCTGGCCGCGCAACGTATTCGCGCCGTCGCGCACGAGGAATTCGAAGTCCACGCCCATGAACACGATCCTGTTGTCGGGGTTGGGACGCGTCTTGCGCAGCACGGCGCGCGCCGCGGCCAGGGTGCGATGCCCGAGCGCCCGCGGGACGGCGTATTCGCAGCGCTCGACCTTCGGCTTGTCTCCGGGACGCAATCCGTAGCGTGCCTGCGCCTCGCCGGTCATGTAGTCATCGAGGAAGCCCGGAATGAAGAGATAGACGAAGCGGAAGCCATCATCGGTTCGCTCGAGGACGGTCATCTCCTCACTTGCGCCGCCGGCATATTCGGCATCCATCCAGGCCACCGCGTCGCTCGTGAACGCTTCCGGGAACACGGCCTTGCGCATTTCGGACATGTCGCGCGGACCGCCCATTTGCACCGGTTCCAGGTGCGTCGGAGGCCGCCTCGCCTGCGCGATCGCCTGCACCATCTCTGCCTTGGTCTCGGCCTGTGTCCTGGCCGGAGTCACTTGCACGGGAGAAAGGTCCGTCCCGTCCGCGAGCGTACCCGTTGCATAGAGCAACACCGCCGCAAGCGCGGTTGTGAGCTTCGTTTTGGTAACGTTCATGCCTCCCCCTCCGTCCGCCGACGAATTCGACCGCTGCATTGTGGCGAGTTCAAGGAAGCACATCCCCGCCCGCCAGCGGCGAGTAGCCCGCCGCCTGGCGCTTCTCGTTGAGCGTCAGGAACGAAGCGGCGTTGAGCTTGTCCCAGGTGCTTTCGCGGTCGCTCGCGAGTGCATCCACCGCGTCGGCGTCGTAGCCGAGCCGCAAGCCTTCGCCGAAGCGGGGGCCAAGCCAGCGCGTGAGCTGGGCCGCGGTGCGGCCGACGAGCGGCAGCACCGTCTGGCGCCAGAACGACAAATTCGCCTCGCGATAGTTCGAGAAGGTGTTGTCGCCGGGGATGCCGAGCAGCATCGGCGGCACCCCGAACGCCAGCGCGATCTCGCGCGCGGCACCGTCGCGGCTGTTGGCGAAGTCGAGATCGGCGGGCGCGTAGCTCATCGACTTCCAGTCCAGCCCGCCCTCGAGCACCATCGGGCGCCCCGCATTGCCGCTGCCCTGATAGGCGTCCTCCAATTCGTGTTTGAGGCGCTGGAACTGCTCGTCGGTCAGCCCCGGCGCGCCGTCGGGGCCCTTGTAGACGAGCGCGCCGGAGGGACGCGCCGCGTTGTCGAGCAGCGCCTTGGTCCAGTCGCCGCCGGCATTGTGCACGTCGATGGCGCGCGCCGCCGCCTCGATCGGCGAGAGCCCGTAGAGATCGTCGAGCGGATGGAACAGCGCCGCGTGCAGCACGGGAAGGAATCCCGTGCCGCGCTCGGCGGCGATGGTCGTGGCCTGGCCTGCGACGGTGTAGGTGTAGGCGACCGGCCGTCCGTCGGAGCCGGGGACGACGCGCACGCGGTCGGGCCGCAGCACGTGCAGCTCGCGCACCTCGCCCGAAGCCGTGAGCGCCTCGAGATAGGAATTGCCCGCGCACTGCAGGAACGCGTACCAGCGCTCGAACAGCGCCTTGCCGTCCTCGAGCGGGTTGGGGCTTGCCAGCAGCGCGAGCAGCGGATGGGCCTCGATCTCGCGCGCGCCCTCATAGAGCAGCCAGGGGACGGACGAGGCGGCCTCGGCGATCATGCGCACGCAGCGATAGGCGACGGCGTTGCGCATCACGCCCTCGCGCGCCAGGCTCGCATAGTCGCGCGGCCCCCATGAGGCCCGCCCCGCGAGAGACAAGGCTATGAGGGGGGGCATCGCCTTCTTCTCCGGCGCGTCGGGCGCGGAAGATCTCGCGGGGCGGAACAGATTCTGGAACATGAGAGTCCTTTCACCTCCCCTTGTGGGGAGGTCGAAAAATCCGAAGGATTTTTCGGGTGGGGGTTCGGTGCGGGGCGATGCCCCCACCCGAAAAACTTCTTCGCTTCGCAATTTTCGTCGGTACGCTGTCGCTACCGACCCCCACAAGGGGGAGGTGAGTTTTACAACTGACGCGCCCTCGGCTGCGGCGCCTTGCGCTCGAGCGCGGTGATCGCCCAGACGAGCGCGTCCATGCGGTCGGGGCTTTCGCCGCTGCCGTCATAGCTGCACATCTGGTCCTCGAGCTCCGGGAAGACGCCCGCGTGATGCACGCTGCCCTTCTCGTAATGCTGCGCCACCGGCGTCGCGCGCACGCTCTTGCCGCGCGTGGCCCGCACCAGCACGACCGGCATGTCGCGCATCTCCACGGTGAGCACGCGCTTGACCATGTCGCCGCCCTGGTTCGCCTCGGCGACGACCTGGTCGGCCTCATGCGCCTCATACGCGTCGGCGACGCGGCGCGCCCATTGGCCCGGCGTCATCCCGCCCGCCGAGCAATCGGCGAGCACGTAGAACTGCGCGTCATGGCCGAGGCCCGCGACGACGATGCCGCACTCCGCGCCTTGCGCCGACGCGGGCGGGTCGACCGCGACGACGATGCGCTTGAGCGGCGGCGCCGCGCGCACGCGCGCCTTCTCGATCCAGTCGCGATGGAAGATCGCGCCGTCGACATCCTCGATGATCTCCGCGTCGAGCTCCTGGCGCCCCAGCCGCGTGCCGCCGTAGCGCGCGGTGAGATCGTCCACGAAGCCCAGCGCGAGATTGACCGCGTTGTCCCTCGTCGCTCCGCGCGTGACCACCGTCCCCGGCGCCGCGATCAGCGCCTTCAGCGCCGCGATGTTGCGCGGGGTCGTGGTCACGGCGAGACGAGGCCGTTTTCCGATACGCAACGCCATGCGCAGCATGTCCAGCGCGTCTTGCGGCGCGGACCATTTGCAGAATTCATCCGCCCAGGCGGCGTCGAACTGATGGCCGCGTATGCCGTCCGGCTCCTCCGCGCTCAGGACCGTCGCGAGAGCGCCGCCGGGCCAGGTCACCCGATGGTTCGACGGCTGGTATCGAGCCTGCTTGCTCACGCTCAACAATCCCGACTCGCCTTCGATCATCACCGCTCGCGCGTCGTTGAACGTCGCGCCGACGAGCGCGACACGCTTCATGTTCCCGCTGCCGACACCCTCGGCGATCCACTCCGCGCCGGAGCGGGTCTTGCCCGCGCCGCGGCCGCCGAGATAGAGCCATGCGCGCCATCGGCCGTCAGGGGGACATTGCTCCGGACGCGCCCAGAAGCGCCAGCGGTTGAGCAAAATTTCCGCGTCATCATTACTCAGCGTCCTGAGAAGGAGAATCCGTTCCTCGCGCCTCAGCGATGCGATCAATTCGACGGATAAGTTCTTCCAGCGCGCCTTCATTGCGTTCCGCAGCCTCAAAGCCGCGCAGGGCCGCGCGCGCGCTTTCGTATTGGACGAGTTTGATGATGTCGCGGCTGAGCCGCGAAAAAATCCGTGAATTCACTTCGCGATACTTCTGCTCTTCCCTCTCGCGCTGCAAGTTCGTGGTGTCCTCCAGTTGAATGAGCTGCACGTTTGCGTATTCGAGGAGGCGCATGATCATGTCGTCCATCCATCCCAACGGAGCGCCTTCGGCGCTTCGCCCGATCCAATACTTCCAGCCCGACCGGCAGAAATCCGGAGCGTTGTCGATTGTTTTTGCCATTGTGTGATCGTTTGAGCGGCAACCGTGCTCCCCTCACCCTTCGACGGGCTCAGGGTGGCCAAGACCCTTCATCCCGAGCTTGTCGAAGGATGAAGGGGCGGCTCGGTCGCTGTTACGTTTTCAATTGTCCGCCTTCCGGCAGATCGCGAATGCCTCGATGAACTGCACCTCTTCGAAGCGCGCGCCGGTCCAGTGCAGGTAATGCGCGCCGTCGCGCGCCTCGTCCTCGCCCGGCGCGCCGAGCACGATCAGCAGCGAGGAGCCGGGCTTGAACAGAAGCAGGTCGAAACTCTCACCGTTCGCGCCCTGCGCGGCGTAGGCTTTCGCCAGCGCGTCGTAGCGCGCCCAGTCGCCGCCCGCCGTCGCCAGCACGCGCAGCTTCGCATCGAACGCGACCTTGCCGGTGCGCGCGTCGACGACGCCCCAGTCGAGGCAGCCCGTGCCGCAGCCCCAGCCCGCGATCGTGTAGTGGCCCGCGAAATTGGGCCCGGCCTTCGCCGCGTCGCGCAGCGCGCCGCGGAACCGGCGCGCCTCGCGGCCGGCGAGCACGACCGAAGCGGGATGGGCGATCTTCTCCGTCTTGACCGCGTAGTCGGAGAACACAGGTCGCGCCTTCGCCAGATCGGCGGCATCCACGCAGCGCTGCGCGGCCACAGGCGTCGCCGCGACAAGTGCCGCGAGCGCGATTCCTCGTCCGGCGATTTTCGCTCTCGGCATCATCGCAAGAATCCTCCCTGCCGCGCGAAGCGCGCTCGAAAATCCGCGCCGACGATCATCGCCGGTTCCGGTCGTGATGCAATTGTGGGGATGTAGCGAAGATGGTGTTTCGACCGTGACGGTTCAAGGGGTCCGCGAAAATATTTTTTCGGCCCCCGAAAACCGCATCAAGCCGTTGATGTATTTGTCCAAACGCGCACGGCGCGCGCGGATTTGTGCACCGCATCATCGCGCGGGAAAAAATTTTCGCCTCGATCGCGCGGCAGGAATCGCGTTCCAGGAGGCCGGATGCCGATGCACAAAGGCAGCATGCTCGCGACCTTCGCCTGCGCGGGGCTGATCTTAAGTATCGGCGTGTGGATGATGCTCAGTCCGCTTCTCACGCGATCCGCTTGGGCCGTGCTGCGGGATCCTGCGAGCGGCGCGCGCATCGTCTGCGGCGCGTCCTTCGCGCCGGGCTTTGGAAGCCATCGCACGCCGGAACGGGCGCGGGCGATGTGCGCGATGAGCTGCGAGGCGAAGGGCTACCAGGTGGAAAGCGGGCCGGTGGATATCATCGATTTCACGTCCGAGGACGCAATGCGCCGCGCGCGGGAGAACTATCGTTCCTTCATCCCGCCCGCCTGCCGGAGTTGAGTTCTTTGAAAAAAGCCGCCGCCGCGGCGCAAGGGGAGCCGCGGCGGCGCTTGTTCGCGAGGAACGGGGTCGTCACTGCGCGAACGTATGTCTCATCCGGAGAAAACGTTGAACGCCGCGGAAACGAACACACCGACCGTCGAGATGTGCGTCGAGCTCGTCCAATCGTAGCGTACGCCACCGGTCAGATTGTGATCGGCATCGGTGATGAAATATACGGGGAATTGGAACGCCTCGGCATCGGCCACCGCATCGTAGGTGACGCCCGGATCGAAGCCGATCGGAATACCGAACGGCTTGGGAATCCAGCGCATGTCGAAGGAGATCAGCGCCTTGTCCTTAAGCGTCGGCGCGCCGATGAAGCCGTTCACGCATGTCACACCCGCGTTGATGCATTTAGTTTGCGTCACGCCCATGTTCGCGTCCTGAAACGCTTGCTGATAGTTGAAGCCCAGGTTCAGCGACATATCATCTTCCGGCAGAAACGATCCGGCGATGCCGGCTTGCCAAGGCGTCTTGTTCGCCGTGTTCGGCGCGAGTGTCGCGGGATCGTAATACATATGCTGCTCGTATCCGACCTTTCCGTTCAGGACGATGGCCCAAGCGGTCTCGGGTTTGTCCAACAGTGTATTCATCCAGGCTTCGTATTTCTTGTCCAGGGCGTGCTCGACCAAGCCATTTGCGACGATCTGCGCCTCTACCGCCGGTAAGCTGGCGTCGTGCGTCTTCGCATATTCGGTGTCCAGATCCTTGCGCTTTTTCCTGGCGTCGTAGGCGACGTGGGCAGCGCAAAAGTTCGGCTGCGCTTCGCTGTAGAACGGATCTTCACCGGTCGGTTTGCTCCTCGCCTCCTGTAAAATGGCTTTGCAGGCTGCTTGACTGGGCTTCGATTTCAAACTACCCGCTCCGCCCGTTCCCGTTACGAAGCCGGGACTGGAGTGGACGAACTTGAACGAGAAGGACGTCGCTTTCGTCAGGCCGTCGAGCGTCGCCGTGTTGGTATAGTTTTGCCCCTGCGCCAGAGGCGACTGCGCCGTGAGCACGATATATTCGGCCGATGCCTCTCCGCCAAAGAGTGGTTTGCCGAAAGGGAACGTGCCGGAAACGGTGGCGGTCTTCTCGTCGGTGTTGACAGACGCCTGCACGAGCGGACTGTCCTTGTCCGAAAGGACTTGACCGGACGGGGTCGAGCTGTCGCTGGTGACACCTGCCGCCAGAGCCGAGGAAACCGGCGATGTCCCGACGGCGAATACGATCGCGGCTGCGCGGAGGCTTTTCATGGCTGCACTCCGAGGTCGGGCGCGGGCACCGTGAAAGGAGCCAGAATAGCTATTCGACCGATCGTCCCCGGCGTGACGTCGATCTTATTGTCCGGTACGGATATGAGAACGACCTTGGAAGCCTGGTCCACGACCGTTACCGTGCCAGCGGGTCCCGCTTGGCCCCTTACGTTGCAAACGAAGGCGTAGTCGCCAGGGTCAAGGCATACGGTCCACTCTCCTCTCCCAACGTTTTGCAATGGCACGGCGTCCCCTTCTTCATCGTCATGCGCAAGAGAGCCGCCCAAATTGAGGCTCGGCGGCGCACCCTTGAGCTTGATGTCGATTTTGATTTTTCCGTCGCACATGATCGCGGTCCCCATAAAAGTGTACGCCGCCGTTCTATTCCCGCATGAGGAGCGGCAAGCGTGATACGCATCACGCTTGAGATGAAACTTTGGTGAGACCGGCACGGGAACCGTGACGATCGGGTAAACCCGCCCATTGCGGCCCTTGCGCCCCTAAAGCCTTGAATCCGCCCCAAAGTTCGGTCACGAAACGGCCGGCATGGGCGATTGGATACTCTCTTTCCTGGAAGCGGCGGGCCGCTGGATCTCGAACCGGCGGCGCGGGCTGCTGAGACTCGTGGCGCTGGCGGTGGTGATCGTGGCGCTGCCGTTCGCAGCGCTCGCCATGCTGCCCACGGTGCTCAGCCTGTTCGCGGCCCCGCTCGACCGCGGCGTCGATCTCTATTCGGTCAACCGCCCCCTCGCCTTCACCTTCCTGGATGAGGACGGGGCGGAGGTCGGCCATCGCGGCGCCATCATCGGCGAGCGGCTGCATCTGAAGGACATGCCGCCCTATCTGCCCGCCGCCTTCATCGCGATGGAGGACCGCCGGTTCTACGAGCATCACGGCATCGACCCGCGCGGGCTGGTGCGCGCGAGCTGGCGCAATTTCCGCGCCGGCCATCTCGTCGCGGGCGGCTCCACCATCACCCAGCAGACCGCCAAGATCGTCTTCACCAGCCAGGAACGCACCTTCCAGCGCAAATGGACCGAGCTGTTCGAGGCCGCCGAGCTCGAGAAGTCGCTGTCGAAGACCCAGATCCTCGAACTCTACCTGAACCGCATCTATCTGGGCTCGGGCGCCTATGGCGTCGACGGCGCGGCGCATGTCTATTTCAACAAATCGGCGCGCGATCTCACCCTCTCCGAGGCCGCGATGCTGGCGACGCTGACGCGCGCGCCGTCGGTGTTCTCGCCCAGGCGCGATCTCGCCAAGGCGCAGTTCCGCGCGAGCAAAGTGCTGGCCTCGATGGTGGAGACCGGCGCGATCAGCCAGGCCGACGCGAACGCCGCGATCGCCGCCCCCGCCGTCGTCGCCGACCGCGGCCTGGTCGATGCGCGCAATTTCTATCTCGACACCGCCGCCGACGAGGCGATGAAGAAGGCGACGGTCGACGGCAAGGAGCCGACCAGCGACCTCATCGTCCATACCACGCTCGAGCCGCGCATCGAGGACGCGGCGCGCAGTGCCGCGCTCAAGGTCCTGCACAAATCCGGAAAGAAGGTGCATGCGAGCGAGGCCGCGGTCGTGGTGATGAAGCCCGACGGCGCGGTGGTGGCGCTGCTCGGCGGCACCGATTACGGCGAGAGCACGTTCAACCGCGCGACCCAGGCGCATCGCCAGCCGGGCTCGGCGTTCAAGCCGTTCGTGTATCTGGCGGCGCTGGAAGCGGGGCTCACGCCCTGGGACGTGCGCGACGACGAGCCCGTCGACATCGACGGCTGGACGCCGACGAATTTCGGCGGCCGCTCCTACGGCACGCTGACGCTCGCCGATGCGCTGGCGCATTCGGTCAACACCATCACCGCCAATCTGGCGCAGGAAGTCGGCATCTCCACCATCGTGGATGCTGCGGCGCGCTGCGGCATCACCTCGCCGCTCGAGCAGAACGCCTCGCTCGCGCTCGGCACGTCGGAGGTGACGCCGATCGAGCTGACCACCGCCTACGCCGCGTTCGCGAGCGGCGGCATGGCGGTCACGCCCTATCTCGTCACCGAGGTCGACGGGCCGGGCGGCGCGGTGCTCTACCGCATGAAGCCGGCCGAGCCGCAGCGCATCATCGCCGAGCATGTCGACAAGGACCTTGTCGCGATGCTCTACGGCGTGGTGACGAGCGGCACGGGACGCAGCGCCGCCATCCCCGGCCACGAGGCGGCGGGCAAGACCGGCACGACGCAGGATTATCACGACGCCTGGTTCGTGGGCTTCACCGCCGACTATGTGACGAGCGTGTGGGTCGGCAACGACGACTCCACGCCGATGAAGGGCGTCACCGGCGGCACGCTGCCGGCGCAGATCTGGCGCGAGGTGATGGTCACGGCCGAGCACGGCATGAAATCCACGCCGCTCGACAAATCCTCGCCGCAGGCCCCCGTCGACAATTCCTTCTTCGACACCTCGACCGCCTCCGAGCCGCCTGCCGCCGGCGACGATGAATCGAGCCGCGGCGGCGCGCCGAGCGCCGAACGCGAGCAACAGCAATCCGGTCCGCAGCACGAGCGCGGCGGCAATTTCTTCGACTGGCTCTTCGGCCGCAAACCCCCGCCGCCGCCGCCGCCTCCGCCGCCCGGCCAGCAGCCGCAGAACGACGGCGACGACGACAAAGACTCGAATTGAAGACTCACCTCCCCCTTGTGGGGAGGTCGAAAAATGCGAAGCATTTTTCGGGTGGGGGCATCGCCTCGCACCGAACCCCCACCCGAAATCTCTTGCGCGTACGCTGTCGCTACGCGCCGCTACGAGATTTCGACCTCCCCACAAGGGGGAGGTTGTTCTGCGCCCTCAATCCTCATCCACGTACCACCACACGCCGTCGCCGAGGGGGGTGAAGCGGAAATCGCCGTGATCCGCGGGCGCCTTTCCGGCGCGCGGCACGAAATAGCCGGACTCCGCGGTGACGAAGTTCCGCATGACGATGAAGACGCCGTCCGGGCCGACATACACGCGATCGGGCGCCAGGGCCGTGAGCGTCCTGGGCGCCTCATCCCGCGCCACGTCGTGCGTGAGTTGCGCAAGATCGAGCGTTTCCGGCATCGTGTCCCGCGCCGGCGCCGGCGCATATCGCATCGCCACGCGCGCCTCGGCCGCGATGGCGCGCCGCGTTTCGGGGCTCTCGGCATGCCAGTTGATATAGATATAGAGGCAGGCGACGGGCAACACGATCAGCAGCAGCGCCGCGATCCCCAGCACGATCCCGATCAGGCGCAGCACGCGAAGAATGTCGAGGACGACGTCCTTCATTGCGGCGGATTGGCGATCAGATAGGGATAGCCGTTGTTGACGCTCGCGCTCTGCGCCCAAATCGCCGGATCGAAACCCGCGGGCAGGCCCGATTTGAGTTGGGCGTCGCTCAAGCCGGTGACGCCCGGCGCGTTGGCGATGTTGCCGACGCCCTTGCTCGGGTCATCGATCCCGCTGGTGTCCAGGTCCCAATAGGCGTTGGCATAGGTCGCGCCGATATCGTAGGCCACGAGTCCACCCTGCAAGCCGGCGTTCCCGACCTCCACGGTCGAATAGACCGCGCTGAGGTTTCCTCCGTTCTGCGCCACAAGTCCGCCGGCTTCGGTTGCCGCGCCCACGCTTCCAAAGGCATAGCAATTCGTGACCGCGCCGTCGTTGACGTCGAACAGGCCGGCGCTATAGGCATAATCGTTGGCGGAGCCCCCAGCTATCACCGTCATGGATGCGTAGGATTGATCGATCGTCGAGCCGTTGCCGCCGGCCAATCCGCCCGCGCCGCATTTCGCGCTACACGTCACGCTGCCGGTTGCGGCGGAGCGCGAAATCGGCCCGCTAGTCTCGGCCGCGATGCCGCCGGCCTCGCACATGTCGACGCACGCGACCGCCACGTCGGCCCGCACATTCGAGATCGTCCCGGCACTGAAACCCGCGATCCCGCCGGCATAGGCCTGCTCGCTCTTCGACGAACCTATCGTGCCCGAGACGTGAATATTCTTCACAATGCCGCCTTGGCCGACGACGGCCGCCACGCCGCCGAGATGCACGCTCGGATATCTCCCGGTTCGGATTTTCCGCGTGTCTATGACCGCTTCATCGACGAGATCGATGCCGCTCGCCTGGCCGTAGAGATAACCGAAGAACCCGCCCGTCAAATTTTCGTTCGGGTGCCGGCGCCTCGCATCGCGAGGCGCGTAATCCAGGTTCCCATAGACGTGGAGGCGCAGTTTGGATATCCGATGGCCGAGACCGCTGAACTTGCCGTGAAACACGGCAATGGAGTTGAAGCGGCCCTTCGCCGGATCGTCCGCGGCGAGCGCGAAATTGCCCGAGAGATTGCCGCCGATATCGCTCGCGAGCGTATCGAGGTCGTTCTCGAGCGTATAGCTGTCGCCGTTGATGACCAGACTGCTGGACAGATCCCAGAAATCGATCGCGCCGCCGCTCAGGAAAACCAGATCGCCGCCGCTGCCGCCGTCATTGGTCACGACGGTGAGCGCTCCGGAACCGGCGACCACGAGATGCGCCGCCAGGCTCACATTGAGTTCGGCGTCGAGCGTCAGCCGGCTCGCGCTCGTCCAGGAGAAGGTATCGGCAACTGTGATCGTCACCGCGCCGGCGCCGGTGGTGATCGTCGTGTCACCTTGGGCGAGCATGTTGGCGAGATCGGCCGTGTTCATGACCGCCTTCTTCGCCGTGGGCGTGCAAACGCCGCCGCTGCAGCTCATGTTCGTGGTCGGCGCGTTCGATATCTCGACGGAGGCCTGCGCATGGGTGGCCATAACCCCCGAAAATATCAGTGCCGGAAGCGCTCTCGACGCCATGACCCGATCTCCTACTGCGGCGGGTTGGCGATCAGATAGGGATAGCCGTTGTTGACGCTCGCGCTCTGCGCCCACACCTTCGGATCGAAGCCCGCGGGCAGGTCCGATTTTAGCGCGGTGTCGCTCAAGCCGGTGATGCCGGGATCGTTGGCGACGTTCGCGGCGCCGCGCGAGGGATCGGAGACGCCCGACGTATCGAGGTCCCAGTAATCCGAAGACATGCCGGAAATCGTGTTGTCGAAGCCGATGAAGCCGCCGCCCTGGCTGGGCCCGGAGACGGCGCCCGTCGAATAGGACTGGGCGATCGACGCGTGATCCTGGTTCCCGAAAAATCCCGCAAGCCCGCCATAGCCGACCGATATCGTCGTCATCTCGACGGAGGCCGTGGAATAGGATTGGAGGATCTTCGCGGTCTCGCCGTAGCCGTCGGCGATCAGGCCGCCGGCATCGCTGATCGCGCTCAGCGAGCCCGTGGCCCAGGACTGGGAGATCGTCCCCGTGCCGATGCCGACGAGCCCGCCCACGAACCCGCCGGTCATCGACACGCTCGCGCTGCAAAGCGATATCGGCCCGGTGTTGAAGCCCGCAAGCCCGCCGATGACGGCTTTCCTGCCCCCCAGCAACGCCCCGCCGACGGAGGACCTTGCGATCAGGCCGTCGTTCTCGCCCGCGAGACCGCCCACCTTGGTGAACTGGCCCTGGCCGGTCTGCGTCAGCTTGAGATGCTGGAGGTGGATGTCGCGGATCGTGCCGGACGAGCCCTCGAACATGCCGCCGTTCACATGCATGCGCTCGACGTCGATCGAGAGCTTGTCGATGGTGTGGCCGAGCCCGTCGAAATTGCCGTCCAGCCAGGGGACTGCCTTTATGAAATAGGTCCCGTCCGCCGAGGCGTTGTAGTTGCCGCCAAGCGCGTAGGAGCCCGCCGGATCGGCGGTCACGGCGGCGGCGAGGCTCGAGATGTCGCCGACAAGCATATACGTCGTGCCGTTGACGATCAGGCTGCTCGAATTGTCCCAGAAATCGGCGCGGCCCCGCGAGAAGAAGGCGAGATCGCCGCCGGCGCCCGTCGTGACGGTGAGCGCGCCGGGTCCCGCCACCACGATCGGCGCGCCGACGTTCACGCTTTTCTGCGCCTGGAGCGTGAGCCGGCTCGCGCTCGCCCAGGAGAACGTCGAAGTCACGGCGATCGACTTCGCGCCGCTCCCGGTCTCGACCGTCACATCGCCCGAGGCCAGCATGGTCGCCAGATCGGTCGCGTTCAGCACGGCTCTCCTCGCAGTCGGCGTGCATACGCCGGCGGAGCAGCTCATGTCCCTGGTCGCAGCCTTGGAGATGGCGACGTCGGCGCTTGCGGGCGCGGCGAGCGCCGCGAGCATCAAAGCGGAAATGGCGAGATGTTTCACGGCGTATCCCTTCATGTCCGGCCCTGGCCTCGTCACCCTACGGCAACCCAAAGCCGCATGCATCTCTTTCACTGCTGCGGCGGGTTGGCGATCAGGTACGGATAGCCGTTGTTGATGCTCGCGCTCTGCGCCCAGACCGTCGGATCGAATCCGGAAGGCAATCCCGACTGGAACTGCGTCGTAGTGAGGCCGGTGACGCCGGGATAGTTGGCGCTGTTGCCCACGCCCTTGCTCGGGTCGGAGATGCCGCTGGTATCGAGGTCCCAATAGACGTCCGTCATTGCGACGCTGCCGACGACATTCCCTACCGAGCCGCCTACGGCTTTCGCGCCGCTGGGCGCGCCAGTGGAATAGGACGTGGCGACGGATTGGGCCGCATTGGAAACGCCTATCAGCCCGCCGATTCCCTGAACCTTGCGGATCGTGCCCGTCGCCGTGCCAAACGCGTAGCTGTTCACCAGCGAGAAGCCGCTCCCGGCAAACCCGACCAATCCGCCCGCCGCGTTCGCGCTCGCCACCGCCCCGGAGGCGAAGGAGCTGTCGATCGTGAGCGAGGTGGCGAAGCCCACGAGACCGCCCACATACGTTTTGCCGGTGACGTTTCCGCTCGCGGAGCAGCGCAGGATCGTTCCGTTCGCCATGCCGGCCAGGCCGCCGAGGTAAGGGGCGGCGGGGTTGAGGACGGAACCCGACGCGCGCGAATCCGTGATCGTTCCGGACGTGGTGCCCACGAGGCCGCCGGCGGGGTCGCCGACGATGGCTCCCGAGGCCGAGGACTTCTGGATCGTGCCGGTGTTCACGCCCACCAGGCCGCCGGCGGCGTGGGCGTGGCTCTCCGGTATGTTCACGGCGGAGGTGGCATTGGCGATGATCCCCGGCACGGTGTTGTCGCCCGCGACGCCGCCGATGTCCCGCCCGCTGTGGCAGTCGATCGTGCCGCCGACCGATATGCCCTTCAGCGTGCCCTTGTTCTCGCCCACCAGCAGGCCCACCCCCTGGGCCCCCACGCCGGAACCTGCGCAGGTGATGTTGCCGTTGCTCATGGTCAGGTCGCGCGCCGTGCCGTCGATCTCCGAAAACAGGCCGACCTGGAATTCGTCTTGGTCAACGATCGAAAAATTGGAGATCGTGTGGCCCAGGCCCTCGAAGGTGCCGGTCAGCGCCGTGGACACCGCCGCCGCTCCGAAGCTGTCGCCCGACGCGTCGTAATCCTTGGCGAGCGCGTAGAATCCGGCGGGATCGGCCTGCACGTCCGACGCCAGGGTCGCGATGTCGCCGACCAGCGTGTAGCCGTTGCCCGAGATGACGAGGCTGCTCGAATTGTCCCAGAAGGCGATCGAGCCGCCGGGATAGAAACTCAACCCTGCGCCGGACGGCGCCAGCGTCATCGCGCCGGTGCCCTCCACCACCACCGCCGCCCTGATCGAGATGACGTTGGCCGCGCTCAAAGTCAGCCTGCTCGTGCTCGCCCAGGTCACGGGCGCGCTCACCGCGATCGACACCGCGCCCGTCCCCGTGTTCACGCTCACGTCGCCGCCCGCGAGCATGGTCTGAAGATCGCCCGCGTTCAGCACCGAATTCTTCGCCGTCGGCGTGCAGATGCCGGCCGAGCAGCTCATGTGCTTCGTCGCCTTGTTCGAGATGACGACGGAAGCGCTCGCGGGACATGCGAGCACCGCGAGCGCGAGCGCGGAAATTGCGATCCGGTTCATGGTGGCGCGTCTCCTATTGCGGCGGGTTGGCGATGAGATAAGGAAAGCCGTTGTTGATGCTGGGGCTCTGCGCCCACACCGCCGGATCGAAGCCCGCCGGCAGGCCCGATTTGAGCGCGGTGTCGCTTAAGCCCGTGATGCCGGGATCGTTGGCCGGTTGACCCGCGCCCTGGCCGAGATTGGAGACACCGCTGGTTTCGAGGTCCCAGTATGCGGTCGCGATATAGCCCGCATCCTCATCGTCCCTGCCGATGAGCCCACCCAGAAGGTCGCTGCTCGACACGGAGCCGGTGGAATAGACGTTCCGGATCGAGGCCGAAGCGCCGTCGACCGAATCGGACCAGCCGATCAATCCGCCCGCATAGGCAACAGGCGCCGTGGCGCTGACCGCTCCCGTGGCATAGGAGTCGTGAAGCGTGCTCTGGTAAAGCATCGCGACAAGGCCGCCGGCAGAGGCGGCGTTGGTGCCCTGCGCCGTCGCCGTCGCCGTGCCGGTGGCGAAGCTCGCCAGGATCGTGCCCGCATTGCCCCCGACAAGACCGCCGGCGAAGTCGCCGGTGACGTTGCCGGTCGCATAGGAGTCCTGGATCGTGCTCGTATTCACGCCAACCAGCCCGCCGCCGTTCTGAACCGCGCCCGTTGCATAGGAATTGGCGATGGTCCCGGTGCTGGGCTGTTCGTTGTCGCCCACCAGGCCGCCGCTGACGCTGCCGCTTACGGCGCCGCCGGCGGAGCAATCGCGGATCGGGCCTTCGTTGAATCCGACCAACCCGCCGACGTCGCCGGAGACGGCTGCGAGCGTCACGTCGGAATGCGACGAGACGATCGTGCCGCCGTTCTCGCCGACCAAACCTCCGGCCGTGATATCCCGGCCGGCAACGCTTTGAAAGCGGCCGCTGGCATAGGCGTTGACGATCGTGCCGCCGCTGTAGGCGGCGAGCGCGCCTGCCCCGACGCTCTCGACGCTGGACGTCATGACGGTGTCCACCATCCTTATGTCGCGCAGGACCGCCGACACATCGACGTCGGCGAAGAGCCCGATAGCGTCGGTGCTGCGCGTGCCGCGCGCTTCCAGCTTGAGATGCGATACCGAATTTCCGAGCCCTTCGAAATTGCCGTTGAAGACCGTCGGCACGGGCGGCTTGCGATAGGTCTTGTCGGGCCCGGCATCGTAGCTTTGGGCGAGCGCGACATTGGCGTGAAAATCGGCCGCCACCACCGCGGCGAGTCCGGCGACACTGTTCACCAGCGTGTAGCTCTGGCCGTCGATGATCAGGCTGGACGACAGGTCCTTGAATTCGACGCGGCCTTTTCCTGTGATGCCGTAGCCGCTGTTCGCGCTGATCGTGAGCCCGCCCGGACCCTCGACGATGACGGGCTGCGTGACGGAGACCGCGCGTTTGGCCTCGAGCGTCAGCCGGCTCGCGCTCGCCCAGCTCAGCCCTGCATGGATGTTGATGCCCTTGGCAAGGGCGCCGCTTTCAAGCGTCACGTCGCCGCTTGCGAGCATCGCCGCGAGATCGCCCGCGTTCAGCACCGCCTTCGCCGCCGTCGCCGTGCAGACGCCCGCGACGCAGCTCACATTGCTCGTCGGCGCCTTCGACACGACAAGGTCCGCCCGAGCAGGCGCGACTGCAGCAAGAAGGAGCAGCAAGCTCGCGGCCGTCTGCTTCATGTCGCCCTCCTATTGCGGCGGATTGGCGATGAGATAAGGAAAGCCGTTGTTGATGCCGGGGCTCTCAGCCCACACCGCCGGATCGAAGCCTGCCGGCAGGCCCGATTGGAGCTGCGCGGTGGTGAGGCCGGTGACGCCGGTGCAATCCTCCTTGCAGCCGATCAACGTGCCGCTCGTGTCGGTGTCCCAGTAATCGTTCGCGCCGTCCGCGTTGTCGTGGGCGAAGCCGAAGCTTGGCTTGCCGTCCTCCATATTCGCGCCGGTGGAGTAGGAAGCGCCGATCATGGTGCCTTCGGCCGAGTTCGCGGCGAATCCGCCGGACGTGGACTTGTCGTCGCCGGTGACGTTGCCGGTGGAATAGGCATTCGTGATCGTACCCACATTCTCCGCGACGAAGCCGCCGGCTTCGGCACGGGGTTGGCCGTTATGATGGCCGCGCCGTACTCCCGGGCCGTCGCCGACCGCGCCGGCCGAAAAGGATTGGTCGATGGTGCCTTGGTTCCTTCCCACGAAGCCGCCGGTTGTGGACGCGTCGGCGCCGGCCCCGCTGGCGCTCACCGCGCCGGTCGCGGCGGAGGTTTCGATCATCCCCAGCTCATTGAAGCTTACCAGGCCGCCCGCGAAATGGGCCTGCACCGTGGCCGTGGAAAGCGAATGCGCGATCGTGCCTCCATTTTCGGCGACAAGCCCGCCCGCTGCCGACTTGCCGCCGGAGGCGAGGATGCTGCCCGCGGCGGTGCACCATGAGATCGTTCCCCCATTGAAGCCGGCCAAGGCGCCGGAGCCCTGCGCTCCCCCGGTGACGATGGAAGCGGCGACGTTGACGTGCGAGATCGTCCCCCGGTTGTCCGCCACGAGGATGGCGCCATAGAACCCGGTCTTGGAGTGCAGGCTCGCATTCGCCAAGGTGAGGTCGCGCACGATGCCGCTTTGCGTCACGTGCCCGAACAGCCCGAGAAAGGACGAGCCCGCAGCGGGAGCGAGCGCGAAATTGTCGATGACGTGGCCGAGCCCTTCGAACGTGCCGCCGAAATTGCCCGGCACCGGATCGCTCGCATAGGCGCCGTCACCCGATGCGTCGTAATAGCGCGACAGCGCATAGAACCCGTTCGGATCGGCGGCCGCCGCCGAGGAAAGCCCCGCGATGCTGTCGACGAGCGTGTAGGCCGTGCCGTTGACGATCAGGCTGCTGGAGGTATCCCAGAACGAGACCTTGCCCTTGCCGGTGAAGACGAGATCGCCGCCGCTGCCGCCGTCATTGGTGGTCAGCGTGACGCCGCCCGCCCCTTCCGACGTGATGTCGAGGCCGATCGCGATCCCGCGCCAGGCGTCGAGCGTCAGCCGGCTGGGCTTGGTCCATTGCAGCTTGGCGTCGAAGGCGATGTCCTGCGCCGCGCTGCCGCTCGCCACCGTCACGTCGCCCGCGGCCAGCAGGTGCTTGAGGTCGCCCGCATTGAGCACGGCGTCGGCCGCCGTCGCCGTGCACACGCCGGAGACGCACGCCACATTGCTCGTCGGCGCCTTCGACACGACGAGGGCGGCGTGCGCGGGCACGGCCGCGGCGAGAGAGAGAAGCACCGTCGCGGCCGGCTGTTTCACGTCACGCCTCCTATTGCGGCGGGTTGGCGAGGAGATAGGGATAGCCGCCGTTGATGCTGAGGCTCTGGCCCCACACCGACGGATCGAAGCCGGAAGGCAGACCCGACTGGAACTGCGTGGTGGTGAGCCCCGTGATGCCGGGCGCATTGGCGAGGTTGCCCGCGCCCTGGCTCGGATCGCCGACGCCGCTCGCGTCGAGATCCCAATAGCCCGCGGTGACCGTCGCGCTGCTGATCGAGCCGACGAGGCCGCCCCTGACCTCGCGCTTCTTGTCCGCGACCTGGCCGCTCGACCAGGAGGTCGAGATCGAGACGCCGTTCTTGAACGTGCCGACGAGCCCGCCGAGCGTGTCGACGCCGCCGCCGGCCCGGTTCACGGTGGCCGTGGAATAGGAATTGGCGATCGTCACGTTGCCGTCGGCGGCGCCCACCAGGCCGCCGACGTCGCGCCTGGCGTTGACCTGACCGGTCGCGAACGAGCTGTCGATCGTGGCGACGAAGGCGGTGCCCACCAACCCGCCATCCGCGACCGCGCCTATGCCGAAGCTGTTGCCGGCCGAGCAGCGCTCGATCGTCCCGTCGAGGTAGCCGACAAGGCCGCCGACGGATGCCGCGGTCGCCGTGGCCATGTTGGTCGGCGTCGCATGCGAGTCCTCGATCAGCCCGCCCTCGACGCCGACGAGACCGCCGACCATGGCGCCCTGCGGCGCGCTGAGCGTGCTCGAGGCGGTGGAGAAGGAGATCGTGCTCGAGGCCGAGGCGGCGCCCACCAGCCCGCCGAGCGAGGCGCTGCCGAAGATATTCACGCTTGCAGAGGCGTGCGCGATCGTGCCGGACCCTTGGTTGGAACCGACGAGCCCGCCCGTGTCGCCGGAGGGACAGGTGAGCGTGCCCGCGGCCGACACATTGATGAGATTGCCGGAATTGACGCCCGCGAGCAGGCCGCTTTCGGTGCCCAGCGTGTTGCAATTGATGTTGGCGTTGGCGAGCGCGAGATCGCGCGCCGTGCCGCTCACCTGCGCGAAGAAGCCGAAATCGCGGTTCGCAGTGCCGCTCGCGCTGACGGTGAGGTTCGATATCGTGTGGCCGAGACCCTCGAAGGTGCCGGTGAGCGGCGCCGTCACCGGCGCGTCGGTGTAGGTGCCGTCGCCCGTGGCGTCGTAATCCTTCGCCAGCGCGTAGAAGCCCGACGGGCTCGACGCCACGTCCAAGGCCAGCGTTCCTATGTCGCTCACCAGCGTGTAGGCGTTGCCCGCGACGATCAGGCTGCTCGAATTGTCCCAGAAGCTGATCGAGCCGCCGGGAGAGATAATGAGACCGCCGCTCGTCCCCCCGTCATCGGGCGTGATCGTCATCCCGCCCGTGCCTTCGGAGACGACCGCCGCCTTGATCGACACGTTGCCCACCGAATCCAGCGTCAGCCGGTGTGCGCTCGCCCAGGTGAGCGGCGAGCTGACCGCGATGGCGACGGCCCCGGCGCTGCCCGTCGTCACCGTCACGTCGGAATTGGCGAGCAGGTTCTGAAGCTCGGTCACGTTCAGCACGGCATTCTTCGAGCGCGGCGTGCACACGCCGTGGGCGCAACGGATATGGCTTGTGGCGCCGCTCGAGATGACGACGGCCGCGTCCGCGGGACAAGCGAACGCCGCGAGTGCGACCACGGAAATGGCGATCTGTTTCATCTCTGTCTCCTATTGCGGCGGATTGGCAATGAGATAGGGATAACCGTTGTTGATCGAAGGCGACTGCGCCCACACGGACGGATCGAAGCCCGAGGGCGGGCCGGACTGGAACTGCGCCGTGGTTAGCCCGCTGATGCCGGGATCGTTGGCGGGCGTGCCCGCGCCTTTGCTGGGATCGGAGACACCGCTCGTGTTCAGGTCCCAATAGGCGGACGCGATATAGCCCGCGTCGTTCTGGTCTTCGCCGATGAACCCGCCGGCGATATCGCTGCCCGATACCGCGCCGGTCGAATAGACGGTCCGGATCGAGGACGTCCAGCCCTGATCCGTACCGAAGCGTCCGATCGCGCCACCGGCATAGCTGGCGGGCGCGGTGGCGCCGACCGCGCCGGTGGCATAGGAGTCCTGCAGCGTGGTATCGAACAACTCGGCGACCAGACCGCCCGCATAGGCGGTGTTCGCGTCCTGCGCCGTCGCCGTGCCGGTCGCGTAGCTCGTCAGGATCGGGCCGCCATCGATCCCGACGAGTCCGCCGGCGAGAGCCCCGGTGACGTTGCCGGTCGCGTAGGAATCCTGGATCGTGCCGATATTGTATGCGACCAGGCCGCCGCCATTGTGGACCGCGCCCGTCGCGTGCGATCCGAAGATCCCGCCGTCGGCGGAACTCGAGTTCTCGCCCACGAGCCCGCCGGCCGAGACACCGCTCACCGCACCGCCGGCAGAGCAATCGCGGATCGTGCCCTCGTTGAACGCGGCCAAGCCGCCGACCTCGCTGCGCGCGGCGTCGAGCGTCACATCGGAATGCGACGAAACGATCGTGCCCAGGTTTACCCCAACCAGGCCGCCGCCCTCCCCGCCGTGCATCCCGTCGTCCGTGAAGCGCCCGCTCGCATAGGCGTTGATGATTGTGCCGCCATTGGTGGACGCGAGTGCGCCCATCTCGGCCCCGTCTTTCGCGGCCATCATCGTCGTATCGACCATCTTGATGTCGCGCACGACCCCCCCTTCGGCGATTTCGGCGAAGAGGCCGATATCGGGATTGCCGTGAGGCCCGCGCGCGTACAGCTTGAGATGCGACACCGAATTGCCCAGCCCTTCGAACGTGCCCTCGAAATCCGTCGGCACCGGCGACAGCGTATAGCGCTTGTCACCCGCGGCGTCGTAGCTCTTGGCGAGCGCGACATCGACTTTCCAATTCGCCGCGACCGCGGCGGCGAGCCCGGAGAGGCTGTTCACCAGCGTGTAGCTCTGACCGGAGATGTTCAGACTGGACGACAGATCCCAGAACTCGACGCGGCCGTGGCCGGTGATGCTGTAATCGACGCCGGATTGGATGGTCAGCCCACCCGAACCCTCGACCAGGATGGGCTCGACGATCGACAGCCCGCGCCGCGACGCAAGCGTCAGGCGGCTGGCGCTCGTCCAGGCGAGCGGCGCGTGGATGTCGATGTCCTTGGCGAGCGCGTTGCTCTGCAGCGTCACGTCGCCGCTCGAAAGCATCGCTGCCAGATCGCCCGCGTTCAGCACCGCCTTGGCGGCGGTCGGCGTGCACACGTCGGCGGTGCAGCTCACATTGCTGGTCGCGGCCTTCGACACGACGAGCGCGGCGAAAGCGGGCGATGCGGATATCGCGAGCGCGAGAACCGATACGGCGAATGGTTTCACGTCACGCTCCTATTGCGGCGGATTGGCGAGGAGATAGGGATAGCCGTTGTTGACGCCCGGGCTCTGGCCCCACACGGACGGATCGAATCCGGACGGAAGTCCCGACTGGAACTGCGCGGTGGTGAGCCCCGTGATGCCGGGCGCGTTGGCGAGGCTGCCCGCGCCATGGCTCGGATCGGAGATGCCGCTCGTGTCCAGGTCCCAATAGGTGCTGCTGTTGGTGGCGAAGTCTGTGTCGAGCTGGCCGATCAGGCCGCCCGACTGTTCGTGCTGGTGCGTCGCGGCCATCACGGCGCCGGTCGAATAGGACGTCGCGATCGCCCCCACCGCCTCGCCGACAAGTCCCCCAAGATTGAAATGCGGCGGCGACGCCGTCACGGCGCCCGTCGAATAGCAATCCTGGACCGTGCCGGCCGCGTCGGCGACGAGGCCGCCGCCGAACGCCCGGCTTTCGCTGTGGTGGCCCTTGCCCGTGCCCGCGAAGACAGCACCCGTCGCGAAGGATTGCGTGACGGTTCCGCCGTTCGCGCACACAAGCCCGCCCGCATAGGTGTCGGAGATCTGGTTCTGGCCGATGGTGGCCGCGCCCGTCGCCGAGGACAGCGTCACCTGGCCCTGATTGGTGGCGACGAGCCCGCACGCCATGACGTTGCCGGTGACGTCCGCCGAAGACGTCGAGCGCGAGATGCTTCCGTCGTTTTGGGCGGTGAGGCCCGCGACCTCGGCGAAGTAGTTCGCGCCGTTGACCTGGCCGGACGCGCGCGACCGATCGATGAAGCCGGTGTTCCAGCCGACCAGACCCGCGAGATATCGGCCCATGTTGGTTTCGGTCACGCTGCCCGCGACGGAGACGTTGCGGATCGTCCCCGCATTCGTGCCCGCGAAAATCCCGGTGTAGCCGCGGTTTCCGTGCGACGTCACCGAGGCCGCGCCGAGCGAAACGTCGCTCGCCACACCACCGCTTCCGATCGCCGCGAAAAAACCCATGGCGGAGTCGGCTTGGTGGGTGTGATCGATCGTCAGGTTGGCGATCGCATGGCCCAGCCCGTTGAACGTGCCGGTCAGCGTCGTGGCGATGGGTGCCGCCTCATAGGTGCCGTCGACGGAGGCGTCGTAGCCGCGGCCGAGCGCGTATGCGCCCGACGGGTTGGCTGCGATGTCCGCAGAGAGCGTGGCGATGTCGTTGGCGAGCGTGTAGCTCGTGCCGTCGATCACCAGGCTGCTCGAAATGTCCCAGAACGTCATCTTGCCCTTGGGCGTAACGAAGGTGAGCGCGCCGCCGCTGCCGCCGTCATTGGTCGTCAGCGTCACGCCGCCGTTGCTTTCGGACACGAGCTCGAGCTGGAAGGCGATGCCGCGGAACGCATCCAGCGTGAGGTGATGCGCCTTGGTCCATTGGATCTTGGCGTCGATGACGATGTCCTGCGCCGCGCTGCCGCTCACCAGCGTCAGATCGCCCGCACCGATCCTGTGGCGGAAGTCCTTCTGGTTCAGCACCGCGTCGGCGGCCGTGGCGGTGCACACCCCGCCGGTGCAGCTCACATTGCTGGTCGCGCCGCTCGACACCACGAACGCCGCCGGCGCGGGAGACGCAAGCAGAACCGCGAAGCCGGCGAAGGCGGCTCCGGCGACGAATCCCAACCGCATCGAACTCTCCTTCTTTTCGCGCCATGCTAGAACGACGCGGCTCCCGCGTCACGCGGCGGATGGCTTGCGCCCCGCCCCTTGCCTGTCATCTTATGTCGTCAGGAGGGAAAATGCGCGTTGTCATGAAACTTCTTGTGACGGCGGTCTGCGGCATCGCGCTTGGGTTGTTCGCGACCTGGGTTCTGGTCGTGCGCGCCGCACCGATGGGCGGCGACGTCCGGGACGGGCCGTGGCGGACGAGCCTTGCGACCGGAAGCGCGCAAGGCGGCGCCTGGCTGCGCGCCTCCGTGGCGCTGCACGGCCTCCTCGCACTCAACCGCAGCGAGACGATCTACTACACCGCGACCACCGACCGCCTGGGCGGCAAGCTCGACGCGCATTGCCTCTATCGCGTCGTCGGCCGCGATCCGCCCGCGCGCTGGTGGAGCATCACCGCCTATGGCCCCGACGATTTCCTGATTCCCAATCCGCAGCATCTCTATTCGGTGTCGAAGACGTCGGTCGATCGCCATCCCGACGGCAGCGGCTTCCTCGTGACGCTCGGGCATGACGACATCCACAGCCAGGAGATCGCGACCGGCAAGGGCGCGTTCAGCCTGACGCTGCGGCTCTACAATCCGGACGCCGCCGTCGCGGCCGATCCGGCGCATGTGAAGCTGCCGTCCATCGTCAGGGTGAGATGCACATGAGGTGGCTCGCGCGCAACTGGCCTTATATCGCGATGACGCTCGCGATCGCGGCCGCGGTGCATGTGGCGAGCGTCGTCTATCTGCCCGATCTGATCATGATGCGGACGATGGCGAAGCTGGCGGGGGCGGGCGGCGTCAACACGATGCAGCACGGCGCGCGCGCCACGCAAGCCTCGCGCGCGGTGGTGCGGCCGAGCCCGGATCTTCTCTATTCCACCTGCGTCTACGACCTCGACAAGGCGGGCGGGCGCCTGCGCGTGCACGCGGACGGCATGCCGCGCACCTATTGGTCGGTGTCGGCCTTCGACGCGCGCACGGACAATTTCTACGTCCTCGACGACCGCCACGCGCAGGGCGGCGCGTTCGACGTCACGCTCGCGGGCCCGCAGGCTGCGGCGCATGCCGGCGACATCCGTTCGCCGACCGCGCGCGGCATCGTCCTGGTGCGCACGCTGATAGAGAACGAGGCACGTCTCGCCGCCGTCGATGCCGCACGGCGCGGCGCGCAGTGCGAGCCTGCAAAATGAAAAAGATCGTCATCGCCCGGCGCGAAGCGTCCGGGCGACCCATTTTTCTTGCTGCCAAATTGGATCGCCCGGACCCTGCGGGCCGGGCGATGACATCCTTGGATAGATAGACAAACCCCGCCAACTCATGCATTTCGGACCTCCCGGGAGGACCTGACATGAAACGCCTGACGCTCGCACTCTGCCTCGCGCTCGCGGCCCTGCCCGCGCGGGCCGCGACCTCGGTCACCTTCGTCACCGACTGGAAGGCGCAGGCCGAGCATGGCGGCTTCTACGAGGCGCTGGCAGAGGGGCTCTATGCCAAGCGGGGCCTGAACGTGCGCATCGTGCAGGGCGGGCCGAGCGTGAACGTGCCGCAGCTCCTGGCCGGAGGTGCCGCCGAGTTCGGCATCGGCTCGAACGATTTCATCGCGCTCAACATCGTGAGCGCCAGAGCGCCGGTGAAGGCGGTGGCCGCGATCTTCCAGAAGGACCCGCAGGTCCTCATCACCCATCCGCGCGGCGACGTGAAGGGGCTGAAGGACATGAAGGCCAAGCCGATCATGATCGCCGACGCCTCGCGCGCCGCGTTCTGGCCGTGGCTCAAGGCCAGGTACGGCTACGACGACGGGCAGATCCGCAAATACACCTTCAACCTCGCGCCGTTCCTCGTCGACAAGAACGCGATCCAGGAGGGCTATCTCACCAGCGAGCCCTACACGATCGAGAAACAGGCGCATTTCAAGCCGCAGGTCTTCCTGCTCGCCGACAACGGCTATCCCGGCACCGCCAATCTGGTGCTCGCGACGCAGAAGACGATCGATGCCAGGCCGCAGGTGGTGCAGGATTTCGTCGACGCCTCGATCCTGGGCTGGACGCATTATCTCTACGGCAACCCCGCGCCCGCCAACGCGCTCATCAGCCACGACAACCCGGAGATGACCGGCGACGTCATCGCCCAGGCGATCGCCAAGATGAAGGCTTACGACATCCTCGAACCCAAAGGGCTGAAGCTGCACACCATCGGCGACATGAGCGACGCGCGCTGGAAGAATTTCTTCGACACGATGGCGTCGGAGGGCCTCTATCCCAAGACGCTCGCCTGGCGCGACGCCTACACGCTCGACTTCCTGCAGGGCCTGATCAACAACGGCAAGGACGTAGGCCACGTCGATTTCGTGATGGAGAAGAAGTAGACTATAAGCCGACCTTGACCTCCCCCTTGTGGGGAGGTCGAAAAATGCGAAGCATTTTTCGGGTGGAGGCCCGGTGGTGAAGTTGGATCGCGAAACCCGAAGCCGCTCCAGGTCATTGCGCGCCAACGCGACGGATCATGAGCGAAAGCTTTGGTACAAGTTGCGCGAGTTGAACGACCTCGGTTACCACTTCCGCCGGCAGACACCCTTCCGAATGTATTTTCTGGACTTCGTCGAGCACAGCGCGAAGCTTGTCATCGAGCTCGACGGAAGCCAGCATGGCGAGGCTGGGCATGTCTGCAGAGATGGGCATCGCGACGCGATGCTGAGCAACGAAGGATATCTTGTGCTTCGGTTTGGGAATCATGAGCTCGACGAGGACCTCGGCGCGGTGATGGATACGATCGTGCACCGCCTGCGCGAGCGGTCCCCCCACCCGAAAAATGCTTCGCATTTTTCGACCTCCCCACAAGGGGGAGGTTAAGCTCCGTGCCTCCCCTCCTCACCCTCTCCGCCGTGTCGAAGCGGTTCGACAATGGGGTCGAGGCGATCGGGCGCGTCGATCTCGCGGTCGCGGACGGCGAGTTCGTGTCGCTGGTGGGGCCGTCGGGATGCGGCAAGTCGACGGCGCTGCGCATCATCGCCGGCCTCGTGGCGCCGAGCGCCGGTACGGTCGAATTCCCCGGCGGCAGGCCCGAGCTCGGCTTCGTCTTCCAGGACCCGACGCTGATGCCCTGGGCGGACGCGGGCACGAATGCGCGCCTGCCGCTCGACCTCAAAGGCGTGGCGCGCGCGCAGGCGCAAGCCCGCGCGCTCCGCGCGCTGCATCGCGTGGGGCTGAAGGGCTTCGAGAAGGCGTTCCCGCGCGAGCTTTCGGGCGGCATGAGGATGCGCGTCTCCATCGCGCGCGCCATCGCCTCGGAGCCGAAGCTGCTCTTGATGGACGAGCCCTTCGCGGCGCTGGACGAGCTGTCGCGCCAGGCCTTGAACGACGATCTCCTGAAGCTCGCGCGCGAGGACGGCATCACCGTGCTCTTCGTCACCCACAGCGTGTTCGAGAGCGCCTATCTCTCCTCGCGCGTCGTGGTGATGACCCCGCGACCGGCACGCATCGCGGCCGAAATTCCCCTCGCGCCGCCGGCCGCGAGCCGCGACGTCTCATGGCGCATGACGCCCGAATTCGCCGACGGCGCGCGCCGCGTGTCGGACGCGCTGCGCCAGGCGATGGAGGGAGCGGCATGAGCGCCGCGCTCAAATACGTTCTCCCTGCGCTCATCGGCATCGCGGCGCTGGCGCTGTGGGAGTTCCTGGTGCGGCACTATCGGGTCGAGCCGACCGTGCTGCCGGGGCCCAGCGCGATCTGGCTCGCGTTCATGGACAACCTTCCTTCGCTCATGGGCTCGCTGCTGGTGACGCTCAGGATCACCTGGACCGCCTATTTCATCGCGCTCGCGGGCGGGCTCCTGCTCGCGATCCTCTTCTCGCAGAGCCGCACGGCGGAGATGACGCTTTATCCCTATGCGGTGATCCTGCAGGTGACGCCGATAGTCGCCGTCACGCCGTTGATCCTGATCTGGACGGGGCTGGATCACGCCGAGCGCGCCGCGACCTTGATCGCGCTGATCGTGGCGTTCTTCCCGATCCTGTCGAACGCGACGCTGGGCCTGCGCTCGGTCGATCCGGGGCTCATCGATCTCTTCCGGCTTTATGGCGCATCGCGCTGGCAGGTCTTGTGGCGGCTTCAGCTTCCGGGCGCGCTGCCGCTCATCCTGGCGGGCTCGAAGATCGCCGCGGGGCTCGCGCTCGTCGGCGCCGTCGTGGCGGAATCCGCGGCCGGCTCGGGCACGTCGACCGGCCTTGCCTGGCGTATCACCGAAGCCGGCTTCCAGCTCCAGATCGGCAAGATGTTCGCGGCGCTGCTGCTGCTTTCCCTCGTCGGCATCGCGAATTTCTACGCGCTCACCTTCCTCGAATGGCTGCTGCTGCACCGCTGGCACGAAAGCGCGCTGAAGCGCCAGAGTTGACGACGGCGCCGATCAATTTGCCTTCCCCACCCGCGAATGATACCCATTCGGCCGCATTTTTCGCGCCGGGGGGCTGCTGTGAAATTTCATCTCAAGCAAAAACTCGTGTTGATTTTGGCCGCGGGTTTACTGACCGCAACCGCAAGCGGCAGTGCCTGCGCTTACACGCTGAAGACGCTCTATACCTTTTGTCAGCAGGCGAATTGCGCCGATGGGTCCATTCCCGGCTCGGGCGTCATCATGGATTCGAACGGACATCTGTTCGGAACCACGACTTTCGGCGGACCCGGCGCTCACGGCACGATATTCGAACTGATCCCCAACGCGAAGAAGACGAAGTGGAATGAAAAAACGATCTATACCTTTTGCCAGCGTGCTCAAGATTGCCCCGATGGCGCAGTACCGAATGGCGGTCTGATCGTCGATACCGCAGGCGCTCTGTACGGCGTGACATATCAGGGTGGCCCGGCGAACGAAGGCGTTGCCTATAAACTGTCCCCCAACGCGAGCGGCAGAAATTGGAAGTTGAAGGTCCTGCACCGCTTTTGCACCAAACTCAATTGCGTCGATGGTGTGGAACCCAATCACAAACTGACTTATGCGGGCGCTGCCGGCGGCGCGCCCTATGACGGCGTCTCGCCGCTTTATGGCATCGCCGGCGGTTTGGGGCCCATTAACAGCAGCGGCCTTGTATTTCAGCTGACGCCGCAATCCGGCAAGTGGGATTACAAGATTGTCCATGCCTTTTGCGGCGGCGTTTGCACCGACGACGGCGCATCGCCCGAGACCGACCTCATTGTCGATGGCGCCGGCGACATCTATGGCGTGACCGATAGCGGCGGCGCGGGTGGGGGCGGCGTCGCATTCGAGTTGATCCCGAACGCCAGGAAGACGAAATGGACGGAAACCATTCTTCATGCGTTCGACGCCGAGACCAGTTTAACGAACGGTTACACACCCGCAGGCGGTCTGGTCATGGACGCGTCCGGCAATCTGTGGGGCACAACCGTCTATGGCGGGATCAACAGCAACTACTGTGCCCTCCAAAGCTGTGGCGTCGTCTTCGAGCTCGCATCCGGCCAGGCCGGCTTTACCGAAAGCGGCGTCCATGGTTTCTGCCAAGAGGCAAACTGCACCGATGGTGCCCAGACGGCCGCCGGGCATGGCTCGAACACGAAGTTCGGGCCTCTCGTGACGGATGGTTCGGGAAACTTTTTCGGCGCGACATCGGTCGGCGGTGCCAACGGCAAGGGGACGCTGTACGCATGGAACGGATCGACATACACCGTGCTCTATGACTTCTGTCAGCTGTCGGAATGCACCGACGGCATCGATCCAAGCGCCGTGATCAGGGATAGCGCGGGAAATCTCTACGGCACGACATCAGATGGCGGCAACGGCCCGTCCGGCAACGACGGGACCGTGTTCGAATTGACGCCCTGAACGGGCGAACGGCTCTGGCGCTTCAAGCGGCAACAGGCGAAAGCCAACCTCCCCCTTTGTGGGGAGGTCGAAATCTCGCAGCAAAGCGAAGAGATTTCGGGTGGGGGCTTGCACCGCTCCCCCCACCCGAAAAATCCTTCGGATTTTCGTCGGTACGCTGCCGCTACCAACCCCCACAAGGGGGAGGTAGCTCACTTTTTCAGATGCTTCCCGATCCAGTCCACGTCGCGCTTGAGGCGGTCCTTGAGGTCGCTGGGTTGGGTGAGGCCGTGGTACTGGCCGGGATAGACGATGAGCTGCGTCTCGACGCCCAGGCTCTTCACCGACTGGTACATCTGCTCGACGTTGAGCAGCGGCACGTTGAAATCCTTGGTGCCGCCCATGAACAGCACCGGGGTCTTGATCCTGTCGGCGTGGAGATAGGGGAACGAGATCTTCATCCAGGTGGAGGTGTTCTTCCACGGCACCCCGAGCTCAGCCTCATAATCGCGCACATACTCGTCGGTGCCGTAGCCCGCCAGGATGTTGGAGATCGAGGCGCCGCTCATCGCGCATTTGAAGCGCGTGTCCTGGGCGATGATGTAGTTCGTCGACATCCCGCCGTATGACCAGCCTTCGACGCAGAGCCGCGCCGGGTCGGCAAGCCCCCGCGCCACCGCGTCGTCGACCGAGGCGAGATCGTCCTTGGCGTCCTTGTTGCCCCAATCGGCATAGATCGCGCTCGAATACGCCTCGCCGCGGCCCGAGCTGCCGCGCGGATTGGGCGTGATCACGCTGTAGCCCTGGGCTGCGAAATACTGGACGTCGAAATCCCAGGACAGGTCCCACTGCGACACAGGCCCTCCGTGTACGGAGAGAACCGCCGGATGCCGCCCTGCCCCCGATGGCGGGGTCGTGACAGTGCCGTGTACCTCGTTGCCGTCCTTGTTGTGGAACGACGTCTCGATCACCTGGCCGAGCCCCACGTCCTTGAGCCAGCCGTTCTGGCGGCTGAGCTGGCGCAGATTGGCGCCCTCGACGGCATAGATCTCCGACGGCGCGAGCGGGGTTCCCAAGAGCACCGCCTCGTGCCCGTGTACGGACGAGTGCGAGAAGATCACATTGCGCCCGCCCGCGACGCGCTCGACCGCGCCGCCGCCCGACGGCACGCGCGCCAGATATTGCGCGCGGTCGTCCTCGACGATGAATTCGATGCTCTTTGCGTCGGCCGACCAGATCGGGTTCATCACATTGCGGTCGAGCGCGGCCGTCAGCACCTTTGGCGCGCCGCCCGCCACCGGCACGACCGCCAGGTGATGCACCGCGTATTCGATCATCTTGAGCGGCCCGCCCTGGAGGTAGGCCACATATCTCCCGTCGGGGCTGAAAGCGGGATAGCTCGTCCAGTCGGGATGATTGTCGGGGCCCGAAAAGGTGGTGAGCGCGCGGGGCTTGGCGTTCTCCTGCGCCGCCACGATGTAGACGTCCCAATTGTCGTCGCGGTCGAAATCGGCGCGCGCGCGCTTGGAGACGAAGGCGAGCTGTTTGCCGTCCGGCGACCAGGCGGGCTGGTATTCGTTGTAGTCGCCCGCCACCACGCGCACCGCCTTGCGGCTGGCGATATCGAAGATGTAGAGGTGCTTGCGCTCCTTGCCCTGATAGCCCGTCACGTCTTCCTTGAAATAGAAGCGGTCGACGACGATGGGCTTGGGGTTGCCGCTGTCCTTGTCCTTCGCCTCGGGCTTGGCGTCCTCGACGATGAGCGCGAGCTTTTTGCCGTCGGGCGACCAGACGAGATCGTCGACCGCGCCCTTGAGGCCGGTGAGCTTCGTCGCCTCGCCGCCGGCGCGGTCCATCAGCCAGACCTGATCGGTCGCGGCGTCGTCCTTCTCGTCCTCGCCCTCGCCGCGGTCGGAGAGGAAGGCGAGCCAGCGTCCGTCGGGGCTGAAGCGCGGCGCGCTCTCGCTCTCCTGGCCGCGGCCGGTGAGCGCGAGCGTGTGCTTGCCGTCCCAGCTCGTCATCCAGATGTGGGAGTAGGTCTCGTCCGCCTTCGCGTCCATCTGCGAGACCTCATAGGCGACCCAGTTCCCGTCCGGCGACATTTGCGGATCGGAGACGTCGCGCTCCTTGAACATGTCGTCGAGCGCCAGCGGCCGCGCCGCCGGCGCGGGTGTTGCGGCTGCGCACACGAACGCCAGCCCAAGCAGAATCTGTCTACGGATCATGATCGCCCCTCGTTTGATCTCGAATCCTACCTCCCCCTTGTGGGGAGGTCGACGCGCGCAGCGAAGCGAGCACGTCGGGTGGGGGGGGCT
>Ga0265318_10000445_pt1 | contig 31168 bp, 31 predicted proteins | sample 4821metaG_FD_192431 | JGI IMG/M metagenome (GOLD analysis project Ga0265318, IMG submission 192431) | Rhizosphere microbial communities from Carex aquatilis grown in University of Washington, Seatle, WA, United States - 4-8-21 metaG | ecosystem: Host-associated > Plants > Roots > Rhizosphere >... | reverse complement strand
AGACGCAGCGGATGCCACGCGAGCGCGATGACGCTCGCGAAGATCGAGAAGGCGGCGAGGAAACCTGCGACCGTCTCGGACGGTCTCGTCTTCGCCTGGCCTTCGAGGCCCATGTCGGACGTGCTCACCCCCGCTGCGCCCTCGCGTACGCGGTACGCGGCGTGCGGGCGTACGTGCGCCGCGGGCCGCCGTGGGGACGTGGTCGCAAGCCGGACGGACGGTTCCTGCGGCGCAGGCCGGGCCCGGAGTCCGGCCCGAGCGCCGCGGTCACGCCGGAGCCCGCCGAGGGCTTCGGCTCGGCCTTGATCGCGTAGTAGACAACTGTGCAGAGATAGACCATGGGGATCTTCAGGATCACCATCAGGAACACGATCTCCCAGACCGAGTCCGGCGCCACCGGGGCGCAGTGTACCGGCTGAGAGCGCTACGCGGATGCGGCCCAGACGCGCATCGCCTCGACGAGGCCTCCGAGCCGGAGTCCCAGCTCGGTGAGGCGGTACTCGACCCGCGGCGGGCGCGTGTGGAGCACCCGCCGGTCGAGGATGCCGGCGCTCTCGAGCTCGACGAGCCGCGCCGCGAGGGTGCGCGGCGGGATCGTCTCCAGGGTCTGCCGGAACTCGTTGAAGCGCACCGCCCCCGCCTCGGACGACGCCCACAGGATCGCGAGCACCCAGCGCCGCCCGAGGAGCTCCGCCGCGCGGGCGACCTCCTCGGGCAGCGGCTGGCATTCGCGGCAGCGCGTCATGTGACGACTTTGAGGCTCGGCTGAGGCTTTGGCTCGAGCGCGAACCCGAGCACCTCGTCGAGCGTCATCACCGGGTGGAAGGCCATCGCCTCGCGCACGTCCTCGGGGACGTCGTCGAGGTCGGCGCGGTTCCGCTCCGGGATGATCACGTCGGTCAACCCGGCGGCGTGCGCGGCGAGCACCTTCTGCTTGAGCCCGCCGATCGGCAGCACGCGGCCCTGCAGCGTCACCTCGCCGGTCATGCCGACCGTGTGCTTCACCGGCCGCTCCGTCAGCAGCGACGCGAGTGCCGTCGCCATCGTGATGCCGGCGCTCGGCCCGTCCTTCGGTGTCGCGCCCGCGGGCACGTGCACGTGGAACGTGCGCTCGTCGAACGCCTTCGGGTCGATGTCGAGCGTGGTCGCGTGCGAGCGCACGTACGACAGCGCGATGCGCGCGGACTCCTTCATCACGTCGCCGAGCTGGCCGGTGAGGATGAGCTCGCTGCCACCGTCCATCGAGGTCGCCTCGATGAAGAGCACGTCGCCGCCGCTGCCGGTGACCGAGAGGCCGGTCGCGACACCGGGCACGGCCGTGCGCTCCGCCGCCTCGCGGAAGAACTTCTGCCGGCCGAGCGCGTCGCGCACGACGTCGGCGTCCACCGCGACCGGAGGCTCGACGGTCTCCGACGCGATCTTCGTCGCCGTCTTGCGCAGGATCTTCCCGAGCTCCCGCTCGAGCTGGCGGACACCGGCCTCGCGTGTGTACTCCGACACGACGAGCTTGATCTCCTCGTCGGAGACGGAGACCTCGTCCTCGCGCAGGCCGTTCGCCTCGCGCTGCCGCGGCCAGAGGTAGCCGCGCGCGATCGCCGTCTTCTCGTCGGTCGTGTAGCCGTCGAAACGGATGACCTCCATCCGGTCGAGCAGCGGACCGGGGATCGTGTCCGCGACGTTGCCGGTCGCGATGAAGAACACCTCGGAGAGGTCGAGCTCGACGTCGAGGTAGTGGTCGCGGAACGAGTGGTTCTGCGCAGGGTCGAGCACCTCGAGCAGGGCGGCGGACGGGTCGCCGCGCCAGTCGGCGCCGACCTTGTCCACCTCGTCGAGCAGGATCACCGGGTTCATCGTGCCCGCGTCGCGGAGCGCGCGTACGAGCCGGCCCGGCAGTGCGCCGATGTAGGTGCGCCGGTGGCCGCGGATCTCCGCCTCGTCGCGGATGCCGCCGAGCGACATGCGCACGAACTCGCGGTTGAGCGCGCGTGCGACCGATTCGCCGATCGACGTCTTGCCCGTGCCGGGCGGCCCGATCAGCGTCAGGATCACGCCCGAGCGCTTGTCGCTCGAGATGCCGCGCTCCTGGCGGAGCTTGCGCACGGCGAGGTACTCGACGATGCGCTCCTTCACGTCGTCGAGCCCGGCGTGGTCGTTGTCCAGGACCTCGCGTGCATGCTGCGGGTCGAGCCGCTCGTCGGAGCGCTTCGACCACGGCACGGACACGAGCCAGTCGAGGTACGTGCGAATCGTCGACGCCTCGGCCGACGCCTCGCCCATCGTCTCGAGACGGCGAAGCTCGCGCTCGGCCTGCCCGCGGACGGCGTCCGGCATGCCGGCCTCGTCGATCTTCGCGCGGTACTCCTCCATGACGGAGCCTTCGTCCTCGCCGAGCTCCTTGCGGATCGAGTCCATCTGCCGGCGCAGGAACCACTCGCGCTGCTGCTTCTGCGCGCCCGACTCGACGTCGTCACGGATCCGCTGCCGGACCTGGAGCTCCGCGAGCCGCTCGCGCTGGACGGTGAGCGCGAACTCGAGCCGCTCGACGATCTCAACCTTCTCGAGCAGCTCGACGCGCTGCGCGAACGAGACGTCGGGGGAGTAGGCGCTCGTGTCGGCGAGTGCGCCGGCGTCGGTGATCGAGCGCAGGAACTGGCGGATGCGGTCGTCCGCGTCGCGGATCTCGAGGATCTCCTCGACGACGGCGCGGTACTCGCGCTCGAGCTCGCGCGTCTGCACGGGCGGCGGGTTCTCGTCGGGCCGTTCGTCGATCTCGACGCGGAGGCGGCCCTGCGCGTCGTTGTGCGCGGCGCCGATCACGGCGCGGTGTAGGCCGGACAGCGCGACGGCGGCGTTTCCGCCGGGCAGGCGGACGCGCTCCACGACCTCGGCGACGGTGCCGACCTTGGCGTACTCCTGCTCGTGCCGGGGCACCAGGAGGACGCGGGTCTCGTCGCCGGTGTCGACCGCGAGGGTCACGGTCATGCCCGGGAACACCACGGTGTCCTCGAGCGGTACGAGCAACATGTCACTCACGATCTGTCTCCAATCCGTGTACTAGGTATCCGGATTGTACCAGCTCCCCCCGGGGCTGAGCCGATTTCAGCCGGACCGCGCCTTCGCGTCCAGGGGCATGCTCGTCGCCGGTGTCGACCGCCAGGGTCACGGTCAGGCTGGAGGTCTATGAGGTCGAATAAGAGTCCTCTAAGTCTTCCAACTCAGAGCCATCGGAGTGCGATTGGCGTTCTAGTGTCTGAGCTGCGTTGCGAATCGCGATCGTGTCATCTCCCCGCTCGGGAAACATGTGGCTACGGCGCCTGCTCTGCGCGCTGTACGAGCTCGAGGAGCGCTCGGCGTTCACGCCGGACGAGGTCGATTGGGACGCTCTGCCGGAGCGTTGCGTCCTCCAGCTCCACTGGCGCCGGACGCCGGAGTTCCGTATGCAGCTCGAGCGGTACGGCTGCTCGGTCGTCGTCCTCGTGCGGCATCCCCTCGGGGTGCTCCTCTCGATCCTCCACTTCGCGCAGCACGAGCCTGACACCGACCGCTGGCTCGGCGGAGAGGCCGGCGACGAATCCCTCCTGCGGGGCGCAAACCCGGTCTCGGCCGCGTTCGTCGAGTACGCGCGGAGCCCGCGCGCACGCGCGCTTCTGTCCGTCACCTCCGACTGGTGGGAGCACGCCGACGCAAGCGTCCGCTACGAGAGCCTCGTCGAGGACCCGGTCGCCGAGCTCGGCCGCATCGCGGAGGCGCTCGGCACGCCGCCGCTCGTGACGCCGGCACAGGCGGTCGAGAGCGTCCGGTTCGGTCGGCTGCAGAAGGAGGCGGGCAACCAGCACTTCTGGCAGGGGCGTGTCGGGCTCTGGAGCGAGCTCGTGCCGACCGTTGCCGCCCTCGAGATCGCCGCCGCATACCCCGAGATGTATCGGTTCGGCTACGCAGTGGGGGTCGACGAGGAGACGGCGCTCGCCCGCTGGCAGGCAGTGGCCGTCAAGCCCGGCCTCGTCGAAGCCTGCTAGGCGGCGACGGCGGCGAGCACGATCTCGCCCGCCCGGACGAGCACGTCCAAGGGCAGGCTCGCCACCGGCTTCTCGAGCGTCTGCTCCGGCAGCAGCGGCACGTGGACGAAGCCGCCGGCGGCCTGCGGGCGCTCCTGCTCGAGCAGGCGCATCAGCAAATAGAAGACGTGGTTGCAGAGGAAGCCGCCCGGGTCTCGCGAGGCCGAGGCGGGGATCCCCGCCTCGTGGAGCGCCGCGACGATCTCGTCCACCGGCAGGGTCGAGCGGTAGGCGGCCGGCCCCTCGGGGTCGACCGGTGCGGAGGAAGAGGCCCCGTTGTTGTCGACGTTCGCGGCGTCGTCGAGGTTGAGCGCGAACCGCTCGACGGAGATGCCGGCGCGCCCGTCCGCCTGCCCGAAGCAGACGACGGCGTCCGGCCCGGCCGCCCGGACGGCCGCCCGCAGCTCACCGGCGGCCCGGCCGTACGCGACCGGCAGCACCGCGGTGGCCAGCTCGACGCCGGCGGGGGGCCGGGCGGCGAGCTCCTCGACGAGCCGCTGGGACGGGTTGACGGGCGACCCCGCGAACGGCTCGAACCCGGTGGCGAGGATGCGGGCCGTCAGGCCACCTCGTCCTCGAGCCCGACCGCCTCGAGCGCGGAGGCGAGATGTGGGTGCTCCTCGACGCGGACGACCCGGCCGTCGTGCATCGTCACGACGGCGGCATAGCGGCCGACGAGATACGTGCGCCGCGACTGGAGGGGCCGGTCGTCGGTCGGATCCGCCTCGACGCGCGAGAAGCGCATGCTCACCACGACGCGGTCGCCGACGCCGATGCACCGGTCGACGGTGACGTGGTACTCCTCCGCCAGGCGGTCGGCGAGGACGGCGAGGACGTCCGCGCGGTCGGCGACCGCCACGAAGTCCCCGGCGCCGATCCATTCCACCTCGGGGTCGAGCATGCCCGCGACCGCGTCGAGGTCGCCCGCGACGAAGGCGCGGTAGCCGCGCAGGAGCAGATCGACGCCTTCCTGGCTCACCGGCCCACCGTAGCGAGCGGCACCTCGGTCGCGACGTGCTCGAGCAGCACCGGGTCGTGCGTGGCGCAGACGATCGCCGTCTCGGTCTTGCGTGCGAGCTCGGCGAAGAGGCGCCCGATCGCCCGGGCGTTCGCCTCGTCGAGCCGGGCGGTCGGCTCGTCGGCGAGGAGCAGTGCAGGGCGTGCCGCGAGCGCACGCGCGAGCGCGACCCGCTGGCGCTCGCCCATCGAGAGGCGTGCGACGCGTTGCGCTGCGAGCGGAGCGAGACCGACGTCGGCGAGCGTCGCGGTCGCGCGCACGGCCGCCTCGTCGCGGGCCACGCCCCGCAGCGCGAGCGACAGCTCGACGCTCTCCTGCGCGCTGAGGAACGGGACGAGGTCTGTTCCCTGCGTGACGAGACCGATGTGCGAGCGCCTGAGGCGTGCACGCCCGGTCGCGTCGAGCCCGCCGAGCGACGTGCCGGCCACGATCACGTCGCCGTCGCTGGGCAGGTCGAGGCCGGCGAGCAGGTGGAGCAGCGTCGACTTGCCGGAGCCGGACGGGCCCGTGACGGCGGAGAGCTCGCCGGCGCTGAACTCGAGCGAGAGGTCGCGGAACACCTCCGTCGCGCGCGCACCGCGGCCGTGCGTCTTGGCGAGGCCGATCGTCCGCGCGACGACGGCGCCACGAGTGTGCTGCGCGGGTGCCGACGCGCTCGCCGGAGCCGGCGCCGGTGCCGCTCCCGTGGGTGTGACGAGAATCCCCTCGCCGGCGAGCTCCAGCCGTGCACGGTCGGTGAAGGACGCCCGGCGCAGGAGCTCTTCCGGCACGCGGATCCAGCCCCCCTTGTTCACGACCGCGTGCGCCGCGCCGTCCGCGCCGACCTCTCCGCTGACGCGCCCGTCGCGGATCTGGATGACGCGGTCGGCGACGGCGGCCGACTCGGGATCGTGGCTGACGACGATCGTGGTCACCCCCGCTTCGCGCGAGAGCTCACGGACGAGCTCGTAGATCTGCGTGGCATTCGCCGCATCGAGCTCGCCGGTCGGCTCGTCGGCGATGAAGAGCCGCGGACGGTGCGCGAGCGCAGCGCAGATCGCGACGCGCTGCTGCTGTCCGCCGGAGAGCTCGGCGGGACGCGCGCGACGCTTGTCGAGCAGACCCACGCGCTCGAGCAGGCGATCGGCGACCCGCCGGCGCTCCGCTGTGGTCGCGCCGAGCAGCCCGAGCCGGAGGCCGACGAGCGCTCGCACGTCGAGCTCCGGCGCGAGCGCGCGCGTGTAGTGCTGGTCGGCGTAGCCCAGCGTGCGGGAGCGGTATTCGACGAGCGCGCGCCCGCGGAGCTTGCGCAGGTCCTCGCCGAGCACGCGCACCGTCCCGGCGGACGGCCGGTCGAGACCGGCGAGGATGCGCAGCAGCGTGCTCTTCCCCGAGCCGCTCGGGCCGAAGACGACGAGCAGCTCGCCCTCCGCGACGTGGAGGGTCAGCCCCTGCAGCGCCGCGGAGCTCCCTTCCGCGGTCGGGAAGATGCGGAACAGGTCGTTCGCCTCGACCGCGTTCACTCGAGCCCCTCCGAGAAGCGCCAGCGTCCAATCCGGTCGTAGGCCAGCCGGGTCGCGACGAGCGCGCCGGCGACGGAGACGGCCGCCACCGCGGCGAGCGCTACGGCGACGAGCTTCCAGCCGAAGTCGAGCTCGAGCGGCGGGAGCGGCACGCCCGCGCCGGCGGTGACCGCGACGACGGAGACGACGAGCGCGCTGACGACCGCGCCCGCGGCGAGGCCGCCGAGCAGCCCGAGCCCGGCCACGACCGCGGCCCGCAGCAGCAGGTGGCGGCGCACCTCCGCGGGCCCGGCCCCTTGCGCCTCGAGGTCGAACAGCTCGCCGCTCTCGTCGCGGAGGTCGCCGATCACGGTCAGGAGCAGGCCGACGGCGGCGAGCGCCAGCCCGACCACGGCGGCCGCCAGGAGCAGCGTGAGCGCGCCGCGCGCGAGCGGGTCGGCGCGCAGGTTCGCCTCCGTCGCCCGCTCGGAGGTGACGTCGAGGACCGCGAAGGGCGGACGGGCGAGTGCGCTCGCCGCCGCTCGCGGCGCGTCGAGCCACAGCTCGCTCGCGACGGTCGTCCCCGGGGCGGCGGTGTTCGCGGCGGTGAGCCAGGTCGGCAGGTCGGCGACGACCGCGTCTCCGTCGACCGACGGGAAGTAGCGCGACACGCCGACGACCTGCGCCTCGATCGTCTGCTCCTCCACGTGCAGCGGCACGAGGCCGCCAGGGCCGGCGGCGCGTGCGATCGCGGGCGTGGCGACGATCGGCACCGGCAGCCCCTCGAGCGGCTCGCGCGGCCGGAGGATGGAGTCCGCCGCCCGGTTCAAGACGTAGTGGAGAGAGCCGCCCCGGTTGCGGATGCCGCCGCTGCCGACCCAGTTGCGGAAGGGGGCGAGCTCCGTCGCACCGGCGCGCAGGCGTCCGAGCCGGAGGACGCCCGTGGAGGCGTCGGAGACGGAGAGCGTGGTGCCGCTGTCGCGGTGACCCGCGACGAAGGCGGCGACGACCGGGAAGGAGAGCCGCAGGGCGACGACGCGGCCTCCCCGCGCCGAGGGCGGCAGCGGCACCGAGAGCATGTGTGCGCCCCGTCCGTGCTCGCCCAGGCCGAGGGTCGTGTAGTCGCCGCGCGGGTCGAGCACGACGAGCGTGAGGCCGAGCCGGTCGCCCGACACGGTCACCGGCAGCGTGACGCGCGTGGCGCCGGCGGGCAGGGCCAGCCCGCGCAGACGCGGCGTCCGCGGCGGCCGCAGCAGCTTCGCCAGTGTCCGCGGCGAGTCGGAGGAGAAGCCGGCGCGCCAGCCGCCGATTCGCGGCAGAGCCGCCGCGGGCAGCGCGAGCAGCGTGAAGTCGCGGCCGCCGCCCTCGCTGACGTAGCCGGTGTCGCGCAGCACAGGCGTCACCCGTCCGAGCGCCGCGTAGCGCGCAAGCGGCGCGGCCTGCTGCACGCTCACGAGCTGCTGGAGGTTCTCCTGGAGCACGTACGGCGCCGGTACGGCGAACCGCGCCTGCTCGCTCTGGCCGCGCTCGAGCGTCGAGCGGTACGCGATCGCGAAGAGCGCGACGCCGACGCTGAGCACGAAGAAGACGACCGAGAGCAGCACCTGCCCCGGCGAGCGCGCGAGCGAGAGCAGCGCGAGCCGGACCGGCGCGGGCGCACGCCGCCCCGTCCACTCGAGCAGCCGCAGCATGGGCGCGAGCAGGCGCGCGACGGCGACGGCGAGGACGAAGAGCACGAGGCCCGGCAGGAGGAGCAGCAGCACGCCGGTGCCGTTGCCCGCGGCGAGCGTGCCGGCGTCCGCCTTGCCGCGCGCGAGCGCGAGCAGGACGGCGCCGAGCGCGCCGAGGGCTGCGACGTCGGCGGCCGAGATCGTGAGCCCGCCGAAGGCGAGCGTCTCCGTGCGGAGTGCGGCGAGCATGACGAGCGCGGTCACCACCGCAAGCCCGGCGGCGATGCCGAACGCGCGGGCGGTCAACACGGAGTGCTCGACGACGAGCAGCCCCGGGCTGCCGAGATGCCGCGCCAGCAGGAGTCCCGCACCGCTCCCGGCCGCCCAGCCGGCGAGGCTCGAGACGAACGTGATCCCGGCCACCTCGGTCGCGGCGACGAGCAGGATCTGCCAGGGGCGGGCGCCGTTCCACGTCAGCCGCCGGCGCACCGCGCGGTGGTCGCGGCGCAGCCGCGACGACGCGAGCACGGCGAAGCCGAGCAGGAGCACCGCGGCGTCGCCGCCGAGGATCAGCAGGCGCTCGCCGGCGACGCGGCCCGTCGCACGCACCGACGCGAGCGTGTCCGTCGGCGCGGAGATGCCGAAGATGTCGCTCGCCCGCTCGAGCTTGGCCTGCGCGCGGTCGAGTCGCGTGCCGAGGCTCGCCAGCTCCCAGTCGTGGATCGAGCCCGGCGTCACCGGCACGATCCAGCCGTACGTTCGCGCGATCAGCGCCGCGTCCGGCAGCGGCGTGTGCGAGAAGGGGACGACGCCGTCGGCCAGCAGGATGGGCGGCCGGCTCTCGCCCGCGCCGCCGAAGTACGCGCTGAGGGGGGCGCCTGCGCGGAGCGTCGCGCGACCCACGACGTGCAGGAACGGGAGCCGCGGCGCGACGGGAGCGCCGCCGATCTGGATCAGCTCGCAGTCGTTCGGACGGCACGGGCGCGGCGCGCGGCCGCTGTGCAGCACGAGCCAGCGCCCGAGCCCGTCGACCGCGCCGAGGTTCACGAACGCTCCACCCCACGTCGCCTGCCGGAAGACCGCGATCCTGAACGGCGCCTGGTGCAGCACGGGTTGCAGCGCTTCGCGCGCCAGGGTGTCGAGCTGCCGCAGGGAGAGGTTCGACTGGGCGGGGACACCGCTCCAGACCGCCTGGATCGCCCGGTCGGACGGCTGGAGCTGTGCAAGACCGCGCTGGACGGCCCGGTCCTGCACGGCGCCGGAGCCGACGGCGGTCAACGCGAGCACGGCGGCTCCGACCGCGATCCCGATCGCGACGACGACCGTCCGCTGGGCGTGCGCCCGCATCCGCCGCAGCGCGAACCGGACGGGCACGAGCAGTCGCCGGCCCCGCGCGCCGGTGCGCGGCCGGCCGGGTTCCGCTGTGGCCGAGAGGGTCGCCATCGCCAGACGATAAGCCACGGCGGGGCCGCCGCTAGACTACGAGCCGCCTGGGGCCGTAGCTCAGCTGGGAGAGCGTCTGGCTGGCAGCCAGAAGGTCAGGGGTTCGAGCCCCCTCGGCTCCATCATCCAGGCGCCCGCTCCGGCGGGCGTCAGGCTGCGACGGGGAGCGGCGCGGCAGGAACCGTCGCCGCGCGCAGCTCGGCGAGCAGCGGAGCCGCGTCGACACTGGCGGCGCCGACGTGGCGGTCGGCCGCGCCGTAGCTCAGGTAGATCGTTCCGTCCTCGCGCAGCTGCGCGCCCTGGACGAAGATGACGTTGTCGACGTCGCCGTCGAGCTCCCAGTCGAGCTCCGGCGCCAGGATCGGATTGGCCAGCTGCGACCGCACGCGGCCGGTCTTGCGGTCGAGCAGCGCCACGCGTGTCGTGTACACGTCCGAGCCGTCTCGCTCGTGGTAGAAGAAGAGCAGCTCGCCGTCGACGAGGATCGGCGGCGCACCGGCGCCGATGCCGTGCGCCCCCGGGCTCGGAACCAGGATCGTCTGCTCCGGCAGCGTGTCGACGTAGTCGTGCCAGAACTCGGGGGTCGTCGCCCAGAGCTCCTCGAGCGAGTCGAACGAGGCCAGCTGGATGTTCTGCACCATGTGCTGCTCGAGCCGCTGGATCAGGGCGATCCGGCCGTCCTCCAGGTTGCAGAGGACGACGTCCTTGTTGGGGACGTTCTCCAGACCGAGCAGGAGGTCCGGGCCGCAGGAGAAGGCGCCGTCGGCGTAGTAGAGCTCGGTCAGCCCGGCCCGCCAGGGCTTGCCGGCGACTTCGGCGGGAACGTGGGTGTAGCTGAGCAGGAAGCGGGGCTCGCCCTCGCTCGTCACGCACTGCACGCGCGGATCCTCGTAGACCGCGTTCGGGTCGCTGCGGTGCAGCACCTGCTGGAACTCGTAGTTGACGCCGTCGAAGGAGACGAAGACGAGCACGTCGGAGATGTAGTCGAGGAAGCGCGGCTCGCCCCGGCCCTTCTTCTCGTTCGGGCGGTAGCCGTCGCGGACGGCGCGGGCGAACAGGTGGTAGCGGCCGTCGTGATGGATCACGCCCGCGTTGAAGATCGGCCCATAGCCCGGGACGCTGCCCGCGGCCACGACCGGCTGTCCGAGCAGCCGGCGCGCCTCGAGCCCGCCTTCTTCCGCAGTGCCGCACATCGCATCGAAGTCATCGGCGTCCGCGGCGCGGGCAAGATCACACGAACGGGCGACCCGCCGTACCCCTTCGTCCACGCGTTCTCCACAGTGTTTCCACGGGCGGCTCGCACTTTTCCACAGCTTCAGTCACAATCCAGGGGCCGCGATGTTCCAGATCGGTGACAGCCTCCGCGAAGCGCGGACTCGCCGCGGGCTGTCGGCCGCGGACGTCCAGACCGGCATCCGCATCCGGGAGCGCTACCTGACTGCGCTCGAGGAGGAGCAGTGGGAGATGCTGCCCGGCGAGGCCTACGCGAAGGGCTTCCTGCGCACGTATGCGGAGTTCCTCGGTCTCGACGGAGACCTCTACATCGACGAGTACAACGCGCGTCTCCGCGGCCGCGAGGAGGAGCCGCTCGTGCCGGAGGTCTACGCCTCCCGCCGCCGCCCGTCGAGCACCGCCCTGCGGACGCTCGCCGGGACGCTCGTGCTCGCGACGGCCGTCGCCGGGCTCGCCGCGTGGCGGCTCGGGGGGTCGTCGACCTCGCACCTCGCGCAGTCGCCGTCCCCCGGCGCGCCGGCGGCCGCCGCCGCCCCCGCGCCGACCGTGAAGACGACGCCGGCCGCGAAGAACGCGACCGCGCCCGTGGTCGCACCCGCGTTCGCCGTGATCCGAGCTGCACGCGGTGACTGCTGGCTGTCGGTGCACGCGGGCGGCCCGCACGGGGCGCTGCTCTTCGAGGGCATCCTCAGCCAGGGGAAGACGAAGCGCTTCTCCCTGAAGCAGGTGGTCTGGATGCGGATGGGGCGGCCCAACGTGCTCGACGTGCGCGTCCGCGGGCGGGCGGTCTCCGGGCTGCCGAACGGGCCCGCGAACATCCGGCTCTCGCGGACCGGCGCTCAGTCCGCCTAGGAAGCGGCCGCAGCGTCGAGCTCGACCGCGGGCACGTCGTTCCACAGCTCCTCGAGCTTGTAGTACCCGCGCGCGTCCGGCGTGAAGACGTGGAGGACGACGTCGAGATAGTCGCCGAGGATCCACGTCCCCTCCTGCACGCCGTCGACGGAGCGCGGGCTCAGGTGCTGCTCCTGCTTGAGCGTGCCGTGCACCTCGTCCCAGATCGCGGCGGTCTGGCGCGGGTTGCGCCCGGTCGCGATCACGAAGTAGTCGGTGAAGGTGCACACCGGCCGCATGTCGAGGATGACGACATCCTCGGCAAGCTTCTCCTGGGCGAGAGCCGCGATGCGGCGTGCTTGTTCGAGTGGTGTCAGAGCTGGATCGGTTTCCTGGCGCGGGATCGCTCCCCAGTGTAGCCGGGAACGGCGGACGTCAATCGCCGCGGTAGAGACCGCGCTCCTCGATCAGCAAAGCGACCGGCGCCGGGACGAGGCCGTCCAGCGGCCCGCCCGCGGCGGCGATGCCGCGGATGTCGCGCGAGGCGGCCGGGTTGGGGTCGACGTCGAAGAAGAGGACGCGCGCCGGCCGCTGGAGCGCCGCCAGCACAGGGTCGAGCCGGGCGCGCGGAAAGCCGGGGCGCGTCGCCACGGCGAGCCGTGTCAGCTCGAGCACGGCTTCCGGCTCCTTCCAGGTGAGGAAGTCGCAGAACTGGTCGGCGCCGACGACGAACAGCGGATCGTCGAAGGGCTCGGCGCGAAGCAGGTCGATCGTGCGGGGATGGGGGTCGAGCCGTACGTCCTCGTCCGGGAAGGCCGCACGGGCGAGCTCGAGGCGCGCCTCGGCCGGAGCCTCGACGTCCTTGTGGCCGGGGGCGGCGGCGACGAGGACGACCAGGCGTGGAAGCCCGAACGTCCGCTTCGCGGCCTGCGCGACCGCCACGTGGCCGAGATGCGGCGGGTCGAAGGCGCCGCCGAACAGGCCCGTGGTCATGCGAGCCGCTGAAGCCACGGGTGCTCGGGATGCGAAACGCCCAGGGCCCGCGCCAGCCAGGCCCGCGCGGCCGGCCGCAGGAGCGGCAGCGCGGCCTCGAAGTCCGCCTCGTCCTTCGGGCCCGGACTCTTCGCCTTGAAGAGGAGCACGATCTCAGGCGCGAGCACGGGCAGGCCCTCGCGCTCCACGCCGAGCCGGGCGAGCGGGCAGGTCACCCGCCGGTCGCGGCGGAACACCCAGCGGTCGGCGTCGGCCTCGTCGAGGAGGAGCTCGAACGTCCACGCGTCGTCTCCGGATCGTCTGGCCCGCACCTCGTGCACCGGGTGTTCGAGCCACTCGCCGCGCCACGGCTGCAGCTCGCCGGGGCGCACGACGGCCTGCACGTCCCAGCCATCGAGGTGAGCCGCGAGGTCCCGCTGATCGCGCCGGAGCACCATGACGTCGACGTCGTCGTGATGGCGAGGGCCCGCACCGGTGAAGAGGTCGATCGCCCAGCCGCCGGCGATCCACCAGGGACGCCCGTACCCGGCGAGCGCCTCGACCGCGGCGGTCAGCTCCACTCGAGCACCTCGTCGCCGAGCTCCACCTCGTCGCCCTCGCGCGCGCCGGCCGCCTTGAGGATCGCCTCGAGCACCGCAGGCTCCGGCGCGCGGCCGGTGACGCGGAAGCCGCTCTCGGTGCGGAAGACGCGATATGCGCGCCGCGCGGGTTGGGGCCGGTAGACGAGGTAGTCGACGAGCTCCTGCTCGTCGGGCAGCGGCTGCACCGGCGTCTCCTGCGGAACGAGCTCGAAGAGGGCGAGCCGCAGCGCGTCGACGCCGGCGCCGGTCGCGGCGGAGACGCGGAAGACGCGCACGATCCGCTCGTCCTCGATCCCGAACGCGGGCACGTCGGGGCGCAGGTCGATCTTGTTCAGCACGACGACCTGCCGCCGTTCGTCGAGGCCGGCGCCGTACGCGGCGAGCTCCGCGTCGATCGTGTGCCAGCGCGCGTCCGCGTCGTCCTCGGAGGCGTCGATCACATGCAGCAGCAGCCGCGCGCGCTCGAGGTGGGCGAGGAACTCGTGGCCGAGCCCCGCCCCCTCGCTTGCACCCTCGATCAGGCCGGGCACGTCGGCGACGACGAGCTGGCGGCCGTCGGGCGCCTCGACCGTGCCGAGGACGGGCGAGAGCGTCGTGAACGGATACTCGGCGACCTTCGGGCGCGCGTTCGAGATCCGCGCCAGCAGCGACGACTTCCCGGCGTTCGGGAGGCCGACGAGCGCCGCGTCGGCGAGCAGCTTCAGCCGCAGCTCGAACATCCCCTCCTCGCCGGGGAGGCCGATCTCGGCGAAGCGCGGCGTCCGCCGCGTCGGGCTCGCGAAGCGCTTGTTGCCGCGCCCGCCCGTGCCGCCGCGCGCGACGACGACCCGTGCGCCGGGGTGGGCAAGGTCGGCGACGAGGCGCTCCTCCTCGTCGAGCACCTGCGTCCCCACCGGAACGTCGAGCAGCACGTCCTCGCCGCGCGCGCCGTTCGAGAGCCTGCCGCCCCCGGGGCCGCCGCGGCCGGCGCGCAGCCTCTGGTTCGGCCGGAAGCCGGAGAGGTCGCGCCGCCGCTGCTCCGCGACGAGGACGACGTCGCCGCCGTCGCCGCCGTCGCCGCCGTCCGGCCCTCCCCGCGGCACGAACTTCTCGCGCCGGAAGTGAATCGACCCGTCGCCGCCGCGGCCTGCGGCCACGTGAATGCGCGCCTTGTCGTGGAACATCGCGCCAACGGTACGGCAAGCGCAAGGCGTCTGTTCGCTTCTGAGGCGACGGCTTACGACGGCGACCAGGTCGCGACATGGTCGCGACCTGGTCGCAGCCGTGAACCTCCGCCCCGGCAACCCCGCCGGATCAGAACGTTTCGCTCACGTCAGATCAGAGCGTGGCGGCTTTGCCGCCGCGCGCTCTGCGGAGCACAACCCTCCCCCCGTCGAATAGCGCAGCTATTCGACGGAAATGAAGCGGCGCTCGCCGCTCGTGCGGAACGCGACCTTGCCGTCGCGCTTCGCGAAGATCGTGTCGTCCTTGCCGATGCCGGTGCCGTCGCCCGGGCGGAACCTCGTGCCGCGCTGGCGGACGAGGATCATGCCGGCCGTGACGTCCTGGCCGGCGAACAGCTTCACGCCGAGCATCTGCGGGTTGGAGTCGCGGCCGTTGCGCGACGAGCCGAGTCCCTTCTTGTGTGCCACTAGCTCTCCTTCCCGGCCAGAGCAGACTCGAGCGCGGCGATCGCGCCTTTCCGGTTCGCGTGCTCCCGCTCGTACTCGAGCGCGGCCTCGACGTTCGGGCGCCGCCAGCCGGGTGCCGCCTCGGCGATCTGCGCCACGGTCAGCTCCTCGTATCCCTTCGGCGGATGCGCCTGACGCGTGGCCTCGGCCGCAGGTGCGGCCTCCGCCGCGGGGGCGGGCGCCTCTGCCTGCTTCGGCAGGGCTTCCTTCTTCGCGGCCGCCTTGCGCGTGCCCCCGCCGATCGCCTCGATCTCGATCTGCGTCAGGCGGCTGCGGTAGCCGTTGTGGAGGCGGTAGCCGGTGCGTTTCTTGTACTTGCCGATCCTGATCTTCTCGCCGAGCACGTGCCCGACGACGCGGGCCGTCACCGTCGTGGTGGGCGCGAGGTCGGTCGTGCCGTCGCCCCCGACGAGCAGGACGTGCGGGTTGAAGGTCTTCCCCTCACCGTCCGGCAGCCGGTCGACGAGCAGCCGCTCGCCCTCCCGGACGCGGTACTGCTTGCCGCCAAGTTTGATGATCGCGTAGCTCATAGGGAGACGCGGGCCACAGGGCCCGCGAGCCGGCGCAGTGTAGCGAAATCAGGCCCTAGCGTCGGGGCGAGTCGAGCTCGTCGCCCCACTCGGACATCGGCACGTAGCCCCACTCGCCGTCGGCGGCGGGAGCAGCCGCGACAGCCGCAGCAGGCTCTTCCTCAACAACTGCGACCAGGTCGCCGTCGGCGACCTGGTCGCGGCCGTCAACCTCTGGCCCAGCCTCGACCGCGGCGCCGTTCACGGCCGCTCCGGCCGGCTTGCGGCGTTTCTTGCCGCCGCGGGAGCCTCGGCGCGTCCGCTTCTTCAGCGGTGCCGTCCCGTCGCCGGGCGCGGCCCCGTCCTCAGCCGGGTCGCGGCCGAGCTCGTCGCCGGGCACGTGGATCGTCACCGTGCGGGGCGTCTCGACGGCCTTCACGGCCGGTGCGGGCTCTTCCTCGTCAGCCTCGTCGTGGATCTCCCCGTCCGCTTCCACGGGGCCGGCTTCCACCGGGCCGGCTGCAGCACCCGCTTCGACCGGCTTCTTCTTCCGCTTGCGGCCGCCGCGGGAGCCGCGACGCGTCTTCTTCTTCACGGGGACGGCCTCGGCGCCCTCGGCGCCGGGCTCGGGCTCTTCGCCGGCGGCGTCCGCCTCGGCGGGCTCCTCCGGCACCTCCGCTGCCGCGGGCTCCGGCTCCACCGCGTCCATCGCCGCCTCGGCCTCGGCCTCTGCGGGCTCCGGCTCCTCTGCGACGGCCGCCTCGGCGCCCTCCACTTCCGTGCCGGGCGCGCCGGCGCCCTTGCGGGCCGGCGGGCGGCGCGTCGGCTTCTCCGCTTCCGCCTCCGCGGTCAGCGGCTCCGGCGGCTTGGCGCCAGAGCGGCGGACGAGCGTCGCGTAGGCGATCCCTTCGAGCACGCGCTCGACGCGCACCTTGACCTTCTTGCCGACGAGCTCCGCCGCCTCGCCGACGCAGACGGCGAAGCCGTCGGACTTGCCGACGGCGGCCGACGCGTCGTGCCTGTCCACCTCGACGAGCTCGAGCTGCAGCTCGGCGCCCTCCGCCACCGGCGCGGTCGGCGCCAGGTCGGCGAGCTTGCCTTCGCGCAGGACGACGAAATGGTCGAGATGCATGTTCGGTTTGCCTCGCAGGAAGAGGCGTCGCTTCGTGAGCGCCTCGAGCTCGATCAGCCGTCGCGCTCCGGGGCCGACGAGCGCGCTCGCGATCGGCGCGGCCAGCTCGACTTCGAAGGCCTGCGAACGTGAGCCGGTCACGAGCGCGCGCAGACGCCGCTCGACGTCGATCGCGGCCGACGCTTCCGAGTAGACGATCCCGTCGCCGCCGCACGTCGGGCACTTGCGCGTCATCAGCTCGCGCGGGCCGTCCGTGACGTTCTGGCGTGTCATCTCGACGAGTCCGAGCGGCGAGATCTCCACGACGTACGTCTTCGTCCGGTCGCGCTCGAGCTCGGTCCGCAGCGCCTCCTCGACCGCGGCGCGGTTCTTCGGGTTCGCCATGTCGATGAAGTCGATGACGATGATCCCGCCGATGTCGCGCAGGCGGAGCTGGCGCACGACCTCCTTCACCGCCTCGAGGTTGTTCTTCGTGATCGTGTCCTCGAGCCGCGCACCTGAGTTCCGGCCGCGCGAGCCGACGAAGCGGCCGGTGTTTACGTCGATGACGGTGAACGCCTCCGCGTAGTCGAAGATCAGGTAGCCGCCGGAGGGCAGGTCGACACGGCGGTGCAGCGTCGACTTGATCTCCGCGTCGACGCCGAACGCCTCCATCAGCGGCGCCTTCTCGCGGTAGCGGATCACGCGCTCGACCATGTGCGGCGAGGTCTTCTTCAGATAGCCGGTGATGCGCTTGAACGCCTGGTCGTTGTCGACGTACGCCTTCTCGAAGTCGCCGGTGAAGAGGTCGCGCGTGACGCGCAGCGGCAGCTCGGCCTCCTGGTAGATCAGCTCGGGCGCCTTCGCGGCCTTCGCCTTCGCCTCGATCGACTTCCAGAGCCGCTGCAGGAAGACGAGGTCGCGCTCGATGTCGTCCTCGGACGCCCCCTCTGCGGCGGTGCGGACGATGATGCCGCCCTCCTTCACCTCGAGCTTCCGCAGGATGTCCTTCAGCCGCGCGCGCTCCTCGTCGTCGAGCCGGCGCGAGACGCCGAGCCCTTCGCCCTGCGGGACGAAGACGACGAAACGCCCCGGGAGCGAGATCTGCGTCGTCAGCCGGGCGCCCTTCGTCTTCATCGGGTCCTTCACCGCCTGGACGAGGATCGTCTGGCCCTTGCTGATCAGGTCCTGGATCTTGCGGCCGTGGCCGCGTTCGAGCTCGGGGCCGACGATCTCGTCGACGTAGAGGAAGCCGTTCTTCTCGAGCCCGATCTCGACGAACGCGGCTTCCATTCCCGGCAGCACGTTGTCGACGGTGCCGAGGTAGATGTTGCCGGCGATCGAGCGGCGGTCCGGGCGCTCGAGGTAGACCTCGGCGACCTGGTCGTTCTCGAGCACGGCGACGCGCTGCTCGCCGACGTCGACGGACACGAGCAGCTCGCGCTTCGCGGCCGGCAACGGGGCGCGACGCGGCGCCTGGCGGCGGCGGCTACCGCCCTCCGAGCGGCGGCGCTCCTGCCGCTGCGAGAGCGCCTTCCGCTCCGCGGGCTTGCGCTCCGCCGGCTTGCGCTCCCCCGGTTTGCGTTCCGGCTGCTTCCTCGGAGCGCGTGTTCCGCTCTGGGGCTTCGCGCTCTCCGCTTTGGCCTCTAGTGCAGGCGCGTCAGCGCCCGCACCGGTCTTCTTGCGTCCCCGCCCGCCACGGCTACCGCGACGGCGCTTGGGCTTGGTGGGATCGGTTGATTCGGCCGCGCTCCCGGCGGCCGGGGCGGTTACAACAGGCTCGGGCTGAGCCTCTCGGGCGGGTGCAGCCGCCGGGGCGGCTGGGGCGTCGGATTCGTTCTTCCGTCGACGGAACCAGGGCAAGCGAAAACTCCTTCGTTGAAGCGCGCGACTGCAACGCCCCGAGGCTCGGGGCGGCGCGCGCGCTGCTGGGCAAAAGTGGAAAACGTCGGCATAAGCCTTCTTGTCCAGCGTAGCAGCGGCCGCGGGCGGTGGGGCACGGGCTCCCCGGGCCGGGCCGCACCGTCCGACCCCGGTCCTACGATGCGCCCCATTCACGACCTTGGAGGTTTTCGCCGTGACGACCGGGGTTCGCGAAGCCGAGGAGCTCCTCCTCATCGAGGAGGCCGACGCCTGGTTCGAGTATCTCGAGGCCACGCGGGGCCAGACGCTGCCCCGCTACCGCGAGATCGAGCCCTGGGCTTGGGCACGGCTGATGCAGCGGCTGCGCGCGATCAAGGCGCGCCGCACGAGGCTCAGGCCCGCCGCGGCCTAGCCGGGCCGGGAAGACGCGTAGCCGCCTGGCACCCCAGCTTCGAGCCGCCTGATCGCGGCTTCACCGAGCGCGCGCGTGCCCGCATACGCGACGGCGCCCTTTACAGCCCACCCCGCTACGGGGACGAGGTCGAGCAGCTCCCGCGCGATGGTGCGCAGGCCGAGCCCGGCGGCCAGCACGGCAAGCACCTCCGGCGCGCGGCTGCGCGGATCGAGCTCGAGGCCGTACGCCTGGTCGAGGCGGAGGAGCAGGCGTACCTGGTTGCGCGCCAGGACCGGGAGATCCGCGCCCGGGACGAACACGGCCGCGGCGACGATCCCGTTCTTCCGGGAAAACGTCGCGACGAGCCCGTCGCAGACCGCGCTGCGTAGGAACGGCAGCCGCGCCGCGAGCGGCGCACCCTCTTCGCCGAGCCGACCCGCGATCGCCCGGGCGATCGCCTCGTGCGAGAAGCCCTCGCCCGCGCCGACACGAACGACGTCGGTTGCGAGCACGTACGGAATCGCGACGTCCTCCCCGCCCGACCCGGCCGCGACGGCGACGATCGGGACGCGGGCCCGGCGCGCACGCTTCAGCGCCCGCTCGTCCTGCTCCGCGCCGGTGACCAGGTGAATGTAGGCGGCAGCGCCCTCCGGGTCCCCGAGCCGAACTGCAGTCGGGTCACCGCCGCGGACTAGCTCGCGCTGGAGGGCGTGTGCCAGCTCGCGGGCGCCTCCTATTGCGAGCGGCTTCTGGTCGCGCGCGGATGCCTCCACCTCTTTCAGCAGCTTCCGCAGAACGCCGATCGGCACGGGCGGCTTCACGAGCGCCGCCTCGACCGCGCCGCGCGGCCGCGCGCGTGGATCGCGAGCAGGATCCCCATGGCCGCGAGGTTGGCGATCATCGACGAGCCGCCGACGCTGACGAACGGCAGCGGGATCCCGGTGATCGGTGCGATCCCCATCGTCATGCCGACGTTGACGAAGATCTGGAAGAGCAGCGCGACGACGATCCCGCCGGCGACGATCGCCGAATAGAGGTCGCGCGCGACGGCGACGACGCGCAGGCTTCGCCAGAGCACGAGCAGGTAGAGCGCGAGCAGGAGCGAGGCGCCGACGAAGCCGCGCTGCTCGCTGTACGACGCGAACACGAAGTCGGTGCCGTGCTCGGGCAGGAAGTTGAGCCGCGTCTGGGTCGCGTTCTTCACGCCGCGGCCGTTGACCTGGCCCGAGCCGACTGCGGCGATCGACTGCTCGAGGTTGTAGCGCGCGTCGACCGTGCACTTGGTCGGGTGCACGAAACACGTGAGACGAGACTTCTGGTAGCCCTTGAGGAAGTCGACGCCGACGGCCGGGCCCGCCCAGAGGACGCCGACGACGAGCAGCACCGCGAGCGACCCGAGCACGGTGAGCTGCCGCCACGGCGTGCCGCAGACGAAGAGCATCGCGCCGAGCGCCGCGAGATAGACGAGCGCCGTGCCGAGGTCGGGCTGCGCGAACACGAGCACGACCGGAACCAGGCCGAGCCCGAGCGTGCGCAGCGTCGTGGCGACGTCGCCGACCCGGGTCCGGTCGGCGAGGAAGCCGGCGAGGGCGAGCACGAACAGCAGCTTCCCGAACTCCGACGGCTGGAACGTGAAGAAGCCGACGTTGATCCAGCGGGTCGAGCCGCGCGCGGCGCGTCCGACGAGGAGCACGATCGCGATCAGCCCGACCGTGCCGCCGAAGATGTAGCGCCAGTAGCGCCGGTAGAGGTCGGGGTTGACGAGGATCCCGATCACGAGCGCGACGGCGCCCACCGCCGCATACACCATCTGCCGGTCGAGGTAGTAGCTCGGGTCGCCGGTGACGTCGAACCGCGTCACGCCTGCGATCCCCCAGAGCCCGACCGCGACGAGCCCCGCGACGCCGGCGAGCAGCAGCCAGTCGAGCGAGCGCAGGAGGCTGACGACGGCGACCCCCTCCCCGCGCTGGGCTGCGAGCCCCGACCGTTGCGATCCGGCGTACTCGAGCATCAGTCGGAGTGGGTCGCGCCCGCCAGCTGCGCCTTGACGTGGAAGAACGCGGAGAAGACCTTCTCTGCCGCCGGCGCCGCCGCGGTGCCGCCGTGGCCGCCGTTCTCGATCAGCGCGCAGACGACGAGCGTCGGCTTGTCCGTCGGCCCGTAGCCGCACCACCAGGACTGGTTCTGCAGTCCGGTGTAGCCCGGCAGCGTGACGACCTTCTCCGCCGTGCCGGTCTTGCCGGCGATCGAGACGGGGAACTTGCCGAAGACACCGTAGGACGTCCCGAACGGCAGGTGCGTCCCCTCGTACAGGCCCTGCTGCACGACGTGGAGCGCGGCAGCGTCGACGTTGACGTGCTTCGGCGCCGGCAGCGCGGGCACGGGCACCGACGTCCCGTTCTGGTTCTCGACGTCCATGAGCAGGTGCGGCGTGACGAGGTTGCCTCCGTTCGCGATCATCGCGTAGAGGCGCGTCATCTGCAGCGGGGTCACGAGCAGGTTGCCCTGGCCGATCGCAAGCTCGATCGAGTCGCCCGGCGTCCAGAGGCGATCGACTGCGTAATGGCCGGGATCGCTCTTCTTCGTGTACGTCAGGTGCTTCCACCTGAACGTCGGCACGAGCCCGCGCGACTCCGGGCCGGCGTCCGTCCCGGTCGGCTTGCCGAAGCCGAACGCCTCGGCCCACTTCTGGAGCGGCTGGCCGCGGTCCGCCGGCAGCGAGTAGAACTGGTTGCCGAGCTGGTAGAAGTACGTGTCGCACGAGTACGCGAGCGCCGTCGGCAGGTCCATCGGCTGGTTCACGTTCGGGTCCCAGTTGTGGAACGTGCGATGGGACTTGTCCTCCGGCGCGCTGAACGTTCCGGTGCACTGCTTGTACGCGTACGGCGAGAGCATGTGCTCCTGCATCGCCGCGAGCGCGGTGACGGGCTTGAACGTCGAGCCGGGCGGGTAGAGGCCCTGCAGCGCCCGGTCGAGCGACGGGTAGTTCTTCTTCGGCGCGCTCTCCGTCGTCAGGCCCTCCGCGGCGAGCGCCTTCAGCGTGACGTGCCCGGTGAACACCGACGGCTTGTACGCCGGCGCCGACGCGAGCGCGAGGATCGACCCGTCCCGGGGGTCCATCGCCACGATCGCGCCGCCGCGCGCCGCCCACTTGCCGTCCGCCTGGGCGAGGTGGATGCCGTACTGCAGCGCCTGCTCCGCCGCCTTCTGGAGCTTCAGGTCGAGCGTCAGCTGCACCGTGTGGCCCGGCGTGGAGGGAACCGTCGGCACGAGAGCCCCGCGCGGCCGGTTGAGGGCGTCGATGTGCCGGCGCGACGTGCCGGCGACGCCGCGGAGATACGTGTCGTACGAGGCCTCGACCCCGGCCTGCCCGACCTCGTCGCCGGCGTGATAGCCGGCCTTGGCCAGCTTCTTCAGCTCCGGCGCGGAGATCTCTCCGACGTAGCCGAGCACCTGCGCCGCGAGCGAGTTGTACGGGTAGTGCCGGATGAATGCGTGCTCGATCGTGACGCCGGGGAACTCGGAGGCGCGCTCGTCGAGATACGTCACCATCGGCTCGCTCGCGTCCTCGCGGACGGTGACCGGCGTGATCAGGTCGTTCGCCTCCCGGCGCACCTTGATCCCGGCGGCGATCTCGTACAGCGGCACGCGCGTCACGTGCGCGAGCGCGCTCAGCTCGTCGTAGCGCGCCTTGTAGACCTTGGGCAGGTCGGACGGCCAGAGCACCACGGCTGTGGCGGGGACGTTCATCACGAGGACTTTCCCGTTGCGGTCGACGATCTGTCCGCGCGGCGCCTGCACGCGCACCGTGCGATACGAGTTCGCCTGCGCCTGGCCGACGTACTTCGTCCCCGCGAGCACCTGCAGCGCCCACAGTCGCAGGAAGAGAGCGCCGAAGACGACGAGCAGCATGCCGCTGAGGATCGCGATGCGCAGCGCGAGCCGCGGCGTCAGCCGATACGGCTCGGCGACGCTCGAGCTCGGCGGCAGGAACTTGCGCGAGCGCGAGCGGCCCGCGGCGCTAGCCAAGGAGCTGCACCTCGGTCGTGAGATCCGAGCGCTCGAACGGGCGCAGCAGACGGCGCACGAGCGCGTATGCGGGCGCGGTGAGGACGAGGTTCAGCACGATCGCCGGCCCGAGGCCCTCGAGCATCGCCCCGGCGGGCGCCGGCTCGCCGAGCACGAAGTGCACGAGCAGCAGCCCGAAGCCGTAGAGGATCGTGACGACGGCGACGGAGAGGAACGGCGCGTGTGCGCGGTCCCGTCCGGTCGTCTCGCCGTAGCGCCCGATCCAGTAGCCGGCGACGGTCAGCACGAGCGACGTGAGACCGAGCTGCCCGAGCGTGGCCGTGTCGACGAGCAGGCCGGCGAAAAAGCCGCCCGCCGCGCCGACGACCGCGCCGCGCAGCAGCGCGACCGCGACGAGCGTCACGAGCAGCACGTCGGGAACGCCGCCGAACACGTGGATCTGCCTGAGGATCGAGACCTGCACGATCGCCGCGACGAACAACAGCGCCGCGGCCTTGAGGCCGTCGGCGAACGTCACGGCAGCTTCGACGCCTTCGTCGGAATGAGAGCGGCGACGGCGTCGATCCCCGTGAGCTTCGCGAACGGCGCAACCTGCACCGTGAGGTAGCTCGCGATGTCGCTCGTACCCACCTGGATCACCTGGCCGATCGGGATGCCGTACGGGTAGAGCGAGGGATAGCGCCGGTCGCGCGTCCCCTGCGTGACGATGATGTCGCCCTTCTTCACCGTTTGTTCCTTCGCGACGTTGTCGAGGATGAGCGTGTTCCCCTGGCCGTGCTTGATCAGGCCGAAGACCTTCGTCCTCAGGTCGCGCGCGGCGACGACGCTGCTCGGATCGGTGAGCAGCGCGACGGTCGCCGTCGAGCGGCCGACGTTGGTGGCGCGGCCGACGAGGCCGTCGGCGCTGAGGATCGGCGTGTTGACGCGCAGGCCCTTGTTCGATCCGGCCGAGATGGTGATCTGCTGGTCGAACGGGCCGCCCGGGAAGGAGATCACCGATGCGTTCACGGTCCGGTAGCCCTTCGGGTAGGTCGGGCCCTGCTCGTACTGGAGCAGCCGCTTCAGGCTCGCGTTCTCCTGTGCGGCAGCGTAGTTCTCCAGCGCCAGCGCGTGGTAGTAGCGCAGCTCGCGGCGGAGCTTCTTGTTCTCCGCCTTCGCCCCGGTGAGGGTGCTCACGTAGTTGTAGGCGTCGTGAAACGGGCGCGCGACGCGCGTGGCCGCCACCTGGAACGGACGCAGCGCGGTCGCGCCGTAGCTCTGCGCGTCGTGCAGCACGCCGGAGGTCGGCGAGCGGAACGAGATCGTGAGGAGCGCGAGCGCAGCGAGCACGAGCACGACGAGCACGACGCGCCGAACGACAGCGCTACGCCCCCTGGGCGGGCGCCGGTCGGATTTGCGCTGGGCCGACGAGGCCAGCACCGCCACGCGCGCGGTGCGGTGAGGAGGAGCCACTCGGCAAGGGTACCGCGCCTGGCGGCGCGGCCCCCTTATTGGGGTTGGGCTCCGCCGAGCGCCCGGCGGCGGAGCCGCCGGGCTCTTATGTGACCAGGGGCGACGGGCACTGCGAGCGCGGCCGGTGGTGGCTACGCCATCCCCGTCCGCGTGGATCCGGCCTCCACGAACGCTCCGCGTTCGCTCCGGCCTCTTGGCGGTCACGAGTGGCAAACGCTTACAACTGCGACCAGGTCGCGACGTGGTCGCGACCTGGTCGCGGCCGTTCCACTCGCTGATACCCCCGCTTCGGGCGGTTAGTAGCGGCGGCCGTTGCGAGAGCGGTGCCGCGCCTTGTTGCTCCGGTGGATCGCCTCGAACTCCTCAAGGCTCCGGCCGGAGCCGACCGCGACGCACGTGAGCGGGCTCTCCGCCAGGTGGACCGGCATCTGGGTCTCGTGGCGCAGCCGCTCGTCGAGGCCGCTCAGGAGCGCGCCGCCGCCGGCGAGCACGATGCCGCGGTCCATGATGTCCGCGGCCAGCTCGGGCGGGGTCTTGTCGAGCGTCGACTTGATCGCCTCGATGATCTGCGTGACGGGCTCGTCGAGCGCGCGGCGGATCTCCTCGGAGGTGAGGATCACCGTCTTGGGCAGGCCGGTGAGCATGTCGCGGCCGCGCACCTCCGCCTGCAGCTCCTCCTTCATGTCCCACGCGGAGCCGATCTCGAGCTTGATCTCCTCCGCGGTCTGCTGCCCGATCAGCAGCTTGTAGTCGCGCTTGATGTGATTGATGATCGCCTCGTCCATCTCGTCGCCGCCGACACGCAGCGACTGCGAGACGACGATGCCGCCGAGGCTGATCACCGCGACCTCGGTCGTGCCGCCGCCGATGTCGACGATCATGTTCCCCGTCGGCTCGGCAACGGGCAGTCCGGCGCCGATCGCGGCCGCCATCGGCTCCTCGATCAGATACGCCTGGCGCGCCCCGGCCGACAGCGTCGCCTCCTCGACCGCGCGCTTCTCGACCCCGGTGACGCCCGACGGGACGCAGACGACGACACGCGGATGAGCGAAGCGGTTCTGGTGCACCTTCTGGATGAAGTGGCGCAGCATCTGCTCGGTCACGTCGAAGTCGGCGATGACGCCGTCCTTCAGCGGACGGATCGCCTGGATCGTGCCCGGTGTCCGCCCGAGCATCCGCTTCGCCTCGACTCCGACCGCGTGCACCTCGCCCGAACGCTGGTCGATCGCGACGACCGACGGCTCCGAGAGGACGATGCCGCGCCCGCGCACGTACACGAGCGTGTTCGCGGTGCCGAGGTCGACGGCCATGTCACGGCCGCCGAAGCCCGTCATCCTTGAAAAGATCCCCATACCTACGTTCGAGTCTAGCTGCGAAAACCCGGAAAGTCGCCGGAAACTCCGCACTCTCTCGTAACGGTCTCCGCTCTACCTTCGCGGCAAACGACGACGGAGGAGCGGATGAACAACGTGAGCCTGATCGGCAACCTCGCGACCGAGGTGGAGCTCAAGGAGGTCGGCACCGACCGGAAGGTCGCAAGCTTCCTCCTCGCGGTCGGACGCGGCAGTCGCGACGGTGGTGCGGACTTCGTCTGGGTCTCGGCCTGGGACCGCCAGGCGGAGCTCTGCGCCGAGTTCCTCGCGAAAGGCCGGCGCGTCGGCATCGCGGGCCGCCTCAAGAGCCGCACCTGGGAGCAGGACGGCCGGCGGCGCGACGCGGTCGAGGTGGTCGCCAACCGGGTGGACTTCCTCGGCGGCCCGGAGCGCGAGGAGGGCGGCGCGGAGGTGATCCCGTTCGAGACGGCAGCCGCGGGCTAAGCGGATGCGTCCAGCGTGGCGATGAACGCGCGGACGGCGTGGAGCACCGCGTCCGGCCGCTCGCCGATCAGCAGGTGGCCGCAGTCGGCGATCGACCGGAGCGGCGCGCGCAGCCGGCGCGCGTACTCCATGCCGTCGCGCAGCGGCACCCAGTTGTCGTTCGCGCCCCAGAGGCACAGACAGGGGGCGCGGACGAGCCCGAGCTCCTGGCGCGGGTCGCCGTCGAGCAGCGCCCTGCCCGCGGAGGCGGTGTCGGTGTGCTGCGCCGGACCGGCGAGGAACGCCTCCGCCGTCTCCGGGTCGAAGCGCGCGGGATCGGCGACGCCCCACCAGCCGAAGGTGGCCTTGCGGCCGGCGCGGGACCGAGAGAGCCGCCCCCGGTACGGCGCGACGCGCCTCCCGGGCTGCAGCACCTCGATCACGCTCACGACGGCCCGGCCCACGGGCAGCGCGGACGAGATGCCCGCCGCGGCGGCAAGCACGATCCCCGTCACCGTCTCGGGCCGCCGGATCGCCGCGCGCAGGCCGACGAGGCCGCCGAGCGAATGGCCGACCCAGACCGCCGGCAGGGCGTCCTCGGCCTCGAGCACGGCCAGGATCGCCTCGGCGTACGGGTCGAGCGTCGGCGCCGCCGGCAGCGGGCTCGAGCCGCCGTGCCCCGGCAGCTCGGGCACGAGCACGCGGTGCTCCAGGGCCAGGGAGGGGGCGATCAGCCGCCAGTTCGCGGCCGCTCCGCCGAAGCCGTGCATGAGCACCACGGAAGGCCCGGCGCCGGCCGTGAGGTAACGGATCCGGGCCGTGCGGTACCGGACGGCCCGGTCCGAGAATCCGGGAATCCCCTGCTTGGCGTCTGTCTCCATCAGGACGTATTCTGTGCTCGATGGGTGCTTCGGCAGGGCAGGCAGACTGATGCCTGTCGGATCGACAACTGAGGGTCTGGACGAGCCCGTCTGAGCGTGCCGCGCCGGCGGGCTTTTTCGTACCCGAGGGAAGGAGCAGAAGCGGAATGGCGAATCACCTCACGCCCGAGGAGCTTTCGAAAGAACTGGGCATCGATCGGCAGGAGGTGATCCGGGTCTGCATGCAGGAAGGGGTGCCGATCTACAACGGCAAGATCGACAAGTATCTCTTCCAGGTGCAGCTCGAGGCGCTCGGCGCGACGTCGGGCGTCACCAGCTAGAACGCAACGACTCCGCGGGCGTCAGGCGCTCTTCCGCGCCGGCGCCCGCCCCGCCCGAGAGCCGCCCGGCGAGGCGGCTTTCGTCTTCCTGGGCGTCTTCGCCGCCGCGCCGCCGTTCCCGCCGCCGCGCCGGTCCTGCACCTCGGCGACGCTGCGGCGCAGCGCCTCCATCAGGTCGACGACCGGCGTCTCGGTGACGGGCTCCGGCCGCGTGATCGCCTCGCCTGCAAGCTTCGCGTCGAGCATCGCGCGCACGTCGCGGCGGTACTCGTTCTCGAAGTCCTCGGCGACCCACTCGCCGACGAGGCTCTCGATCACCTGGCCGGCCAGCGCGAGCTCGGCCTTCTTCACCTCGGTGGCCTCGACCGCCTCCTCGATCTCCGCCTTCGAGCGGACGTCGTCCGCGAAGAAGAGCGTCTCGAGCGCGAGCGTGTCGCCCTGCGGCCGGATCAGGCAGAGGTTCTCCTTCCCCCAGAGCACGAACTTCCCGACGGCGGCCGTGCCGGACTCCTGCATCGCGCGGAGCAGGAGCACGTACGGGCGGCGCGCCGCCTCCGCACCTGCCGGCGACAGGTAGTACGTGCGGTCGAAGAAGACCGGGTCGACGTCCGCGAGCTGGACGAAGCGGAGGATCTCGATCGACTGCGAGCGCTGGAGGGCGACCGCCTCGAGGTCGGAGTCCTCGACGAGCACGAACTCGCCCTTCGCCACCTCCCAGCCCTTCACGAGCTCGTCCGCCTCGACCTCGCGCTCGTGGAGCGGACACCAGCGCTTCTGCTTGATCGGCGTCCCGCACTCGCGGTGGAGCGTGCGGAAGGACACGTCGTCCCGCTGGGTGGCCAGCGCCAGCCCGATCGGGATGTTGACGAGGCCGAAGCTGATCGATCCGTTCCAGATGGTGCGCATGGTGAACTCCGAAATGTATCGGGACCGGGACTGTTCGACCTACCCCCGGACTTCCCTCCATGCATACGATGAAACCGTGGCGACCTTCTCGGCCCCGGCACCCGAGACCATCCTGGTGCGGCGAACGGCGCCCGCCCTCTGGCGGTACGCGGTCACGCGACGGCTGAAGAGCCCCGCCTACCTCGAGGAGCTGCCCGACCGGTGGCGCGAGGTGCCGTGGCAGGAGGCCGCGGAGCGCGTCGAGGCGCTCGCGAACGCGCTACTCGCACGCGGCGTGCGGCGCGGCGACGCGGTGACCGTGCTCGCGCGCACGCGGCTCGAGTGGGTGCTGCTCGACTGGGCGACGATGTCGATCGGCGCCGTCACCGTCGGCCTCTACCCGACCAGCTCGGCGAAGGAGTGCGCCTACATCCTCGGCCACTCGGAGGCGGTGCTCGCATTCGCGGAGGACGAGGAGCAGCACGCGAAGCTGGCGCCCGTGCACGAGCACCTGCCGAAGCTGCGCGCGATCGTCCGCTTCGACGAGCTGCCGGCTCTCGAGGCTGAGGGACGGGCCTACCGGGACGAGCACCCCGGCGCGGTCGACGCTGCCGCGGCGGCAGTGCTCGAGGACGACGTCGGCACGCTCATCTACACGTCGGGGACGACGGGCCCGGCGAAGGGCTGCATGCTGACGCACAAGAACCTCGTCACGGCCGCGCTACGCGTGCAGAGCTACCTCGAGAGCGAGACCGACGTCATGCTGCTCTTCCTGCCGCTCGCCCACAGCTTCGGGCGGCTCGCCCACCACGCCGACGCGATGAGCGGCTCGACGCTCGCGTTCTGTGCGGAAGCTGCCCGAGTGCCGGCCGCGCTCGCCGCCGTGCGGCCGACGATTCTGCCCGCCGTCCCGCGCGTGTACGAGAAGATCCACGCGAACGTGCTCGGCGAGATCGAGCGCAGCGGTGCGGCGAAGCGCACCGTCGGTCTCTGGGCGATCGGCGTCGGCAGCCGCGCGAGCCGGCTCCGTCGCGCCGGTGCACGCGTGCCGGCGCTGCTGCGGCTCCAGGAGCTCGCCGCCGACAGGATCGTGTTCTCGACGGTCCGGCACCGGCTCGGCGGCCGCCTGCGCTACGGCATCTCGGGTGCGGCCCCGCTCGGGATCGACGTGCTCGAGTTCTTCCACTCGATCGGCATGCTCGTGATCGAGGGATACGGGCTGACGGAGACGGCGAGCTCGGCGACCGCGAACGAGCCGCACAACTACCGCTTCGGCACCGTCGGCCACACCGTCGAGGGCTGCGAGATCGCGCTCGACGCCGACGGCGAGATCCTGCTGCGCAGCGACACGATCTTCGCCGGCTACTACAAGGATCCGGAGGCGACCGCGCTCGCGATCACCGAGGACGGCTGGTTCCGCAGCGGCGACGTCGGGGAGATCGACGCGGACGGCTTCGTGAAGATCACCGACCGCAAGAAGGACATCATCATCACCGCCGGCGGCAAGAACATCGCCCCGCAGAACCTCGAGAACGCGCTGACGGCTTCACGCTTCGTCTCGCAGGCGCTGGTCGTAGGCGACCGCAGGCCCTATGTCACCGCGCTGATCACGCTCGACTGGGACGAGGTGAACGCGTCGGGCCGCGATCCGCAGGCGCTCGTGCAGGAGCTCGTCGAAGCGGTGAACCGGGATCGCGTCCGTGTCGAGCAGATCAAGCGCTTTGCGATCCTTCCGCGCGACTTCACGCAGGAGGACGGCGAGCTCACCCCGACGCTGAAGCTGCGCCGACGCGTCGTGCACGACCATTTCGCAGAGGAGATCGAGCGCCTCTACAGCGACGCGGGATGACCGCCGGCTTCCTCATCGCCTCGGCGTTTCTCGCCAGCGCGGTGGAGTTCGTCGAGGCGCTGACGATCGTTTTGGCGGCCGGAGTCACGCGCGGCTGGCGCTCTGCGCTCACAGGGCTCGCCGCAGCGACGGTCGCGCTCGCGGTGATCGTCGCCGCGCTCGGGCCGGCGCTCACTCTCATACCGATCTCGGCACTACGGCTCGTGGTCGGCGCGCTCCTGCTCGCGTTCGGGCTGCAGTGGCTGCGCAAGGCGATCCTGCGCGCAAGCGGCTACAAGCCGCTGCACGACGAGGCGGCGATCTTCGCGCGAGAGCTCGAGGAGGCGCGGACCGCCGAGGGCGGGCAGCGCGCCGGCCTCGACTGGTACGGCTTCACGCTCGCCTTCAAGGGCGTTCTGCTCGAAGGGCTCGAGGTCGCCTTCATCGTCGTCACGTTCGGCAGCGCGCAGGGCCGGATCGACCTGGCCGCGCTCGGCGCCGGCGGAGCGCTCGTGCTCGTCGTGATCGTCGGCGTCCTCGTGCGCGCGCCGCTCGCGCGCGTACCGGAGAACACGCTCAAGTTCGCGGTCGGCGTGATGCTGACGACGTTCGGCATCTTCTGGGCGACCGAGGGCGCAGGCGCGCACTGGCCGGGAGACGACGCCTCGCTGCCGGTCGTGCTCGCGTTCGTCATCGCGCTTTCTGCGGCCTCCGTCGCATTGCTGCGCAGGCAGCGCGCAGAAGCGGTCCCCGCGTGAGCCGCATCCGCGCATTCGGCCGCTTCTGGTGGAACTTCGTCGTCGGCGACGACTGGATTGCCGCAGCTGGGGTCGTCGTGGCGATCGGAATCACCGCCGCCCTCGCCGCCGAGAAGATCGCGGCGTGGTGGTTCCTACCGCTCGCGGTGGCAATCGTCCTCGCCGGATCGCTGCGACGGGAAGCGCGCAACAGCAGCTAGCGCCTGCGCCAAGGGCCGGAGGCTAACGCGGCCGCAGGCGCGTTAGCCGGAGGCCGGATCCATGCGGACGGGGATGGCGAAGCCACCACCGGCCGCGCTCGCAGAACCCACTGCCTCTCGCCAGCCAAGAGGACGCCGGCTCCGCCAACGTCCGCTCTGCGGAGCAC
>Ga0265318_10000444_pt1 | contig 31172 bp, 35 predicted proteins | sample 4821metaG_FD_192431 | JGI IMG/M metagenome (GOLD analysis project Ga0265318, IMG submission 192431) | Rhizosphere microbial communities from Carex aquatilis grown in University of Washington, Seatle, WA, United States - 4-8-21 metaG | ecosystem: Host-associated > Plants > Roots > Rhizosphere >... | reverse complement strand
CAGGGTGACGTACCTACTGCAGCAGTAGCGTCATGCTGAGGTGCCCGCCGAAGGCGGGCCTCGAAGCATGGCGCTCCGCTCGGTCAAACCCGTCTGAATTTGTTCTAAGTTAGCGCCTATGGGGGAAGCCCCCCTCCGGCGCTGCGCGCCACCTCCCCCGTAAGGACGGGGGAGGATTGGCCTCCCAAAAAAGCCAAGAACACCGCAGCTCCATCGAAACTGCGACGTGCCTCTTGCCTTTCTTATCAGAGTACTCTATTTAGCAGAGTAATCTGCAGAGAGAGGAGCCAAGCCCATGTCCCTGTCCCCCGAAGAGGCCCGCCACGCCCTGCGCGACGTCGAGCAGACGGCCAAGCACAGCGCCACCGTCCACGGCTACGAGACGATGGCGCCCTATCTGATCCTGTGGGGCGCGATCTGGGTGGTCGCCTACAGCGCCAACGATCTGGCGCCGCGCGCGATCGGACAGTGGGCGTGGCCGGTCTTGGGCATGGCGGGCTGGGTCGCCTCCATGTTCATCGGCGCACGGCGCAAGGGCCAAAGTGCTGCGGATGCGGGGATGTGGCTGCGCTGGTTCGGCGTGTTCGTCGCCTATGCCGCGTTCGCCACAGGGGTCTGCGCCATCATGCGTCCGACGTCGGACGCGCAGGTCGGCGCCTTCGTGCCGCTGATCGTGGCGCTCACCTATGCGCTGGTGGGGATATTCTTCAATGCGACCCGGCTTGTCATCGCGGGCGCCGTGATCGCGGCGCTCACGCTCGGCGGCTATTTCTATCTGCCGTCGCATTTCATGCTGTGGATGGCGCTCGTCGGCGGCGGCGCGCTGATCCTGGCCGGCGTGTGGATGCGGCAGGTGTGAGATGGAACAGCCCGACGCCGTCATCCATCAGCCGATCCGCCTGAAGATCGTGGCCGCGCTCAAGCCCCTGCCCGAGCACGAGCAGCTCGAATTCGTCCGCCTCAAATCCATCGTCGGCGCGACGGAGGGCAATCTCGGCGCCCATATCTCGACGCTCGAAGAGGCGGGCTATGTCGAGGTCGAGAAGGATTTCGTCGGCAAGAAGCCGCGCACCCGCGTGCGCCTGTCGAAAGCCGGACGCCGCGCCTTCGAGGACTATGTGGCCTATCTGCGCGACATCATCGATACGGGGAGCGCGCCGTGAACATGACCGGCGTTTCGATCATCGGCTGGCTGCACAGCATCGCCGCCACGCTCGCGATCCTGCTGGGCGGGGTGATCGTGCTTAGACCCAAGGGCACGCCGCGCCACCGCTTCATGGGCCGCGCCTATGTGGTCACGATGCTGGCCGCGAACGTCTCGGCCTTCGGCGTCTATCACTTCGACATCGCGCGCTTCTCGCCGCCGGTGGTGGGGCCCGGCATCTTCGGCCTGTTCCATTGGGAGGCGGTGTTCACGCTGTTCTTCCTGGGGCTGGGCCTGTTCGCCGCGACGCGCCAGAAGCGCGCGGTGTTCGCCTATCTGCACCCGGTCTCGATGCTCGTCACCTACTACATGCTCATCGGCGGGCTGGTGAACGAGGTGCTGGTGCGCGTGAGCGTGGTGCGCGATTTCGCGCTGGCGCATGCGCATGGCGCGCGCAACCCGGCGCAGACGCCGCTCGCAGGCCAGATCCAGGGCTCGGTGATGCTCGCCTTCATCGTGCTGCTTATCGTCTTCATCGTCCAGGTCGCGCTCAGCCGCAGGAAAATGCGGCGCATCGCGATGCAGTCCCAACCCGCATGAATCCGGAGACACACATGACGCTCAAGAACCTCGCGCTCGGCTTCCTCGTCGCCGCCGCATTGATCGCGCCTTGCCTCGCCCATGCCGGCACGACGGTCGTGCGCGACCGCTTCAGCGACGAGATCGTGGGCCAGGGCCCCGACCTCATCTTCATCCCGGGCCTCGCCTCCTCGCGCGACACGTGGAAAGCTGTCGCGGAAAGACTGAAGGCGCATTATCGCGTGCACCTGATCCAGGTCGCGGGCTTTGCGGGCGAGAGCGCGCGCGGCAATGCGGGCGGCGCGGTGGTGGTGCCGACGGCGGAAGCGATCGACGCCTATCTCGTCGAGCAGCACCTCGTGCCCGCGACCGTCATCGGCCATTCGCTCGGCGGGACGATGACGCTGTATCTCGGCGAACATCATCCCGAACACCTGAAGAAGGCGATGCTGGTGGACGCGCTGCCCTTCTTCGCGACGCTGATGATGGGGCCGAACGCGACCGTCGAAGCCGTCAAGCCCATGGCCGAGCAGGTGCGCGCGGGCAAGGATCAGATGAGCGACGCGCAGCGCGACCAGATGATGCGCAGCATGGCGACCGCGCCCGCGGATCTCGCGATGATCAAAGGCTGGTCGGCCACGAGCGACAAAGGCGTCGTCGCCAACGCGATCGCCGACGACATGACGCTGGATCTGCGCCCGGGCCTGGCGACGCTGACCACGCCGATCGTGCTTCTGCATCCGGACTACTCCACGCTCGGCTCGCCGCCCGGCGTGAGCGACCAGATGTACAGGACCGCCTACGCCGCGGCAGCGAGCGTAAAAGTCGTCGAGATCGCGCCGTCGCTGCATTTCATCATGCTCGACCAGCCCGCCAAGTTCGACGCGGCGCTGGGTGCGTTTTTGGCGCAGTAGCTCATCCTCCCCCGTCCTTACGGGGGAGGGGCCGAGCGAATGCGAGGCGGAGGGGGACGTCCCCCTCCGGCGCTTCGCGCCAGCTCCCCCGTAAGGACGGGGGAGGATTTAAAGAAGCATCGCGCGTATGTCGGATGGCGTTGCTCCATTCGCTCGCAGCTCCCGCAAGGTCACAGACCCGTCGCGCTTGGAGAATTTGCGGCCCTGCGCGTCCAGGATCAGCTTGTGATGCGCGTAAGCCGGCGCGGGCAGGCCGAGCAAAGCCTGCAACAGGCGCTGGACATGCGTCGCGGGCAGCAGGTCCTCGCCGCGCGTGACGAGCGTGACGCCCTGGAACGCGTCGTCGACCACCACGGCGAGATGATAGGCGGCGGGCATCTCCTTGCGCGCCAGGACGACATCGCCGAGCTTGAGCGGATCGACCGCGACCGTCCGTCCATGTTCGATGAATTCAAGCGATCCCGTCATCGCGGCCGCCTTTGCCGCGTCGAGACGCAGCGCGTAGGAACCTGTACGCTCGCGCTTCAGGCCACGGCAGGTGCCAGGATAAAGGGGGCCCTCGTCGCCATGCGGCGCGCCGCCGGCAGCGGCAATGTCCTTGCGGGTGCAGAAGCAGGGATAAAGAAGCCCTTTTCCATCCAGCCGCGCGAGCGCCTCTTCATACGCCGCCGACCTCTCGGACTGGCGCAGCACGGGCTTTTCCCAATCGAGGCCGAGCCAGGCCAGGTCCTCGAGGATCGCGGCCTCGAATTCGCCGCGCGCGCGGCCGGTGTCGATATCCTCGATGCGCAACAGGAACCGCTCGCCCGCTTCGCGCGCGACCAGTGCCGCATAGGCATGGCCCAGATGCAGGAAGCCGGTTGGACTTGGCGCGAAGCGCGTGACAATCATTTGCGGACGAATCTCGCACACAAGCAGCCCATGCCGAAACCGTCCCGCATCGCCAGCAGAGCGCATCTCGGCAAAGCGGTCGCGCATCTGCTTGCCGCCGACAAGCGGCTGCATCCGGTGATGAAGCGCGCGGGCGAGCTTCCCTTCCGCTCCCGCCGCGAGGAGGGGTTCGAGGCGCTCGTCTCCATCGTGGTCAGCCAGCAGCTCTCCGTCGCCGCCGCCGACACGATCTTCGGCCGGGTGAAGGCGAAGGTCGCGCCCTTCGCGCCGGCCGAGCTTCTGGCCACGGCGCCCGAGACCTTGCGCGCCTGCGGGCTGTCGGCGCCCAAGCAGAAGCACATGAAATCCATCGCCCAGGCCATCCTGGACGGCACGCTCGACCTCGAGCGCTTGCGCGCCATGCCGGACGAGGACGCGCGCGCGCATCTGACTGCGGTGAAAGGCATCGGACCGTGGACGGCGGACATCTATCTGATGGCCTCGCTCGGCCGCGCCGACATCTGGCCGGTGGGCGATGTCGGGCTGCAGGCCGCGATCCATCGCGCGCTGAACCTGCGCAAGCGCCCGAACGAGAAGCAGATGGAGAAGCTCTCCAAGCCCTGGCGGCCGTGGCGCACGGTGGCGGCGCGCATGTTCTGGATCCACGAGGATCTGATCCGCAAGGAGAAGCGCGAAGCCGGAGCCGCGGCGGCGAAGGCCAGGAAGAAAGCAAAGGCAGGCTGATGGCGACCCGTGCGCTCACCGGTCCTCGCCTGCCGCCCGCGCGCGGCAGCGCCACGCATCTCGTCGTGCTGCTGCACGGCTATGGCGCGGACGGCAACGACCTGATCGGGCTCGCGCCGATGTGGCAGCGTGCGTTGCCGACGGTCGCGTTCGCGGCACCCAATGCGCCTGAACCCTGCGCAGGCAGCCCCATGGGCCATCAGTGGTTCCCCATCTCGCGCCTCGACCCGCACGAGATGGCGCGCGGCGTGGAGAGCGCGGCGCAATCGCTGAACGCGTTCCTCGACGCCGAACTCAAGCGGCTGGAACTGACCGACGACCGCCTCGCACTGGTCGGCTTCAGCCAGGGCACGATGATGTCGCTGCATGTGGGATTGCGCCGCGCGGCCAAGCCCGCCTGCATCGTGGGCTTTTCGGGCATGCTGGCGGGAGCGCCGCCGGCGCTCGGCGCCGACGCGCCGCCCATCCTTCTGGTCCATGGCGACGCCGATCCGATGATCCCGGCGGGCGCGCTGTTCGACGCGGCGGCGACGCTGGGCGCTGCGGGAGCGAGCGTCCAATGGCACGTCTCGCCCGGCGTGGGGCATTCGATCGACGAGGCGGGAATGGCGCTGGCGGCGACGCATCTGACCCTGGCATTCCGCGGGCTTTTGCGCCGGGGCCCAAGCGAAATCATGTGCCCGGTCGCGCAAATGTCACAGCGAATCGCCTAAGCTTTCGGCCACCGCTTGGCAGAACCGGGGCGCCGCCATAAAGTTCGCGCCGAGCAAAGAAGGAGAGGCGTCTTCCAAGGAGTTCCGCCGTGTTAGCCGCCGCGCGACTGCCCGATAATTGCCCGGCGCTTGTCCTGAACGCCGACCACCGGCCGCTCAGCTATTTCCCGCTTTCGCTGTGGTCCTGGCAGGACACCATCAAGGCCGTGTTCCTGGAGCGGGTGCATATCCTGGAAGAATACGACCGCGTCATCCATTCGCCGAGCTTCGAGATGAAGCTGCCTTCGGTCGTCTCGCTCAAGACTTACGTCAGGCCCGCGCGCAACCCGGCCTTCACGCGGTTCAACCTGTTCCTGCGCGACCGCTTCGAGTGCCAGTATTGCGGCTATGCGCAGGACCTGACCTTCGACCACGTCATCCCGCGCTCGCGCGGCGGACGCACGACGTGGGAGAACGTCGTCACGGCGTGCGCGCCCTGCAACCTGCTTAAAGGTGGCCGCCTGCCGCACCAGACCAAGATGCATCCGCGCATCCGCCCCCACCGTCCCACCGTCGACGAGCTGCGCGACCACGGCCGCCGCTTCCCGCCCAACTACCTGCACGATTCCTGGGCCGACTATCTCTACTGGGACAGCGAGCTGGAGCCTTAGGATCGATATCTGCAATTTTCGGGAGATCGCCATGGCGCACGGACTTAAAATCGCAGCGGCCGTCGCGAGCTTGGCTCTATTCCCGGTTGCTGGCAGCACGGCTTCGACGCTTCAAACGGTCTACACTTTTTGCTCCAAGTCGAACTGCACCGACGGCAAAAATCCGGGCGGTGCGCTGACGATCGATTCGTCCGGCGCGCTCTACGGAACGACGTCGGGAGGCGGCGCGAACAACGACGGCGTCGTGTTCAAGATAACCGCCAACGGCCACGGCAAGTGGAAGTACCAAGTGCTGCATGAGTTCTGCGCAAAGGCCGACTGCGCCGACGGCGCCGGGCCGTTCTCCACGCTCGTGATCGACACCGCGGGCAACCTGTATGGAACAACGTTGGGCGGCGGCCTCGGCGGTCTGGACGGCACTGTCTTCGAGTTGACGCCCGGTGCTCACCATGGCCACTGGAAGTTCAAGATCCTTTACAAGTTCTGCAGCCAAAGCGCTTGCGCGGACGGCATGGAGCCGGTCGGAGGTCTTGCCTATGCGGGGCAGAGCTCGGGCGCGGTTTACGACGGCGTCTCGCCCCTCTATGGCGCGACACAATCCGGCGGTAGCCAGGGCCACGGCGCGGTCTATGAGCTGGTCGAGAAATCCAAATCGCGGCGCGAGAGCGTCATCTACAATTTCTGTGCTTCCGGCGGGAGCTGTTCAGACGGCGCCATGCCCATTGCGCCGGTGACCGTGGATGCGCAATCGAACGTCTACGGAACCACGTTCCAAGGCGGCGATGCCGATGACGGGACGGTGTTCGAACTGACGCCCAACGCCGGGAAGACCGAATGGGCCCAGACCGTGCTTCACAGCTTCGGCACGCTCGCGAACAATGCTGACGGTGTCTCCCCGGCCGGACAATTGCTTCTTGGCGCGGACGGAACGCTTTACGGAACCGCTGCAAGCGGCGGCAGCGGTACGAACTGCCCGCAGATGAGCTCGGGCTGTGGGACGCTTTTCAAATTGGCGCCCGATGGCGGCCGATCGAGCTTCACGCTGCTCTACAGTTTCTGCAACCTGGCCAATTGCGCGGACGGGACGGCGCCGGAAGGGAATCTGCTGGTGAACGACACGGGCGCTCTGTTGGGGACCACGTTTGGCGGGGGTGCGACGAATTCCGGAACCGCCTATTCCTTCAAGACCGGCTTGGGCGTCCTCTACAGTTTCTGTCAGATCGGCCCCTGTTCGGATGGTCAGAGCCCTGAAGCCGGCCTTGCCGTCGATGGCACGGGAAACCTGTTCGGAACGACGACCTTCGGCGGAGGCGGACTGAGCGGCGGCGTGGTCTACGAGCTCGTGCCCTAGAATAGGCGATCTCAGCCCAGGACCTGAAGCATCACGCCGGCGAGCGAGCAGGCGGCGAGCGTGACCAGCATGCCCGTCTTGAAGCGCAACATCGCCACGAGCGCGATGGCTGCGAGCGCGAGCGCCTGCCAGTTCACGCTGGCCGGCACGGGCAGGTCGAGCGTCAGGCCGTAACCACTCACCTGATGCAGCTGCGCGAAGAGTGTATGCAGCGAGAACCAGATCGCCAGATTGAGGATAACGCCGACGACCGCGGCCGTGACCGCGGAGAGCGCGGCGTTGAGCGCCTTGTTGCCGATCAGCGCCTCGACATAGGGTCCGCCTAAGAAGATCCAGATGAAGGGCGGTACGAAGGTCGACCACATCGCGAGCAATCCGCCCGCGAAACCCGCCAGCGCCGGATCGAGGGGGCCTGAGTGGCGGAACGCGGCCATGAAGCCCACGAACTGCACGACGCAGATCAAAGGACCGGGCGTCGTCTCCGCGAAGCCCAGCCCCACCAGCATCTCGCCCGGCTTGAGCCAGTGGTAGCGCTCGACCGCCTGCTGCGTCATGTAGGCAAGCACCGCATAGGCGCCGCCGAACGTCACGACCGCCATCTTGGAATTGAAGCCCGCGATCTCGGCGAAGACGCTTTGCCGGCCCAGCGTCGCAAGCAGGAGCGCCAACGGCGCCAGCCATATCGCGCCGCCGATCAGGGCGACCTTCAAGAATCGCGCAAGCGACGGACGCACATGCGCAGGCAGGCCGCGCGCGAATTCCTCGTCGATCAACGCCGGCGCCGCGTCATCCTTCGATGACGCGTGCGCGGCCATCGCGAACCATTCCGGCTTGATGCGGCTGCCCAGATATCCGATCAGCGCGGCCGCGGCCACGATCAGCGGAAACGGCACGGCGAAGGCGAACAGCGCGACGAACGCCGCCGCCGCGATCACGAGCGACGCGGTGTTCCTGAGCGCGCGCTTTCCCACGCGCAGCACGCCCTGGATCACGACCGCGAGAACGGCAGCCTTCAGACCGAAGAAAAGCCCCTGCACGATGCCGACATGGCCGAACTCGGCGTAAGCCCAACTCAGCGCTCCGACGGTCACCAGCCCCGGCAGCACGAACAGGATGCCGGCGAGCAAGCCGCCGCGGACGCGGTGCATGAGCCAGCCGATATAGATCGCCAGCTCGTGCGCCTCGGGCCCGGGGAGCAGCATGCAGTAGTTGAGCGCGTGCAGGAACCGCGTCTCGCCGATCCAGCGCTTCTCCTCGACCAGGATGCGGTGCATCACCGCGATCTGCCCGGCCGGACCGCCGAACGACAGCGCGGCTATGCGCGCCCAGGTCGCGAACGCCTCGCGCCATGAGATGCGGCCCCCGCCCTCGCTCATCGCTGGCCTTTGGGCTTGTGCGACGTCCAGTTGTGCACCTCGCCGGTCGCGTCCCGGCACCAGCGATAGAGGCTGTCGTAGAGAAGCATGCCGGCGTCGAGCTGCTCGTTGTCGTCGGCATACATGCGCGACAGGCCGAGCGAGGCAGCGAGCAGCCCCGCGGCTTCCGGCGCGATCTCGGGACGAGCAGTATCGGCGCCACGCACGATGATCGCCAGATGCCGAAGCGCGTCGAAAGATGCCAGGCCCAGTTCGTCGACCATCACGTCGAAAGTACAGCGCTCGTCCTGATGGCTGAAGAAGACGCCCTGGCCTTCGATGTCGAACGGCGCCGCACCGAACTGCTTTGCCACGGCCGCCACGTCGGACGGCGCCGCATAGAGGAAGATCGCCGCCGGATCGACGAAGCGGCGGATCAGCCAGGGGCAGGCGATGCGGTCCACTTTGGGCCGGGCGCGCGTTACCCACAGCGTGCGGCCGTGGGCGTCGCGCGCCGGCAGTTTCGCTTCGGGCACCATGGCGAGCGCGGACGCTTTCCACGCCTCGGTCCCGCCTTCCAGAACATCGGCCGGGTTGCCGCAGCCGCGCAGCCACGCGGCCACGCCCGGCGCGAGATCGGCGCCGTTGCCGCAAAGAACGACGGCACTGCGGCCCGCAAGCTCCGATGCCCATGAGGCGACATCGCCGGCGCGCCTTCTGAGCGAAGACGGAACCAGATGCGGATCGCGACCGAAATCTTCCTCGCCGCGCACGTCGATGACGGCGGGACAAAGCGGTGTCCCGATCAGTCGAAGGAGTTTATCGACGGAAATGGTGATGATGGCTGACATGTTGCGTCCCCTTTTGGGTTCAAAGGACGCGATGCTTCGGCATGCCGCCTCATGGGGTGATCGCGGATCCCCATGCTCAAAGCGTGCTTCCGCGGCCTGGATTTGTCAACGACGAGGGCTATGCAATGATCGCAGCCCCGGCCGTCGGCGAGCCGGGGTCCGTCCGCATCGCGCCGCCACGAGGAACCCCATGAAATACCGCAAGCTTGGTGCCAGCGACCTGAACGTGTCGGAGATCTCGCTCGGCTCGTGGCTCACCTATGGCGTGGGCGTCGAGAAGGAGAAGGCGCTGGCCTGCATCGACCGCGCGTTCGAGCTCGGCATCAACTTCATCGATACCGCCAACGTCTATGGCCGCGGCGCCGCCGAGACCGTGCTGGGCGAGGCGCTCGCGACGCGCAAGCGCGACAGCTATGTCCTGGCGACGAAAGTCTTCGGCGACATGGGCGGCGGCAATCAGGGCCTGTCGCGCGCGCAGATCGAAAAGCAGCTCGACGCGTCGTTGAAGCGCCTGCGCACCGATTTCGTCGACCTCTATCAGTGCCATCGCTACGACCCGAACACGAAGCTGGAAGAGACGATGGAGGCGCTGACCGCTGCGGTGAAGAGCGGCAAGGTGCGCTGGCTCGGCTTCTCGGAATGGGCGCCCGGCGAGATCGAGGCTTCGATCGCGATGCCGGGCGTGGAGCATTTCGTCTCCAGCCAGCCGCAATATTCGCTGCTCTACAGAAGGCCCGAGAAGAAAGTCATCCCGATCAGCGCCGCGAACGGGATCTCGCAGATCGTGTGGTCGCCCTTGGCGCAGGGCGTGCTCAGCGGCAAATACCTTCCCGGCCAGCCGCCGCCTAAGGACACCCGCGCAACGAGCGACGCGATGAGCGGCTTCATCAAGCGCTGGACGGAGCGCGACGTGCTGGAGGCGGTGCAGAAGCTCAAGCCCATCGCGGCGGAAGCCGGATGCTCGCTGACGCAGTTCGCGCTCGCCTGGGTGCTGCGCGAGCCCAATGTCGCCTCGGCGATCGTCGGCGCCAGCCGTCCCGCACAGCTCGACGAGAACGCGGGCGCATCGGGCCTGACCATCGACCCGGCGCTGTTCGCCCGGGCCGAGCAAGTTGTGGCCTCCGTCACGCCCGCGCAATAGCCGCAGAGCATGGAGAAACTCAACCCTCTGAAAGCTTGGCCGGCCGCCACATCGCGATCATCGGCGGGGCGCCGGGTGGAGCGATGTTGCGTCTCGCCATGAAGCCGAGGCGCTCATACAAGCGCGAGTTCTTGGGGTTCGAGTTCTCGAGATAGGCGGGCACGCCTTGGGCGTCGATGTGCTTCAGGTTCGCATCCAGGATCGCACCCCCCAAGCCCAGGCCCTGCAGCCGTGGCGCGACCGCGACGAAGGCGAGATAGAAATGGCGCTCGTGCGGATGGCTCTTCTCCATCGCATCGCCCATCGCCGAGCCGCGCCGGAACCGCGCCAGGCCGCAGAGCCTCAGGAACAGCGGCAACAGGCGCAGCTGATCGAGGAAGCCTCCCGGGCTCGCGGGCGCGTCGGGCGGAATCCACACCGCGGTCACGCCCTCGCTTGCCCACACCTCGCCGAAGGGGATCGCGCGCGTGCGCAGGAGCCAGAAGAAGAACTCTTCCATCACCACTGCGCGCCTTTGTCCGGCGCGCGCGATCCAGTCGAAGACGGGATCGGTCTGGAACGCGGCGGCAAGCAGGCGCGCGAGCGGCGCGGTGTCCGCATCCTTCGCGCGGCGGGGCGCGGCCGCGCCCGCCAGAAGCACGTGACGGTCTTCGCTCATATCCGCGTCGACAGCGCGATGGCCAGCCGGCAGCCCGCCTTGATCGTTTCGCTGAGCAGGCGATGCGCGGGGGCCTCCTGCGCGCCGCTCGCGATGGCTTCGTCGCGATGGGCGATCTCGTCGGCGCGGAAATCGGCGACGGTCGCCTTGAGTTCCGCATCGGCCTCGCCCAGGCGCGCGATCTGGCCGGCATAATGCTCGTCGATCACTTCCTCGACGGCGGCGGTGCAGGCCATCGCCGCTTTCTCTCCGAGCAAGGCGGTTGCGGCGCCGAGCGCGAAACCCGCGACGCGCCACACGGGTTCGAGCGCGGTCGGCCGCACGCGGCGCTCGACCACGAGCCGGTCGAAGGCCTGGAGATGGCGCCGCTCCTGTTGCGCCATGTGACGGATCTTCTCGGCCATCGGCGAATTGCCGAGGACCGCGAGCTGGCCTTCATAGATGCGCACCGCGCCGTATTCGCCGGCGTGATCGACGCGGATCATCGCCGCGATCTCGTCACCCCGGCTCTCACCCGGCGCGGCCGGACGCGGCTTGCGGCTCACCTTCGCCTCCGCAGCAGCAGCACGAGGCCGAGAAGCGCCGAGCCCAGCGAGATCAGCGCGTTGTAGCCCGCCAGCGACAGGCCGAAGAGCCTGAAGCTCGGCAGGTCGCAGCGCACCTGGCCCGGCACGTTCAAGCCGCCGAGGCCGTGGAAGTCGATGCGGTTGCCGGTGCAAGCCTGTGGTCCCGCCCACCATTTCCATTCCACGCCCGCCTGATCGACGCCGATCGCGCCCGACGCCGCCACGAGCAGGATCACCAGGAGCGCGATGGAGAACATCGCATCGTCGCGCTTGAAGAAGACGCCGGAGAGAATGCCCAGAAACGCAGCCGCGATCAGCGGCCAGCGCTGCCAATGACACATCTCGCAAGGCGGCATGCCACCTATATATTGGAAACCCAGCGCGCCGAGGATGAGCAGGAGCGCGAGAACACCGAGCGCGCGCGCGATGTCGGAGGCTTTCATTTCGCGAAGATCCTGCTGTCGTCGGCGAAGGCCTTGAACTCGAGCGCGTTGCCGCTTGGATCGAGGACGAAGAACGTCGCCTGCTCGCCGGCCTCGCCTTCGAAGCGGATGCCGGGCTCGATGATGAAGCGCGTCTGAGCGTCCTTCAGCGTAGCTGCGAGCGCGCGCCACTCGGCCATGCCCAGAATCGCGCCGAAGTGACGGACCGGAACTTCTTCGCCGTCAACAAGATTATGCGCTTTGTGTCCGGCGTCATCCGGGCTTAAATGCGCCACGATCTGGTGACCGAAGAAATCGAAATCGACCCAGTCGTCTGAAGAGCGTCCTTCGGGACAGCCGAGCAGCCCGGTGTAGAACGAACGCGCTTTCGCGAGATCGTTCACCGGAAAGGCAAGATGGAAGCGCGGGCGTTGGGTCATCGGCGTCGCGTCGTCAATTTGGAGTGCCAAGGGAAGCCCATGCGTAAGATGAAGGCAACCCGCAAAGTGGCGCAGCGCGAGCTGCTGCGCATAGAGGGCCGTGCGATCGAGGTGAACGTCCGCCTCAATCCCCGCGCCCGGCGGCTGATCGTCAAGGTCCACCCCTCCACCGGCGAGATCAGCGTCGTGGCGCCGTCGCAGCGCGCGCTGGACCGGGCGATGGACTTCGCCCGCGGCCAGAGCGACTGGATCGCCGCCCAGCTTTCGCGCGTGCCTGCGATCGTGCCGCTGGAGGTTGGCGCCACCGTGCCGCTCAGGGGCCAGGATCATGTCGTGCGTTCCGGCGAGGGCGGGCGCGGCGCGGTATGGCTCGAGGACGGGGCGATCCGCGTGGCGGGGCAGCCCGCGCACCATTCCCGCCGTCTGCTCGATTTCCTCAAGCGCGAGGCGAAGAAGGAGCTGGAGGTATGCGCGTTCCACTATGCGGGCCGCCTCGGCCTCAAGCCCACGCGCGTCACCGTGCGCGACACGGCGAGCCGCTGGGGCTCGTGCTCGATCTCGCGCTCGCTCTCGTTTTCCTGGCGGCTGATCCTGGCGCCTTCCTTCGTGCTCGACTACGTCGTCGCGCACGAGGTCGCCCACATGCGCGAGATGAACCACGGCCCGAAATTCTGGCGTCTGGTGGACGAGCTCATCGGCGATCCGCGCCGCCCGCAGAAATGGCTGCACGACCACGGCGCCGGCCTGCACCGCTACGCGATGCGCTGAGCCTTACCAGACCAGCGGGATGACGGCCCAGGTGCGGCGCTTATGGGCTTCGAACTCCGCGCCGAACTTTTCGCTGAGCGCGACCTCCTCGACGTGGATGCGCCAGGCATAGCCGAGCGCGACCGCGAGCGGTGCCGCGGCGGCTGCGATCCAGCTGCCGCCGGCGAGCCCGATCCCGGCGAAGACCAGGATGCCGCCGGTATAGGCGGGGTGGCGCAGCAGGCGGTAAGGACCGCGCGTCACCAGGCGCTGTCCTTTCAGAAGCTGCACGGCGGTGCGGAAATCCGCGCCCAGCGTCAGGACCGACCACACATAGAGCAGCAACCCCGCCCAGAACAAAAACATCGCCGCGGCGAAGACCGGCTCCGGCCGCAACGCGATGCGTGCGAAAGGAGCCCAGACGGGCAGAGCGAACGCGGAAAACGTGCCGATCCCCGAGGCGAGGTAGATGATCGCCTTGCTGCCGCGGTCGCGCACCTCGCCTACCGCCTTGCCGCGCTCGCGGTTCTGCACCCAGGTGCCGACGACGAGGAACGCGAAGAAGCTCGCCCAGAAGACAATGGCCCAAAGCGGGCGCTCGGCGAACAGGTAGACCGAACCGCTCACGTCCCGCTCTTGCCGAAGAGGCCGTCGAGGAAGCGGTCGAAGTCGGATTGGTCCGTGGACGGAGCTTCATCCGCGGCGGCGGTGGCGGCCGGCACGGAGCCCGCGAGCGGGCGCGCCGGCAGGCCGGCCTCGGCGCTCGTCATGAAGGTCTTGAAGATGTGCGCCGGCAACCCCCCGCCCGTCGCGTGCCGCATCGAGGCGTTGTCGTCGTTGCCGATCCACACCCCGCAGACGAGATCGGCGCTGAAGCCCACGAACCAGGCGTCGTGGAAATCCTGCGTCGTGCCGGTCTTGCCCGCGCTCGGCCGGTCGTCGAGGCGCGCGGCCTTGCCGGTGCCGGTCGAGACGGTCTCCACCATCAGTCCCGTCATCGCCGCGTCGTTCGTGGCCGAGATGACGCGCGCCGGGCCGGAGCTCTTGCGCTCCCACAGCACCTTGCCGTCGGCGGTCTTGATGCGCACGATGCCGAAGGCGATCGCGCTCTCGCCGCCGTTCGCGAACGGCACATAGGCCGCGGTCAATTCGAGCGGCGTGACGCCCGAGGTGCCCAGCGCGAGCGAGGCGTTGAGATCCAGATGCGAGGTGATGCCGAGCCGGTGCGCGGTGCGCGCCACGGAAGCGGGTCCCGCTTCCGCGGTCAATTGCGCGGCGATGGAGTTCGAGGATTTCGCGAACGCACGCGTCAGCGTGATCTGGCCTTCATATTTGCCCTCATAGTCGTCGGGCTTCCAGCCATGGATGTTCACGGGCGCGTCGTTCATCACGTCGGACGGCGCGCGCCCATGCTCGAACGCCGTGAGATAGACGAACGGCTTGAAGGCGGAACCCGGCTGGCGCACCGCGTCCGTCGCGCGGTTGTAAGGACTCTGCGCATAGGAGCGTCCGCCCACCATCGCGCGCACCGCGCCGTCGGGCGTCATGGCCACGAGGGCTGCCTGGTTCGCGTTGAGCTTGTCGCCCTGCTGGGCCAGGCCTGCCGCGACCGCGCGCTCGGCCTGCGCCTGCGCATCGAGATCGAAGGTCGTCTCGACCACGATGGGCTGGTCGACGTCGCCGATGTAGCCGGGGATCTGCGCCACGATCCAATCGGTGAAATAGCCGCCGCCTTCATGGCCGCTGCCGCGCACGACATGCGGGCGCGTCGACGCGGCCTGCGCGCGCACGCGCGCGTCGATCAGCCCGCAATCCTGCATCGCGCGCAGAACCACGAGCGCGCGATCCTCGGACGCGTCGGTGTCGCTCAGCGGATTGTATTTCGCCGGCGCCTTGACGCTGCCCGCCAGCATCGCGGCCTCGGGCAAGGTCAGCTCGCGCGCATGCTTGCCGAAGAAGCGCTCCGCCGCCGCCTCGATGCCGAACGCGCCGGCGCCGAAATAGACGCGGTTCAGGTAGAGCGTGAGGATCTGGTCTTTCGAGTAGCGCGACTCGAGATAGAGCGCGAGCATCGCCTCCTGCGCCTTGCGCTCGAAGGTGCGGCTGGGATCGAGGAACAGGTTCTTGGCGAGCTGCTGGGTCAAGGTCGAGCCGCCCTGGACGACATGGCCGGCCGACATGTTCTCGACCAGGGCGCGCCCCAGTCCGATGGGATCGAGGCCCAGATGATCGCGGAAGCGGCGGTCCTCGATGGCGATGAAGGCGTCGGGCACGTAATGCGGCAGCGCGTTCACGTCGACCATGGCGCCCTGGGTCAGCCCGCGGCGCGCGATGAGACGGTTCTGGTCGTCGACGAGCGCGATGTCCTGCGACGGTCCGCGCGTCATCAGAGCGCTCACGTCGGGCAGGTTCGACAGGAAGCGCGAGAAGAACACCGCGCCGAAGATGATCGCCCACACGGCGACGACGGCGAACACGACCGGCCACACCCTGCGGCGGCGCTTTTTCGGCGGTGACGGAGGCGGCGGCGCGCTATGGCCGCCCTCGGCCACCCGTCCGACACGGGTCCGGGTTCTATTCCCGTTCGTCCTGTCGCTCGCTTTCCTCGCCATGACGCGTTTCTAGGCGCGAAGGGTTAACGCCCGTTAAACAATCTTCGACTCCGGCCCCTGGGAATGCCTTGACGAAGCGCGGTTCCCACCCAACATCCACATGGTCGTTGGGGAAATCATCGTGGACAATACGTTTTTGGGGCCGGATCAACAGATGGCGGATCGGCTGGGGCTGACCCGCAAGGGAAAGCGTTGGCGGCGGCGGCTGATCTGGGGCGCCGTGATCCTTCTGGTCGTGGGCGGGCTGGCGGCCGTGATGCTGCGCGGCGCGCCGCCGCACACCTATGTCACCAAAGCGGTGACGAAGGGCGAGTTGGCGGTCACCGTCAGCGCCACCGGGACGCTCGCGCCGCGCGACCAGGTCGATGTCGGCTCGGAAGTCTCCGGCAAGATCGACAAGCTCGAGGCCGATTTCAACGACCATGTGAAGAAGGGCCAGGTGCTGGCCCGCATCAACACCGACCAGCTCGTCGCCCAGCTCCAGCAGGCGGAAGCCACGCTCGAGCAGGCACAGGCGACGCTCGACCAGATGACCATGACCCACGACCGCTACACGGCGCTGGTGAAGGGCAAGGCGATGTCGGAGGAGCAGCTCAACCTCTCCAAGGGCGATTTCGGCCGCGCCAAGGCGGGCGTCTCGCTCGCCAAAGCCCAGGTCGACCAGGACAAGTCGATCCTGTCGAAAGCCACGATCTATGCGCCGATCGACGGCGTCGTGCTCGACCGCAAGGTCAGCGCCGGCCAGACCGTCGTCGCGGCGATGACGACGCCGGTGCTGTTCACGCTGGCGAGCGACCTCACCCAGATGGAGCTCGACGTCGACATCGACGAAGCCGACGTCGGAGAGATCAGCGCCGGCGCAAAAGCGACGTTCACCGTCGACGCCTATCCGGCGCGGAAATTTCCCGCGACGCTGAAATCGATCCACAGCGCGCCCAAGACGGTTCAGGGCGTCGTCACCTATCAAGGCGTGCTCCTGGTGCAGAACGAGCAGGGACTGCTGAAGCCCGGCATGACCGCGACCGCGGAGATCGAGGCCGCGAACGTGAAGGATGCGACGCTGGTGCCGAACGCGGCGCTGCGTTTCGTGCCGCCCGACGAGATCAAGAACGCCGCGCCCGCGCCGCCGCCGACACTGAACGGCATCAATGCGGGCCGCGTGTGGACGATCGACGGCAAGACGCTCAAGCCGCACGATCTGAGACTGGGCGCGAGCGACGGGCGGCAGTCGCAGATCTTGGAAGGCGATCTGAAGCCCGGCCAGGAGGTCGTCGTCGACCAGACCGACAAGCCGAAGAGCTCGCCGTGATCGCAAGCGCATCATTCAACCTCCCCCTTGTGGGGAGGTCGGAAAATGCGGAGCATTTTCCGGGTGGGGGCCGACGCCTCGCACCGGCCCCCCACCCGAAAAATCCTTCGGATTTTTCGACCTCCCCACAAGGGGGAGGTTAGGTAATGACCCAAACGCTCATCGAGCTGCGCCGCGTGGCCAAGATCTACGGCTCGGGCGAGGCGGAGGTCGCGGCACTCGCCGGCATCGACATGTCGGTGCACGACGGCGAGTTCGTCGCGGTGATGGGGCCGTCGGGCTCGGGCAAATCGACCTGCATGAACATCCTGGGCTGCCTCGATACGCCGACCGCGGGGCACTACCTGTTTCGCGGCGCCGATGTGGGGGGGATGTCGCGCAACGAGCGCGCGCTTCTGCGCCGCCATTATGTCGGCTTCGTATTCCAGGGCTTCAATCTGCTCAAGCGCACCACGGCGCTGGAGAATCTCGAACTGCCGCTCATCTATCGCGGCGTGGCGCGCTCGGAGCGCCGCCGTCTCGGCATGGAAACATTGGCGCAGGTGGGGCTCGCCGACCGCTGGCATCATACTGCGGCCGAGCTGTCGGGCGGACAGCAGCAGCGCGTCGCCATCGCGCGCGCGCTGGTCACCTCGCCATCGGTCGTGTTCGCCGACGAGCCGACCGGCAACCTCGACACCGCCAAGAGCCACGAGATCATGCAGCTCCTGCAGGCGTTGAACCGCGAGCGCGGGCTGACCATCGTCCTCGTCACCCATGAGGAAGACGTCGCCCGCTACGCCAAGAGGCAGGTGCGCTTCCGCGACGGGCTGATCGAATCCGATACCGGGGTGCGGGTATGATCTGGAATGCGTTCCAGCTCGCGCTGCGCGAGATCCGCAACAACCTGCTGCGCGCGGGGCTGACCACGCTCGGCATCATCATCGGCGTCGGCGCGGTGATCCTGATGGTGACCCTGGGCGCGGGCGCGACCAAGCGCGTCACCGCCGATATCGGCTCGCTCGGCAAGAACATGCTGCTCGTCATCCCCGGCCAGCAGCGCGGGCCGCCGACCGCGGTCGTCCCCTTCGACATGGCCATGGTCGACGCCATCCAGCGCGACGTGCCGGGCTTGGCCGAGGTCGTGCCCGAGCTCGCCGTGCAGGGCGTGGCCGTGAACGGCAACCACAATCACGCCACCCAGATCAACGGCACGACGAACGCCTATCTCACCAGCCGCGACTGGGATCTGAGCGACGGACGCAATTTCTCGGCCGCCGAACTCCTGGGCGGCAAATCCGTCTGCATCGTGGGCCAGACGGTGCGCAAGGAGCTCTATGGCGACCAGGTGCCGATAGGCGCGCGCCTGCGCATCAACAAGGCGACGTGCGAGATCGTCGGCTTCCTGTCGCCCAAGGGCGAGGCGATCTTCGGCCAGGACATGGACGACATCATCCTGATGCCGCTCAAGGCCGTGCAGCGGCGGCTCGCAGGCAACACCGAGGTGAACGTGATCCGCATCTCGGTGGCGGAGGAATCGGCGATCCCCAGCGCCAAGGACCAGATCGAGCGGCTGATGCGCGAGCGCCGCCACGTCATCCCCGGACAGGTCGACGATTTCACCGTCCAGGATCTGAAGGAAGTGACGCAGATCCTGACCAGCGTGACGGTCGTGCTGACCGCGTTCCTGTCGGCGGTCGCGGCGGTGAGCCTTCTCGTCGGCGGCATCGGGATCATGAACATCATGCTGGTGTCGGTGACCGAGCGCACGCGCGAGATCGGCATCCGCCTCGCCATCGGCGCACGCGAGCGCGACGTGCTGCTTCAGTTCCTCATCGAGGCGGTGGTGATGAGCGCGCTGGGCGGCGTCCTCGGCGTGATCATCGGCCTGGGGGGCTCGGCTGGAATCGCGAGCATGCTGAAGATCCCCTTCGTGCTGCAGCCGGGCGTGATCGTCTTCGCGGTCACCTTCGCCGCCGTCATCGGCATCGCCTTCGGCTTCTTCCCGGCGAGGCGCGCGGCGCGCCTGGATCCGATCGAGGCGCTGAGGCACGAGTAGCTTCTCTCTTACTCCCAATCGTCATCGCCCGGCTTGTCCGGGCGACCCACGGAAACAAGCTCAACGAGTGTCGCTTGACGCCGTGGGTCGCCCGCATAAAGCGGGCGATGACGTGTTTTTAATTGCTCGTGCTAATGCGGCGCCTTCGGCGGCGCGGGCGGGGCTTTCGGCGCGACCGGCGCGGGCGGAGCCGGGGGTGCCGGCGGCGCGGGGAAGCCTTCGGGCCCGACCTTCACGTCGGCCATGCCGCCGGAATGGAGCTGGCCCCGATAGGAGCGCAGCTTCACGCTGCCGACGCCATACGCGTCGACATGCGGATCGACGGCCTCGCCGCCGAAGACGAAATTGCCCACGCCCGCGATCTCGACGTGCAGCGGATCGGCGGTGCCTTGCGGGATGTTGACCGAGCCCGCGCCGTTGATGTCCACATGCACCGGCCCGTTGACGCTGGCGGCGTTGAAGTCGCCGCTTCCGTCGATCTCCAGATGCAGCCCTTCGCGGATCGCGCCGAGATAGGCGGAACCCGAGCCGGCGATTTCGGCATGCACGCTCTTCGACGACTGCGCCTTGACGTTGCCCGCGCCGGCGATCTCCAGATGCAGATCGCCGCTCACGTCGCCGAGCTGGATCTTGCCCGTGCCGGCCATGGTGATATGCGCTTCCTTCGTCCGGCCGATCGTGGCGTGCGAATCCGTGGCCTCGAAATGCACGTCGCCTTCGGTGTCGCCGATGGTGGCGTCGCCGATCATGTCCTCGACGTCGATCGGCGTGCCCTTCGGCACCACGACATGGACGTCGAGATCCTTGGTGTTGTCGTTGTGGGTCGAGAAGTCGAACCAAGTGTGCCAGTCCCACACCGCATTCGAGTTTTCGCCTTCGATGACGAGCGTGTCGCCGGATTGACGGACCACCAGACGGGCGACGCGCTCCTTCTTGCCCGACACCTGCACGCTGACCTGCGCCTGCGGCTTCACGTCGACGCGCAACCGGCCGACCACCGAGTCGACCCTCACGTCGCTGACGCCGAAGCTTTGCCACGCGCCGCTCGTCCAGCCGGGATTGCCGGCGGAGGCCGGGATGATCAGCAGGGCCGCGACCGCGGCGCCCCCCAGCATCGATTTCAATTGTCCGGCCATGGCAAATGCCCTCCTCGGGCGCATCTCTGTCTCGCTCGAGGGACAAATATGATCTTCACACTAGTGGTGTATAGACTAGTAGAAGCGCATGGCAGCCATGTCAATAGTGCATGACTGCGCCGCCCCCCATGCTTCGACAAACTCAGCATGAGGGACTGCGGCAGCGAGCTCCGCCCCTCACCCTGAGCCTGTCGAAGGGTGAGTTCATCTGGGCGCATACCTCACGGCATCAGCCTGTAGCCGCCGCTTTCGGTGACCAGGAGCCGCGCCCGGCCGGGATCGACCTCGATCTTCTGGCGCAGGCGATAGATGTGGGTCTCCAGCGTGTGCGTCGTGACCGCGGGATTGTAGCCCCACACCTCGTGCAGCAGCGTCTCGCGCGGCACGGTCTCGCCCGAGCGGTGGAGGAATTTGAGGATGTTGGTCTCCTTCTCGGTGAGGCGGATCTTCTTCGACGCCTCGTCGATCAAAAGCTTCGCGCTCGGACGGAAGGTGTAGGGGCCGATGCGGTATTGCGCGTCCTCGCTGTGGCCGTGGCTGCGCAGATGAGCATGCACGCGCGCCATCAGGACCGCGAAGCGGAAGGGCTTGGTGACGTAGTCGTTGGCGCCGGATTCGAGGCCCTGGATCGTGTCGGCGTCGCTTTCGGCGGCCGTGAGCAGGATGATCGGGCAGCTCACGCCGCCATCGCGCAGCTCCCGGCAGAGATCGCGCCCGTCGCCGTCGGCGAGCCCGATGTCGAGGATCATGAACTCATAGAGGCCTTCGAGGCCACGCTCGCGCCCTTCGGCCACGCTGCCGGCTTCCACGACAGTATAGGAAGAATCGGAGGCGAGCTGCTCCGCCAGCGAGGCGCGCAGCATCTGATCGTCGTCTACCAACAGAACGCGTTTGGGCGTAGGCATCTTGGAACCGGGGGTGTTGGGACTACAAGTCTACCCTTGGCCGGGTGTATGTGGAAAGCGCATGCGCGCAAAAGTGAATCCCCGATCCGCAAGAGGCAAGACCAAGGCCGGGAGCCTGGTCGAGCGCGTGGCGCGCGCCTGCGACGCATTGCGCCGCGGCGAGGCGGTCGTGCTCAAGGGCGACGCGGCGCTTGCCGTCCAAGCGGTGGAAACGGCGCCTGCGAACGCGCTTTCCAAGGTGAAGAACGCGCGCCTTCTGATCACCCATGCCCGCGCGCGCACGCTCAAGATCCGCCTGTACACGCCGCAGGTCGCGGCGCTGCCCATAGCGCCCGGCACGAGCCTGGCCGCGCTGCGCGCCATCGCCGACCCGACCGCCGATCTGGACTTTCCCCTGAAAGGACCGTTCGAGACGGTGCGCGAAAAGCTTCCCGCGGCGGCTGAGGCCGCGGTCAAGCTCTGCAAGCTTGCGGGGCTTCTGCCCGCCGCCATCGCCTGGAAGGGCCGCGTGCCGGGCGCGACGACGATCGAGGCCGGCGACATCCTCGCCTATGACGACGAGATCGTGCGTACACTGAAGATCGTGGCCCGGGCGCGCGTGCCGCTGGAGGGCGCGCAGGATGCCGAGATGATCGCCTTCCGCTCCGGCGACGGCGCGCCGGAGCACTACGCGATCCTGATCGGCGCGCCGCCCACGGCGAAACCGGTGCTCATGCGGTTTCATTCGGAATGCTTCACGGGCGACCTTCTGGGCTCGCTCAAATGCGATTGCGGGGCCCAGCTGCGCGGCGCCATCGCCGCGATCGAGAAGGCGGGCGGCGGCGTGCTGCTCTATCTGGCGCAGGAAGGACGCGGCATCGGCCTCATCAACAAGCTGCGCGCCTATCGCCTGCAGGACCAGGGCTTCGACACGGTGGACGCGAACGAGCGTCTGGGCTTCGAGGCCGACGAGCGCCGCTTCGGCATCGCGGCCAGGATGCTGAAGCTTCTTGGCTACAGCTCCGCGCGGCTGATGACCAACAACCCCGACAAGGTGAAGGCGCTGGAAGAAGCGGGCGTGAAGGTCACGGCCCGCGTGCGCCACAGCTTCCCCACCAACCCGCACAACCGCGACTATCTCAGGACGAAAGCAACGCGCAGCGGACACCTCTTTTGACGGGGGATCCGCCGGCGATCGCCGCTTGTTACCGCCGAAGATCGGCAGACGCGGAGACGGGCTGCTGCACGACGACGACCCCGTTCGGCATCCTGCGAAACCGGTACTTCGCGTCCGCCGGCACGGGCGGGAGATTCCAGGCGCGGAAATAATTCGCGACGTCGACGATGAGCACGACCGGCGTCGCGAACACCGAAATCATGCCCCACCACCCGGCCAGCAGCGTGGTCAGCCCGTATTGGCGGAAATACTTGTTCACGCAGCTGCGGCAGAACTCGCCGCCGATACGCTTGTGAAAGAACATCACGATGGCGCCGATATGCTGCATGAAGAAGACTTTTTGCGTCGGCGCCTCGACGCCGCACGACTGGCAGACCCCACTCATAGATTGCCCCCCAAAGATGCGGCAACGCTAACATGCGCGGCGCGGCAGACGTAAGCAGCATCGGCAGATTTTGCCGCGCGCATGCAACGTAACCTCGAAAACGGCGGAATCCGGCGCTCGCCGTGCTGGCAAGGCTTTTGCGACAGCAGGCCCATGTTCACCGGAAGCTCGTTCACGCTGACGCCGCCTGCCCATGCCGTGGCCGCCGCCACCGCACCGCAGCCGGCCAAGCACGACTTCACGTTCAGCGACTTCCTGGACATCATCAATCCGCTGCAGCACCTGCCCGTGGTGGGCACGCTCTATCGCGCGGTGACCGGCGACACGATCAAGACGCCGGAGAAGATCGTGGGCGACACGCTCTATGGCGGGCCGCTCGGCGGCCTGTCGGCCATCGCCGATTCACTCTATCAGCAGAAGACCGGCAAGAGCTTCGGCGACACGGTACTGGGCTGGCTCGGCTTCGGCCACGACACGCCTAAGACCGATGTCGCGCAGAAGAGCGACCCCGCGCTCACGAAGGTCGCGGCAGTTTCGGCGACGGCGCCCACGGATACGAACGTCACCGCGCTCAGCGCCTCCCTGGACCGCAATGGCGTCGCGCCCGAGATCGCGCAGCGCGCGCTCTATGCCTATCGGCGCAGCTTCACCAGCGCCGCGCCGTCGGTCGTCGATAGTTACTGATTGCGCGCACCTAACGGCGCGCTCCCCTGATCGCGCGCGCCGAAGAGGGCGCTGCCGACGCGCACATGCGTCGCGCCGAAGCGGATCGCGATTTCGAAATCCGCGCTCATCCCCATGCTCAGCCACGGCAGGCCGTGTTCACCCGCGATCTTGGCGAGGAGGGCGAAATGCGGCGCGGGTGCGACATCGGCGGGGGGGATGCACATCAGGCCCTTCACCGGCAGATCGCGTGCGAGCGCGATCAGCGCCGGCGCATCGCCGGGTGCCACGCCCGCCTTCTGCGGTTCCTCGCCCGTGTTCACCTGGATCAGGAGATCGGGAATGCGCTCGCCGCGCTCGGCCTCGATCTTCAAGGCATGGACGAGCTTGGGCCGGTCGAGCGTCTGGATCACGTCGAACAGCGCCAGCGCGTCGCGCAGCTTGTTGGTCTGAAGCGGGCCGATGAGATGAAGCTCGATATCCGGGAACTCCTCCTTCAGCGCGGGCCATTTGCCTTGCGCCTCCTGCACCCGGTTCTCGCCGAAGATGCGGTGACCGGCGGCCAGGAGCGGGCGGATACGGTCCGCGCCATGGGTCTTGGTCACCGCGACGAGGCGGGTGGAGGGCGCCGGCCGGATCGCGCCCTTTCGCGCCGCGTCGATGCGCGCGAGGATGGCGGCGAGGTTCCGGGCTTCCATCGGTGAGCGATAGGCTAGGGCGCGCGCGATTGGCAAGGGCGGCGAAAGCGCTTGGCGGCGCGCTGCCCGCGCTCGTGCTGATGACCGACGACGCGCGGCTGGCCGATCCTGTCGCCGCGGCGCGCGCGCTGCCCAAAGGCAGCATGGTCGTCGCGCGCGCGCGTCACGGGCTGGAGCCGCTTGCCCGCGCGCTGCTTGAAGCACGCCGCTGCACCGTGCTGATCGCGGGCGACCCTTTGCTGGCCGCGCGCCTTAGGGCGCACGGCATCCACCTGCCCGAAGCGCGCGCGGGCGAAGCAGCCTATTGGCGCGCCCGGTTCCCCCATATGCTGATCACGGCCTCGGCGCATTCGCTGCGCGCACTTGCCCGCGATCACGTCGATGCGTTTTTCCTTTCGCCCGTCTTCGAGACGCAGAGCCATCCCGGCCGCGCACCGCTGGGCGCCGCGCGCGCAGATCTGATCGCACGACAAGCGCGCGTCCCCGTCTATGCGCTGGGCGGCATCGACGCGCACAACGCGGCGCGGCTGAGCGGCTTCCGCGGCATTGCCGCGATCGGCGCGCTTGTCGCCTAGCCGCCGATAAACGCCCGATACAGGATACGTCCCGGCAGGAGCGTGAGGCCGCCCGCGATCAGCATGCCGCCGACATAGAGGCTGATCATCGCGCGGCGATGGCCTGTCACGTCGTGGCGGCGCGCCGACCACAGCGCCGAGATCACCGCGAAGAACGTCAACGGCACCAGAAGATGCACCGGACTGAGGCCGAAGAACGGGCTGCGCGGCATGAGCTGATGCACGAACAGGGTGGTGATCGCCGTCACCGTCATGAGCGTGAGATAGATCGCGCCCAGCGCGCGATGGACCGGCGCCCCTTTGCGGCTGAAGAAAATGAGCCAGGTGCCGATCGCGAAAGCGGGGACAACGGTGGCGAGATGGAGCTTCACCGCGAACGGCGCGTCGAGAATCGGCTTGAGGTCCATCGCGGCTCTAGACCTTGAACTCGAAATTCAGGAAGCCCGCGTCCATCTCGATGCGTTGCGCGCCGTTGTAGAAGACGCCCGCGTCGCGGTGATAGTGGAACTGCTCCCAGCCGACATTCACCTGCAGGTTCGTGTTCACGACATAGCCCAGCGTCGTCGAAGCGCCGTGCACGCCGATGTCGGGTTCGGCACCGTTCGCGTCGGCGACACCGGAGCCCCATTCGCCGCCGAAGATCCACGAGCCGCGCGTGATCGTGGCGCTCAAGTGATCGCTGGTCGTGGCGCCGCCCGCGAGAACGTCGTTGATGTTGAAGGTGTAGGAATTGTCGTGCCGCCAGGCGCCGCCGACGGCGAGCTTCCAATCGTCGTCGATCGCGTAGTCCACCTCGCCGCCGAAGGCATAGTCGCTCAACCCCGCATGGCCGGGCGTCTTGTCGTCGTCATGGCCGCCGGACCACGCCGCCGAAAGCCCATAGGAGATCGCGCCCATGTCGCCATTGTAGCTGAGCGCCGCCTCCCAGATGCTCTTCTGCCGGTCGGAAACCTGCGGTCCGTTGGCGAGGAACGGCACCACGTCCTTTCCTTCCGACGGCGTGAAGGAGGCGCCGAGCTGCACGCCGAACAGGCGCGGCGTGTAGTAGGAGATCTTCGCGTAGTTGAGCGAATCCTCCACCGCGCTGTTGAGCGCGAAGATGTTGACGAAGGCCTGGCCGTTCGACGGATCGCGGAAATAGCTCGCATTGGTGTTGTCGATCGACGAGAAGCCTTCCACCGTCGGGCCGGTGGCGGCGAGCGTATAGGCCGCGCCGTCGGTGTTGCCGATCTCGATGCGGCCGACCCCGGTCTGTACGCGGCCGTAGACCTTCTGCACGACATCGCCGCCGTAATTGTCGATGGAGAGGCGGTCGTGATAGGCCTCGAACACGCTGTTGAGCGAGATCTGCAACCCGCTGTCGTAGTCGCGCTCGAGAGCAACGCCCACCCAGCCCTGGCCGGTGACGTCGGTCTGATCCAGGTGCGGGCGGGGCATGTCGTTGGCGTAGAGCGAGCCGTCGAAAGCGCCGTGGACCTTGAGCTGGACGTCGTCGCCCAGCGTCGTCTCGTAGGGCGAGACGGACCAATCCGTCAGATCGAGAGCCTGGGCCGGCCCCGCGAGCGCGCACAGCAACAACGCCACCGGAAAATGCGTCTTGGTCACGTCGAAACCCACCTCTTTGGCCGTTTACTTAACCCAAAATGCCCGAAATCCGAAGCGGCCCATGCCGTTGCGCGACACCGCGCGCCAAAGTATAAGCCCACCCCATGCCGTAACCGGGGGGACGAACGGCGCCGGGGCGCGTGCCCCGCAGGACAGCTGACGAACGAAGAGAGCCCATGAAACGCGCATTAACCTTCGTGCTTTGTGCCCTGGTCCTTTCGGCCTGCGGGTCGGACAACACCATCAGCGACGTGGACAGCGGCACCACCGCCATCTCCGGCGGCACGTCGCGCACGGTCGGCGTGAATTCCTATCTGTGGCACGCGACGCTGGACACGCTGTCCTTCATGCCGCTCGCCTCGGCCGATCCTTTCGGCGGCGTCATCATTACGGATTGGTATTCCTCGCCGTCCGACCTCAACGAGCGCATGAAGGTGACGATCTACATCCTCGACCGCCGCCTGCGCGCGGACGGGATCAAGATCGCCGTGTTCCGCCAGATCCGCTCCAACGAGGGCTGGACCGACGCGGCCGTGAACGCCGAGACGTCCACCAAGCTCGAGGACGCGATCCTGACGCGGGCGCGCGAGCTTCGACTTGCCACCGCCGGCCGCAAGAGTTGATTTTCAGACAGCGCTAAGCCTTCGTCCATCCGGGGCCGACGCGCTCCGAAAGAGGGAACGAAGATGGCGCGCTACAACGCCAAGGAATCCGAGAAGCACTGGCAGGACGTCTGGTCCAGGCGCCAGAGCTTCGCCGCGTCCAACGACTCCACCAAGCCGAAAGCCTATGTGCTCGAGATGTTCCCCTATCCGTCGGGGCGCATCCATATGGGCCATGTGCGCAACTACACGATGGGCGACGTCATCGCGCGCTTCCGCAAGGCGCAGGGCTTCAACGTGCTGCATCCGATGGGCTGGGACGCGTTCGGGCTGCCGGCCGAGAACGCGGCGCGCGACAAGGGCGTCAATCCGAGCGATTGGACCTACGCCAACATAGCGGTGATGCGCGAGCAGCTCAAGCAGATGGGGCTGGCGATCGACTGGTCCAGGGAGTTCGCGACCTGCGACGTGGCCTACTACGCGCAGCAGCAGAAGCTGTTCGTGGATTTCTACGAGGCCGGCCTCGTCTACCGCTCGGAAGCCGACGTGAACTGGGACCCCGTCGACATGACCGTGCTCGCCAACGAGCAGGTGATCGACGGCCGCGGCTGGCGCTCGGGTGCCGTGGTCGAGCGCAAGAAGCTCTCGCAATGGTTCTTCAAGATCACCGCCTACGCGCAGGAGCTGCTCGACGCGCTGGACCATATGGAGCGCTGGCCGGAGAAGGTCCGGCTGATGCAGAAGAACTGGATCGGCCGCTCGGAGGGCCTGCGCTTCAGTTTTGATATTTTCAGGGGCGACGTGTCGAACGGCGGGAAGCTGGACGTCTTCACCACCCGCCCCGACACGCTGTTCGGCGCGAGCTTCGCGGCGATCTCGCCCGACCATCCCTTGAGCGAGCAGCTTGCGAAGACCGACAAGAAAGCGGCCGCCTTCATCGAGGAATGCCGGCGCATCGGAACGACCGAGGCCGCGATCGAGACCGCGGAGAAGATGGGCTTCGACACCGGGCTGACCGCTGCGCACCCCTTCGATCCCGATTGGAAACTGCCGGTCCTGATCGCGAATTTCGTGCTGATGGGCTACGGCACGGGTGCGATCTTCGGCTGTCCCGCGCACGACCAGCGCGACCTGGATTTCGCGCGCAAATACAAGCTGCCTGTCCTGCCGGTCGTGGTCCCCGAAGGCACGGACCCCAAGACCTTCGCGGTCGGCGACGAGGCGTATGTCGGCCCGGGCAAGCTCGCCAATTCGCGCTTCCTGGACGGGATGGACGTCGACGCCGCCAAGGCCGAGATCGCAAAACGCATGGAGGCGATGGGCCGCGGCACGCGTACGGTCAACTGGCGCCTGCGCGACTGGCTGGTGTCGCGCCAGCGCTATTGGGGGTGTCCGATCCCGATGGTGCATTGCGGCGCCTGCGGCATCGTGCCGGTGCCGAAGGCCGAGCTGCCCGTCGAGCTGCCGCGCGACGTGCGTTTCGACGTGCCCGGCAATCCGCTGGACGCCCATCCGACCTGGAAGCACACGAGCTGTCCCAAATGCGGGGCCAAGGCGCTGCGCGACACCGACACGCTCGACACTTTCGTGGACTCGTCGTGGTACTTCGCGCGCTTCGCCGATCCGCATGCGGATGCGCCGGTCGACGCAAGGGCCGCGAATTACTGGCTGCCGGTCGACCAGTATATCGGCGGCGTGGAGCACGCGATCCTGCACCTGCTCTATGCGCGCTTCATCACGCGCGGCCTGCACAAGCTGGGTTACGTCGCCGTCGACGAGCCGTTCGCGGGATTGTTCACGCAAGGCATGGTCTGCCACGAGACCTACAAGGGCCATAACGGCGAATGGATCGCGCTCGACGAGGTCGAGAAGCGCGACGGCAAGGCGTACCTCAAGGGCAGCGACACCGAAGTGATCGTCGGCCGCTCGGAAGCGATGTCGAAATCGAAGAAGAACGGCATCGCGCCGGAGACGATCATCGACGTCTACGGCGCCGACACCATCCGCTGGTTCATGCTCTCCGACTCGCCGCCGGAGCGCGACATCGAATGGACGGATGGCGGCGCCGAAGGCTGCTGGCGCTTCGTGCAGCGCGTCTGGCGTCTGATCGACGAGGCGGATGCCCTGGCGCCCGCGGGCACCAAAGCGGACGGCGCTTCCGAGCTGCGCCGCGCCACCCACCGCGCCGTCGCCGCCGTGACGGACGACGTCGAGAACCTGCGCTTCAACCGCGCGGTGGCGCAGGTCTATACGCTGGCCGGCGCGATCGACGCCAACGCGAGCGCCGCCGACCGGCGCGAGGCGCTGGAGACGCTGGTGCTGCTCATCGGCCCGATGATGCCGCATCTGGCGGAGAGCTGCTGGCGGGCCCTGGGCCATACGACGCTGGTCGCCGACACGTCCTGGCCGAAAGCCGATCCGGCGCTGGTCAGATCCGACACCGTGACCATCGCGGTGCAGGTGAACGGCAAGCGCCGCGGCGAGATCACCGTCGCAGCCGGCGCCGACGAAGCCTCGGTCAAGGACGCGGCGCTGAAGGACGAGGGCGTCGTTCGGGCCTTGGAAGGCAAGAGCCCGAAGCGCATAATCGTGGTGCCGCAACGCATCGTGAACATCGTCGCATGAGACACGCGCGCGCCGTCTTGAGCCTGGCCCTCGCATCGCTTGCGGGCGGTTGCGGGTTCCATCCGCTCTATGGCGATACCGGCACGACGGCTGAGACGGCGGGCAAGCTGGCGGCGATCTATGTCGATCCCATCCCCGACAACAAGCTCGGCTACGAGCTGCGCAACGAGCTGATCGACCTGTTCGACGCCTCGGGCGATCCGTCCAAGAACATCTATCGCCTGCGCGTCACGCTCAACACCAAGTCCGAAGGCGTGGCGATCCAGAACGACGCGGCGATCACGCGCTATAACGACACGCTGACCGTGAGCTATTCGCTGACCGACGCCAAGGGCCAGGTGATCACGAAGGGCATCGAGACCGGGCTTTCCGCCTACAACGTCGTCGCCTCGCCCTATGCGACGCTGACCGCGCAGCAGAGCGCCGACAAGAACACGGCGGTCGACATCGCCTATCGCATCCGCACCGACCTTGCGGTCTATTTCGCGCAGACGGCGGGGCCACGGCCGCGCCCGTCCAAGAAATAGATGCCAAGAAATAAATGATCATCAAGTCCTCCGACGCCGACCGCTACGCGGCCAAGCCGCCCAAGAACCTGGTGGCGGCGCTCGTCTTCGGCCCCGACACCGGCCTGGTGCGCGAGCGCGCCGAGACGCTGATGAAGAGCGTGGTCGACGACCTGAACGACGCGTTCCGCGTCAGCGATCTCGACGATTCCGCGCTCACGGCCGATCCCGCGCGGCTGGCCGACGAGGCGGCCGCGATCTCGATGCTGGGCGGACGGCGCGTGGTGCGCGTGCGCGGCGCGGGCAACAACCTGGCCAAGGCGTTCGACGCGTTCCTCGCCGATCCCAAAGGCGACGCGCTCGTCGTCGTGGAAGGCGGCGATCTCGCCAAAGGGACGGGCCTGCGCAAAATCTTCGAGGAAGCCGACAACGCCGCGGCGATCGCCTGCTATCCGGACACCGCGCGCGACCTGTTCGACGTGGTGCGCGAGGGCTTGAAGGCGCACGGCCTCTCCATCGCGCCCGATGCGCTGGAGGATGCGGGCGGGCGTCTCGGCTCCGACCGCGGCGTGACGCGGCGCGAGATCGAGAAGCTCGCGCTCTACATGCAGGGCCACAAGCAGGTCGCCATCGACGACGTGCGCGCGGTGATGGGCGACGAGGCCGAGGCACGCGTCGAGGAAGCCATCGACGCGGCGGGGCTGGGCGATCTGCCCAAGCTCGACCTCGCGCTCGAGCGGTTGTGGATCGCGGGCACCTCGCCCGTGCAGGTGCTGCGCCAGGCGATGTCGCATTTCCAGCGCGTGCTCTTGACCTCCATCGAGAGCAAGCGCGGCGAGCCGATCGACGGCGCGATGCGCAAGCTGCGCCCGCCGGTGCATTTCAGCCGCACGGCTTCGTTCAAGAACCAGGTGCAGCGCTGGAACGAGGGCCGCCTGGGCGAAGCACTGGACCTGCTCCTCGAGGCCGAAGCGCTGACCAAAACCACCGCCGTCCCCGCCGAAGCCGCCTGCGCGCGCACGCTGTTCAGCGTGGCCGCGATGGCGAGAGCGCGATGATGGGTTCGACAAATCCTTCGATACGTCTCCTCTCCCCTCGTGGGAGAGGACGCAAAGTCTTGCACTTAGCGCAGCGAAGCGAAGCTAAGTGCTTAGACTTTGCTGGTGAGGGGGAACGCGGCTCGCTCCCAACTCACCCCTCACCTGAAAAATC
>Ga0265318_10000442_pt1 | contig 31287 bp, 22 predicted proteins | sample 4821metaG_FD_192431 | JGI IMG/M metagenome (GOLD analysis project Ga0265318, IMG submission 192431) | Rhizosphere microbial communities from Carex aquatilis grown in University of Washington, Seatle, WA, United States - 4-8-21 metaG | ecosystem: Host-associated > Plants > Roots > Rhizosphere >... | reverse complement strand
GCCTGCGCGCATGTGTTTGGTGATAACCGCCAAATTCCCGCGTTTTCCCGGAAAGGTACCGCCAAAACTTCCGCGCACTTCCGGCTGTTTTTCCCACTCAGCAACCGAGTCTCCCTGTATTTGCAGGGTGCCGCCCTTCCACTTCGATCCATCGAAATGGAATAGCCGTGTTTGCGACCCTTCGTCGGTATCCATTCGCAATGTATTTTCATTTGTCCAGGTGATGTGCAGTCGTTCCGGTATTCGCATTACGTTGCCGGCCCCGTAGGCCTTGCATTGGTTGCCGTCATGTTCGTCTTTTGCTGGATTCCATGTATCTGCTACCCGTTTGCCCTCCGCGTTCAGGGGAACGCTGGCATAATCGCCCTTCGCAGGTGTAATCATGCGCCAGCGCCAGTCTTCGTCCACGATCGAGACCCAGTACCCGGTCAGGTCAATCGGTGCACTCTCTTTTGGCGTAGGCGCAGCCGGTGCGGCTCCTTGCGGTTTGGCCATGGACGCGGTGGCAAAGGAGAAGATGAGAAAGGCCAGAGCAGCGGACTTTCGTGTGCGAGTAAACGTGCGAAATGTCCTGCCCTTCATCTTGCCCCCGGCGCAGACGCGTTCTGTCGCGGCACTTTTGACTTAATCTTGTCTCGGTAAACCGCCTCAATAAACTGGTCCTTTGACGCGGCGTAATGACCGGTCACATCGTAATCGGAGGTTGGTTCTGCGGCTTTCACTTGCTCGAGGGTCATCCCTTGCTCAATCATTTCTGAAATACGAGCCCGGAGAATTGTCACCATATCGCGATAATTCACCACGTCATTCCGGTCACAAATTCGACCATGCCCTGGAATCACGTAAGTGCCGCCTTCTTCGGCGTCCTCGGGAACAAGCAGGTCGATAATCTGATTCAATCCGTCAATGAATCCGTCGATGCCCCCACCTTTTTCCAGGTCTATCACCGGGTAACTGACCATGGGATTGAACAAATCCCCCGTGCTGATTACTCCGGATCTGCGAAATAGAACAAAGCTATCTCCATCGCTGTGTGCAACTTGCGGGTGATAGAGGTATATCTCTTCGCTGTTATACATTCTCCAAAAGTCCGCGTCGTACGTATCTGTGGGCCATAGTTCGCTCGGCACAGGAGATTTCTGGCCGGTAGGAGCGCTCATCCTGTTCAGTACATTAATATTCGCGATGATCGCCGCCCCGGAGGGAAATTTCAGTGCAAGGATGTCGCTTACATCGTGCCCGAAGGGAATGTTGTCCGAGTTCGGCGTAGCCCACCCGGCTTTGGAAAAGTTGGCATTCCCGCCAATTAGATCCTCGTCCAAGCTGGTTACGAGGATGGTATAAATCGGCTTCTCTGTCAGGGCGTGTATGGCGCCGATTACTTTGTCGCTCATCGGTGCAAGCCCCGTATTTACGACCGTCACGGACTGTTCCCCCACTTGCACTGTGATGTTACCGCCCGCACCGGAAATCATGTACACGTTTCCCTGAACGTGCAGCAGCTCAATTTTGCCGTCATCGAGCCTGAGGCATACGCCTCCGGTCGGTAACTGGTTGCATGTGGGCAGCAGGTGGACTAATTCATTTTTGCTGTTGGCGGGCATCTGACCCTGGCCGGGGTTTCCGTAAGCAGAGGAATATCCGGCTAAAAGGAGTAGTGCCAACATCAGGACGTTAAGTTGTCTGACGAAATACGGCATCTTTATGCTCATTGTTGTTTTTTTCGCGGGAGTGGCGGCGGAGCAGGCATCATCTCCAGTTTGATCCGGTATTCCGGATACATAGTTTCGGCTCCTCCACGAGCCGCCTCGGTAGGGATTCCCCATCGCGATGCAAACTCCGTAAGAAACGCATTCTTCCCGGGCAGATGAAATGCAACATACCCTCTAGGGTGCGGCACCTGGACATTTGGCACACAGCTATTCGGATAAAGCTGGAACCCTGAGTGAGAAACCCAGCTCGAAGAAAGCACTAATGGCTCTGTTAGGTATTCCGGGTCTTCAACGTCCACCATAAGGCTTAGGACGTCATGGTGACGGACATAGTATTCAATTACCGTAGCATTCTCACTACGAGGGAGCCCGTTGCGACGCACCCATCCTTCTTTCAAATGAGTTGTCGTGACCTTCAGAATATCGCCCTCCCATTCACCGGTCGAGTATCCTTGCCATGTATGGGGCGCATTTTCTGAGGGATGAGGGCGACCATCCATGAATATTGTGCGCAACGGCATCATGTATGCCAGTTCGGTATGCCAGGCGGTAATCCCCTTGGTGAAGGGGTCCATGTCCCCCCAGATGCGCATATTCGCCGGGCCGCGAGTGCCGTAATCGGAAGGGTGCGGCTCGCATTCGCGTTCGAGCATTTCCAATTGTTGTGCATCCCAGGTGTCTCCCCGCTTGCGCGCGGCGTCATTGACTGGAAGCCCTGTATAATCCGCAATTTCCGGCCCTGCCGTCCGCACTGGCTGGTCTTCATGAATCTTGGTAATCCACCCACCAGAAAAATCCACTTGTCCGAAAGCAGGCAGAGTTCCCGACACGACTGCGAGCGACGCTAACACGACTGCCGGAGAAATCCGAAAGGAGTAACGCATGATGTCTCCACGCGAAAAATTTTGAACATTTATTACCACTATCGCAGAGCAAAAACAACTTATGCTTACTGCCCAACTCTGCACCGATATCGGCACACCCGGGCGTCAAGCCATTAGGAGTTAAGGAGTTCGCGAGGCCACGTAGGCGGCAATCGACACCATATCGCCTTGGCGCAGATTTTTCACCGCAGCCTTCATCGATTCAGCTCCCTTGCCGTTGCGACTGCCGTTCTGGAAGTCGAATAGCTGCCGAAAGATATACGTCGCGGACCCACCGGCAATCGCCGGTACATTTCCGAAACCTTTCAGGTCAGGACCATGGCAAAATCCGCACTGAACTGTGGGGCCCGGCATAATCTTGCCCGCCAATACTTTTTCGCCACCGGTTTTGACAAGATTTTCGCCTTTCTTGATGCTGCCAATCGGCACATAGGCAACGAAACCGGATTCGGAATCATGCAACGCCGTTCGCTCGACGCTCTCCGGAACTTCCATAATCCGCGTTCCCATTGGTTCCATAACCACCGGTTGAACAGGAATGAGTTCGCCGCCCGCAAGACGGGTCTTCGGGACGGTTGCCGATTCGACCACTCGTATCCACGGTTTGTAAGTGAGGATGGAAAAGTACTGAACAGCAGCGTCGATCTCATTTTCGGTCATAGCCTTTGCCACATCGACCATCAACGCCGGGGGTGCGAATCTGGTCTCGGAACTTTTTCGCAAGCCATTTTTAAAATCCGCAATTTGATCGAGCATATATGACGCTGAGAGGCCCGCTAGTCTGGAGGATGTCGAAGGACGTCCCTGCCCGTTCGGAGCGTGACAAAAACTACACCCAAACATCATCTCGGGCTTCCGACCATTTGCAACTATCCCCGGCATTGGAGGGTGGTTGTTGGGATGCCAGTCCATTCCTTGACGGACTTGATTCAAACTCAAGGCAACCTCGGCGCCCGGCAGGTGGATTGGAGCGTCATTGTCCACTGCGGTCAGGTGCTGATCCTCTTGGTAAGCCTTGATCATCGGCGTGAATGCTACACCCGGAGGGTCCAGCGGATAGGCCCATGACGGCGTCTCCTGTACCGCTGAGGCAGACTGCCCCGCTGACCGATCCTGAGCCGACATGAGTGAAGGTATGCACAGTGCAATCGCGATTACAGCGATGACGGCTTTTTGGCGATTTCGAACCTTAAACATTTATCCGCGCCCTTTGTCAGTTGCTCGTAAGATATGTCGGCTAAAATTGGCGATATTAAACTTTGCTCGCGGCATTCTATGCCGCTCTTAAGCTTCCTGCAACGAATTGAATTCAATGGAGCTTAACCACCTGTCGATACATTCCTGAAAAATGATGAAATAATCGCCAAGGCTATGTATTAAGATTGCATTTCGCGCTTTCCATGGACTTGGAACGACTTGATTGCGCGGACCATACGAAACGGAGACATTGTGCGCTCACATCATAAATTCCTAGCACTGATTGCTTTCATCTTTGCCATCGGCACTGTATGCCAGGGCGCGACCATCACAGGAACCGTCAAGGGCACCGACGGCGCTGCGTTCCGCGGGGCATTTGTCCAGGCGCAGAATACCAAGTCAAAGATTACCGTTGCGGTGCTCTCCGATCCGCAGGGGCATTATCGGATCGAGAAGCTGGCTGCGGGCGAATATCGGCTCACGATCAGGGCTCTTGGTTTCCGCGTCGATCCTGTCACGGGCGTGAAGCTGACCGCCGACCAGAACGCCGCCCAGGATTTTAAGCTGGAGCAGGGCGCGGTCCGCTGGAATGAGATCTCCTATAACCAGGCGAAGCAACTTTGGCCGGCGGGAAAAGGGAAGGAATTGCTCGACCGGAACTGCTCGACGTGCCATCAGTTTCAGAGCCGCATGGCGTCTGTACACCGCGATGCGGAGGGCTGGGCCGACCGAATCGCGTACATGCGAACGGCGATGCATTTTTCCTTCCAGCATTTCACCGATCAGGATGCGTCAGACATCGCCGCGTACCTGACCAGCCTGTTCGGTCCCGAGTCGGTGCTGCCGAAATCCCCGGCGGACATGCCCGGCTACAAGGCAACCGTGCGGCCCGTCAGCGACGACGCTCTGAACATTGTATATGTGGAGTACGACATGCCCGGCCCGAGCCGCATGCCCTTCAGCGCCGCGCCGGACAAGAATGGCTATCTGTGGATTCCGAACTTTTCGCCGTCCAACAAGCTGACTCGGCTGGACCCAAAGACCGGCGAGATGATCGACTATACGGTTCCCGATACCGAGCCTTCGGCCATGCATTCCGCAGTCCCTGCGCCGGACGGTTCGGTGTGGATGGCGGAGCAGGCCTCCAATCGACTTGCGCGTTGGGATCCCGACACCAAGCAGATCACTGAATATCAGGACCCGTACGCTCCCGGCCTCGACGGTTGGGGAGATGGAGGCCAGAAACACACCGTCCGCTTCGACACCAGCGGAAGGGTGTGGGCCAGCGGTGTTCCGCTGACGCTGTTCGATCCGGAGACCAAGAAGTACACGCACTTCGAGGAAGGCAAGTTCATTTACGATGTCAAGCCGGATAAGAACGGCGACATCTGGTTTACCAGTCCCGGACCGGACGAGATTGGCAAAGTCGATGGTAAGACCTTGAAGGTCACCAAATGGACAATGCCCACGCCGAAGTGCTTTCCGCGAAGAATGGAAATCGCACCCGACGGAATGATCTGGATCGCCGAATTCAACAGCGGGAAGATGGCGCGGTTCGATCCGACGACTCAGACGTTCAAGGAATACGCGTTGCCGGGACCGGACCCCAGTCCGTACGGCCTGGGCTTCGATACCGATGGATACCTCTGGTACGACTCCCACAAGACGGACATGCTCGTCCGCTTCGATACCAAAACTGGCAAGACGCTCGAGTATCCTCTCCCGCATTCGGAAATCGCCATGCGCGAATTCTTCCGCGATGCGCAGGGCAGGATGTGGTACGGCACAAACCCGAATAATAAGGTGGGATACTTCTACCTGGCTGCCAGCAATGGCGCAAAAGCCGCGGGCGGCAACTAGATCCGGGACCTCAAAGTGGCACAGGCTTCAGCCTGTGTGCTTTTGGTTTAGATGCCACAACAAGACGACTATTGTTCGCGCAGAGCCCCGGAGACGCGGAGAAAGCTTGCTTCTTCCAACCCGTTGACTGCCCTAACTATTCCTTCCTTCATCAGGGCAGCGCCAAAGTTAAAGATGTAGCCCAGTTTCAGGCCTGTGAGGCGAAGATAGGTCTGAATCTGCTTGCGATGCGCGTTATGAATTTGCTCCACAGACTTCAATTCCACGATCACTTTTTGGGCTACTAGAAGATCGGCTCGAAACGCTTCCTCGAATTTCATGTGCTTATAGTGGATTGTAATTGGTTCCTGGCGCTTCACATCCAATCCCCGCAAGGTTAATTCGTAGGCCATGACTACCTCATAGACCGACTCCAGCAGCCCCGGCCCCAAGTGGCGATGCATCTCGATCGCAGTGTCGACCAGAATCGTGCCAATTTCATTTTCCGTCATAGGAAAAACCTCCGGAATGGTCTCGCGCAGAGACGCAGAGGCGCAGAGAAGAGAAAGTCATAAAAGCATAGAACGTTTTTCTTTTTTCATAATCTATTGTTTTCTCTCTTATTCTCTACTTTCTTTTCCCTCTCTGCGCCTCTGCGTCTCTGCGCGAGACAAAGTTTTACCTCGCCGCCGTCATGCCGCCCTTCTTCCCAGCCAAATAAAAATACCCAACCCGATTATTCGGGTTCGTCCCGTACCACATGTGCCCCTGCTTATCCATGAAGAACTCCCTCATGCAGAGTTCAGAATGGGGAAACGGATACTCGGTGACCTTCTCGGTCTTGGGATTGAACACGCCGACGGTGTCCTGATGGTGGGAGTCATACCAGATATTGCCGTCGGCATCGATGCCCATTGCGTACGGCGTGGGATCGGGACCGGGCAGCGGGTATTCCTTGAAGGTTTCGGCCTTCGGGTCGAAATGGGCGAGTTTGCCGGCATCGAATTCACCGATCCAAATGGTTCCGTCGGCGTCCAGTTCCATTCGGCGGGGATAGGACTTCAGAGTGGGCATCGTCCACAGGGTGATTTTCATGGTCTTGCCATCGACTCTGCCAATCTTGTTTTCGTTCGCCACGGTGAACCAGACGTCGCCATTCCGGGCGGGCTTCACGTCGTAGGCCTGCTTTATTTCGTCGAACCGCGTGTACTTTTCGGTTTCAGGATCGAACATGGTTAGCGGGTTGCCGGTGGCCCACACTTTTCCGTTCGGCGCGATTCGAAGCGTGTGTTTTGAGCCTCCTCGGGGATCGCCTTCTCTTCCGGGGAGATACTTATCCTGATATTCGATAATCTTTTGCGTGGCAGGATCCCATTTCCCCAGTTTGTTCGAACCTTGCTCGGCCATCCATACCGAGCCGTCATCCGCAGGCACCGCCGAGTGAATCTTGGCCGCTCCGATATTGGGTGCCATGAAATCGGTTTGTTGCCCCGTCTTGGGGTCGAGTCGCGTGACGCGGTTGGCGATTCCGTAGTCCGGAATCCACACATTGCCATCCTTGTCGGGAGCGGCACTGAACGGCATCAGGTTCGGCTTTCCCATTTCGTACTCGACGTACACGATATTCATCGCGTCGTTGCTGAATGTACGCAACGTGTCCTTATATTTGGGCATGTCCGCGGGAGATTTCGGCAGCACCGAATCCGGACCGAACAGGCTGGTGAGGTACGTCGCAATATCGTCGGCGTCCTGGTCCGTCAGTCCTACCTGCATGGTCGAACGCATGAACTCGACGCGATCCTTCCATCCGTCGGCATCTCGCCGCACGGACGCGATACGGCTTTGAAACAGGTGGCAGGTCTCGCAGTTCTTGCTGAGCAGGGCGTTTCCCTTTGCCGAAGGGAACAGCTGCATTCCCTGGTAAAAAGAAATTTCATTCCAGCGCACAGTCCCCTTTTGCAGCGCGAAATCGAATGAAGTGGTTTGGTCCGCCGTAAGTGTCACGCCATTTTGAGGGGCCGCGGTGAACCCGACCGCCTTGATCTGCACGCGATATTCCCCGGCGGGAAGCTGTTCGACGCGGTAGCGCCCCTGACCGTCAGACAGCACGTTGACCGTAATCTTTGTCTTCGCGTTTTGAGCCATGACAAACGCCCCTTGAAACGGCGCGCCATCGACGCCCTTCACTGTGCCGGTAATGGTTACGCTCTGGCAGATGGAGCCCAGCAAAATAACCGCGCTGAACAGGGCTAGAACTCGAAGATAGGACTTCATGATTGCTCCTCAAAACATGTCAGGGTTGGAGTAAAGCCAGTCTTACAGGTCGGAACGCGGAACCTTGGCTCACCGTGGCGACAGTAGCATGGCAGGCCGTGTTTGACAATAATGATGGGTGATGTCCGTGTTGCAGTTCGCGCAATGAAATCGGCTTGAAAAGAAACGCGGGCAAAGGGCTCTGAGTTGGCAATGCTCCTGAGCCGTTCGCCCGCGAAGAGATCGCAGTTTTTTCTACTGGTTCGATGCCATGGTGCTGCCGTTCTTGCCTGTCAGATAAAAGTAGCCGACTCGATTGTTCGGGTTCGTCCCGTACCACATACGCCCCTGCTTATCGAGGAAAAATTCCCTCATGCAGAGTTCGGAGTGGGGAAACGGATATTCGGTGATCTTTTCGGTCTTGGGATTGAACATTCCGACCATATCCTGATGGTGGGAGTCGTACCAGATATTGCCATCGGCATCGATGCCCATCCCGTATGGAGTGGGATCGGGGCCCGGCAGCTTGTATTCCTTGAAGGTTTCGGTCTTCGGATCGAAATGACCGAGTTTGCCGCCGGTAAATTCGCCGTACCAAATGGTGCCATCGGCGTCCAGTTCGAGCCTCCGGGGATAGGACTTCGGCGTCGGTGAAGTCCATTGCGTGATTTTCATGGTTTTGCCATCGACTTTGCCAATACTGTTTGTCCGCGGAGCCGTGAACCAAACGTCGCCGTTCTTAGCCGTTTTCACGTCGTACGTCATGGGCACTTCCTCGAAGCGTGTGTACTTTTCGGTCTCTGGATCGAACATCGTCAACGGAGTGCCGCTGGCCCACACTTTTCCGTTTGGAGCGATTCGCAGCGTGTGCTTCTGTCCCCCGTTCGTGTCCCCTTCTTTGCCGGGGAAATACTTATCCTGATATTCGGTGATCTTCTGTGTGACGGGGTCCCATTTACCGAGCTTATTAGAGCCCTGTTCGGTCAGCCACACGGTGCCGTCGGGGGCGGGCACGGCGGAATGAACCCTGGCGGTTCCGATGTTGGGGACCATGAACTCAGTTTGTTGCCCGGTCTTGGGGTCGAGCCGCGTAATTCGGTTGGCGATCCCGAAGTCCGGAATCCACAGGTTGCCTTCCTTATCGGGCGCGGCGCTGAATGGCATCAGGTTCGGTTTGGCCATTTCGTACTCGACGTACACGATTTTCGTGGAGTCGCTGCTGAAGGGGCGCACGGTGTCCTTGTACTTGGGCATATCTGCGGGAGATTTCGGCAGCACCGAATCCGGACCGAACAGGGTGGTGAGATAGGACGCAATTTCGTCGGCGTCTCCGTCGGACAGGTGCACCTGCATGGTTGTCCGCATGAATGCCACGCGGTCCTTCCAGCCATCGGCATCGCGCCTCACGGATGCGAACCGGCTTTGAAACAGGTGGCAGGTTTCGCAATGCTCGTTCAGCAGGGCATTGTCCTTCGCCGAAGGAAACAGTTGCATGGCCTGATAAAAGGAAATTTCATTCCAGCGTACGATGCCCTTCTGCAGTGCAAAATCGAACGAAGTGTTCTGGTCCGCCGTGAGTGTCACACCGTTTTGAGGTGTGGCCGTGTAGCCGACGGCCTTGATCTGCACTCGATAGTCCCCGGCGGGAAGCTGTTCGATGCGGTAGCGTCCCTGACCATCCGACAGCACGTTCACAGTGATTCTGGTTTTTGTGTTCGTCGCCATGACAAAGGCGCCTTGAAACGGCGCGCCATCCACGCCTTTCACAGTCCCGGTAATAGTTGCGCCTTGGCAGGCGGAGCCAAGCAAAATAAACGCGCTGAGTAGCGCAAGAACTCTCAGTTGTGACTTCATGGTCGCTCCTTAGAACGATGTCAGGGTTGGAGTAAAGCCAATCGTGCAGGTCGGGATGTGTAACCTTGGCTCACCGAGGCGACAGTAGCATGGCAGGCCGCGATTTACAATAATTTCAGCCGCGAAAACCAGCATAAATGCAAACGAATCGGAGTATAGTCAACCCAATTGACGCTTCCCGCCGATGCGAATAGAATGCGTTCATTCCGGGCAAGCGATCGTTCCATAGGCGGTGCAAAATGAAAATCAAGGCGATCGGATTCTTTTTCGCGTTCGTTGTTGTCCTGATGCTTGCAACGCCGGTCCTGGCGCACCACGGCTACGCGGCTTACGACATGCTATCCACCCGCACGATGAAGGGAACGGTCAGCTACTTCGCGATGGTCAACCCACACGGCCAGATCGGGATTGACACCAAAGGCGACAGCGGCGAAATCCAGCATTGGGTCATGGAAAGCGGTTCGGCGCACGGACTGAAGGACCAGGGCTTCGAATCGGATACGTTTAAGGCGGGGGACGAGGTCACAGTCTATTTTCATCCTGGTAAAGGCGACCCGCATGTGGGACTGTTCATTAAAGTGGTATTCCCCGATGGCCGCATACTGCCCAAGCCGAAGGCCGCTGAATAATCGCTTCAAACGAATCTAAAGCACGGGGAGCACTTGATGAGAATTCGAAATTTATTCTTCGTCGTTGCCTCGATTGCGGCGTTGTCCATCTCTCCACGATTGAACAGCCAGACGCAGAGCGCTCCTGCAGCAGCAAAGCCCGGAGCAACTGCGGCCCAGTCATTCGATCCCCACAATCTCACCGGCACGTGGATCGGTTACAACTGGCGCACGGACACGGGGCAGGCCAAAGGGCCGCATGGCGAAACAAACTACGGCACGTTCGATCAGAAGATACCCGAACCAACTCTGACGGAATGGGGAAAGCAACATTTACTGTATAAAGCCATCACGCACGAGGTGATGGCCGGGACGCACCTGCCCGGCTGGGATCGGCCGGGACATATCTGCCCCAACGTCGAGGACCCATGTTTTTCCGCGGATCAAAATGGCGTGCCTGCCAACCAGCTCGATGGCGAATACTCCGGCAAGGATTGCGAGCCGATGTCCACGCCGGCGATTTATGATTTGCCCTACCTGGGGCAAATCGAATTCATCCCCGCGCCCGATGGGAAACGAATCTTCCAGCTATTCGAATACCATCGCGAATGGCGCACGTTCTGGATGGATCGCGAACATCCCAAGGATATCGATCCGACATACGAGGGAGACTCCACGGCCCACTGGGAGGGCAACGACCTGGTGGTGGACACAATCGGCTACAACGATAAGACGATGCTTTCCCACTTCATCGGCCATTCCAAGAGCGAAGCCTTCCGCCTGGTCGAGCATTTTCGCCTATTGGACAAGAACAATATGGTGATCGAGATGACGTACTACGATCCCAAAGCGTGGGGCGACAAATCCTGGCCGGGATTCAAGAAATTTTACCATCGCGCCCCCATGGAAAATTTTCGGGAGTACATTTGCAGCCCCAGGGAAAATCAGGCCTTCGATAATGTGGTCATAGCGCCGGAGAGCGTTGCCATTGAGGGTATGAAAGGAAAGTAGGCTGAGCTTCAGGTAGTTTCCCAATTTAGAGAAATGTCTTTAGTGAAACTCGGAGCTACGACTTTGGAGCCCAGCCTGGGAACGCCAATCTTCCGATTGGCGACGGTAGGGAGGCACAACACGCCAATCGGGAGATTGGCGTTCCCAGGTTTCAACCCCAACAACTGGAATCAACCTTAATTTGGGATACTGCCGAGCATCAGGTCCCCTATGAACCCAATCAGCCGCCCGGGTTGTACCCCAACGCCTTATAACTCTCCGCTTTGTCGGGTGACGAAAGATATTCCAGCAGTGCCTTCGCTGCTTGCGGGTCTTTCGCGCGGGTGGAAACAAATCCCACCAAAGCCGTCGGTTTCGAAATCTCGAGTGGCAGGACTCCCACCAGTTCGACGCCCGGATCGGTAATTTCGCTCAGGAACGTCATCCCAATTTCGACTTCGCCGCTGGCCACCAGCGCCATGCACGCTCCGCCGGTTGATTTGAGGATGCTCTTCGCCTGCACCTGTTCGAAAATACCGAGCTTCCGGAGAGTCTCATTGATGCTGAGCCCCACTGCCGCGCCGATCGCTGGATCTGGGTAAGACACAGATTTTGCCGCAAGCAACATCCGTTTCACGGCTTCGGGCGTCGAGATGTCAGGCTTGCGAGTGCTCTTTCGAATAAAGACGGCGGCAGATACGGTCACAATTGGCGTCCGGCTGGCGACGCCCACGTTTCCCGAGGCGAGGACTTCGTCCAGCGGCCATTGCATGATGGGCACGTCGAACGCTTCACCCTGAATAATCTGTTTCTTGGTTCCGATTCCTGTACCGATTGTAGCGATCACCTTGTAGCCGGTTTTTTCTTCGAATCCCGGAAGAAGTTTTTCCAGCGCAGCCCGCGCGCTCCCTGGAGCGATAACCGTAATCTCATTCTGAGTATGAGCCGTTCCTGCGACGCTCAGTGCCGCAGCGAGTACGACAGCAATCGCAAACGCACGTTTCTTCATGACGCTTACCTTTCCTTGCGCGCGCAAATCGAATCGTTTAGTGCCCCGGCTTATACCCGTGCGCCGTATATATTGCTGCTCTATAGGGCGATGAGACGTACTCCAAAAAGGCTTTCGATGCCGCAGGGTCTTTCGCATGGGTCGAGACGAATCCCACCAGCGCAGTCGGCGTGGAAACTTCGAGCGGTAAAGGCCCCACCACTTCGACGCCGGTATCGCTTATTTCGTTGAGGAACGTCAGGGCAACTTCGACTTCGCCGCTCGCGGCCAGCGCCATCGCCGCGCCGCCAGTTCGCGTCTGTTTACTCTTCGCTTGTACCTGCTCGAAAATCCCGAGCTTCTTCAGCGACTCGTCGATGCTGATTCCCACACCCGCGCCAAGCGCCGCGCCCGGATAAGACACGGCTCTTGCCGCAAGAAACATCCGTTTGACCGCCTCGGCCGTCGAGATGTCGGGTTTAGCCGCGCCTTTTCGAACAGCGACGAACACGGGCATGGTTGCCAGCACTGTCTGAGTGCCGACGACAACATTTCCCGAGGCGATTACATCCTCAAGAGGCGACTGAAGGATTGGAACGTCGAACGCCTCCCCTTGAACCACTCGCCTCTTGGTCTCGATGCCGTTGCCTCCGCTCGATTTAATCTTGTAGCCAGTTTTACTTTCGAACCCCGGGATCAAGGCATCCAATGCCGCTTTCGCGCTGCCCGGCGCTATGATCGAAATCTCAGTCTGCGACTGTGCCGGGCACGAGCCGATCAGGACTAGAGCTGCAACCATGACTATCGAAAGCGCACTTCTTTTCATCACTCTTGCTCCTTATCGCTTGGCGGTTTCGATGGAACTACCTGGCGCCGGGCCTGAATCCTTGCGCGGTATAGATAGGCGCGGCATCGGGGGATGAAAGGTAGTCCAAAAGCGCCTTCGCGGCTTCCGCACTTTTCGAATGACTGGCAACGAAGCCCACAAAACCAGTCGGAGTCGAAATTTCCACTGGAAGAGCGCCGACCAGCTCTACACCCGGGTCACTTACTTCGCTCAGAAATGAGATGTCAATCTCGGCACCGCCCTTTGCGACCGTCGCCAACGCAGCGATGCCGCTCGGCGCCAGTTTCACCTTCGGGAAAACCTGTTCAAAAATGCCGAGCTTCTTCAGCGTCTCGGTAAAGCTCGCGCCGGACGCCGACCCCATTGCCGGGTCCGGATAAGTAATGGATTTGGCCGCGAGCAAAGTCCGCTTGACCGCTTCGGGAGTCGAGATATCGGGCTTGGGAGCGCCCTTCCTTACCACCACTCCGATGGCGACGGTAGCGAGTGGCCTCTGACTGCTGGTGACCACATTCCCCGATGCGAGCACGTCCGGAACAGGGGGCTGAACGACGGCCACGTCAAACCCGTCGCCCTGCAGCACCAGTTTCTTGATCACCAGGCCAGTGCCGTTGGTCATCTTTACCTTGTAACTGGTCTTGCTTTCGAACCCCGGGATCAGTTTGTCCATTGCAGATTTGGAGCTGCCCGGCGCGATTAGTGTGATCTCGCTTTGAGCGCGGGCTTCCCGCAAACTACCCATGACAAGGGCCAAACAGGCCGCGAACAATAGTATTCTTTTTTTCATTGTGGAATCCCCAGGTTAATCTCGCATTCGAATTGATACGTCAGGATAGCCGTTCTTATACACCGACCTGCTGGCAGCGGCCAATTGTTTCTGGGCCGTGGTTCCCCACGTCACTTTTGCGGCAATTTCCGGTTTCGAATGTGCGATCTCCACTCGATCAATTCCGCCAGCAGCGCTTTTTCCACCTTCGAAGCGATCCCCAACACGATTGTCCACGTTTCGGATAGTTCCAGTTGCTCGTCCCATTGCGTCAGCATTCGATGCAATTCGCGGTAGCGATCGCGGCGTCTTTCATAGTCATTCACAACCAGCAATGCGCCGGCTACTGTGGCGAGCTGAAAAAAAGCGGCCGAGGCGAATGCCAGTTCCGGCTTCCAGCGTCCCGGCATCCACACGCGAAATCCGTGCGCGTTCGACAGAATCCACAGGTTGACGCCGCCGGCCAGAATGCCAATAGTCCAGATGAAAATTTTATATCTGTGAACCGCTTTTGCCGCCTGGGCTGCGTGACGGGAGAAATAAGCAATCTGATTCTGCACGCGGTCAGCACGATAGGAACGTTTAAACTCATCGAGACTGCTCTGTCGAGAGCCCTGATCCGACATTTTCAGGAAGTTCAGAGACGTCAGCATGCCCGCCAGTTCAGGCACGACTTCTGGTCCCACCACGTCATAGAGTGCTGGCGTATGCCAGAGCGCCAGACAGGACCGGCAAATTTCCGCGGCGGTTCGAACACGCGTCCAGGTGGTCTGACGGTGCGTCAGCCTCACAACGAATGGCAGCGCAGCCGCCATGAGCCCGAAAGCGGTGCCCATCCACAACCAGATTACGGCCTCGCCCGTGAAAGCAGTTCTCCCGCTCAGCAGCGCTGCGGCAGCTGTACAAAAAATGGGAATAGCGGCAAGGCGGCGGAACTGCGGAGCAACCTGGCTGGCTTTTTCGTCAACTTTTGCAAACCACGCCCGCGCAAGATCCTGAGGAGTCTTTACCGGGAGATTGGCTGCACTATCCGGCAGTCCATTCAGAAATTCCATTTCCGGATCGCGCAATAACTCCTTGCTCTCGTTTAGATACTGCACCGCACACGTCTCGCTGTTAATCCAAACAATTGGCCGACCCAGTTGCAAAGCGAAATTCACCGCGTCCGCTGTCCCGCCCATACCGCGGGCCTGCTTTCCGTCCCATAAGGCAATGAGCAGCTCGCTCTGCTGAACGGTCTCAATGCTGCACTCGTAATAACCTTCAGCGGATTTCTGGCTCCCTCCCTTGACTTCCACCGTCAACGAAGCAGCCATCGCACGCTCCGCGCGTTTCCACGTGGCATCGTCAAAATCATCGCGAAACATTTCCTTCGGGAAAGGCAGGAAAATCCTGATCGGAATTTTCAACTCCAGGCAAGTCTCAGCGAAGAGCAAATCACCGCCTTCAGCCGCAGACGATACGCCATAGACCGCTCCTGGAACGCGCGTCTTCCAATCCTTGAGCACGTTTCGAATGGCCTCACGGCATTTTGTTTCATCCTGAAGCTGGCGGTGGCCGCTGAATCCGATCGCTAAAACAAGAGGCAACTTGACGGAGGATTGTGGCTCTTTATGTGTGAAATTCATTCCGATGTCCGGAAGGCGTTCTCGTGTGGACGCATTCTTGTCTTAATCGACTTTCAGGCGTGACTTCATAAGGACGACGACATAGGGATTGAGCGTGGAAAGGACGTAATAAATGCTGAGTTCGGCCCCTTGCACCCGGGTCCATCGCTCGACAACGTAAGGAGCATAAGCGCCGCCGCGAACGGTCGAGGGGTCGCCCTGGTTCTTGGCTCCCCGGACCGGACCGGCGAGCCCATCGTCCTTTTTCAAAAATGGGTTGTGAATAAATTTCCCCAGAGCGCCGTCGCGCATTGCGTTGAACACGATTTGCGGCTCGCTCCACGGTCCCCAGGGCGTGCGGGAATAAGACAACTCGATGCCGACGGTCGGCTCCCGGCTGTCGTAAGTCATCAGCCAAAGACCGAGGTCTTTGCACCAGGTGACCGAGAGGTCGCCGAGGGTGCCCTTTTTCACGACCGGCCTGGCATCCGATTCGTTATCGCTCCAGGTGGGAGCGCCAGTAGCATCCAATCCCGCGAAGTAGCGCGTTCCTTTGCCGCTTTCGAATTCCGCCACGGGAACAATCGAAAGGGAGGCATCGCTCATTCGATATTCGCCTGTACCCCAAACAAGGACATAAGGACCGCCCGGCGGAAGCCCCGTGATCGAGGACGGTTCTGCGTGCATAGACATCTTGATGAAATGTCCACCAGGCAATTGGGAGACCGTGCGAAGTGGTTGAAACGTTTCCGGCGCGCTGAACCTTGTGAGCACGGTGCTGTCCACTGTCCGGTCCAGAGGATGACTGTTCATGATCGCCACGTACATCCGGTCACCCAGACTGATTCCTGACACAGGTTCTTCGATGGCGCCGATCGGATTGCGCCGAGATTTGTGGACGTCGTCAGACGGCTCTACTGCAAGATAGCGGTTGCCGGCGGTCAGAAAATTCAGCGCCACGCCGGCTTCCGGATCGGACGCTTCGGCCATTGCAATTGTCCCTAGCGAACGCGGAAAACGGCCAACGGTGATCCCGAACAGGAAGTAGGCGCGCCCCTGATGTTCGAAGGAATAGCCCAGGTCGCTGCCCTGCAAGCCGTATCGCGTGAAGGTCTGGTTGCGCGTCGGCTGATTGCGCTCCTTATCTTCATCTCCGATCAATTGTTCGAGCTTCACCGTTGAACCGATCACGTAACTGAGGTGGGTCTGGCTTTTGGCAGGTGGAGATGCGGGGGCGATGTTTTTCTTCGGCGCAATTGGAGCGGATGCGGCGGGAGTCGCGGGCGGCGAACTGACTGGCGCATCGTTCCTCGGCATTGGCATTGCCGCCGCAGGCAGGATCGATTGTGCGGACGGAACGTTCGCAGCGGTTTGCGTCGCAGTTTGCGCGACAGTTTGTGAATTGGAAACGCTGCCGCGAGATTTAGACCAAAACATCAACGAGCCGAGTATCAGAATGACCGCGATCAGAACGCCGATAACAGGGTTTGTCCACGCAGGCCTTGCCGGATGCGGCGCGGTGTGCGCGGTGGGTGGCGTAATCGGCGATGCCATCGCCGGCCGAGAGACTACCTCCGCATCTTTCACGCCGCGCGACAGCAGCGTCTGAACATTGGCAGCCAGCTTCTGGAGGTGGACCTCAAGCGGCGGCGTCAGGGCGTCGAGCCAATGCACGCTGCCAATAAAGTAGTCAAGCGATTTGGCTGGCGCTATATCTTCAATGCGCAAAGGCATGACGGTAACGCCGGAGCTGACTGCCCGTTCGATCTCTTTCGGAATGTGGCTGGACAAATTCGCTTTTGCGGAAAAAACGAGCACCATGATGCGGCATTCGTGTATGGCGTCAATGATCGCTTCGCCGTAGTGGATGCCGGGCAACACGTCGCGCGGCGCAATCCAGCAGCGAATGCCGCTGGATTCGAGCTTGGCGCAGACGGCATCGGCAACCGGCTTATCGCCCGATGCGTAACTGACGAAGACGTCATGCGCCATGCGAAATTACCTTTCCGTAGAGCCGGGGACAGAAGGAATTTTTCGAGCGGATTCTAACATAGCAGCGCTCCGATTGCAGATTTCTGGCGAATGCTCTTGCCGTGAAGCCACCGTCGTCCAGAATCTGTAATTTCCGCAGCCACGGCCGGATGCAAAGAGCGCTTTTTACCTTCCGTGTGCCTCGATACAATGGACATCAAATGCCGGAGAACGCCACGATTCGCCTGGGGACATCCGCCTTCACAGCCGCAGGCTGGCCGGGAACTTTTTATCCGCAGGGATTGCCCGAGCGCGTATACCTCAGCTACTACGCCACGCAGTTCGATACAGTCGAGGTGGACAGCACGTTCTACAGGTCGCCCAGCCTTTCCACAGTAAAGGGCTGGTATTCGAAAACGCCGCCGGGTTTTCTTTTCGCCGCGAAAGTTCCCCGAACGATCACGCACGAAAAGGTCTTGCGGGATTGCGATGAGGAGTTGGATCAATTCCTGAAAGTCATGGACGCGCTGGGAGAAAAACTCGGGCCTTCACTTTTTCAATTCGGGTATTTCAATAAAAAAGCGTTCGCCGGCGTACAGGACTTTCTCGCCCTGCTGATTCCGTTTCTGAAGAAGCTCCCCAAAGGCTACAGATTTGCCGTCGAAATTCGAAATAAAACCTGGGTAACCCCACAATTTGTAGAGGCTTTGCGCTCGCGCGGCGTGGCGTTGGCATTGATCGATCAGGCATGGATGCCCCGTCCCGCGCAGTGGTTCGAGAAGCTCGATCCGATTACGACGGACTTCACGTATGTGCGCTGGCTCGGAGACCGGAAGAGCATCGAGGAGCAAACCAAGGTCTGGGACAAAACGATCGTCGATCGCGGCGCGGAGCTGGTCGAGTGGGTCAAGCTGCTAAAATCGATCCACAAGAGAAAGATTCAGATATTCGCCTACGCGAACAATCACTACGCCGGTCATGGCCCGGCCACTATTGAAACTGTACGCGATTTGTGGGGCGGACAATTGAAAACGCTCGCTGGACCGGAAAAGACCTCGACACTATTTCCAATTTAAATCCAATTATTGGCCCTCGGACCGAAGCTTCCTTATTTCCATTCAGTTAGAAAATCGCAAGTGGATTTAGCGGCGACCCGCTTCCGCCTTCCACCGGCAGCGGCGCGAACGTCAGCATAAATTCGTAGCGTTTCAGGCGTCGCGCAGTCTCAGCGACCTGCTCCAGATCAAGATTTTCGATGATCGATACGCCCATCCAATTAAGCACCGCCAGGTGGACGGGATTCACCAGAATGCCTTGTTCAGGCCCCCATCCGGGCCTGGGATTCCATTCAATATTGCCGTCGTGGCCGATGAATGCGACTTTTCGCTCTTTGATCCAGGGGATGACGTCCGGATGATAGCCCGGAGCCGCGCCCGTTACAGGCCCCTTCGCTGCTTTTCGTTTCCAGCGCCCCACGTAGAGCAGAATCACATCGCCCGGCCCGGCCTTCACTCCGGATTTTTTCTCCCACGCTTCCAGATCGGCGCGAGTAATCGGCGTCCCTGGCTCGATCCAATCCACGCCTTTCAGCTGCGGCATGTCATAAAGGACGGCGCGAGTAACGACGCCATCCTTCCAGGCCATGATGCTGTCTTTTTTGCATCCGGTCTCGGGCGTCAGGTTGTCCGCAGTAGGGAAGCCGTTATACATCTTCCCGCCTTCGAAGAAGTGGCAGAACGCGTCCATGTGGGACACATCCAAACCGTGATAGCTGACGGAATAGGTATCGGTGGTTCCGTTTTCGGTGATGTGGTTTGTCGTGCGTTGGAACACCGAACCTTCGGCCACTTCCGGGTCAGCCTTCTGCGGCACTGGGTGCGCCAGTGAGACCACAATTCCGTCTTTAACCAGCCTGACCGCGCTAAGAGTTTTTTCCGGAGTGATCAGGTTGCTCATCCCGCGCTGGTCGTCCGGACCCCACTGCCCCCACGTTTTCATCTGGTCTTTCCATTTAGGGTAGTCCGCCGCAGTTGCTGCCGTCGAGTTTTGGGTTTGCGCCTGCGCGTTGCGCGCGGAAGTTCCCAACAGGCATGCCACCAGCAGCCCGATGGCCAGAATGTTTTTGAGGTACCGTTGCATCGCATTCCTCCCAACGAAAATTAAAGTTGTTCCGTCGCTGAACACAGGCAACGCATATCTTCTACACTCTTATTTGCGATATTCACATGAAAAATTGAACACGGTCGAGCGAAAAGAACCGTGCTGATTTATGAATTAGTAGTGGAAGCTGACCTTTGGCGAGATTTTAAATGGAGGCGAGGTTTCCTATTCGGATTGCTCTGAGTCATAGTCACGGCAGCCCTCCCTTGAGCATCGGGCGAATACTCGGAGAGGTCGTCAATCGATGCATGATTCAATATGGGACACCAAGCCTCAGATATGCTCTCCGTCAATAACTTCGGCGAGAAACAAGATTGGGTCTAGCTTAACGCGAAGAATTGTGTCCTGAATCGGGATGGTCCGAAACTGCCCTTACTTTTCGTTAAGGGTGATTTCGTGTTGCGATTGGCATTCTGCTGCGGGATCGAATGGCAGAGACTTGCTCTGCTCACCGTGGGAGACCGTGAACTCAGCCGATTTCTTGATTTGTTCCGGCAGGCCTTCGATGCGCGCCTTGCCATCAAAATTCGTGCTGACCGTCGCATCCAGCCGATGAAGGCCCATGAATCCGTACTTTAATTGAATGACGATCTTGGCATTGTAGATGCCTTTTCCGGATGCGTCGCTCACCACGAAATCGGCGCTGCATGAGCCTGCCCCGCCTTTCACGACGGGAATTTCCACGCTGTTAGGAGACTGTGGCGATGCAAAAGAGCCCGGCGCGAAAAACGAAACTGTCAGCAGGCACGCGACCCAAAAAGTCCGTCCAGTTGCTTGTGAGATCTGCATGAAAGGTTGCCCTCAGTTCATTACTGTACTCCAGTTTTCTGCCAGATTTCTGCGCACTTTTGAACGCATAGTGAAACCAGTTCCGGATTGGCGGCTCGTCCCCGTTAGCCCATCACGATGTTGACTTGATGCATCTTACCATCGTCTGTTAGCGGAATATTTGCGTGTCTATCGAGTGCATTGCCGTCCAGATTGATTGACGCCACGCCGCGAGAGACACCGGAGGGATTTTCCACCTTGATCTGATAAGTGGCCGACAAATATTGGAAATTGATGGAGTAACTAGGCCAGTTTCGGGGGATGCACGGATCGATGGAAAGCATCGCCCCGTGGACGCGGAATCCCAAAATCCATTCCAGCCCAGCGCGATAGAGCCAACCTGCCGAACCGGTGTACCAGGTCCACCCCCCTCTCCCGACATGGGGAGGTTCGGTGTACACATCGCCTGCAACAACATAGGGCTCTATTTTGTAGCGTTGAACGTTGGCACGAGACAAGGTACGCGGTATAGGATTCAGCATACGGAACATATCGTAGGCCTTATCGCCGTCGCCGAGCGCCGCGAAGGCGATCACCGTCCAGGCTGCGGCATGGGAATATTGGCCTCCATTTTCACGGATCCCAGGCACGTAACCTTTGATGTAACCCGGATCGTGCTGAGTGTTTTCAAAAGGCGGCTTAAAGAGGAGCATCAGTCCCTCGGGACGGAGCAGCAGTTGGCGGTCCACTTCACCCATGGCGCGCGCTGCGCGGGCGGGTTCGGCAGCGCCGCTCATAACTCCCCAGGACTGTACGATCGAGTCGATCCTGCATTCATCGTTTTCGACTGAGCCCAACGGCGTGCCATCGTCAAAATATGCGCGGCGATACCATTCGCCATCCCAGCCGTCGCGTTCGAGTGCCGCTTTCAATGCGCTCACATGGAGACGCCAGGCCTCAGCTCGTCCGTGTTCACCGCGCGAATCCGCAACTTTGGAGAACTCCCAAAGAATCGTATGCAGGAACCAGCCGAGCCAAACGCTTTCTCCTTTACCATGCTCGCCAACTCGATTCATTCCATCGTTCCAGTCGCCCGTGCCGATTAGTGGCAATCCGTGGCTGCCCACGGCAAGGCTTCGGTCCAATGCGCGCGCGCAATGTTCAAACAGCGTCGCGCGTGTCTCAGAAACACGAGGCTCGAAATAGGAATCGATTTGTCCCTCGGCCAGCATGGCTCCATCCAAAAATGGCACGACTTCATCGAGCACATCTGTATCGCTTGTCGCTTCCATGAATTGGACGACAGCATAAGGCAGCCAGAGAAGGTCGTCAGAGATGCGGGTTCGCACGCCACGCCCCGACGGCGGATGCCACCAGTGCTGAACGTCACCCTCGACAAATTGCCGTGAGGCTGCGCGCAGTAAATGCTCGCGAGTGACTTCGGGTTTGGCAATGCACAAAGCCATCCCGTCCTGTAGTTGGTCGCGAAATCCGTACGCACCACTCAGTTGATAGAAAGCTGCGCGCGCCCAGATACGCGACGCCAGCGTTTGATAGAGCAGCCAGCGATTCATCAAAAGGTTCATGGCCGGATCGGGTGTGTTGACCTGTACGGCATTCAGAACCTTGTCCCATTGTCCCGTGACCTCGGAGAGGATGGCGTCCAGTTTCGCCGCGCGATATCGGGTGATTAACTCGCGAGCCTTCTCCCTGTTTTCCGCCTGGCCCAAGAACCACACGACTTCCGCGGTTGCACCGGCACGCAGTTCAATAACGGTTTGTAAAGCAGCGCACGGATCGAGCCCTGCTCCTACCTTCCCGGAAAGTGGGCCGCCACTCTCCAGCGCTGCGGGGCGATCCAGCGCTCCGTTGCGGCCAAGAAATTCTGTACGGTCGCCGGTGACCGACGTGTGCCTGCCGCCAAGATCCGCAAAGGCGATTCGACCGCCGAATTCTCCTCCCCATGCGCTTCTCACAAAGACCGCTCCTGTTTTCGAATCGATCTCCGTAACAAGATATGGCGCCGACGAGCTGCGTGAATTTCCCAACACCCATTCGGCATACGCAGCGATGGTAAGACGCCGCACGCGGCCGGAATCATTTTTCAGAGTGAGCCGGGAAATCTTGATCGGGTCTGCAGACGGCACGAATTGCAGCAACTCCGTCAGAATTCCGTGGGACCCGTGATGGAATCGGCTGTATCCATGGCCGTGGCAGGCAATATAGGGAGCAGTTTCGTCGCGAATCGGTAGCGCCGTGGGACTCCATATTTCCCCGGAGGTCTCGTCGCGGATATAGATGGCTTCTCCGGGAAGGTCGGTAACGGGATCGTTCGACCACGGTGTGAGTTGATTTTCCCGGCTGTTGATCGACCACGTATGGCCTGAGCCGGATTCCGAAATGAGGAAACCAAAAGATGGATTCGTGATCACATTGATCCACGGCGCTGGTGTCCGCAAACTTTCTTCCAGGACCGTCACATATTCGCGGCCTCCATCCGCAAATCCACCGAGGCCGTTGAAGAATTCCAGGTTCCTCTGAGGGAGCGGCACGTTCTGGCGTTTTACCGCGCGACGTTGTCGCGGGATGAATGGACCCAAAGTTTCCGCACGCTGAGATCGCGTGACTTGCTCAGACAAAGTGCCCCGCCGGCTGAGCAACACAGACCGGGCAACGGTCTGAAGCATCGCCCGTTCCTGTGGAGAGATGAGTTCCGCTCGCAACAGGAAAATGCTGCCGCGCAAATTGGTAGTATTCGGGGAGAGCCGCAAGCGGCTGCCCCGCACCAGTCCCTCCAAAGAGACCTGCAACTCCTGGGCGTACGAGGAGGACTTTTCATTAATTACCACGAGATCGGCGGATAGTTGTTTCATGCGCCAGTATTCATGTGCACGCAACATTTGCCGTACAATTTCAATATCTTCCGATTCATCGATGCGCACCAGGACAATGGGCAAATCGCCGGAAATTCCATGGGCCCATAGCGCGGAACGCTCCAGCGTACTGCGGCCCAATACATCGGAAGCTGGCCGGGAAGAAGCGTCGGAGTAGAGTACGGCGTTTGCCAGACTCTGAAATAGATGGGCTTCTTCAAGATCGATACCCATGTGATGGAGCTGCACTTGAGCCTGTGTCCACGCTAACGCCAGTGTGCGCTCCACAGTCGTCGGTCCGCGATACTTATCCGCCAGTTCAATGGCCTGCTCACGGGTTGGAGCGACAATCGTGGAGAAGACCACGCGCGCCGTGGTCCCGGGCAGAATCCTTACGGTCCTCCTTAAACTCATGATCGGGTCGAGCACGGAGCCATCGGTATTCGAAAGCGGGCGTCCATCGATGACGGAAATGGGGTTGCGCACATTGCGCCCGCGCCCTAGAAATCGCGAGCGATCCGTTTCGAATTGCAGGTCACCGACAGTTTCGCCTTCCACAGCCACTACATGCGCTGCCCAAACCGCGGTTTCTTTTTCGGATTGCCTGCGTCGCGTTGCCAACAGCGCAGCGACTTCGGGGACAAATTCGGTTTGAATAAATAAATTCGAAAACGCCGGATGAGCCTCATCGGCAGCCTGCGGCGCCAGGCAGACCTCGGCGTAGGAAGTAACCTGAATTACGCGCGCACGCATGCCCAGATTTGTGATGCAGACTCGCCGGACTTCCGCGTCATCCTCAGGGGAGACTACGACGTCAAGCGTCGTGGTCAGCGAGCCGTCGCGTCTGATAAATTCGGCGCGGTCTTCGTGAAACGTGACTTCGTAAGAGTCGGGTTCGACGCCGCTCGGTTGGTAGCCGGCAGACCAGACTTCACCTGTCTGTTCATCGCGTAGAAACAAATAGCTGCCCCAGCAGTCGCGTGTGGCATCCTCGCGCCACCTTGTGACCGCGATGTCCCGCCAACGGCTGTATCCTGAGCCAGCTGTGGTCAGCATTACGGCGTATTTGCCGTTGGAAAGCAGATGCGTCCGTGGAATGGAACTGTGTGGAGTGGTAAAACGCCGCGTGGAAGGCGGGACCAGCTCGCGGACCAGGGCCGTGGCAGATACTTCTTCTGCGCGAGGCCGAGCAACCAGTACGTCCCGCGGGGTGCGCTCCTGCAAAAGTAGCTCGGTCGCCTGCACCATGGGCTCGATGTGAAAACGGCTGCGCATCGCGCCGTCATTCAATAAGTTTGCAATAGCAATTAACGACATTCCCTGATGGTGTGCCAGGAACGTACGCACAACGGCGACCGTCTCGCCTTCCGGAAGGCGCGTGCTTGTATAATCGAGCGCTTCATAAAACCCGTACTTACCATTTCCGCCGGCGTCTTCCAGTAGACGAAAATTTTGCAGGGCCGCCACCGGATCAATCATCGCGGCAAGCGCAGTGGCATATGGTGCGATCACTACATCCTCGCCGAGACCTCGCTTGAGTCCCAGTCCGGGCACGCCGAAGCTGGAGTATTGATAGTTGAGGTTGAGGTCGCGCGCATTGAATCCCGATTCCGAAACTCCCCAGGGCGTGCCCAGCTCCCCGCCATATTGAATTTGCCGCTGCACAATCAGTTCGTAGGTCTGGCTCAACAGGCTTCCTTCAGGAAAACGCATCACAAGCGCGGGCATCAGGTATTCAAACATGGAGCCCGACCAGGAGATCAGCGCAGATCCGCGATCCACTGGCGTGAGCGAGCGGCCCAGGTGAAACCAGTGCGATGACGGGACTTCGCCTTTCGCAATGGCAACAAAACTTGCCAGGCGCGCTTCCGATGCGAGCATGTCATAACAGTTGGAATCCAGGGTCCCGTCCGCTACGCGATAGCCGATCGAAAAGAGCTTGCGCGTACTGTCAAACAGAAATCCGAAATCCATCGCCTGTACCATTCGCTCTGCAGTCTTGACGATGGTGGAAAGGCGGCGAATTAGCGCAATCGCCTCCGCGGCAGATCGCTTCAACGCTTCGGCCAACGCATCGATCCGCCGGATGGCGCCGGGGTCAGCTAGGTGATTATTCACCAGTCGCGCACGCAATACGGAAACTTCAGAGAGAATAGAGTCGAATTTGTCAGGTGCATCCGCCAATAGGGGAATGGAGCGGAGTGACTGTTCGATCGCCAACCATTCCGGCGCCTGGTCTCGAAAATCTTTGCCCAGTCCCCTGATGTCTTCTGAATTCAGGCGTGCCAGCGGAATCAGGATTTCCAAATCGCGGCTGTGGCTTTCGACGCAAGCCTTCAATGCATCGGCCCATATGCTCATTTCAGATTCGAGACGGTCTCCCTGCTCCTGCTCCAACACTTGAGCTATGTCCGCCACAGTCTGAGCGTGGGCGCTTAACTCCTTGAAGCGGATCGCCCATTCCATGGAATCCAAGGGCATAGGATCGAGCGAATTCAACATCGCGTTCACGGAATTAATAAGCTGCTTCCGCGTTACGAGATGTGTTCGCGCCGGGTCGGCAATTTTGAGAAGCCTCTCTCGTAGAAGGCGGCCTGTATCGTTCAATCCGGAGAGAAGGTGCGGTCCAACGGATGCCTTTTCCATTAACTCCCGGCAACTATTGCCGAGGGTTAATAAATGTCCGGCGAGATTTCCGCTGTCCACGGTCGAAACATATTTGGGTTCGAGCGGGCGCAGATCGAGGGTGTCATACCAGTTGTATAAATGCCCGTGGAATAGTTCCATCTGATTTAAAGTGGCCAGCGTGGCTTCGAGCCGCTCGACTGATTCCAGGGTGCCTATCCACCCGAAGTCTCGCGCGCAAACCGTGGAGAGAAGGTATAACCCGATATTTGTCGGGGAAGTTCGGTGGGCGACAACGGGCTTAGGCGTCTCCTGAAAATTGTCCGGAGGAAGCGCGTGGTCCTGATTGCAAACGAACGTCTCAAAGAAATGCCAGGTCCGGCGCGCAATCAAACGGAAAGCGTTCGCGTCGGCCACCAACAACCGGTTTTCTTTTTGAGATTGCGGCAAACGGCTGATCCAGAGTGCGACGGCTGGAGCTGCAAGCCAAAGTGCAATAACCGAGGTCGCGGCAATCCAAGCTCGTGAGTGCCCATAAGCCAGAACTGCGATGGATACAAGCGCCACCGCAACACCACCGGCCATACGCCAATAGATTCCGGAAAGCTTCGAGTTGCCCGAAAATTTAGACTGCGCCGCCGTCACCCACTCCAGCAAGTTCCTATGCGTGATAAACACGCGTCCCAGCGTCCGCAGAATCGCGTCACTCATCAGCCACGCCTGGAATGCCAGGAATGTAAGAGTCAAGCCAATTTGCGATACGCCCAATTCCAAATCGTTGACCACGCCGCGAAAATGGCTTCTCAGGGAGATGCCTTTTCGATGCGGGCGGAGTCCACTAAAAAACGGCAGGAGTGCAGGAATTGCAATTATTGCGAGAATGAACAGCGACCATACCCAAGGGGAAGTCCGCGGCAGACCCCAGCCGAGAACCAAAGTAAGAAGTGTGGCGGGTGCTGAGAGGCTGCGCCGCAGGTTGTCGAGCATCTTCCAACGGCCAATTATTGGAATCCTGGTTGGACTCTGTTTTCCATTGTCACGATGACTGTGTCCGAAAAGCCAGGGCAGCAGTTGCCAATCTCCGCGAGTCCACCGGTTTTGGCGCGCCGCAACGGCTTCGTAAGTGACGGGGAATTCTTCGAATAACTCAATGTCTGTGGCCAGGGCGACCCGCGCGAAAATACCTTCAAAGAGGTCATGGCTCAAAAGGGCATTTTCCGGCACCTTGCCGGCTAACGCCGCGTCGAAGGCATCGATATCGTAAATGCCTTTTCCGGTGTAGGACCCTTCCTGGAACAAATCCTGGTAAACATCCGAAACAGCCGCTGAGTACGGATCGATGCCGCCGGGACCGGAAAAGACTCGTTGTGAAATCGAACTCTGATGGTCAATGGGCAGCGAAGGAGTAATGCGCGGTTGGACGATTGCATATCCCTCAACTACGCGCCCATCGCGAGCGCTGAACCTTGGCCGATTGAGTGGATGAGCCATTGTGCCCACAAGGCGAGCGGCTGCTCCCCGCGGAAGGCGCGTGTCCGCATCGAGCGTTATCACGTAGCGAACGTCCGTGAGATTAGCCGGGAGGGGACCGCCGATAGTCAGAAATGTGGTGCTCGTCGAACCGCGCAGGAGCTGGTTCAGTTCGTGCAGTTTCCCTCGCTTGCGTTCCCAGCCCATCCATTTTCTGTCGCACTGGTTCCACGCGCGTTTTCGATGGAAGAGGAAAAAGCGGTCGCCGCCGCCCAAAACAGGTCCATATTTCCTGTTCAGACGTGCTATCCCGTCCTTTGCTATTGCGACCAGACCATCGTCCCCTTGCATAGTCTCGCTCGGGGCGTCAAGCCAATCCGAGAGCAGCGCAAATCGTAAGTCTCCTTCTGAATTTGCAAGGTAATGGACTTCCAGGCGTTCGACGTGCTCAACGACTTCCACTGCGGTGGTCAGCAGGGTGGGGATGACGACCATCGTCCGTAACTCCTCAGGGATTCCGTAGCGCAGTTCCATTCTGGGGAGCTTTCGCGGGCCGAGCAAACTCATCACCGTACGATTGATCAGAGCAATCGCCAAGTCCGAGGCGGGGACGGCAGCCAGAAAACCAAGCAGCAAGAGGCCACCTGTAGCCATGCCCCGTTCATGAACACGCCACAGCGGTAGCGCCAGGATGATCGCAGTGACCACAGCAATGGTGGCCAAATAACCGGGCACTGCCGTCCGGACATATAAACGAAGCAGCCGGCGCTTCCATGAAACGTGAAAGCCAAGTTCGCGCTCGAAGGCCAGGCGTCCCCGTGAGATCAGGTGATAGCCCGGCTCGGCGTGACGTTCCCGGCAGACACCTTGTGGATCTTCCTGCGGACTATTGATTTCCTGCTGAACGCGGCGCACGACACGTTTGGCAACTTCTATTTCGGAGTGGCTCGACCCGCGAGAAAGGTCTTCGATGGCGTGCCGGTAGTAGTCCCGCGTGGAAAAATCCAGGTTGGCAAACGGGGTATCCTTGCGGAGAACTTCGTCCACCAGACTGACGCTTTCGAAAAACTCCTTCCAGTCAAATTCGGAAATCAGTCGCATGCTGGTAATAATGTTGCGTACCGACACGCTCATGGCCCCTTGTTCCTGGTGTTCGGCATGAACAATTTCATCGGCACTGGTTCCGCCGACCGCCAGGCGCTGGTCGAGCCAGAGCAGAACGGGGCCGACCTTGGGGTCCAGGTCCCGCAATCGTTGGACCAGTTGCACAGCGAATGCCTTATCCAAAGGGGCCTTCTCAAGGCGGTCGAGGGCAGGAAGGATTGCCGATTGTCCGCCGGGACCAAGCAGGCTATCGGCCAATGCATCGGCTTCTCGCCGGGCCGCCCTGCTGCTTACCATCCGCTCCGCCATCCGGCGCAAATTTTCCACCAACACGACGCGCAGGGTGATGGCCACTGCCCAAAGTTCTCCAATCGTGAGCGGTTGCACGCGCTGATATGCGGTTACGAAACTGCGCAGCGCCTCTGGGTCAAACCGGCTGTCTGTGTGAGCCACATACGCCCACGCGACTCCGAAAACGCGGGGATAGCCTTCCAAGTGACCCGAGGCAAGCTTGGGCAGTTTGCGGTAATAGCCTTTGGGCAGATCATCCTGGATCTCGCGGAGTTGTTCATCGACGATGTGGAAGTTATCGACCAGCCACTCTGCTGCGGGTGTAATCGCATGTTCTTCTTGAATTGCACGGGCGATCGACCGATAGGAAGTGAGCAGCACGCGTCCGTTTTCCATGACCCGCGGAATCAGCGGCCGTCCGCGAGTCGTTTTCGGCAATACGACCTGCGCTGCTGCAAGGCTTTCTGCGTGTTGCTCGAGACGTTCCAAACTGAACAGCTCGGAGCGTATCGGCTCTTCCAGATTAGGGACAAGAATTGTCGGAGTGTGACTCATAGTCATTTTTGAAATTAAAGATTGCGGTGCGGAAGATGCCTGCGAGAGCAGCGACCTTTCTCCCAAGAGGATCGAAGGTCACCCAGCCAAATTCAGACTTGCGTTCAGGACGGCTTAACAAATGTCCCAAGCGTGTAATACCGGTTTCAATTTGACTATTTTTTTATAACATTCGGGCCTGCTATGCCTTTTGTTTCGACCCGATTGCGAGCAAGACGGCCCCGGCCGCAAGCGCCAAGCCACCCACAATCGGTGGGAGCGGAACGTGTTCCTGCGTGTCCGCAGTGGCGTGAATCGGTCCCACATCCAGAATGTCCTTATGACGGGTGTAACTAAATCCTTGATAGATGAGAGCTAAAACGCCCAGAACCGCAAGCAGAATTCCCAGCATGGTGGTTGATTGCATTTTTCTTGCCTCCGTATTATTCCTGGTCAGGCAATCGGCCTGCGCCCCTGGATCACACGAATCAGGACGACAACTATGGCCAAAACCAACAGAATGTGAATAAAACCGCCCATCGTGTAGGAGGTAACCAGCCCCAAGAGCCATAAGACGAGCAAGATCGCGAATATTGTCCAGAGCATTCGAAACCTCTCTCAATGGCGGTCTTCAATTTCAATCTCTCTATGCCATCGCGAGAAATTTAGGATCGAGCCGATTTATTGCGGGCTCCTGTTGGAGCCCGCTCCCTGACGTGCCATAACACTTACTACTTTCCCCGAGTGCTATGATAGGGGAACAGAAGAAACCCGTCTGTTCACTTATGGACAGTTCCGTCGCAGATCTCTCTAAGGTTTTGCGGATGAGGCGATGAGGCGTCGGGAGAAAGCGATCACATTCCGAGAGGCCGGCACGGTCCAAATTGCCAACTTTTCGCTCGCGGACCAGATAAAAAACATTCCAGCCGCAACCAGGCCCAGACAGAGAAATGCCGCGCTAAACAGGAGCAAGGAAGCGAGGAGTTCGCGTACATAATAAGAGTACAATCCGAGACCTACGATCACCGCACCGATTCCACAGATGTATTCGGCTGTTTTGATTTCGCGCATGGATTCCCCCTGTGCCTCGGCAACGTCTGAAATTCAAGGGCGGCGAGAATCGGAGAAGAACCATCCCAGCCCAGAATCATGATCCCTTTCATCATCTCGCCGTCTAAGCAAGCAGGTTAGATGGAGTATGCGCGGACGTCTGTTCCATATTGCTCAGGCACGCAAACTCGTCTTCGGATAGGAAGCGCAATGGGCACAGAGAAACAGCAGAGGGGCACAGCGGAGCAAGAGTCTGGGCAACTTGGTCGTTTAAGCGGGCTTGATGACATTCCAAACGTACAGGTAATTCTCGTCCGTGGCTGTGGCGACGTTCAGTTTGGCGCCGCGCGTAGCGCGGTTCAGCGCTGAGCGAACGTTTTCCTTGGTGTTGCCCAGCTCGGTCAGCGGCACTCGAAGCGCCGCGCCTTCCTTCAGTTGGATGAGGTCTTTCAAAATCATGGAAACGATCTTCTTGTTCTTGCCGCTTCTGGAATGAGGGACGTCGCCCAGATCCAGCGTTCTGAAATTAGCTGCAATTCGGCGAGGATTCATGGAAAGCCTCCTTCGCTCCGTACACATAGCAAAGGCTACGCATGCGTATGCTACCCGTAGCGTATCACAGAAATACAAGTAACAGACATTTATCGTGACGTGTTCTATCCTGTACAGCCTCTAACAAGAGGAGCTTCCCCCTTAACGAATATCAATCCTCCCTAAATGCAGCGAAAACGATGGGCCAAAATCATTTTAAATATTCTCCCCGTATGACTTGACTGCTGCTACGGTGGTAGCAACAGGAGAGACGAACATGGAAAACAGGAAAACACGCTTCGACCAGGTTCCCGTCACGGTCGCAATGAGAGCACTCCGGATTTCCACCGGTGGGGCGCAAGGAA